>WNFG01003226.1_pt1 | contig 13646 bp, 15 predicted proteins | sample 5400431 | NCBI WGS metagenome assembly WNFG01 (sample SAMN13153346, study PRJNA577476) | soil metagenome | isolation source: 120 cm saprolite under Douglas fir tree site 2 hole 3 replicate 2 | place: USA:California | collected 2015-04-18
TGGCAAATCAACGCTTGATCTGGGAGGGAAACATGCCCCTCTACATGGCGCAATTCGCTTACACCGTAGATGCCTGGGCGGCGTTTACGAAGAATCCTGAGAATCGAACGGCCGCACTCCAGAATCTTGCCAAGAAGGTCGGGGCGAAGGTGGAGGCGCTGTACTACTCCTTCGGCGACTATGATGGCTTCGTGATTATAGATGCCCCCGATGAAGCCACCGTGACGGCGATGCTGCTCGCGGCCATCGCGCCAGGGCATTTCCGAGTCACAAAGACGACGGTCCTGATGCGGCCTGAGACGATGGTCGAGGCGATGAAGAAGGCCGGAGAGCTATCTTACCCAGGTCCGGGTGAGTAAAATGGTGGTTGTTGGGACTGAGTCCAAGTGGCCGGGTCAGACTTCCAGCTGACGCGGCACGGCGGCGGCTGAGGTACGCTGACTCCGCCGGCGGCGTGCCTAGGCGCCTGGGAATCGCCCGGGGGATGAGCCGTGCTCTGGGGGCTGCCCTTCGGGCTCTACCGCTCTTCGATGGGCTTGCTCCCCCGCGTATGCTGGGGGGCATGGCCAGCAGGCGAACGACCAAGCGAGCGCCGGTCCACGCTCGCCAGAACGTGGTGCCGATCGATAGGCTACCCCGCCATGTTGTGCGACTCTCCGATGCCAACATCATCGCGTGGATGGTGGAGGCGACGCAGCTGACTGTCTACCAGTTGATCACGCGCCCGCGCCCACGCCTGGTGCACGAGCGACTCCTCGCCGCACTCAAGCGGGAGCGGCGGGCGGCACGGAAGCGGCGCATCGATCTAGCCACATGGCGGCTTGGGGGAACCGGCGAAGAAGTGATGAATGCACCACGAGCGTCGAGTGGCTCTCGACGCTCGCGTGTGTTGCCCGCCGCTTTGTTGCGTGCGCGGCAGGCTAGATTCAGGACCTACCGCTGACCAAGATTTGTCGACTGCGTGAGGGGCTTCCCGTCGGCACCGATCGGAGTCGTCAAGCTCGTGGCCGTCGGCCTCTCGACCGTGGGCAGATTGCTGGTCGTGATGGGCTTCCCGTCGGCACCGCTCGGCATGGTAATGCTGGTACCAGTCCCCCTCTCCTTGACCGGGGTCGGGTCTGGGGCTGGGGTTGTCGGCTGCTGCGCGAAGGCAACGCCGGTGAGCGTGACTGTGGATACCATCGCCAATGAGGTGATCCAGGCCGTGAGGGTCATGATCGTGACCTCGCTCTCTTATGTTGGCCGCCGGTGGCCCTGTCCCCGGACTATTCCAGGAAGTGGGCGCATCCGACAGCCCAATGTTGGTGCGAACATAACAGATTCTCGTCGGAAGGTAAATCGCCCCCGAATGGGCCCGTGCTGACCTTGCGGTCTGACGGGGCGTGCATCGACAGCCACACGATGCCGATGGGGAGTGTTAGGATCACTCCAGCCATGGGTCCCGCCCATTCGGGATTGGTGGTTAGGGCCGGCTTCCGGGCTCCAGACCCGGAGTCGGCCCGTCTTTGCTTCGTAGTGTTGTGAGACCGGAGCCCCACACGCCGCCCCTCTGGTGTAAGGTCGACGCGCTGGCCGCCCCGCCCCCGTCCCTCCTAGTCGATACGGGCCAGCGGAGGGCGCTGCATTGGACAGGCGGATGTTCCTCGGCACTTTTGCTGGACCCGGCTCCCAGCAATGTACCTATTGAGGGAGTTTGTGGAAGCCGGGGGGGCGCCAAGCCGGCGACCTTCCCATCGAGCAGCCCACGAAGTTCGAGCTGATCATCAACCTCAAGACCGCCCTGCAGCGGGCGGATCAGATGATCGAGTAGCGGCTGATGGCGCCTGGCCGGGAGTTGAAACCGTAGCCGGTGCGGATTTTAAGCAGCAACGTAAGGCCGGCTAACACTCTCGGCTCGGTCACGATTGCGTGATCTTGCGGAATTCTCACGTGATCCGTGTCGCGGACGGCACGTTCGCCTCACAAGAGATTATCGACTTGATGAATTCACGAAGTCGTTCACGCAGGAGCCCGTCGGCGTCGAATCCCTCACCTGCGGTCCCCACTCAAAGAAGATGAACCCAAGCCCCGGGAGAGCTCGGGCTCAGAATGAGAGGGACCATCGCATGGTGTCGCGCAGCGCCAGCTTTCTGTTCTTCAGTTTGGCTGTGGCCTTGTTCGTGGCCGCCTGTGCCGGACCGGTGACGCAAGCTGGTCCGGGCGGGCTCCCTGGGATGTGGCAGGGGTCTTTCTACCATCCGGGTGCCGACTACACGTCGCCTCCGAGGTCCGACTTGACGCTCCGGATCAACTTAGACTCGACCTATACCTTGAAGTGGGGGAGTCGGGCAGAGACCACGGGGACCATCGCTGACCAGGGCAACCGCGTCATCCTCAACGACTCGTCGGGGACACAGATCACTCTGATGCGCTCCGGTGACACAATCTACGGGATGGTGAAGGATACGGCCAATGGGCGAGCAGCCACGATGAGTCTGGCGAAGGAGGAGTCGGCCGCCACGCAGGTCGCCGGACTCAGCGCACGCGTATGCCACGCCGCCGGGGGCTCGTACTCACACGGGGTCTGTCAGACAACCATCGACCAAGAAGCCGCATGGAAGTCGGAGTGTGAAGCACGCGGCGGCGTGTATTTCTCTGCCGAGTACTGCGAGGTCCCTGCCGGGGGTCTGCGTCCCCGCTGAAGCCATCCGGCCTTCGCCCGAAGGGGACGGTCGCCCTCTCGTAACCTCCCCTTCGGGCTCTGCGCCTACAAACCTCGTGTCATCGTCGCTAGTTCTCGAGTGCCAGCAGCGCCGACTTGAGCAAGTCCTCATCAGCATCGTCTAAGGCCCGCCCGCGCCGAACTCGCAGGTGTCCTGGCCCCTCAGGTACACGCCTCCGCGGGCCTGGCACTGCTGCTCGGCTGCCTGCTGCTCCGCACTCGAGCGAGTGCAGGTCCCTGCTGCATACGTGCCGCCGGCGGACGTGCAGATCGCGAGCCCGCCGGCGGAGCAGCTGGCAAGAGAGAGCAGGGCGGCGACCGCAAAAGGGACAGGCCTTACCGCTCGCATCAGGGCTGCGGCGCGACCAGGTCGTCCGCGCGTGGCCATGGAATCACCTCCAGATCGGATCTATTTCTGGCCTCTCGGGAGGAAGATCCGCTCGTACCCCTTCTGCTGGTAGTCCGCGATGCAGGCCTCTTGGCTCCGAAAGCTCCCGTCGAGAAACTGTCGGTAGCTGGCGGCACAGTTCGTGATCTCGTTGGTCTGCGGATTGCGCATCGTCACCGGCCCCGGCGTCGCGCAGCCGCCCAGCAGCAGCCCACCTAGCACCAGCCCCCGCGCGATCACGCCGCTCGGCAGCGGGCGGCCATGTTGGTCGGGCCAGATCAGCGGGACCATAGCGGGAGGATAGCGCAGTAAAGGACAAGGGAGCATGCAGTAGACCCTCCCCGGCATGCTGACCATCCCTGTCAGCCGTCCGCTTGCAGCCCTCTGCAAGCCCTTGAATGTGCGAAGGCTACCTCCGTGGCCTACGCCTTGCTTCCCCTATGGCGTCCCGCCCCGTTTGAACGGCGCAGGAGGCCCCTATGCGACGCTTAGCCATGAAGGCCCTAACGCTCGCTCTCGTAGTGCTGCTCGGCGGCTGTGCGCCCTACACCGCGGCGCTCTATGACACAGGCCCCGCCTCGTGCGACTGGATCCAATGTCAGAAAGACACGTCGGGCTACGGGACGATTCCTGACTTCGGCATCACGCTGCGCACGCACTTCGCCAAGTGTATGCGAGAGGCCGGATGGGAACAGATACCGGACAAGCCCGACGGCGCCGGCTGGGGACCGACGGCCTACCGACGACCCTCGGCCGACTAACCCGGCCGGTGCTTCTTCGCCCCGCCGGCAGCTCGCCGCGGCAGCCCGTTTGGCGGGGGGCGTTCGTCCTGGTCAAGTCAGGCGGGGGCGGGTTCACCTACCCTCTACTACGCTCACAGAAGCCGCCCGTCAGGTCATCCGGGTGCCACCGGCCCCCGGTCCGCTCGCACCTCGCCTTGAGTTCGTCCTGAGTGTAGGTCGACGGGATGGGTGCGGCGGTCATGCAGCCAACCAGGCATGCCGCTGCACCAGCACTGAGGAACGCCGTCCGGGCCCACGCTCGCGTTCTGATGGTCCTGCTCCCTGGTGCGGATGGTACACCCCCAGCGGCCGGCCGCTCTCTGCTGATCGCCCCTCGGTTCTTCACCCTCCGTCTAGACGGTTCTAGTCGGACGGCGCCGTTGTCTCCGTAGCACCACCCCGAGCGCCTGGCGGACCTGGGCGTCGAGTCCTATCGTAGCGGCTCAACCTTTCGCTGCGTTCGCCTACCTCGGCGTCGCTGGTCGGCCATCAGCCACGCTAATCGCTCCCGCTGGTGGTCTGTCAGTTCGGCCGCGGATATGCGCTGATAAATGCTCGGGGCTTCACGATGTGCTGTCTCGCACAGTCGCGAGCAGAATCGAGACCACGGAAACGACGGTGCACGTCGCCCGATCACCACTGTGAACGCACAATATTCACAAGTGATGACTGCGTGGTTTCTCAGGCGCGACAGTTCGCGATGGCGCGCTCGCGCGGCTGGCAGGGTCGCGCGGCCGACGCCCGCACCCAGCGCATACACCGCCGCCTGCTGTCGGATCGAGCGTTGCCCGCGCTGTCGGGCGATCGACGCGGCCCGCGTAGCCTCCCAGACGTTCGGTCGGTTCTTGGCGATCGCCAGCACGGCGCCGTTTTCAGTCGCAGCCGCGTGGAGGCTATGACGGACCGCACGGCTGGCGAACCGGGTTCCCATCGGCAGACCAAACAACCGTTGGAGGGTTGAACGATTGTGCTTCCCATGGACGCCATGTTTCTTCAGGTGGCTTCCGATCGAGCGCAAGAGCCGACGGCATGGGATGCAGTAGACGCCATCCGATCGCAGGTCCAACATGCCCGCTAGCGGTGCCGGCTCGTCGCTCATACCAGATTGGCGCGGTCTACTTCGCGCGTTTCTTCGCCTCTCGAGCGGCCACCATGAGCCGGGCGTGAGCGGCTTTCTCGGCCGCGGTGCGGCCTTTCCAACGCAGTTTCCCACCGACCTTGCCACCTTCGCGGCCTTGCGCCTCGAAATAGCGTCGAACGTCTGCCGGCAGGGCTTTCCTTTTCGCCATAACCGACAGCAGGATACCACGTGACTAAGCATATGCGTAGACAGATGTCTATACCCCCTCTTGTTTGTGGTTGACAGACTATAGGGGGTCTAGATAAGATCGTGTCACGTGGAACATTCGACCGCAGCACCGAGGAGACGCTCACATGGCGAAGACGAAGCGGCCAACACGGAAGGTGAAGCCCCCGACGCTTGAAGGAACGTTGAGCTACATGGTCGTCGCGGCCGGGGGTTCCGGCAGTTCCTTGACGAGTGCCGCCGCATCGGCAAGTCCGGCCAGCCCGACGGACCCGCCAGCGGGGCGGTTCCCACACTCGGCCGAATAGTCGCCGCCGACCCGGAAGTGGGGCGGCTCGCGGTGGTCTACCTCGAAACGACGAAGACCCCGCGGTGAGCGAGCCAACGAAAGGCGAGTGGCTCTCTGCCTGGATCGACGGGTTTGAGCGCTCGCAGTTCACGGGCGAAGTCTCGCTCACGCTGTACCTCGATCACGGCGGAATCACCCGACTCGTCGTCAAGGAAGGGAGGATACCCACTACATGACAACTACGCATCCACTACTCAGGCAGGTCACCGAATCCCTGAAACGCACCAACGCCCTCCGCGGCGAGCTGGCCGTCAAGGCGGCCGTGCTCCACCAGGCGGCTACCGCGTTGCGCACGGGTGCGGACCCGACCGTCGTCGCCTCGTCGCTGTCGAAGCACATTCACGCGCTACACCATTTGGCGGAGAAATAGGAGCGGCCCTTCCATGAGATTGGTGGGTATTGGCGAGCTGAGCGATCCTGGCCGCAGGCGTGTTGTTCACGATGGCCGCGCTCCTGACCGGCTGCGCATCCTTGGCGGTTGATCAGGCCGAGCAGGCTCGGTTTCAGGATATGGGCTGCCGTCTCGGGTGTGGTTGTGACAATCTCCCGGCCCCAAGCCGGACGTGCTCAACGCCTTGGCGGCCTTTGTCGCTGAGCACCAGCGCTGCGGGGACCTGGACGGCGGCAACATCTGGCTTGCGTCGGCGGCGCGCAAATCGTCCACCCGGCTACGACGCCTCCCACTCCGGTCTAGCAGTGACGCGCACACCCGGCATTCGCTCGAGGGAGATGATCTGCGACACCGCCCGCGCCTGACGCTCTGCGCTACCCCCGGGTGTGCGCGGAGGCGCAGCTCGGTAGACTTCGGCCACGCAATGGAGGTGAACCATGGTGCGAGGGGCTATTGGAATCGGGGTTGCGGTTTGGCTTCTGGCCGGGTGTGCCTCGAATATGCCTGCTCCAACAGCTACCAATCCGATGTTCACCGAGGCACAGCAGTGCATGCGCGGCGGGGGCTGGTGGCGGCAGAGCCTCGGGATTTGCGACATGCAAGGAACGGGAGTCGAAACGGGAGTAAGATAGCGCGAACTTAGCTCGCAGTTGACCCTTCGCCTGGCCATCGCTCGAACGGGACGGGTCGCCTTCTTGTGACCGCCCCTTTGGCCCTATGCTTCTAGCTCCGACCTAGCTCCTATCTGCGTGATCTGGCCGAGCAGCTCGGCTCGCTCCTGTTCTAGGGATTGGCGCGCTCGTTCAGGGGCGTGGCATCGCTCAGAATCATAACGGTAACGGCAACGTCGGCTCTCCCGCGCCAGACCTACGCGTGCATCCCGCCGCCGACTGCGCGCGTCATTTGGTGTGGGAGGTGCCCGTAATGAAGGGCTTGACGCGGCTTGCGATAATCGTGCTGACCGTGGTGCTGGTGACGGGCTGCGCCACCTGGCCGGCCTCACCGGTCTATAGCCAGGACGAACTCAAGGCGAGGTGTGAGCGGACCGGGGGATGGTGGCGCCCGAACATCCTCGACGGATATTGCGAGTACGAGCTGGCAAGGCAGATGCCCTGAAATGGGCGCGCGCTGGGGGCGTCGGGCTTCCTTTGGAGCCGGCCCCCCAGTGGACTTCGGTTGCTTCGGCGGCGATACGGCCCGAGGGCGTGATGACACGACCCGCCGCAAATGGGGGCCGGGAAGCCAATCAGGGACGTTCGCCACGTGTGGGGGAAAGCCTGCAAGGCCGTAGGCGTTCCCGGTAGAATCCCCCACGATATGAGTCGGACGGCGATCCGCAACATGGTCCGAGGTGGCATCCCTCAGCGGGTCGCCATGACCTTATCCGGCCACAAGACCCGGAGTGTTTTCGAGCGGCACAACATCGTCTCCGAGCGGGACGCCGCCCGAACGTTGTCCGCCCTGGTGCAAGAACCGATGCAAGTGGAGAGGGCAGCCCACACGCCAACTGGCGTAACAAGGCGAACTCATTGACTACTATTACCCACGACCTCGTGATCCGCGGTGGACTGATCGTCGACGGCACCGGCGCCCCCGGTCGCCGCGGCGACGTGGCGGTGCAGGAGGGACGGCTGGTCGAGGTCGGGACGGTGGTCGGCCGTGGCGCGCGCGAGATAGAAGCCGACGGCCTGGTGGTCGCGCCCGGCTTCATCGACCCACACACCCACTACGACGCCCAGCTCACCTGGGATCCGTTCGCCTCCTGCTCGTCGTGGCACGGCGTGACCACCGTGGTGATGGGCAACTGCGGGTTCACGCTCGCCCCGTGCCGGGAGGGGGACCGCGAGACCCTGATGCGGATGCTCACCTACGTGGAGGGCATGCCGCTCGAGGCGCTGACCCGGGGCATCCGCTGGGGCTGGGAGACGTTCGGGCAGTACCTCGACGGCGTCGAGCGGCTGGGCCCGTGGACCAACGTGGGCTGCTTCATCGGCCACTCGGCGATCCGCCAGTACGTCATGGGCAACGAGGCCTGGGAGCGCGAGGCCACCCCCGACGAGATCGCGCGCATGGGCGGGCTCGTGACCGAGGCGATGGCGCGGGGCGCGGTCGGGCTGTCGTCGACCACGAACAAGAACCACGTGGGCGATCGCGGCCGCCCGGTGCCGAGCCGCCTGGCCCACGACGACGAGCTGACGATCCTCGTGCGGACCATGGGCGCCTCGGGGCGCGGCATCCTCGAGCTGACCATCGGCGGGACGCGGCCCGATCGGATGGCCGAGGTCGACCGCTTCGCCGAGCTGGCCCGCGCGGCCAACCGGCCGGTCACGCTGGTTTCCCTGCGCCACAACCCGTCGCATCCCGAGGAGCACCGCGCGATCCTCGCCCGCATCGAGGCGCTCGCCCGGGACGGCGTCGCCATCTATCCACAGGTGACCACGTCTCCGCTCACCGCGACGTTCGATCTGTCGGGCGCCTTCGTGTTCTTCCGCTTCCCGGTCTGGCAGCGCGTGCTCGACGCGCCGGTCACCGGCTGGCGCACGCTCTTCCGCGACGCGGGCTTTCGCGCCGAGTTCCGCGACTCAGTCGGGCGCACCCCGCTCTTCCAGGGCGACACCGCGCCGCTCCGCGTGCACCAGGTCGGCGCCGAGCGCTTCAAGGCCCTGGTGGGCCTGCCGGTCAGCGAGGCGGCGAGGCGGCGCGGCCAGGACGTCATCGACGCCTTCTTCGACCTGGCGCTCGAGGACGATCTCCAGACCCAGTTCACGGTCGCGGTGATGAACACCGACGCGGCCTCGGTGGCCGAGATCTTCACCCACCCGCGCTCGCTCATCGGCCTCTCCGACGCGGGCGCCCACCTGACGCTCTTCTGCGAGGCGGGCCAGACGAGCCGGCTTCTCGGCCACTGGGTGCGCGACCGGGGCGCGCTCTCGCTGGAAGACGGCGTGCGCCGCATCACCTCCATGCCGGCCGAGCTGTTCGGGCTGCGCGACCGCGGGCGGCTCCGGGCCGGGCTCGCGGCCGACATCACGGTGTTCGACCCGCGCACCATCGCCGACCACGAGCCGGAGCTGGTCCACGACCTGCCCGGCGGCGGCCCGCGGCTCGTGCAACGGGCGAGCGGGATCGTGTGGTCGTTCGTCAACGGCCACCCGGTCATCCAGGAGGGACGCATGCCCGATCGGCCGGACCGTTCCGACGGGCAAGGCCCGGGGCACGTCCTGCGCGCGACATGAAGTTCGGCATCTTCTACGAGCATCAGCTTCCGCGACCCTGGGGCGCGGACAGCGAGTATCGCCTGCTCCAGGACTCGCTCACCCAGATCGAGCTGGCCGATCGCCTGGGCTACGACTACGCGTGGGAGGTCGAGCACCACTTCCTCGAGGAGTACTCGCACTCCTCCGCGCCGGAGGTGTTCCTCGGCGCGGCCACCCAGCGCACGAGCCGCATCCGGCTGGGCCACGGGATCATCCAGCTCCCCACCAATCACCCGATCCGGGTGGCGGAGCGCGTGTCCACGCTCGATCTGCTGTCCGGCGGCCGCGTGGAGCTGGGGCTCGGAGAAGGACAGGGGCCGATCGAGCTGCACCCCTTCGGCCGCCGGGTACGAGACAAGCGTGAAGTCTGGGAGGAGGCGGTGCGGGTGCTGGTCCCCTGCTTCACCCAGGATGCGGTGGAGTACCACGGCCAGTTCTTCGACTTCCCGGCCCGCAACGTCATTCCCAAGCCCCGGCAGAAGCCGCACCCGCCGCTCTGGGTGGCGTGCTCGAACATCGCCACCATCGCCAGCGCGGGGCAGTGGGGCATGGGCGCGCTCGGCTTCCAGTTCGTCTCGCCCGAGGCGGCGCGCGCCTGGGTGAACCGCTACTACACGAGCCTCACCCGCGATCTGAAGCGCCTCGCCGACTACCCGATCAACGCCAACATCGCGATGGTGAGCGCTTTCATGTGCGCCCCCACCGACGAGGAGGCGCGCGAGAAGGCGGCGGGCTGGACCTTCTTCGTGTTCTGCCTCTCCCACTACGGCCGCCACGGCATGGCCGAGCCCGGCCGGGGTGACATGTGGAAGCTCTACCAGGAGTGGCGGCACACCCCCAAGGCCCAGGAGACGCTCGAGGCCGGCCTCATCGGGTCACCGGAGACCATCCGACGCCGGCTCGCCGAGTTCGAGGCGGCCAACGTGGACCAGGTCATCCTGCTCAACCAGACCGGGCGCACGAGCCACGAGGACATCTGCGGCAGCCTCGAGCTGTTCGCCCGCGAGGTCATGCCCGAGTTCCACGCCCGCGAGGCCCAGCACCAGCGCTGGAAGGACGACGTCCTCGCCGGCCGCCTCGAGCTCGAGCAGCTCGACACCGAGGGCCACAAGCTCTATTCCCACCAGAACGAGGACATCGTGCGCCTGACCCCCGAGGAGCTGAAGCGCAAGATGGCGGCCAAGGAAGCGGAGCGCCCGGCATGAGCGGCCTGCGGATGCGGCAGATCTGCCTGGTCGCGCGGAGCCTGGCCCCGGTGGTGGACGAGATCCGCTCGGTGCTGGCCCTCGAGGTGTGCCACCGCGACCCCGGGGTCGGCAAGTTCGGGCTCGAGAACGCCCTGTTCCCGGTGGGCGACGGTTATCTCGAAGTGGTCGCGCCGGTGCGCGACGGCACCACCGCCGGCCGGTACCTCGAGCGCCGCGGCGGCGACGGCGGCTACATGGTGATCACCCAGTGCGACGACCTGGCCGCCCGCCGGACGCGCTGCGAGGCGGTGGGAGTCCGCATCGCCAACGAGATCGGCTATCAAGAGTACCGCGAGCTCCAGCTGCACCCGCGCGACGTCGGCGCGGCCATGCTCTCGTTCTCCTGGCAGGAGGGGGCCCGCGCGCCGGGCGGTCCCTGGCATCCGGCCGCGTACGACGGGACCCGTCCCCCCGCGCGGGGCGGTCTCATCCGGGCCATGACCGCGGCCGAGCTGCAGAGTGAGGACCCGGAGCGTCTCGCGCAGCGCTGGAGCCAGGTCATCGAGCGCCCGGTCGTGATGCGGGACGGGCAGCGCACGATCGCCCTCGATGACGCGACGCTTCGGTTCACCGAGGCCAGCGACGGGCGCGGCGAGGGGCTGGCCGGCCTCGACCTGGACTGCTCGGACCCGGCGCGGCGAGGGCTCGTGCTCATCTGCGGCATCCGGTTCCGCCTGGTCGCTCCGTAGGCGGCTCCGACCGGTGTCCGGTCGACACCGGACGCTAGGTCTGTCAACCGACGGATGATGAGCCGTCGACACCCGGGAGTCGCCGCCGCAAATCCACGCACTTAGCCCCGTCACCGGGGTGGCAAGAATGTTGCCGCGTGGAAGGCGCGATGCGGCGCCACCGACGATACCTGCTCGGTAGTTTCGTCCTCGTGGCCGGCGTCCTGCTCGCGGGCTGCAGCGGGCCGGACGCGCGGGTGCGGGGCCCGCTCCAGTCGGGCGACGACGCGGCCCGCCAGCACGCACTGCGCGAGGCGCTCAACCACTACCGGACGGCGGCGGTGGCGGAGCCGGCCTCGCTCGAGGCCCAGACGCGGCGCGGCGCGATGGCCGAGGCGCTCGGCGAGTTCGACGAGGCGCTCGAGGCCTACGGCCGGGCCGCCCGCCTCGAGCCCTCCGCACTCACCTTCTACCGGGCGGGGGCGATGGCCGAGCGCATGGGCAACCACGGGCTCGCCGTCGACTACCTGACCGCGAGCTTGAGCGCGGCGCCGACCCGCCCCGAGCGAGTGGCCCAGGCCGGCCGGCACGGGATCGAGCGCCTCTCCGCGGTCCTCGCCGGCTCGCGGTTCTCCCGCATGCTGCCCGACTGGCTCTTCCGCTCGCTCACGGTGGGCCAGGTGGTCCTCCGCAATGCCGCGCTCGACCGCGACGTGGTGGCGGGCACGCTCTTCGCCTCGCTGATGGAGGCCGGCGAGACGGCCCGCGCGCTCGACCTGGCGCGGGCCCGCGGCTGGGTCCGGGCCGGCGCCGACTACTGCGCGGGCGCCCGCGGCGACGCGGCCGAGACGCGCGCGCTGGTCGGGATGCTGGCCGCGCCGGAGCAGACCGACTGCCTCCTGGCGCTGGGCCGCAGCCTGACCGACGGCGGCATGGTCCGCCTGGCGCGGCTCGTGCTGCTGGATCGGAGCCGCCACTCGGCCGACCCGCGGGTGCGCCGCGAGGCGCTGGCCTTCCTGCGCGAGCGCCTCCCCGCCCGCGACGTGCCCAAGATCGCGGAGTCCCTCAACATCGCCGCCTACAACCTCCACCACCGCTTCGGCGACCACGGAGGCGCGGCGGTCGTCTACCAGCGGGCCATCGCGGCCGACTCGGAGTTCTCCTGGCCCTACGCCAACCTGGGCCGCCTCTACATGGACATGGACGAGGCCGAGCTGGGGCTCGAGTGGCTGCAGTCCGCGATCCGGCTCGACCCCAACCACTTCCGCGCCTGGGTGAACCTGGGCCTCGCCCTCTATTCGCTCAGGCGGTACGACGAGGCGGTGCCCGCCTACCAGGCCGCGCTCGCCATCAATCCGAACGACGCCTTCGTCCACGCGTACCTCGGCCGCAGCCTGCTGAGCCTGGGCCGCGACGGCGAGGGCGTGCGCGAGCTGCAGACCGCGGTCCGGCTCGACCCGAGCCTTACCGAGGAGCGAGACCTCCTCGGCCGACGCGTCGCCGCCGATCCGCGCGCCTTCCAACCGGAGTGACCTGACGGCCTAGTGGGGCGCCCATCCGCCCCGCTCCCGCTTGACCCGACCGCCTCCACGACCCCGCAGATGTTGGCGCGGGATGTCCTAGCCGCTGACCCCTCGTCCGCTCAGGATGTGGCCCGACAGAGGACCGTCGCGCCGCTCGGGCTTGTGGCCGTCTTCGCTACCGGCGGCGCGTCTGCCCCGGGGGTTCCGAAGCCGGCGCGGGACGAGGCGGCCTCGCGGAAGCTGTGGGAGGTGTCGGAGGCGCTGACCAGCGTGCAGTGGCTCGCGAAAGCTTAAGCCGTTGACCTCCCGTACCACAATCTGATACACAGCACGTCCAATGTCCCAAAGGTAGCGGGGTGCCCATGCGCCCCGATCCCGTGGCCGCGCCCCGCCTCCCGGCGTACCCCGCCCTCGCCGTCACCGTGGTCACCCTCGCGCTGGCCTACGGGGTCTGGTACGCCTACAGCGTCTTCCTCGTCGCCCTCCTCCGTGAGTTCGGCTGGAGCCGGTCGGTCCTCGCGGGCGCGTTCTCGGTCTTCACCCTGGTGAGCGGGGGGGCGGGCCCGGTGCTGGGCGCGCTCGCGGATCGCTTCGGCCCGCGCCGTTCATCCTGATCGGCGGCGTGCTGCTCGCGGCCTCGCTCTGGGCCGACAGCTTCGTCACCCGCGCGTGGCACCTCTACCTGGCCTTCGGCCTCATGACCGCGATCGGCGTGGCCACCGCGGGGTGGACGCCCGCGGTGGTCCTGGTGCAGCGACAATGGCACGCGCGGCTCGGGCTGGCGCTCGGCATCGCGGGCTCCGGCGTGGGCCTCGGCATCTTCCTGGTCGTTCCGTTGTGCCAGGGGCTCATCGACGCCTTCGGCTGGCGCTGGGCCTTTCGCGGCCTCGGTACGCGTGTCGGATCTCTTCCCGCGCGAGGCGGTCTACGCGCTCGGGATGGTGGGGATGATCGGGGGCGTCGGCGTGCTGTGGCTGGTCGCGGCCGCGCCGTCGGCGTGGCTCGCCCTGGGCTACGGCGTGCTGTTCGGGCTC
>WNFG01003230.1_pt1 | contig 13640 bp, 7 predicted proteins | sample 5400431 | NCBI WGS metagenome assembly WNFG01 (sample SAMN13153346, study PRJNA577476) | soil metagenome | isolation source: 120 cm saprolite under Douglas fir tree site 2 hole 3 replicate 2 | place: USA:California | collected 2015-04-18
AGATTAAACAATTCGGCATAGCGGCCTTCTAAAGCTATCAACTCCTCGTGCGAGCCGCTCTCAATAATATTGCCGTTTTCGATTACGAAAATGCGGTCGGCCAGGCGCACGGTACTGAAGCGGTGGCTGATGAAAACAGCGGTCTTACCCTCGGTTAACACTCGAAAATGGGCAAAGACCTCGTGCTCGGCGTGGGCATCGAGGGCGCTGGTTGGCTCGTCCAGCACAAGAATACGGGCATCGCGCATGAAAGCACGCGCCAGGGCAATCTTCTGCCACTCACCACCACTCAACTGGGTGCTATCCTTCAGGTCCTTGAACCAGCGCCCAAGCATCGTGTCGTAGCCCTGGGGCAGCCGCTCAATCACTGCGCTGGCCCCGCTCTTGCCCGCGGCGCTCATGACCAGTTCTCTGTGCTCGATCTTGTCCACGCGCCCTACGCCGATATTCTCATGCGCGGTCATGTAGTAGTTCACATAATCCTGGAAGATCACGCCTACTTGCTCGCGCAACTCCTTCAAGTCGTACTCCTTGATATTGCGCCCGCCGATCAAGATATCGCCCTCATCCGGGTCATACAGGCGCGTGAGCAGTTTTACCAGGGTGGTCTTCCCGGCACCGTTGCGTCCGACCAGCGCAACAGCTTCACCCGCATGGATGGTGAAACTGACATGCTTCAGGGCCGCCTGCGTCTCGGGGTCCTTCCCCGGATAGGTGAAACTGACATCGCGGAACTCAATATCGAGTCCCTCCACTTTCCTGGGAGGATCTACCGGCTGCGGGTCTGGCGGAGACACAATCTTGGGTTGATATTCAAGAAACTCGAAAAGCGTGTTGATATACAACGTATTCTCGTAGGTGCTGGAGATGTCGTTCAACAAGCCCTGGAAGTTCTGACCTACCTGCACCGCCGTCTGGGTATACAAGGTCAGCTGGCCCAGGGTGATACGACCTGCTATGGTTTGCAGTGCAACATAGAGATAAATGGCACTATTCGCCAGAACCGTCAGACCTGACCAGAGGAAGTTGATATTGTAACGGCGCAGAAGCAGTTTCTTGTCCTGCTTGTAAAGGCTGGTGGCGAGGTCCCAAAATTTGCTGGTGAAAAAGGTACCCAGGTTGAAGAGTTTTACCTCTTTGTTGTACGTGTCGGTCGTCATCAAGGTAACGAAGTAGGCCATGAGGCGGCGCTCCGGCGACTGACGGCGCATCAGTTGATAGCCTCTCCAACCATAGCGCGTGCTGGAGAAGAAGGCAGGAATAGGAACGATGAGCGCTATGATGGCAAGCCACCACGCCAGGTGCAGCAACAGGAAGATCAGCGAGATCAGGGTTACCGTGGTGCGGCCAAGGTCGAAGGTTTGAGAGATCATCGAAACCGGCTGGTAGGTGGACTGGTTGGCAGCCTGGCGCATCTTATCATAAAACTCGGGATTCTCAAAAAATGCCAGGTCCAGCGTGTCGGCTTTCTTGAGGATATCCAACTGCACGCGGTTCGACACCTGTTCCTGCAAGAGCTGCTGCACGATATTGCTGAGCGTACTGAGCAGGCTTGACAAGAGTGTGATCCCCAGTTGCAAACCCACCGGCAGCCAGATGAGAGACGTGTTGTGGGGGACACTGCGAATCGCGTTCACAACGGTGTCGATCACCAGGGCGGTAATCGTGACGCTGATGGCGGGCGTGAAACCCTGTGCGAGGCTTAAAAGCCCCAATAGCGTCGTCAATATGGCACTCGTAGACCATACCAGGCGCAATACACGTGGCAGACTTGCGAATGTGCCTGGAAGTTTCTTTAAACTAAACTTCTCGTCTGCTCGTGGCCGTGAGCCTCCTAAGGAAATTATTTGTTGTTTCATGGGGCAGTTTGATCTCCGCTTCTCTCTATTGCAGTGTAATGAAATAGGCTCTTACGAGAAACAATGATGATAGTTCTTCAGTTATTCACAGTTTACTCGAAAAAAGGGGGGAATTACATTGTCTTAATCGCCAGTTTTCCAGTCAGGCAAAACCGCTAGGAGATACTGTCAATTTCTACAGGTTGGTTGCAGGTGCATAAGAGCGGGCACCTTTTGCCGGGGGGCACAGTATAGATTTTTATATAAAGAACCAGGACTTTATCACAGACTGATATCGGATTCCAAGATGCAGCTAGCCCCTTGATCAAACTCACCCATTTGGCCCATAGAAGGCGCTTTCACTTGTGTTCAATTCATGAGCTAGCTATACTTTAACTCATCAAAACGTGTCGCAACTTCTCGTTCCGCACCTTTTGGCTTTTTTTCACTAAAAGAAATAAGGAGAAGGCCCTTCTCTGTTTCACTGTCAGATTGCCTGTCAAAACAGCGATGCTCTTGACGGGCCTGTTTGGGCTACTCAAAAGAGCCATGAAAAACTTCAGATCGCTGGGATTTTGCTTTATTCTAGCCCTCTTTATCGTATTCCCGGTGCTGGCTGGAGATCCAACCGTCACTTCGATTGGTGTGTATACCCTCTTATTTACAGGGGCAGCGGTGGCCTGGAATATCTTTTCGGGATACACAGGCTACATTTCCCTGGGGCACGCCACCTTTTATGGCCTCGGTGGCTACGCCCTGGCCATCATGTGCCAGGACTGGCATATCGAGGGAGGATATGCGCCATTTCTTCTGCTTCCCCTGGCCGGACTTGTCACAGGCGCATTCGCCATCCCGCTTGGATGGATTGCCCTGCACACGCGACGACATACTTTTATGGTCATCACCATTGCCATCTTCTTTATCTTCCACCAGCTGGCCTACAACCTGCTGGATATTACCGGCGGCTCGAGCGGGATATACCTGCCATTCCCTCAATGGGATGCTGGTGTCTACGATCTCCCGTTCTATTACGTCTCACTTGCCCTCTTGCTGCTGGTCACGTGTGCCTCCTTGTGGATACGCACCTCTAAATTTGGGCTGGGCTTGCTGGCAATCCGGGACGATGAGGACCGGGCGCTTGGGCTTGGAGTGAAAACAGGGCACTTCAAGCTGGGAGCCTATGCGATCTCTGCCTTCTTTGTCGGCATGGTGGGAGCTATGGTCGCCTACTATGCCGGGTTTGTCTCCCCTCTCTCCGCCTTCAGTATCACCTTCGATATCACCGTTGCCCTGACCACGTTCTTAGGGGGAGCAGGTACCGTGGTGGGTCCGATTGTGGGCGGCCTGTTATTGCAGCCGCTTCAGGCTTACCTGACCATACAGTACGCCTCAATTGCTACCGACCTCGACCTTGTGCTGTTCGGTGGACTCCTGCTGGTAATTATCCTTGTGCTGCCCGGGGGCATCGTCCCGGCGCTGCGCAGGAGATGGCCGGTATGGATAGCATCCCTCAGCAAAGCAAGCCTTGTCGCGATGCTGCTGCTCACATCTACTGATATGTCAATCGCTGCCCCACAGCAACCCGATGCGCAAGAAACAACAGGCGACACTTCGAAAGTACTGCAGCGCAACCAGGTCGCCTGGTCCATTCCCCATCGTCCTTCCGAGCTAGCCGCATCTACTCTAGTAACCCAGAGGCTTAGAGCACAGCGCCTGTTGCCGTTTGCGCAGAGTGTGCCTGCTTCCACGCCAGGAATGGTGGCCGCTTCTCCCAGTGACTGGCTTTGCCCGCGCTGCAATGTGCCGCTCTGGTTGAGAGGGGAGACCCATTTCTGCACGCAGTGTGGACTGACGCTTTCACTCCCCAGGAGGGATAGTCCTTCAAAAAAATTAACTATTCAGTAGTAAGTAACAACTGGCTACCTGGTGCATAATACTGTATTTCCGCTTTTATGGATGGACATAGTATAAAATATGTAGAGGCTACCTTATTCGTACCCTATTTGCGTGTTGGGAGAGAATAGTTAGTTGTTTGATAAAAGAGTCTTGACATGATTGTCTACTCTTGTTACGATACCTCAAGCAAGGAATGGACACTCTGATGGCTGTTAGAAAAGTAATATCTATGATAGATCCACAACAAGGACAAGAAAAGCAGTTAAAGCTATTTGAAGAAATAGAAGCAGATCAGCGCTTCTTGTCATCAAGCAATGGAAATTCAGCTTTCGGGGATCCTGCTTTTGCTAGCAACAAAACGCTACCCCTTCACAGATGGGTTCCATGGATTGCTGGATTCTCCAGCGATTTCGTCAGAGATGCTTTGACTCGATATCTAGACGGCAGAGGTACCGTTTTAGACCCATTTTCAGGAGTCGGCACTACTCTCGTTGAGGCCTTTCTACTCGGTCACGATGTAATAGGGTTTGAAGTCAATCCATACCCTGCCCTGGCTTGTCGAATAAAGTTATATGCCTATAGAATTGCTGTCGAAGAATTATATCGCGAGATTGGGGGTTTTTGCATAACCCCCCGAAACGGTGCACTCGGCTGCACTTAGGCATCTCCTTCAGATGATCTGGGAGCATACGGGACAGCAGTTGGACACTTGGCTGAGTAAGGTGTTGTGGGGATAGTACAACGATTCGGGGTCACTCGATTGGCAGGGGGAAAACAGACTCGAAGCTCCAAACGCGCTCCCCAGACGACCTCATGTGAAGGTATGAAAGGACTCCGATGCGTTCAGAGGAACATCAGCAAGCCGTTTTTCTCTCTTTCGCGAGCCTCAACAGCCATTCTCAACCAATGGTATCGCCTGAGAGTCTGTTTTCCCCCCTGCCAATCGAGTGACCCCTCCTGGGGAAATCAGTGAACGATGGTGTGCGATTGTTTGCGTCTGTGGTGTGCCTGCTTCCCATTTAGCTTCCCATCAACCCCTGGCGCCAGGCAAAGATGGCGGCCTTCGTGCGGTCGGCGAGATGCAGCTTGCCGAGGATGTTGCGGACATGGCTTTTCACCGTCTTTTCGCTGAGGACGAGCCGCTCGGCGATCGCGGCGTTGCTCAGCCCCTCGGCGATCAGGTGCAGCACTTCTCGCTCGCGTTCACTCAGTTGGGCGAAGCTCGCCATGTCATGATGCGACGCGCCATCCAGCTCCTGCACCACGCGGGCGGCGATGCGGGGATGCATCACAACCTCGCCGCGCGCCGCTTTGCGGATCGCGTCGGCCAGATCGGGCAGGCCGATGTCTTTGAGCAAATAGGAGAGCGCGCCGGCACGGATGGCGGGAAAAATATGCTCGTCCTCATGATACGAGGTCAGCACGATGACCTGGGAGCAGGGGCTTTTCTGCTTCACCAGCCGGGTCGCCTGCACGCCGTCCATGCCGGGCATCACCAGATCCATCAGCACGATGTCGGGGGCCAGGTCAGCCGCCAGCAACACCGCTTCGCCGCCGGAGCTGACATCGCCCACGACGGCGAAATCCGGTTGCGCTTCGAGGAATGCCCGCGCGCCTCGCCGCACAACCGCATGATCATCGACGATCAAGATGGTGATGGGATCGCTCATCGTGTCGCCTCCTGGATCGGCTTCTCAGCCGAGTGCAGCGGGATCGTGGCCTCCACCCTCGTCTCGCTCGCTGCGCTGGAGAGAGCCAGCGTACCGTTGTGGGCAGCCATGCGCTCGCGCATGCTCGCTAATCCCACGCCGCGCCCGTTGGCATGCGCCACGTCGAAACCGGTGCCGTCGTCGGTGATGGTCAGGCGCACCTGCGAGCCATCCCACGCGAGTTGGATAGTGACATGCTCGGCTCCGCTGTGGTGAGCGATGTTGGCGAGCGATTCCTGGGCCACACGAAAGAGCGCCTCCTCGATATCGAGCGCAATGACTCTCTCGCCCTGGACGTGCATAGCGACGGCGATGCCCATGCGTCCTGACCACTCCTCGGCATACTCGCGTAGGACGACGGCCAGCCCTGTATCTTCGAGGCGGGCAGGGCGCAACTCATAGATGACTGCGGTCAATTCCTGGCGTGTCTGCTCGGCCAGCGCCTCGGCTTCGGCGAGATAGGTCTGCGCCGGCAGCATATCCGGCGGCAGATACGTGCGCGCCGCGCCTACCAGCAGGGCGGTGGCGAAGACATTTTGCTTGATGGAATCATGCAGATCGCGCGCCAGCCGGTTGCGCTCCTCGATGGTCGCCAGCTCCTCGCGGGTCGAAAGCCAGGTGTGGAGTTGTTCGGCCATGCTGTTGAGGTCGTTCCCCAGCTGGCCGATCTCATCGCGGGAGGGATCACGCACCTCGACCGCGAACTCCCCTTTGCTCCAGGCTTGCGCCGCCTGGGTGATCCGGTGCAGGCGGCGGGTGACGTTGCGCATGATCAGAAGGCCGGTCAGCGTGCTGACCACGCTGGCGATCAGGATGAAATACAGGCCCCCGCCCTGCAAGTGATTCCAAAAGATGCTGAGAAACAGGGAGACGCCAGAGGGTGTGGGCGGACTGGGGGGCGAGAAGCCAGAAGGTGAGGGGTGAACGGTGATGTTCCCCTGCTGATAATCTTGAAGGCTGGCAGGAAGGGTGATGGCGACATCAATGATGACGGCTGCCAGCAATGTGACGAGAAAGTAGGAACCCGTCAGCCGCCAATAGAGTCCCCCAAAACGTTTGCGTAAACTTTGCATGTCACTCCTCCTTCGCATAATCATACAGCGCCTCTCCTCCTGCCGGCAAGAAACGCTCGAAAGTCGAGCGTAGTATACCATACCATACGAGACAAACCGGGACGATGCACCGGGAGCAGAGCGTCCCTGACTCTCTGCCCTGCTCCCGATGGCTGCTATTCGTAGCGCAGCATCTCGGCAATGCGTACGCGCGAAGCCCGCAGTGCCGGGATGATGCTCGCCAGGGTCGAGATGATGAGCACGGCGGCCAGCATGACGACAAAGGCCGAAGGGGCGATGATGAAGTCCACCCGCAGCACCAGCTTGCTCATCACCTGGATGAACCCATAGGCCAGCGGCAGCCCCAGCAGCGCGCCCAGCAGCCAGGCGATGCCGCCCAGTGCCACCCCTTCGACCCAGAAGACGCGCGCCACCCGAAAGGAGCTTGCGCCCATCGCGCGCAGCAGGCCGATCTCGCGCCGCCGTTCCAGCACCGAGGCCGCCAGCGCGTTTGCCAGCCCCAGGATACCCACCGCCCCCACGATCAGCGCCACGCTGTAGAGCAGGGCATAGAAGATCAACCAGCTCTGCTGGCGGTACTGGACCTCTTGCTGCCTGGTCTCAACCTGTCCTCCATTCACCTGTCCTCCATTCGCATTCCCTCCACTCACCAGTTGATCGACCTGCCTGGTGAGGGCATCCACGGCGCCTTGCGAGTGGTCCCGCGCCTCTATCAGCAGCTCAGGCGTCAAATCGGCGGGGTCGCCGAAAAAGTGATTGACGTTCTCCACCGAGGTGATCACCGTGCCAATTTGCCCAAGACCATCCATCGGCTGATGAATGATGCCGATAATGGTCCATGTGGCCTGATTACCTGGTGTGAGATGACCATTGAAATACTGAGCACTCGAAAGTGTCAGTGTATCGCCAACATTCAAGCCCGTTGCAGTGGCCGCCTCTTCGTTGATCAAGGCCGAGTTGGTGTCACTGGGAGAGAGCCAGCGCCCGCTGATGAGCTGCGGGGTATAGAGCCTGGTATCCGGCTGAAAGCCCAGCAGGAGCATTTGCCCCCATTGGCTCTCTGCCCCCTCCGCTTCTCGGTAGCGTTCCACCCGTCCGACATTGGACAGCGCGCTGATCTGCGCGACCTCCGGCGCGTTTTGCGCGTATATCTGCGCAAGGACATCGTAATGATAGGGAGCGAATGCGTTCGTGGTGGTCTGGTTGGTGGCGGCGGTGGCCGTCTGCACCACCAGGAAGGTGGTCCCCGCCAGCGTCAATGTCAGCAGGGTCAGCGCCGCCCGCCAGCGTTTGCGGAAGACACCGCGCAGCCCCAGCCAGGTCGTCTGCGAGACCCCGGTTCTGCGCGGTGTCAGCCGGGCTCGGCGATTGCCTGCCCGCCCGGCGCTAATGCCATAGGCGGAAAGCGCCTCGCGCACGGTGATGCGCGTGCCAATCCACAGCGGCACGAGTGCCGAAAGCAACGGCACGCCAAAGCCTACTGCCAGGCCAAGGATGATGATCCAGGGGAAGATGGTAAATGGACCCATAGCGAGCGAAATGCTGCTGGCAAGGGAGGATGCCAGCGGATACCCCAGCAGCAGCCCCAGCGCGATGGCGGGCAAGGTCCCCAGCGCGCTGTATATGCCCACCGAGACGAGATAGCCACGCACAATGGCGCTGCGCGTCCCGCCCACGGCTTTCAGCGTGCCGATGATCGGCGTCTGCTCGGCAATGAGTGTGATGACCGTGTTGAGAATGAGAAGTGCGCTCAGAATCACCGCCAGAATTGACAGCATGCGTAGCAGCGTAAAGACGCCGTTGACGGTGTTGATTCTTTCCTGGTTGAATGGTTGGTGAATGCTCACATTCAGGACGGTCACGCCTTTCGCCTGCAGTGTCTGGGCCAGCGCGTTCGCTGTGGTGGTTACCTGACTGATATTCTGCACCTTGAACGCCACCTCCTCTTGTACCTGTGGCTCCTGACTCTTCGGCGCGGCCCCAATGGAACCGAATGCCTGGTGGATGGCAGCCTCGCTCATGTACCCGCGCGCCGTGCCGCTGCCCGCCGGGCTTGGCAAGCCTTGTGTGCGCGCAAAGCCCACAACGCGCAGAGAGGTGGTGGTCTGGCTGGTGTCTACAGTGACCGTCTCGCCAATGGAGACCGGCTGTACGTCCTGGTCGCCATACTCCAGCACGATCTCACCCGCGCCCGGATAGCGCCCGCTCGTCAGTTGAAACGGCGTGATGGGCACATGTTGGAAGTCAGGATAGCTGACAAGAGTGATGGGCACGTGTCCGGGCGTCGCGCTGACGTGCCACTGGGACGCCACGACCGATTGCATTTGCACCGCTTGCACGTTCGGAACAGCAGAAAGCTGTGGTGTCAGCGCCGGGTCAAGCCGATTCACCTGAAGTGTCATATCCGGGGAGTTCGCGGCGGTGCCCGTGCTGTAGGTAAAGGCGGACAAAAGGGTCTGCTGAATGAAATTGACGCTCGTCAGGCCCAGCACGCCGATGAAGATGCCCAGCACGACCATCAGCGTGCGCCCCTTGCGCCGCGTCACATCCGCGAACGACTTTTTCAGGCTGGCGCTCATGAGCGCACCTCCGGCGAAGAAGCCATCAGCGCGTTCGCGCCGTGCTGTCCAACGATGCGCCCATCGAGCAGATCAAGACGCGCCTCAGCGCGGGCAGCGAGATTGGGGTCATGGGTGACATAGATCACGGTTTTGCCGACTTCGGTCAGGCTCGCCAACGTGTCAAAGACGCCGTGCGCCGTCCGCGAGTCCAGATTGCCGGTCGGCTCATCGGCAACCATGACTGGCGGATCGTTCGCCAGCGCCCGCGCAATCGCGACGCGCTGCTGCTGCCCTCCGGAAAGCTCGCTCGGCAAACGATGGGAAAAGGCACCCAGGCCCGCCGTTTCCAGGCACATCTGCGCACGCTCACGCCAGGCTCGGCGGGGGAGCCCGCCACCTTTGCCCAGTTCCAACGCCAGCAAGACATTCTCCATCGCGGTGAGGGTGGGGACCAATTGGAAGAACTGGAAAATAATCCCTACGTGCTCTCCGCGCCAGCGCGCCAGAGCGTTCTCACTTCTGGCGTTCAGTTCCTCGGCACCGAAGATCACGCGCCCGCTGCTTGGGCGGTCGATGCCGGTGAGCATGTTGAGCAGCGTCGATTTGCCGCTGCCCGACGGGCCGTTGATGGCGAACAAACGCTGCGCAGGAATGGTGAAGGTCACGTCGTCGAGGATGACGGTCCGTTGCGCGCGGGTGTTGATGGCGCGCGTCAGATGCTCCACGTGGATCAACGGGCTGTCTTGCGGGAATGGTGCGGATTGTCTCGATGCGGTCGGCTGTACCATATACGATCTCCTTTGTGTGGCCTCGCCCCTGGCCCCTCTCCACCACAATGGAGAGGGGAACCATTTGGCATGATCGAGTGGACCATGCGGTTTCGTCACTCAGAGTATGCTCGATGTCAGGAGATCCGTCATCAGTCTTAGGGCGGAACGCGATCAGTCTGTGGGCTGAAAATGTGTGCGTTGCGAGTAGGGGGTCGAGTATTAATGGGATACTGCAAGGATTCCATCAGAAATGGGCCATTTGGCAGAATATTCACTCACAGACGCCAGTTATCGCAGCTAATAGCCCATTAGGTGCGATAGCTTGCCTTTATGGAACGAAAACAGTACACTGAGCCACATCTACAGAGGCAATCCATTCCGCATTAGGTGCGATACCGCATAAAAAGAGGTGATTCTTTGCCAGTCGTGACTCTGAGAAGCGCGTTCGAGCAATTCCTCGAAGGCTCCTCTTTTGCCCGACGCACACGCGAAAGTTATACCGAGGATCTGGCACCACTGTTCGCAGCGTGCGGTCAGGCACCCATTACCGCGCTTACAGTTGAGGTTGTACAAACGTTTCTTGCGCGCCAAGAAGCGCTCGCGCCCGCCACCTACAATCGGCGCCTGGCCGCCCTGCGCAGCTTCATCCGGTGGCTCCGCACTCAAGGGTGGCAGATTGAGGAGATCCTGGAGAAGGTAGAGCGGAAACCGGAGAGAAAGCAGACTCCCCGAGCGCTCGATGCACAGCGCGTCGAGTCTCTCTTGCGTCAGATCACCAACCCACGCGACCGCGCCCTCTTCTGGCTGATCTATGATGGCGGTTTGCGTTGCCAGGAAGCCCTGGCCATCGACATTGAGAATATTTCCTGGCCGGATCGCTCCATTCTCATCCAGGGCAAAGGCGACCGCCCACGTGAGATGTTTTTTTCGCGCGCCGTCGGAACACTGCTGGACAAGTATCTGACGGCGCGTGGGGGTCCGACAGCGGGACCGATGTTTGTGACACAGCGCAAGGCCCGCCTTCCTCGGCGCGCCGACCTGACGCCTGATGGGTATGCTCGTCTCTCGTATCGCCAGGCCGACACGCTGTGGAAACACTATACGCCTGGGTGGGATCTGCACCAACTGCGCCACACAGCCATCAGCGTGCGGGCCGCCCATGAGTATACGGAAGTCGATCTCAAGCGCTTTAGTGGGCATACCTCCTTACGTAGCCTGGAGCGCTACATCGCCGATAACCGTGAAGCAGCCAAACGCAAAGCGCGCGCCTGGGAACGTCGTCAGGGGTAGAAAGGAACCATCGTGCCACGAATCGACGAGACCACCTATCGGCAGCGGAAGCGCACACCGACGGAGCGTGAGTTGTATACGCCGACCCTTGATGAGCGTCTCCTGGCCCAACAACACACCACAGACAAACCGGCGCTGGTCGCCTTTTTGGTGCTGCTCAAAACCTTCCAATACCTCAGGTCTCAGAACGTCTCCTTTTTGAGACTCTGCTGCTCTCCTAAGAAGGATGTATGACCAGTCCAGATGTCACTCCACCACCGAAGCGACTGCATATTCTCGACAATGAGGAAATCGAGGCACTCTATGGCAGACCTTGCTTTACCGGAGATGATCGCACTCACGTGTTTACCCTGACCCAGCCGGAGAAAGACCTCCTCGCATCCTTTACACACCTCCCTATTCAGCTGTATTTTCTCCTTCAACTGGGCTATTTCAAAGCTAAACAGATGTTCTTCACCTTTACCTTTGACGACGTGGTCGAGGATGTCACATACCTGCTTGAGCGCTATTTTCCCGCTACGCCACTGCCAGAACTGCGGATGCTCAATAAACGCACGATCCTCAAACAGCGGCAACGTATTTTGGAACTGTTCAGCTATCGCCTCTGCACGCCGACAGATCGGCATGACTTGTTTCTTCGTGCCCAACAAGCTGCACGAATCAGTAGCAAGCCCATCTATATCTTGCGTGAACTCCTCCACTACCTCACCGAGCATCGCCTTGTTAAGCCCGGCTATACGCTCCTGCAAGAAGAACTCGTCGGGAAGGCATTGACAGCAGAAGCGCAGCGCTTGGCGACCATGCTCCACACGCTTTTGTCCTCTGAAGAGTGTGTGGCGCTTGACTCTCTCCTTACGGAAACCGACGAGATCTATACCATCACCCTGTTGAAACGACAGCCAAAGGACTTCAGCTTAGGCGAAATGCGCCGCGAAATTGCCCGTGGTGAGCACCTCGTCCAACTCTACACATTGGCCAGACGGATCGTACCAAAACTGGGTATTTCTCGTGAAGGCATCACGTATTATTCCTCGCTGGTCTCCTACTATTCGGTGTTTCGGCTCAAGCAACTCGACACCTGGATCGTCTACCTCTACCTGTTGTGTTTTGCCGTCCATCGCTATCAGCGCTTCAACGACAATCTGCTCACCTGTTTCATTCATCTGGTGAAACAGTACGCAGATGAAGCGAAAGCCACAGCCAAAGGAACGGTGTATGAGCATCGTGGGACCAGTAATCAAGATCTGCCCAAAGCTGGGGAGGTGCTCAAGCTTTTTACCGCCGAGTATGAACCCAACACGCCGTTTTGTAGCATTCAAGAAAAAGCCTTTGCTATTCTCGATCGGCAACGCTTAACAAGCCTTGCCGATTCTCTGGTCAACGAGGCGAGCATCGATGAAATCGCCTTTGAATGGGAGCACATTGACTCCATGGCCCGGCGCTTCAAGCAACATCTCCGTCCTCTCTTTCGCACCGTCGATTTCTCTGCTACCCGGGTCAACGCGCCCATCCAGGAAGCCATCCAATTTCTCAAGACGGCCTTTCAACAAGACCGCCCACTCCGCCAGATCGATTCGGGGGATTTTCCCACCGACTTCTTTCCTGCCCGAGATAAACGGTACCTCTATCAGCGCAATGAAGCCGATGGTAAACACATCATCCCTGACCGCTATGAATTTCTGGTGTATCGTCTGTTGCGCCATCGACTCGAAGCTGGCGATCTCTTTTGCCGCGACAGTGTCCACTTCCGCAGTTTCGAGGATGATTTATTGGACGATCAGCAGTGGGCCAACAAAGATGTTTTACTTGCGCAGACGGGTTTAGTAATCCTGGCCCAGCCCATTCAAGACCACCTTGCCGAGCTGAAGTGCCAATTGGAAGATCGTATTGGCACGGTCAATCAGCGCATCAGTGCCGGGGAAAATAGCCACTTTCACATCACGACCACGGGGAAACGAAAGAGTTGGACGCTCCAGTATCCGACGAGCAACGAGCTAATCAACCACCCGATCTTTGAGACGTTGCGTCAGGTGAACATCAGTAGTGTGCTCCACTTTGTGAATCACCACTGCCAATTCATGACGTGCTTCGAGCATGTGCTGGGACGGTACAGCAAACAGGCTGCCGATGAGCGCATTCTGAGCGCCTGTCTCGTTGCCTGGGCAACCAACATGGGCCTTGGACGCATGGGTGACATTTCGGACCTCACCTTCGCCACACTGGCAAGCACCTCGGAAAACTTTCTGCGCCTCGAAACCCTGAAAGCAGCCAATGATTGCATCAGTAATGCCATCGCTGCTGTGACGATTTTTCGGCACTATGATATCGCCAACATGGTCCACTCCAGTAGTGATGGGCAAAAGTTTGAAACAGCCCTTCCCACATTCAATGCACGCTATTCACCGAAATATTTTGGCCTCAAAAAGGGGATGGTGGCCTATACCCTGGTTGCCAATCATGTCCCGGTGAACGCCGATATGATCGGTGCCCACGATCATGAAAG
>WNFG01012213.1_pt1 | contig 13640 bp, 10 predicted proteins | sample 5400431 | NCBI WGS metagenome assembly WNFG01 (sample SAMN13153346, study PRJNA577476) | soil metagenome | isolation source: 120 cm saprolite under Douglas fir tree site 2 hole 3 replicate 2 | place: USA:California | collected 2015-04-18
ATTGACGCCCCGCAAGCCTGGTACTTCCGGGAGAATTACGGCGACGCGGGCGAAGTCTACATTTGCCTGACCAACAGCCGCGGACAAGCCAGCCGCCGCGTCTACGAAATCCATACCGGCCGCATGATCGGCGACATCCTCATCCGCGAAGGCGACTACCGCCACGCTTTCCCCGAAGACATCACCAGCGCCATCCGCCTGAACGGCGACTGGAGCGAATCCGAATTAGACACGTGGGGCACCGAAGCCCCCATGGTCGTACTCGATGCCCTACTAGCCGACCTGGAAGCCGCCCGCCACGAAATGAGCGCCCGCACCACCACCAAGCACGAAGCCACCGTCCCCACCGAACAAGCCGCCAGCTAAATAGGTCATGTGGGGACAGCCGCCCTCGGCTGTCCGGTCGAGCAAAGCTCGACTCCATGTCGGCAGCATCCCTGAACGCCAAGCTTTAAGATGGCTGTATGCCCCAATCCCCCGCCACAAACCTCCCGACGGTCAAAGTCTCCGCCCGAGGAGCCACCCGCCTCAAAGAAGGCCACGTCTGGGTCTACCGCTCCGACATCGTCTCTGCAGACGGCATCCCGCCAGGCGCAACTGTCACGGTCACAGACCACCGCGCCAAGCCCCTAGGCACCGCCCTTTATTCCAGTGCCTCCCAAATCGCCATCCGCCTGATTTCGCATGAGCCTGTCGCCGACTTTCCGGCTCTCCTCCGCCAGCGCATCGCCCAAGCCATCGCCTACCGCGCCCCAATCGTCCAGAACAGCGACGCATACCGCCTAATCTTCAGCGAAGCCGACTTCCTCCCCGGCCTCATCGTCGATCGTTATCGAGACATCCTTTCCCAGCAAATCCTCACCCAAGCATGGGATTCCGATTCACTGCGCCAAATCTTAATCTCCGAGCTGGACGCCAGGCTCAAACCCGACTCCATCGTCGAGCGCGTCGACCCCCGCGTTCGCGAACTGGAAAAACTTCCCGCGCGAGCCTCTGGCCTGCTTCACGGCAGCAAGACCGCCACCATCATCACCATGAACGGCGTCCAATTCCATTACGACGCGCTCGAAGGCCAGAAAACCGGAGCCTTCCTCGATCAGCGCGAAAACTACGCCGCCGCCGCCCAATACGCTCACGGCGATGCCCTCGACGTCTTCTGCTATCAGGGAGCCTTCGCCCTACACATGTCGCCGCGTTGCTCTCAGGTGACCGCCGTCGACAGCTCCCGCCCCGCGCTCGAAGTCGCCGACCAGAACGCCATCCTCAATCGACGAGACCCGGCTCAACCGGAAATCGAGTGGATCGAGGCCAACGCCTTCGACCTCCTCAAGGATTACTCCGCCTCCGGCCATCAGTACGACACGATTGTTCTCGACCCGCCCGCCTTCGCCAAAACGAAACGCGATCTCGACGCCGCCCTACGCGGCTACAAAGAACTCAACCTCCGCGCCCTCAAGATGCTGCGTCCGGCCGGAATCCTGGTGACTTGCTCCTGTTCGTACCATGTCAGCCAAGCCGACTTGCTCGGAACCGTTGCCTCCGCCGCCTTGGATGCCCACAAAACCGTGCGCCTTCTGGAGCTTCGGGGACAGTCCCTAGATCATCCAGTCCTGCTCAATGTGCCCGAAACATCGTATCTGAAGTGCGTGATAGCGCATGTAAGTAGCTGAAAATACGACTAAAGTTGTGCTTGACAATAAGACGCTCAACTTTTATGCTTCCTTTACGCTAATCAGGCATCTGATCAGGTGAACCGAAGCTCTTGCCAACGCTTCTGAACAATCCCAAGTTCTGAACCAAACAGACTTCTGAAGGAGGATCTGAAATGACCGTACTTACCCGCTGGGAACCATTCCGTGAGCTTTCCACTCTTCAGGACCGCATGAACCGTCTATTCCGCGAGTCCTACAACGAGCCTGGCCGAGATGAATCCTTGGTCACCTCGGGCTTTGCCCCCGCCGTCGACGTCTACGAGGACGAGCACAACGTCACGCTGAAGATCGAAGTGCCCGGAATCGACGAAAAAGACATCGACATCCGGGTCGAGAACAACCTGCTCACGGTGCACGGCGAGCGCAAGATCGAGAAGGAAGAGAAAGAAGAGAACTACCGCCGCGTAGAGCGTCAATACGGCAGCTTCACCCGCACCTTCACCCTGCCCAACACCGTAGACACCGAGAACGTCCAGGCGAACTACGACAAGGGCGTGCTGAAGATTACGCTTCCCAAGAAAGCCGAAGCCAAGCCCAAGCAAATCAAAGTAAACGTAAGCAGCGGCAGCAGCAAGGCCATCGAAGGCAAGACGCCGGAAGGCAAAGCGTCCGAAGCCAAAGGTCCAAGCAAAGCCGCGTAAGTAGGCAAGGAACATGTGGGGACAGCCGCCCTCGGCTGTCCAGTCGAGCGAAGCTCGATCGCTGTGTGCGGGAGGCGGCAGAGTTGACCGCCTCCCGTGTTGTTGTAGCGCCGGCGTCTCGCCGGCTGTCGTGGCGGCGTCCTCGCCGCCACACTTCCAACGAGAAACCAGAACCCAGAAACTGGAGTCACCATGCCGATCCGTTGGGACAAATTCACCGTAAAAGCCCAGGAAGCCGTCCAGCGAGCCAACGAGCTAGCTTCCGAGCACGGTAATCCCGAGCTGCAACCCACCCACCTGCTCGCCGCCCTGATCGAAGACAAAGAAGGCATTGTCCCCCCAATTCTCGAAAAAATCGGCATCGGCCCGCAAGCCGTACTCAGCGACCTCTATCGCGAACTCGAAAAGCTACCCAAGGTTTCCGGCGAAGCCGCCCAGCCCGCGCTGTCGAGCGCCGCCAACAAGATGCTCGACCAGGCTTTCAAGGAAGCTTCCAACTTCAAAGACGAATACGTCTCCACCGAGCACCTCTTGCTCGCAGCCACGCATGTCAAAGACACCGCCCAGCAAATTCTCAAGAGCCACGGCGCGACCTACGACGCAATCCTCAAAGCCCTGACCGTAGTTCGCGGATCGCAGAAGGTGACCGACCAGAATCCCGAAGCGAAGTATCAGGCATTAGAGCGCTACGCCCGCGACCTCACTGAACAAGCCCGCCGCGGCAAGCTCGACCCCGTCATCGGACGCGACGAAGAAATCCGCCGCGTAGTCCAGGTCCTCTCCCGCCGCACAAAAAACAATCCCGTACTGATCGGCGAGCCCGGAGTCGGCAAGACCGCAATCGTCGAAGGCCTCGCGCAAAGAATCATCTCCGGCGACGTCCCTGAAGTTCTGAAGAACAAGCGGGTAGTCGCCCTCGACCTCGGAGCCATGCTCGCCGGCGCAAAGTATCGTGGCGAATTCGAAGACCGCCTGAAAGCGGTCTTGAAAGAAATCGAAGACTCGCAAGGCCAGATCATTCTCTTCATCGACGAACTGCACACCCTAGTCGGCGCCGGAGCCGCCGAAGGCGCCATCGACGCCTCCAACATGCTGAAGCCAGCCTTGGCCCGGGGAGAACTCCGCGCCATCGGCGCGACGACGCTCAGCGAGTACCGCAAGTACATCGAGAAAGACGCGGCCCTCGAACGCCGCTTCCAGATCGTCTTCGTCGGCGAGCCCAATGTCGAAGACACCATCGCAATCCTTCGCGGCCTGAAAGAACGTTACGAAGTACATCACGGAGTTCGCATAAAAGACTCCGCCATCGTCGCCGCCGCCTCGCTCTCGCATCGCTACATTTCCGACCGCTTCCTGCCCGACAAAGCCATCGACTTGATCGACGAAGCCGCCGCCTCGCTGCGCATTCAGATCGACTCTCTGCCTACGGAAATCGATCAGCTCGAACGCAAAGCTACGCAGCTTGAAATCGAAAAGCAGGCCCTGAAGAAGGAAAGCGATCCCAACTCGAGGGAACGCCTCGCCATCATCGACAAGGAGCTCGCCGAGATCCGCGAGCAAGCCAATACGCTCAAAGCCAACTGGAAAAAAGAAAAGGACCTGATCGCACGCACCCGTGCCCTGAAAGAACAAATCGAGAAGCTGAAGATCGAAGAGCAAGCCGAAGAGCGCAAAGGTAACCTGCAGCGCGTAGCCGAAATCCGCTACAGCCTGATTCGCCAGGCCGAAGCCGAACTCGAAAAGCTCACCGCGCAAATGGAAGCCCAGGGCAAGTCCCGCATGCTCAAAGAAGAAGTCGACGAAGAAGACATTGCCCGCATCGTCTCCAAGTGGACCGGAATACCCGTCTCGAAAATGCTCGAAGGCGAAGTCAAAAAACTGGTGACGATGGAAGACCGCCTCCGCCAGCGCGTAGTCGGACAGGACGAAGCGCTAGAACGCGTAGCCAACGCCATCCGCCGCTCCCGAGCCGGACTCAGCGACCCCAAGCGCCCCATCGGTTCGTTCATTTTCTTGGGCCCGACCGGCGTAGGGAAAACGGAAGTCGCCCGCGCCCTGGCCGATTTCTTGTTCGACGACGAACACGCCATGATCCGCATCGACATGTCCGAATATCAAGAGAAGCACTCGATATCTCGCCTGATCGGCGCGCCTCCCGGATACGTCGGCTACGAAGAAGGAGGCCAACTCACCGAGCAAGTCCGCCGCCGCCCCTACTCCGTCGTGCTCTTCGACGAAATCGAAAAAGCGCACCCCGACGTCTTCAACGTCCTGCTGCAAATCATGGACGACGGCCGCCTAACCGACGGCAAGGGCCGCGTAGTCGATTTCAAAAACACAATCCTCATCATGACCTCGAACATAGGCTCCGCCTTCCTGCAAGAGGCCCACGTAGGGGCGGACGCATTCGTCCGCCCTGCCGAAGCCACCGATCAGCGCTTCGAAGAAGCGTCGAAGCAGGTGCTGAACGCCCTGCACGCCCACTTCAAGCCCGAGTTCCTGAACCGCGTAGACGACATCATCGTCTTCCACCCGCTGGGCAAAGAGCAGCTGGTCAAGATCATCGAACTGCGCCTCGAAGACGTCCGCCGTCTGCTGGCCGATCGCAAGATTTCGCTGGAGCTGACCGACGCCGCCAAAGACCTGCTATTCACCCAAGGCTACGACCCCAACTTCGGAGCCCGCCCGCTGAAGCGCGCCATCCAGAAGCTGGTGCAGGACCGGCTAGCCCTGAAGATTCTGGACGGAGAAATCCTCAACGGCGACCACGTCATAGTCGACGCCGACAAAAAGTCTGGCAAGATGACCTTCGAAGTAAGCCGCCACAAAGCAGAAAAAGAGCCAGCCAAAGCAAACCGCTAAGGATCACGACAGACCATGTGGGACGGGCGACTCGCCCGTCCAGCGGCGCGAACCATGTGGGGACAGCCTCCCTCGGCTGTCCGGTCGAGCGAAGCTCGACTCGCTTGCAGCGCCCTATCCCCGCTGAACAAACTTCTCCACAACCCACCCCTGCCACAAATACCAAACCACCGCCGCCCGCACGACAATTCCCAGTCCACCCCAGAAGAACGCTCCGTGCAATGCCACAGCCGCCGACACGACAGGAATCAGCATGACAATCCCCAGCATCCCCACAATCACCGCCACCCGCCGCGCCCAATTGTTCAACCGCAACAATCCAAAGCCAATCCCCGCACCGCCAGCCGCCGCCAGCAGAAACATGTAAGGCCCACTCAATTCCAGCCCATGCAGCAGCGGCGAACCCAGCCTCATCGACACCGTTCCCGCGCGCACCAGCATGATCACCCCGAGCAGAAACAAATATCCCGCAGACAAGAAGAAAAGAGTCGCAACCGCCGTAACCCCTGCAGGACGCTGCATGCGAATCTGATAGTAGCGGAGAGAAAGAGTTTCGTCGCTACACGTATACGATGGACCGAATATCCCGAAAGCCTTGTTCATTCCGACGCGCTCGCAGCCGCGCGTTAAGCGCGGCGAGAGCGTGAGAGAGCCTGCCCTGAGCGAAGCCGAAGGGAATCTGCTGTCTGCCAGAAGCGGCAAACAGCAGATTCCTCGCCAATCCCGGCTCGGAATGACAAGACTAGGGCGCGGCAACAAAAGAACCAAAAGAAGATCCGTGTTCATCCGTGTGAATCCGCGGCCAAGAAGTTCTGTGGCAAACTGAACCCATGCACCGCCTCACGCTAGGCGACTTCGAATTAACCATCTTCTCCGACGGCACCTACCCGCTCGACGGCGGAGCCTTCTTCGGCGTGGTCCCAAAAATCATGTGGTCCCGCAAGGTCGAAGCCGACGAACGCAACTACGTCACCGCCGGACTCAACTCGCTACTCATCCGAACCGGCCAGCAAACCGTGCTGGTCGAAACCGGCATGGGCAACAAGCTCTCCGACCGCATGGCAAAAATCTACGGCCAACCCGCGCAGCTGCTAACCAATCTAGCCGCCGCCGGAGTCTCCCCCGAAGACATCGACATCGTCGTCAACACCCACCTCCACTTCGACCACTGCGGATGGAACACCGTAAGAGACAAAACCGGCAAGATCGTCCCCACCTTCCCCCGCGCCAAGTACTACGCCCCCGAAGGCGAATGGCAATACGCCCGCAAGCCCAGCGAACGCGACGCCATCAGCTACATCCCTGACAACTACGACCCGTTGGTAAAAAGCGGCCAGATGACCCTGCTAAAAGGAGGAGAAGAAATCCTCCCCGGCATCTCCGTAAAAACCTTCCCCGGCCACACCGCCAGCATGCAAGCCGTAATCATCCGAAGCGACGGAGCTCATAACAAGTCTTGTCATCCTGAGGAGCCGCACTTGGGCGACGAAGGACCTATGCACTCCCCGCGGGGACAAGGCAATCGTGCGCCGTCTAAGCCGCAGGCCGAAATCCCGACCGCCGCAAGCTTTGAAAGGGCGCGGCTTCAAGCCGCGCCGCCCGACGCCACTCGAGAATTGTCATCCCGAGCAAAGCGAGGGATCTCGGTTTCGCCGGCACGACCCGCGTCCCACTCCGTAGACACCACTGTCGAAAGCAAGGCCCACACCGCCTGCTACATCTCCGATCTGATCCCCACGACGGCCCACATCGACCTAACCTGGGGAATGTCCTTCGACCTCTACCCGCTGCAAACCATCGAGAGCAAGAAGCACTACTACGCCCAGTCAATCCCGGAGAAGTGGCTGACAGTCTTCACCCACGACCCGAAGACACCGTGGGCGTATGTGGAGAAGGATGACTTGGGGAAGATGGTGGCGCGGGGAGTATAGTCAGGCAGCAACATGGTTAGCCGTCAATGGAAATGGTGGCTCTGGGGCGCACTCGCGTTTCTCGGCGCTGCCACGGCTATTGCTACCGTTCGGTACGAGCACGAAAAGCGAGCACAGAGACAACGTGAGGCAACATATGAGCGAGCACTACACTCATATTCTGACGTCCTCAAGCCTGGCACTAATCATGTGTTGCGTCGACCGTAGAACTTACTCTCTGGGAATCTACGACGATCTGATTAAGATCGGCCAAGAGGACGCACCCTGGTTTTGCAATGAGAAGAACGTCTACATCGCGCTGCAATTCACCGGTCAAAGTCGGGCAGACCCAACGCCAGAAGCGGTTCCTTCTGACACTCTGAAGACGATCACCATATACCACTGGCTCGAGGGTTGTCTGTGAGATACTCACTCTGCGAGCGGGGCGAATGCCTGCTCTGATAACCGACGCTCGAAGAATTCCTCCACCCGCCCCAAAATCTCCACCGCGCTCTTCGACTCGTAAATCGCCTTCCGCAACCCGGCTCCACCCGGAACGCCATGCGTGAACCACGACGCAAACTGCTTCATCTTGCCGACGGCGTCTGGCAGCTCTTCTTCGATCAGCATCTGAAAGTAGGTGCGGATCATCTGGTACCGGTCAGCTTCGCTGGGCTCGTCGTAGAACTTGGGAACTGATGGAGCCCTCTGCAATGCCCATGTGGGGACAGCCGCCCTCGGCTGTCCGTCGGGCCGAAGGCCCGAAGCCTCTCCATCTAGATGACTGCCGGCATCAAACCCAGTCGAGCTTCGCTCGACCGGACAGCCGAGGGCGGCTGTCCCCACATGGCCATTGCCGGGCCCCGCAGTTGTGCCCACGCCAGCATCCCTCATCCCCGCGCAGTACTGCTGAATCTGCCGAAAGATCCACGGATTCGACGGCGCCGTCCGCCCAATCATCACCGCATCGCATCCCGTCTGCGTGACCATGGCGCAAGCATCCTCCGGCGTGCGGATGTCGCCATTCCCAATCACCGGAATCTTGACAGCATCTTTCACCGCCGCAATCCACTCCCAGCGCGCATTGCCGCTATAACCCATCTCGCGTGTACGCGCATGCAGCGCCACCGCCGCCAGCCCGCACGCTTCCGCCATGCGAGCCAGTTCCACGCACACAATCTCGTCGTCGCTCCACCCAGCCCGGAACTTCACCGTAAACGGAATCTTCACCGCTGCCCGCACCGCTTCGAAAATCGTCCCAATCGCCGGTAGATCGCGGAGCAGCCCCGAGCCTCCATTGCACTTAACCACTTTCTTAGCCGGACATCCCAGGTTCAAATCCACCAGATCGAATCCCAGGCCCTCGACCATGCGCGCCGCCTCCGCCATCACTCGCGGATCGCTGCCAAACAGCTGCGCCGAAATCGGATGCTCATCCTCATAAAAATGCAGATACCGCTTCGCCTTCTGGTCCTTCTTGCGGAGCACGCCATCCGCCGAAGTGAACTCCGTCATGATCAGCCCGCACCCACCCAAGTTGCGGATAAACCGCCGAAACACCGTATCGGTAACCCCAGCCATAGGAGCAAGCACGGTAGCCGGAGCAATCTCAATCCCCCCAATCGACACAGACGCAGGCACAGCAAGTGTGGCGCGGACCTGCCCTGAGCGACAGTCGAAGGGGCCCTCGCCCGCCAACGCCGCCTGCTCCCCCGCCGAATTGTCCCAAAACTTCCGCATGTGGCTATTCTACTTCCCCAGTCCTACTTGCCCCAGCAAAACAAAGCCCCCGCCAAAGCGAGGGCCAAATTTTCTGTTTTATCAGCGTAAATCCGTGAAGATCCGTGGCCTACTTCTTCGCCGTAGTAGCAGTCGCTGCCGCCGCGTCCTTCTTAGCATACTTCCGCCGGAAACGCTCCACCCGGCCAGCGGTATCCATCAACTTCTGCTTGCCGGTGAAGAACGGATGGCAGTTCGAGCAGATTTCCACGGAGATGTCGCCCTTATGGGTCGACCGGGTCACAAACGCGTTGCCGCACGCACAATGCACGCGCACTTCATGGTAATTGGGATGAATTGCTGCCTTCATAGTAGGTTCCAATCTCAATGCGAATCTTTAGATTCTACCGGATAGCCGCAGGATTCAGCAACAACCGCGGCCCTCAGACCTCAGCCGTCAGACCTCAGCAAAGACCATTGAATCAGGTGTTTCGCGGGTTGAGGTCTGAGGTCCGAGGTCCGACGTCAGAACCTGAACTGGTACGACACTTTGACGAAAAACTGCCGGCTATCGTTGATGAAGCTTCTGGCGGTGCGCGATACACCCATTCCCGGCACCACATCCAGATTCTGCAAATCGCTGTTGTATCCCGCATAGATCGCGGTCCCGGGATGCACAAGGTACGTAATCAGGAAGTCTGCGTTGAATTGCTTCGACGTTGGCAAGAAAGTGTACGGAAAAACCGTATTCCCCGGCGTGTTGGCCAGCAGCGCGTTGTACTGGAGAATCACGCGTAACGAGAGCTTGGGCGTGAACTGCCAGTTCCATTTGCTGCGCACAATGTGATCGTTGAAGATTCCCTTGCCGATGCCCGGAGTCTGCGCCGCGAGAGCAAGATACGTGCGGTCATTCGCACGCAGTCGCTCAAACAGATAGGTATTCTCGATCTTCAGCGGCTTCACCGGACGCAGCGTCAGCGTACCCGTAGCCGTGTCAGAGCGCGCCAGGAACGGGGCATCGTACGGAGGAGGCGCTGCATTGAACGAGGGCACAAAGTTCACGCCGTCTCCCCAGTAGTAGCTCGCCCCGACCGTGATTTTGGGAAAGTAGCTGGTTTGAACGGAAGCCCCGCTCATGTGTTCGTGGTAATCCTGATTCTGCGTGAGCGTGAAGAAGTCTTTCGGCCGCAGCCGTTCCCGCAACTCTTCATACGGAAACAGGAAGATGAACGTCTGTCCGCGCCCCTGGATGGCGATATACGGTCGGTAGTCCGTATCCAGGCGCAACCCGGTGTGATCAAACACATAGCGCTGGATGAGCGTCGGCCCCCAGTCGACAATCCAGCCCTGCTTCGGACGAAACCTGTAATCAGCCTCCTGCCAGGCATAACGAATGTCAGTACGGTTGATGAATCCCGGCACGGTGGTGAAGCCCGGGCTGATGTAGTCATAGAGCGCCTCGTAGGAAAAATGCAGCCCTTCCCGCTTCAGGTCGAGCTTGTCGGCCGGACCCGCTTCGTAATTGCGGGTAGCATCGGAGGCCGACGAGCAGAAGACCCAAACGCCGCGGCAATTAGTGGAACTCACCACCGCCTGCCCTTCCAGGGTCCAGTTGGCATTGAATTTCAGCCGGGTGTCGATTCCCCCGATCCGGTTGAACTCTCCGGAGGCCGGGTATTCCCAGTCGGTGTAGATCGCGCCCACGCTCGATTGCTTGAAAATATCGCGGCTGGCCCGCGCAATCGTGAAGTATGACCGCGTCCCCGACAGCGAACTGGAATCCGGCACCACCAGCCCCGGACTGCGGTCATCCGTCGTCATCAGTCCCACCGAGTACGGCCCTTGCTTGCCGGTCAGCCGAATTCCCGCCGACGGATCGCCGATGTTACGAGTGAAGAACAGATCGAGCGGCGTGCGGAAGTAGTCTTCATTCTCCAGAAAGAATGGCCGCTTCTCGGGAAAGTAGACCGCGAATCTCTGATTCACCGTAATCTGCGGATCTTCCGACTCGACCTGGCTGAAGTCGGGATTCGCCGTCATATCCACCACAAAGTGATCGCGAATCACGAACTTCGCGTCCATGCCGGGCTGTCCCTGCGCCACCGCGTGCTGAAAGTACGGGTTGCCCGGATCGCGCGTGTCGAGCGCGCGGAATCCCCGCATCACGCCGTAAGGAATCAGCTCAACGCTCCGTCCCGGAGAAATTCCTTCGAGCCCCTTGAGCGTTGCGGCCTGTCCCAGCCGCCCCTGCACCTTAAAAGAAATGTGCGGCCAGAACGTGTCTTCGTTGTTGCGAATGATGCCGCGATACAGAATGATTCCCCACTCCTGCTGCGGCGTGTCTGGAAAACGCAGGCTCTTGAACGGAATCGCGAGCCACACCACGTATCCCTGCTCCGTCACCTTGCCGCGTGAGTTCCATACTGTGTCGAACGACGTGTCCCAGTTTCCGTTAATCTCATCGCGTGTGGCCTCGCTCCAGATCGCGTCCCACTGCACCCCCAGCGGTGTGGTTTGAAACCCGTAAGCGCGCCGCCGGTCGTGAAACGTATCGAGCATCACCTCGACGTTGTCGTCGTCGTAGACGTCCTCACGCCGCGACATGCGCCCGCGCACCTTCCGGGGATCGTCGAAGCAGACGAAGACTATGTACAGATTCTTCTTGTCGTAACCGAGATAGGCTTCCGTCGGCTGGGAGACGCTCTCGCCATCGTGCGGATTGCGCTGTACGAAACCCGTAACCTTCGCCATCTGCCGCGCCGCCTCGCCTTCCGGCTTCATGGTCAGAAAGTCTTCCAGCGTGGGAGCGCTGGGAAGTAGTGGAATCGTCAGAGTCGGCGGTTCTGCCGGAGGCTTGGGCGCCGGCTGCACGTCGGGATTCTTGATCGCAGGCTCAGGCAACTGCGCCGATGGCGGCGGATTCTGCGGCGTGGGCTCAGGCTTTTGGCCGGGCGCCGCGGGATTGGCCTCAGGTAGAGGCGGGGGTCCCAGCGGAGGCGTCTGAGGATTCTGCCCGGCGGGAGGTTGCGATGAGGATTGCGAATCTTGTGGAGGGGCGAATGCGGCACTCTGCATCGCCATCCTCGCAGGTGGCGAGACTGCGGGCCACGCGCGGGCGTTCGCGAAAATCGTCGCGAGCACGGCGGTGGTCAGAATTCCCGGAAGTCGCTGGAGTGAAAGACCCTGACTTCGACCCGAACGCAAAACGCCCTCACGGCTCCCCGCCCCCTCGCGGAGGAACCCAGAAAGATACACCATGAGGGCACAGGGCGATACCGGAAAACAATTCTGTGCGGTTTACAGAACGAGATCAGCAAACGGGGCACGAAGTGACACAGACTTCCACCAGATGAAAGCCTTGGCGTCCCAGAGGGCTTGATTTTACGGGCTGGCGAAGAAGTGATTGAGGCAAGATGCCGGGTTGCGGTATTGTCGCCGGGCTGTGTACTGTTGATGAACTTTTATCTCCAAGCGAGGTGATTCTCCATGGAAAAGGATCGGCGCAAGTTGTTGAAGGGTACGGCAGCATTCGTCGCTGCGTCCGCGGTGGTTGGAGTCGCGAAGGTCGCAGCGAAAGACAAAGATAAAGACAAACCGAAAAAGAAAGTCTACTACCAGGGCGGCAAGGCGCCCGAGAAGACGCCGCTGTTCTCAGGCGCGGTCTCTTTCGGCAACCTGCTGTTCATCGCCGGCAAGGGCGCGCATTTCGCCGGAGATATTGCATCCCACACCAAGCATGTCCTCGATGAGATCGAGAAGGAGCTGACCAACGCAGGGTCGTCGATGGAGAAGGTGCTAAAGGTGAATGTCTATCTCGCCGACATCAAAGACTACACCGGGATGAACGAGGTCTACCAGGGACGCTTCGGCAAAGAACCGCCAGTGCGAACGACGATCGCCGCCGGACCGGGAAACGTACCGGGGAATTCGCTGGTGGAAATCGACTGCATCGCCTACATCTAGCTAAGTTGTTGATTCTTCGTTCGGGCGTTCTGCGGAGTGGGATTCGAGGTTTGACTCTCGCGCAGAATGCCCCGTGGTTGCGTTTAGGGGCCATTGGGGCTCGGTCAGGTGGCCCGGGACGAAGGCAAGGCCGTCCGGAGCCTCAAAGCCCGTAGAAACGCCCCTAATGCGTAAGTTAGCTTTTAGCTAATATAACCTCCACGGCGAGTTAGGGCCTGGAATCAATAACTTACAATCGCCGCAACGGGAATCAACAACTTACAGGCTTACGTTCTGCTGCACGCATTTGCGCGGGCGAGGCGCCCGCGCCACATTCAATCGCCCGCGCCGTTCGATCCGTAGCGCCGGCATCCTGCCGGCGCTACGTTAACTGCGCCTCACGACGGCGCTACTTTCACGCGACTGCCTGGCTGAGTGAACTGCTTGCACCAGTTCGCGGGCGGCTTCGGTAATCTTCGCCAAGTTTCCGTCGCGAAGCGCTGCCGCGCTCACCAATTCGCCGCCTATCCCTAACGCAAACGCTCCGGCTGCAAAGAACTCCGCAGCATTGGCCGCATTCACTCCTCCGGTCGGTGGGGGTGAGCGCGCCCGGGATGGCCAGCTTGCCGCTGGCCTGCGCCACGGAAATTACGGGAAGGGACAGGCCGGGACTGACCAGAAATTCCGCGCCGACTGCCAGACACAGATTCGCCTGCTCGGCGCTTGTGACCGTTCCGGCGCCGACGACGATCTTGTCTCCGTAGTCTCGAGCCACATGGCGGATGACATCGGTGGCGTTGGGCACCGTCATCGTGATCTCAACGATCGCGATGCCGCCGGCATAGATGGCTTCG
>WNFG01018372.1_pt1 | contig 13640 bp, 16 predicted proteins | sample 5400431 | NCBI WGS metagenome assembly WNFG01 (sample SAMN13153346, study PRJNA577476) | soil metagenome | isolation source: 120 cm saprolite under Douglas fir tree site 2 hole 3 replicate 2 | place: USA:California | collected 2015-04-18
ATGATCACTGGCTTCCCTACAGGTGCGAAAGATGCCGAGCGGAAGGCATAGCCCTAGGCAAACACGCATTTGAGAAGTGCGGACGGTGCGGCGGGAAGATGTCCGTGGTGTGGTAATTGGCCGCTTGACTCCATTTGGGCCTGGCCCACCCGCCCACCATGGGTTGTAGGCATATTTAAAAAAATAAAGAAGATTGGGATTATCATGCAGATATGGACAGTCCCTTGGCGACTGCAGAAGCAGAATGGCGGAGAGACTAGACTAGGGTCTTTGGAGGCGGCCGGCCATGTTTCAACAGAGACGCCTTTTGATGAGTTCCATTTCTATTGCATTCGTTCTTTTTGCGTGCACCATTCTGAAAAGCCAAACGCCAGGTCCATCAAGGAAAGCTCTAACCAATCAAGACGTGATCGAGTTGGTGAAAGTGTGTCTGTCATCAGAGGTCGTGGTGGCAAAGATAAAGTCCTCGGTCTGTAATTTCGACACATCCGCTTCGGCGTTGAAAGACCTAAAAGGGAATGGCGTTCCTGACGCGGTGATATTGGCAATGATTCAGGCCCCAACTGGATCGGATGTGAGGTCGACAGCCGGGGATGCTCTTAAGACTGCCTCAATCACATGCATTAATGCGAAGGAAATTCCAGCCTATCCGTCGCCGGATGTCTCCACGGCAATTGCAAATCCCAAGTGCGGTGAAAAGGTGTCCATCCTGGACTACCATGGATCTTGGGTTAAAATTCGGACAGAAGATGGGGCAACGGGATGGGTGTCGCGTTACTTCTTGCCGGGTGAAGCGCAAAGCCCCTCCCCGGCGAACGAGAAATGGAACAGCGCAGCACCTTCGTCAAGAAGCGCGGATATCCTGCCGCCGAATGTCTTGCGTGCGGTGGCGTGGAGGGGCATTCCCTGGGCTACAACTTCATATTGGCAACAACAGGGTAATGCTGATACGAGCTGCACAGGTAGTGGCAACTGGCAAGGTGATACATGGCACGGGAATGCGTCTTGCAACACTCAGTACACGCCGGCCCAAAGCATCCCCTTCACCTGGCAGCGTTTCACTATTTACAATCTTGTGGAAACGTCTGATTCCTGGATGGTGATTGGTTGCACTAGGAATTCGGCTCTTAGCAAGTGCAGCTATCTGGTGCCAGGGAGTTCGTTCCCCTATGAGATTAAGAAAGGACGGATATCGCTCCGCGGGCAACGGGCCGGGAAGGACAAAGAGCAATCCTTGGAGTTGGACATTATCGCAAGCGAGTCGAAGACAAACCACTGAAGCGGGTAGACAAATGGAAGACGACCGATGCGGTGGCGGGAGGAGCATTGAATTTCAGAGGTCGATTGTGTGACGCTTGATAACAGGAGCGAATAGTCTTTTCATTTCGAATCTTTCCATTCAAGGCGAGCGCCGTAAATGCGGCACCTACCCAAAGACGAATTTGGGATCAAATTCCACGCCGTGTTTCCTCAATAGGGCGAGGAATTCCTAATCAAAACCCATTTTTCTGTGATGCGCTTCCTGATTTTGAATGTATCGAACGATGGCTGGAACAATGGAGGCGCTCTCGCTAAATGCCGCATGGCCCTGCTGCCACAGTACAAGGCAAGAACGGCCCGCCTCAGAAGGCGTGCCCTACAAAAGCGGGCCTGAACAACAGGATTTGCGGCATTCAGTCCGCGTAGGGTCCGCCTTCCGAGGCGGACCGAGACTCGCCCGCTATTTCCAAGGTGGGCACCAGTTTGTCGCGGCCCAACTTGCCGGCATTTTCATGCCAGTGAATGAGCCAGAAAATGGATAGTCCTGGGCTCTTGCGAGAATGCGCTTTCGCACGGGATTCAGCCAGATGTACCAAGCTACTAAATTGGCGTTTTCACCTGGACGAAGAACGTGTTCGTAGAAACCCTTCTGCCACAAAATGCGCGGTTTGCGCGCCGCGTATTTTCGACTGCTCTTGATCTTGAAGCTCTTCAGAAGATGCAATAGGTCGCTCACCGGGTCCAACCCTTCCGCGAGGAAATGCAAATGGTCGGGCATGAGGCAATAGGCAAGCACGCTGAAATTGTGAGAGGCGGATTCGGTTCGCAACAGGTCGAGAAGATACCGGCCTAGCTCGGAGTCCGAGAAAAATGCTTGGCGACGAAAGCAGCACAGCGTGACGAAGTAGCGTTGATAACCGAGATAGTTTGACGGGGCGAGGCGGACGTTTTTACGAACGGGTAGAAGATACATGTTACGTCAATACAAACTATATTATAACAGGGAGGAGTGGGGCTCGCCTCGGAAGGCGGGCCCTACAAGGACAAAGATAAAAACGAAGGCGAAAACGAACCAAAATACAAAGCAAAAAACGAAGACGAAGACACCGACAGGGGCGTTCAGAGGATGGCGCGGCACGCGCTCAGGCGGCGGGGCGGGTGCGCCAGAAGAGGTAGGCGGGGAGGCCGAGGAGGAAGAGAACGATGGCGACGGCGAGATATTTGAATTGGGCGGGGTCGAGGAAGGCGAGGACGACCGCGTTGCCAACGATGGCGACGGAGGCCAGAACGAAGAGCAGAGGGGTCCAGGGGTAGCCGGGGACGCGATAGGGAAGCGACTTGCCTTGTGCGGCGCGGCGGAGCGGGAAAATGGCCGCGGCGCCGAGGCCATAGAAAATCCAGCCAACGAAGATGACGCCGCCGATAAGCTCGGCGAATTTGCCGGCGGAAGCCAGGACGGCGGACCAAACACCGAGGATGACAATCGCGGAGCGATTTGAAAAAGAGATTGTCTTTCGCCATGGCGTAGAAAACGCGAGGGGCGGTGAGGATGACGCTATTGGCGGCGCTGAACGTGGAGATGAGGATGGTGAGTGCCACGAATTTGGCGGCCCAGGGGCCTACGAGGGCGGCGACGGAGGTGGCGGCGATGGTGTCGCTGGCCGCGGTGCCGACGGGACCAAGAGCGACGAGATAGGCGACGACGGCGAGCAGATAGAGTCCTGTGAGAACGAGGGCGCCCAGGAGAAAAGCGCGCGGGAAGGCTTTTTGAGGATCGACGACTTCGCCGGCGCTGTAGGTGCCGAACTGCCAGCCTTCGTAGGCCCACAGAACGGCGATCATGGCGAGGCCAAAATTCGAGAACAGACCAAAGCCGTGCTGAGAAGAGCCCAAGGCAGCGGGCAAATCCGCGGCATGGTGGCCGAGAGAGAGAAGAACGGCGCTGAGGAGGACGATGATGCCGACTTTGATGAGCGTGGTCCAATTTTGCAGGTCGGAACTGCGGCGGGTGCCCCAGACGTTGACGGCAGTGACGATGCCGATCATCAGGACAGAAGTGATGGTTTCTCCTGCCGGAGAGAGCGGGATGACTTTTGCGAGATATTCGCTGAAGACGCGCGCGAGGGCAGCGACAGAGCCGCTGGCGATGACCAGAAAGAGGCACCAGCCATAGAGAAAAGCGGACATGCGGCCGAAGGCGTCGCGGATATAGCAGTAAAGGCCGCCGGCTTCGGGGTTGGCGGCGGCAAGCTCAGCATAAGTGAGCGCGCCGAGAAGAGAGAGTACGCCGCCCGCAAGCCAGACGAGGAGCGAGAGACCGACGGAGCCGTCGAGCTGGCGAAGAATGAGGCCAGGGGTGCGGAAAATGCCGGAGCCGATGACGGAGCCGACAAAGAGAAGGAAGAGATCGCGAAGGCGGAGGGTGCGGACGAGTTGGGTCATCGGCGGATGCATCATAGCGGGAGATGGGAGAAGAAGCCAAAAGATAACGCAGAGACGCAGAGAGCACAGAGGAATCGCGGAGAAGCAGCGAGAATAGGTGAAGCGCGAAGGAGCGCGGAGATGTGGGAGGACTAAAAATGAGCTAATTGGCGCCCAAGGTCTGGACGGGGTCGGGCATGAAGCAGAGGAGGAAAACGATCAGAGCGAGCAGGGCACCGAGCTTTCTGCGGGAATCGAGAGGCGAGGAATCATGGAGAGGAGCGGTGCGGAGAAAGCGAAGGCCGAAGAGCAGGCCCGCCCAAACGAACCAGATGGAGCGGTGCAGAAGCAGGCCGAGCGCAAACAAAAAGATGGGAAGGAGTAAGGAGAGCAAGCGGTGGAGACGAGGACTGACCGAGCGGAGAATGTGGCCTCCATCCAGCTGGCCCGCGGGGAGGAGATTAAGCGAGGTGGCGAAGAGGCCGACCCATGCGGCCCGGCCGATGGGGTGCAGCAGGAGAGTGGATGGCGCCGCGCCCGGATGAAACAAGCCGGCGAAAAAACGCAGCAGGAGCGGAGTGCCGAAGACGACGTCGACGTGCGCGGTGTCCGTTATACCGGGGACGATCCTAGCATGGAGGACGCCATAGATGAGCGCGGGGACGGCGAAGACAAAACCGACAAGCGGGCCGGAGGCGCCGACATCAAAAAGGGCACGGTTCGAACGAATGGGAGAGCGCATAAGGATGAAAGCGCCAAAAGTGCCGATGAGCGAAGGGAAGGGAATGAAAAAAGGATAGCTGGAGCGAATGTGGTGGTGGCGGCAAGCGAAAAAGTGGCCGAGCTCATGGGCGAGAAGAATGGTGAGCAAAGTGACAGCGAAAGGGAAGCCGGCGAGCAGAGCAGCGGGATCTTTGTAGAAGAGAGTGAAGGCGCGGAGGAACTCGTCGATGGATACGGCTTGGTTGTCGGCGTAGGCGACGGCAAATTGGGTGCCGGCGACGAGGCAGGTGCAAAGCGTGAGGAGGAAGAGTGCCACGGCGAGGAGGAGAGTCTTGCGTGGCGGGTGGGGAAGAGCCGGGGCGTAAAACGAATCGCCGGGAAGAGAAACGCGCCCAGCAGCGGGAAGCGGATCAGTTTGAAGTGAATTTTCTGGGAGTGGTCTGGTCACAAAGAGTCGAAAGATCCGAAAAGATTTACAAGCACCAGTACAGCACAAATAGAGGTGTTCACGCCAGAGCTTCGAAGGAGAGCACTTCGCTGGTTTTACCGGGTCAAGGCAGCGGCAGAGTAAGAATTGTCAGGACTTCTTGGGGGCGTCGATGCCCTGAAGCTCTTTGCCAGGTTTGAAGCGCACGGCTTTTCCTGGGGGAATTTCGACTTCCTCGCCCGTGCGGGGATTGCGGCCGATTCCGGTCTTGCGGGGTCTGACGCTGAAGACGCCGAAACGGCGAAGCTCGATGCGCTGGCCGCGGCCCATGGCGGTCTTGAGGGATTCGAAGACGGTTTCGACGGCCTGCTCGGCCTTGGTGCGGCTGATGTTAGCTTTTGCGACGACGGCGTTGACGATATCGAGCTTGATCACGCAGGCCTCCCGCGCTTCCGTGGCAGATGCTAGAGGGTGAAGGGCGGGTTGTCAAGACGCGGAGTGTCCACTACACTGAACGTCTTTCGAGGAAGCGTTTTGGGGATTAGTGTGCGCTGCGACAGCGGCGAGCAATGATTCGAGGAGGAATGGATGGCTGTTAAGCCGGACCGCTGGATCCGCCAGATGGCGCTGGAGCACAAAATGATCGAGCCGTTCATGGACCGGCAGGTGCGAGAGGGCGTGATCAGCTATGGAGTGTCGTCGTACGGCTACGACATCCGCGTCGCGGACGAGTTCCGGATTTTTACGAATGTGAATTCGACGATCGTAGACCCGAAACATTTTGATCCAAGGTCGCTGGTGGATTACAAGGGCGACGTTTGCATCATTCCGCCAAATTCGTTTGCACTGGCGCGATCGGTGGAATATTTCCGGATACCGCGGAACGTGCTGACGATTTGCGTGGGGAAGTCGACGTACGCGAGGTGCGGAATCATCGTGAACGTGACGCCATTCGAACCGGAGTGGGAAGGATTCGTGACGCTGGAGATCAGTAACACGACGCCGCTGCCGGCGAAAATCTATGCCAACGAGGGACTTTGCCAGGTGATTTTCTTTATGTCGGATGAAGACTGCGAAGTGAGCTACAAGGACAAGAAAGGGAAGTATCAGGCGCAGAGCGGGATTGTGCTGCCGCGGCTCTAATGGATTGGCGCAGCGGCGGACTCGACAGAGGACGGGCTAAAAGGATAATAGCGCGCGGTTTGCTGTTTCAGGCCGCGCGTTTTTTCGTGCCGAAAGGCTAAGGCGGAGCGATAGTGTCCAGGGGAAAGCCGCGGTCGCGCCAGGCGTTGAGGCCGCCCTCGAGGGGGCGGATGCGAGTGATGCCTTTTTTTCTGAGGAGGAGCGCCACACGGGCGCTGGTGGCTTCGTTTGGTCAAGTGCAGTAGAGAATGACTTCGCGGTCATGAGGCAAGGCGTCGTTCTTCTCCTGAAGCTCCTGGGCGTCCATGCGGAAAGCGCCGGGAATGGTTTCCGGATCAGCTTCGAAATCCAGGGAATGGCGAAGGTCGACGATGGCCAGCTCTTCACCCGCGTCGATCTTTTGTTTCAACTCTTCCGGGGTGATGCGCGAAATGCGGAGCTCGCGGAGAAAGCGCCGGCGAGCGATGAATTTCCAGGCAATGTAGGAGGCAAGCGCGCCGATGAGAAGGACGCCGAGCCAGCCGCCGAGAGCGGCAGCGTGTTCGGCGATGCGCTCGATTTCGCCGCTGAAGGCATAGCCCAGGCCGAGGAATCCGCCGGCCCAGAAAATCGCGCCCGCGGCATCGTAGAAAAGGAAGCGTCCGAAGCGCATGTGAAAAATGCCGGCGAGCGGAGGCGCGATGGTGCCGAGGCCAGGAAGGAATTTGGCGAACAGGAGTGAGCGCGCCCCTTGCCTGGAAAATACTCCTTCGGTGCGACGGACGCAGGAATCCGGCTCAATGGAGATTTTGCAAAGGAACTGGAGAACCTTGATGCCCTTGCGGCGGCCGAGCAGATACCAGAGGGAATCGGCCGCCAGAGCGGCGGTCATGACAAGAAGAAGCGAAGCGAGCAGATTCAGGTGGCCGGTGCCGGCGAGAGCACCCGCAGCAAGCAGGAGCGGAATGGAGGGCAGAGGCAGGCCGACCTGTTCGGCGAAGACCCAAACGAGCAAGACGGCGTATCCGTGGTGAAGAAGAAACTCGAGAGTGCGGTGCATGTTGCGGGGCCGTGCCCTCCGGGTGCGGTCACTTGGAAACGAAAGAAGCAGTATGCCCCCAGCGGCTCGACATGACAAATTCGGTGAGGGGCTTGCGTGTCCGAGGCGCTAATTCCTTTTCACGAAGAGACTCAGGCAGGGAAGAAGAGTCACCCGGATAGCCGATGGCCATGGCCGCGATCGGCTCCCAGCCGGACGGGATAGCAAACGCCTGGCGCGCTTTCTCCGCGTCGAAGCCGGCCATCTGATGAACGACAAGACCGCGAGCGGTGGCCTCGACGCTGAGTAAAGCGGAGGCGGCGCCGGTGTCGTAGAAGGCGTTGCGATTGAGTTTGCCATTGTTTTGGAAAGCGAGCCTGGAGGCGGCGAGAACGAGGACCGGAGCATTCTTGGCCCAGCCGGCATTGAATTCGACAAGAACGGTGAGCGTTTTTGCAAAGTTTTCCGGATCGTGCTTGGTTGCCACGAGGTAGGCCCACGGTTGCTCATTGAAGCTGGAAGGAGCCCAGCGAGCGGCTTCGAAAAGGCTGGCAAGGACTTCAGGCTGGACAGGCTTGTCAGAGAAGGCGCGCGGGCTCCAACGATCGCGGATGAGGTCGTGGATGGGGAAAGCATTCGTGGCTGGTTTGTGCATGACTATTTTCCTTTGTTACAGCTAATACGCGAATGAAGAAACGTGGACGGTGCGATTAGGCCGCGTGCGACCATTCCTTCATCCCCGACCGCCGCCCGAGCAAGAAAGAGCTCTCTGTGAGCGAGACGACGGGAGGCGAATCTTCCCGAAATACGGGAAGACCTATTTGGCTTTGCTAACCATTTCGACGTCGATGGTGATCGAAACATCGTCACCGACGACGACTCCGCCGTTGTCCATCACCGCGTTCCACTTCACGCCAAAGTCTTGGCGATTGATCTTGGTAGTGGCGGTGGCGGCCATGCGTTGATTGCCCCAGGGATCCTTGATGGGTGCGGTAGGGCCCTCGAGATCGAGGACGACTTCCTTGGTGACGCCACGAATGGTGAGATCGCCGGTGACCTTGAGCTTGCCGGGAGCCAGCTGCTCGACCTTCTTCGACTTGAAAGTCATCGTAGGGAAGTGCTCGACGTCGAAGAAATGATCGCTGCGCAGATCTTTGTCGCGGTTGGGCTCGCGAGTGTCGACGGTGGAGACGTCGATGGTGACATCCACGGAGGATTTGGTGACGTCTTTGTCGTCGAGCTGGACGGCGCCTTTCACACTGCTGAAAGCGCCGCGCACGGTGGAAATGGCGAGATGCCGGACGGCAAACTGCGCTGAGGAATGCGCCGGGTCAATCTGCCAATTAGAAGTTGCCGCCAAGGCAGGCAGCGAGAAAATGGCTGCGAGACCGGCGACGATGGTGGTGCGAGGAAAAACACGGCCCATGAGTGATGTCTCCTTTTGTTGACTTTTGCCTTGCAAAACCTTCGTGCCCTAATGCTACTGCGATCCGCGAGGGCGGGACTTCCTCCAGCAGACGGGCGAGCATCTTCAGGCGCGCGGCGGGAATATGGCGGAACTGGCGCTTGTGGAGCTCGCGAACGGGCTGGTCAAGACTTTTCAAGAGATCGAGGCCCGCAGAGGTGATGCGGGACTTGACGACGCGGCGATCTTCGGCGTGGCGGGAGCGGGTGATGAGACCGCGCTTTTCCATGCGGTCGAGCAGGCGGGTCATGTCCGGATCGTGGGAGATCATGCGATCCCCAATGCTGCGGCAGGCGAGGCCGGCGGGCTCGGCGCCGCGGAGGATGCGGAGGACATTGTACTGGGTAGCAGTAAGGCCATGAGACTTAAGGAGCTGCTCGGCTTGCAGACCGAGGAAATCAGCGGTTTTCAAGAGGGCCACAAAGAGGAGATTCTCCAGGGAAAGCGGAGGGGCGGGGCGTCGCGAACGCATGCGAGTACGATAGTCGTTATAACGAATATTGTCAAGAGGAAAATATGGCGGGCGACTGCGGGGGGCTATGGCTTGCGGAGGGGGCGGACGTGAATCTCGCTGAGAAAGCTTTGCGGGCCCTGGGTGACGATCATGGCGACGACATGAGCGACATCTTGGGGAGCAAGAACCTTGGAAATGTCCTTGGAGCCGCGGCTGGAAAAATCGGTGGCCACGCTGCCGGGACAGACAACGCTGACCCGGATGCCGTGCTCGCGCAGATCTTCGGCCATGCAGGCGGAGAGGCCCTGGACACCCCATTTGGAAGCGCAGTAGATGCCGCCGCCGGCGAAAGAGTTGCGGCCAGCCAGCGAACTGATGTTAATGATATCGCCGGCGCCGCGGCGGATCATCGAGGGAGCAACGGCGCGAGAGACGAGGAAAACGCTCTTGAGATTGGTGTTGAGGACACGATCCCAGTCGGCTTCGGTTTTCTCGTGAATGGGGCCGAAAAGGCCGATGCCGGCGTTGTTCACGAGGATCGAGATGGGGCCGAGCACAGCTTCGGTTTTCTCGGCGAGAGCAGTCACTTCGGAGGAGCGGGTCACGTCTGCGATCCTGGAAAAAACAGGCAAGCCGAGTTTCTCCAATTCGGCGGCGGTGGCGGCGAGGGCGGCGGAATCGCGGCCGCAAATGGCGACGGAAGCGCCGAGCGCGCTGAGGCGCAGTGCGATAGCGCGGCCGATGCCGCGGGTGCCGCCCGTAACGAGAGCGACGCGACCGGCGAGCGGAGCGGCAGGATCTGCCATGGGATTTGCGTTGTTTTTTTGAGCCATTTTGAATTCTTCCTCGTCCAGGCCACCGTTTTTGTGCGAAACTCATCTTAGCATTGAGGAGCAAAAGCAATTCTCCTCAGGGCTTGGGATCCCCGAAAGTGCGCGGGGAGAACAAATGAGAAGCTAACAAGCCGATGAATTATTGATGCAGGCATCCCCTTTTTGGCGCGGGAACGGCTTGCGGATGCATAGGGGCTTTCCCTATAATTCCCAAGTTTCCGAAACAACGTGATACCCGGCGGAAGCATTCCGGTGCGGACCGGAAGCAGAAAATCCAGGTATGGAGTTTGAGCGAGGAGAGTCGGATGAATCGAACACGGAGAATGGCGGGCTGCGCGGGCGTTGCGGCGCTTTGCCTGATAATAGGGAATGCGATAAGCGCGCGGGCCATGCCGCAAGCGGCGACAGCCGGAGGGCAGGACGCCGGCGCGCAGAAGCAGCCCTACACAATGGCGGAGTACAACTCCGAGCAGGCTTGCGCCGTCGAAAAGAACGCGGCGCTACAGGTGAAATGCCTGGACGATTTTGTATCCAAGTACCCGAATTCCGCCCTGCTTGTCTATGTCTATCCGCTCTACTTTCAGGCCTACAACCAGCTCAAGAACTATAGCAAGCTGATTGAAACGGCGGACAAAGTCGTCGCGATGGGCGACAAGGCCGACCCCGGGATGCGCTTCAACGCGTATTACACGCGCGCGGCCGCGTACAACGCCCTGATTACCGAATCCAAGACCGCCGCGGCAGATGTGGCGCTGGCCAAATCAGCGCAAGCGGCCGCCATTGCCGGGTTGAAGACGCTGGAAGAAGTGAAGAAACCCGATAACGTGACGGACGAAGCGTGGGCGACGCAAAAGAAACAGTTTCAGGTGTTCCTGAATGGAGTTGCCGCGCAGGCGGCCAGCGTCCAGAAGGATTGCGCCGGAGCAATTCAGAGCTACAAGGCAGTGCTGGCACTCAGTCCGGACGACGCGATCTCGAGTTACCGGCTCGGCCTGGCATACATGTGCATGAATCCACCTCAGTACATGGACGCGTTCTGGTCGATCGCGCGGGCGGTCACGGCGAAGGGAGCCACAGAAGCACAATCGAAGAGGGTAAAGGACTATTTGCGGAAACTGATCGTGAACTACCAGCAAGCAGCGTGCGACAACCTGACGGACGCGGAGCTGGCGGAGCTATTGCAACTGGCAAGCAGCTCCGTGGAGCGGCCGGCGAGTTATAACTTGCCAAGCAGCGCGAATCTGGACGCGGCGCGGAAGGACATGACGATTGCGTCGGTGATTGCGGACCTGAAGGCCGGGGCCGACAAGGGAAAAGTAACCTGGCTGGCGTCTTGCGGGCTGGAGTTTCCGGAGGTGCCCGGGAAGGTAATTGGAATTGTCCCGGGAACTGATAGCACCGTCTTGAGAATTACGTTCGTGACCAGCGATGCGGAATTTGAAGCCGCGACGACGCCGAACATGGAAGTCAAGGTGGTTGGCCAGCCGGAAGCTGCGCGGGTGGAGAAGGACAGCGCGATCCACTTTACGGGGACGCTCGTTTCCTACGAGCCCGATCCATCCTTCATGCTCCACTGGGACAAGGCGAAAGTAAAGGAAGAGGACATTCCGAAGGAAAAAGGCGCGCCGAAGAAGCCTGTACGGCGGCCGACGCCGAGAAAGCCCAGTGGGCACTAAGAAATAGACAACGGATCGAAAAAACGGCTCTCTGGGTACGCCCGAGAGCCGTTTTCCATTTGGGGCGAAGGATTGCGCCAGGCGAAGATTTGAAGACCTCCGCTCCGCCGAGGATGACAAAGGTGCAGCGGCGCCCGAGTGACGTCATGGCTTTGTTGCGAGAGATATTTCGGCTAGCGTCAGCGATGCGGGCGCTGGCCGAGCTTATACTCGCCGATCTTGCGGCTGAGGGTATTGCGGTGGATGCCTAAGATTTGTGCGGCTCGGGATTGGTTGCCATTGGCGCGGTCCAAGACGCGCTTGATGAAGCGTTTTTCGAACTCCACGACGGCCTCATCAAATAGAATGCCGCGTTCCACCATTTGGGTCACAAGTCCTTCGAGTTGGTCTTTCACGATCACACCCTCCGCAGAAACCGTTTTGAAACAGGGGCTGGGCCGTTAATCCAACTCGTGCCCGACCAGAATGCGATACGCTTCGCGGTACTTGGCACGAGTGGCAGCGACGACATCGGAGGGCAGGTCGGGACCAGGAGGCGTTTTGGGCCACTGGATCCGTTCGAGGTAGTCGCGAACAAATTGCTTGTCGAAAGAGGGCTGAGCGCCGCCGGGCTTGTACTGATCGGCGGGCCAGAAGCGGGAAGAATCCGGAGTGAGAGCTTCATCGATCCAGATAAGCTCGTTATTCAGAAGGCCGAATTCAAATTTCGTGTCGGCAAGGATAACGCCGCGGGGTTCAGCATAAGCGGCGGCGCGGCGGTAGATCTCGAGGCTGACGTCACGGAGGCGTTCGGCAAGGTCTTTTCCGATGAGAGTTGCGGCTTGTTCGAACGAGATGTTTTCATCGTGGCCGGAGGTCGCTTTGGTGGAGGGGGTGAAGAGGGCCTCGGGCAAGCGGTCGGATTCACGCAGGCCCTGGGGCAGGGCTATTCCGCAGATTTTGCCGGTGGAGCGGTAGTCCTTCCAGCCGGAGCCGGAAACGTAACCGCGGACGACGCATTCGATGGCGAGCGGTTGAGTCTTGCGGACCACCATGGAGCGGCCGGCGAGCTCCTCGCGATGCGCATCGAAAGGGGCGGGAAAATCGGTGGCGCTGAGAACGTGGTTGGGGATGACGTCCTTCAGGAGATCAAACCAGAAAAGGGAGAGTTGGGTAAGAACGCGCCCTTTGTCGGGGATGGGCGTGGGAAGGACAACGTCGAAGGCCGAGAGGCGGTCGGTGGCGACAATGAGAAGCTTGTCGCCAAGGTCGTAGATGTCGCGGACCTTGCCACGCGCGGGTGCGAGGCCCGGAAACTGAGTTTCACGAATGACGCGACTCGCGGGACTGGCCGACACTGGAAGTCTCTCCGCCGACAAAGTGGGCAGCATTCTAGCGCACCGCGACCCGAAGTCAAAGGTACGAGCGGTGGAAATTTTTGGAAGAAAATTGAACACAAATGAAAGCGGCACACCCGGCCCAGTGCTTGAGAAGAATGACTGACGAAAGAATCTAGGCGGCAGAGGCGGCGTGCTTTTTTGACGCGGGCGCGTCTTCGCCTTCCCAGCGAACGCTGACGAGTTTGGAGACGCCGGGCTCCTGCATGGTGACGCCGTAGAGGACGGAACCCATCTCCATGGTCTTGCGGTTATGGGTGACGATGATGAATTGCGTCTGGCTGCTCATATCGCCGACGAGGCGAGTGAAGCGGCCAACGTTGGCTTCATCGAGCGGCGCATCGACTTCGTCAAGAATACAGAAGGGACTCGGCTGGTAGCGGAAGATGGCGATGAGCAGGGCGAGCGCGGTCATGGCTTTTTCGCCGCCGGAGAGCAGCAAAACGTTCTGCATGCGCTTCCCCGGAGGGGAAGCGACAATGTCGATGCCGGCGTCGCCGGAGCTGTCGAGCTCGGTGAGGCGCATTTCCGCCATGCCGCCGCCGAAGATGGTGTGGAAGGCTTCGGAGAAATTGGCGTTGACAGCATTAAACGCCTGTTCGAACTTTTCGCGGGAGACCTGATCGAGCTCGGTGATGGCCTGCTGGGTGTCAGCAATAGACTGGAGCAAGTCGTCAAGCTCGCGAGTGAGGAAAGTGAAGCGCTGCTCGCACTCGTTGTATTCCTCGAGGGCCATCATGTTGACCGGGCCCATCGATTCGATGCGCTGTTTCATTTCGCGGTAATTCGCTTCGGCGGCCGCAAGCTCTTCGCCGGTCATGAAGGCGGCTTCAGTGGCGATGAG
>WNFG01003235.1_pt1 | contig 13634 bp, 19 predicted proteins | sample 5400431 | NCBI WGS metagenome assembly WNFG01 (sample SAMN13153346, study PRJNA577476) | soil metagenome | isolation source: 120 cm saprolite under Douglas fir tree site 2 hole 3 replicate 2 | place: USA:California | collected 2015-04-18
CGTCAACACCTTTCGGCCATGAACAGCAGCCACTAGCCCGGAATCGACCAGCGGGTACGTTCCTTCGTCTTCCGGTTAGATCTTGTCTGGCTTGTGCTATGCGTTGACTAGCAAAGTTTTCAGGCCGACGAAAGTCAGTGGGGTGTCCTGACTAGCTTTTCTGAATTTTCAATTTGCCGGGCGGGTTTCGAACGAGGCGGTGGTTCTTTCGGGAACGCCGCTGTCTTCGCACTGCCGGATTTCTACGATGCGCGAAGTCACAATCGGCGTGCGATATGCCGGATGGCGGAATTCCAGATGCATGCCGCGACCCACAAAACGTATCTTCAACATGGAGCCGCCCCACGACGAACCTTCAATTCGCACCAGCAGCGGCTCGGGACAAAAAGTAGGATGTCCCCAAATCCAGGCTTCGCCTTGTCCGCAATGCACCACGGTGTAGCGGCGGTGCTGGGTCTGTATCTGCAGCGTGGTCCGGGCGGGAAGATCGTCGAGAAAGGCTCCACCTTCGATTTCGGAAGCGACAATGTTGCGATTCACTTCGTCGTCGAGATTGGGATGACGGCGAAACAGCTGCGGACAAGTGTCCACCAAGGCTCCCTATGATCTGGCATGAGTATAAACCTGCTGTCCATAGCGTAAAACCATCAACGGTACCGGCCAACCTCGCACCGAAGTCACGGCTTCAAACCTATTGCAAGGCGGGAATGCCACGAAGTATCATCCCCGCCCTGTCCCTAAAGTAACGAGAGGTACCCCCTTTGCGGATTGACCCTGCAAATTGATGGGGATAGGATTCATAGACTGCGCCGCCCATGTGAGCCTGACGGGTGAGGCAGGAAAAGTCGATATGTAAGCTCGTAAATACTCGTAAGTAACAGAAAAAATGGGAATCAGGAAGCCCAACCTGCCGGTTGCGCTCTTGTCGGCGCTGTTTCTAGTTTCCGCCGGCACGGCCTGCCACAGCGACAAGCATCATCAGGCCAGCCTGCCTGCCCGCCAAGCCAACGCTCCGGCCCTGGTCCCGGTCCTAGCCGTCCTTCCCCAAACCATAACTGACGAACCAGTTTCGACCCAAAAGACCCAGGCAAGCCAGGATCCCGCTGGTGATCTGATTGCCAACGCCGAAAAGGAATATCAGGCCGCGGAGGAGAAATTTAAGGCTGGCGACCTGGAAGCCGCCAAGCGGGGTTTTGATCGTGCGGTGGATCAGCTTTTGCAAAGCCCTCCGGAGATCCGCGCCGACGAGCGCGTGCAGCACGAGCTGGAGCGCGTCCTCGAAAGCGTGAACCGTCCGGAACTGGCGGCCCTGCAATCGGACACCCCAGCCGCCAAACAAAAAGCTGAACCCGCTCCAATTGATGAGACCAACGAGATCACGCCCCCGGTCGATCCCAACGTCAAGGCCCAGGCCGAAGTTGAGGTTAAGGCCACGCGTTCCGAGCTGCCGCTGATGCTCACCGACCCGGTGGCCGCCTACATCAACTATTTTTCCACCCCTCGAGGACACGAGATCCTGCAAAACGCGCTCGAACGCGGCGGCCGCTACCGCGAAATGATCGAGAGCACGCTGAGGGAACAGGGCGTTCCGCAGGAGCTGATCTATCTGGCACAGGCAGAGTCGGGATTCCATCCCCTGGCGCTGTCGCGGGTGGGAGCTCGGGGCATGTGGCAGTTCATGTCCAGCCGTGCCCGGGGCTACGGCTTGCAGCACAACTTGTGGGTGGACGATCGGCAAGACCCGGAGAAGGCGACGCGCGCCGCCGCCCATCACCTGAAAGACCTCTACAACCAGTTCGGCGACTGGTACCTGGCCATGGCCGCCTACAATTCCGGACCGGGCGGGGTGCAGAGCGCGGTGAAGCGCACCGGTTACGCCGATTTCTGGGAGCTCTACAAGCGCAACGTGCTGCCCAAGGAAACGCGCAACTACGTGCCCATCATTCTGGCCATGACCATCATGGTCAAGAACCCCGCGCAGTATGGGTTGGATAACATCGTCCCTCAGCAGCCGGTACCGTATGACACGGTCAAAATCGATTATCCGGTGGACATCCGCCTGGTCGCTCAGTGCGTCGACGTCTCGCCGGCGACTCTGCAGGATCTGAATCCCAGTCTGCTGCGCTTGAGCACTCCAAAGGATCAGGCGTTCGACCTTCACTTACCAGCCGGAACCAAAGAACACTATCTCGCCGCCATCGAGCCCATCCCGGTGCAGATGCGGGTATGGTGGCGGTATCACGCGGTGGCCGAGGGCGACACACTGGCCTCGATCGCTCGCACCTATCGCACCAGCCCGGCAGCCATCGAAAAGGAAAACCACCTCCAAGACACGGATGACCTGAAGGCTGATAGCAAGCTCATCATTCCGATCCCACCGGGCAAACACGCGGCCACGGAAGATGGCGCCAGCTACGCCCGCCACACCACCCGTTACAAGGTCCGGCGGGGGGACACGGTGCAGACGGTTGCCGACAATTTCAGCCTTCCCCCGATCATGATTCGCCGTTGGAATCACCTGCGCGGCGATAGCTTGCGCGGGCGGCGCATCGTATATGTTCACCTGCCGGTGACCCCAAACGCCCTGTCAAGCGACCAGCCCACAGAACGTAAATCCAAGCCCAAGAATAGCTTACGCCCAACCATCGAAAAGCCGGTGCAGCACCACAAAGTGCAGCCGGGCGAGACTCTGGTCTCAATTGCCACCACCCACCACACCACCGTCGCCGCCTTGAAGCGGGACAATGGCAGCCTGGCGACGCTGCGTCCGGGAATGATTCTGGTGATTCGCGAAGTGCAGTAACTTTAGCTTCTAGCTGCTGGCTTCCAGCTCCTGGACCCTAATCTCATTGTCTCGCCCTTTGGATTCCAGCTTCCGGTTCTGGATACTCTTCAAGGCCGCAGAGAAATCCGGGAAGGGCGCGGCTTCAGCCGTGCCGCCACGAATGTCGCATTTGGTGGCTTCAGCCGCTGAAGTACGCTTCTCGGCGCAGTCTTCAGGGGCGAAAGCCTCCATTAATTATTAGACGCCTGAACGGACTGCGGAAAAGCGCCACGGGCCGCAACAGCAAACCACAGCGGCTAAAGCCGGGCGTGTTTGCCGCGACTGGAGGCACGGCTGAAGCCGTGCCCCTTCCCGCAATCCCTTCCCCCACTGAAGCGTCCAGCACCCAACCGGCGCAAAATACTCTGTGACTTCTACTCGACTTTGACCTCTCGGTGTAATATGCAACCTGCAGATGGCGGTGGCCGTCTCATGACGCGCGAAGAGCCGTGCTATAATCGCGCGCCGTTCAGCCAATGCAGTCTTTTCAGCTTTCTTTTTATTTCCCAAGCACCCGCAGCGCCCCCGAGTCACGGCGCCGCCCAAAACCAGGAGGAAGAATGACTTTCGACGAGACCCTCTACGCACGCGATGACGAGATGGATGAATTCGGTGACAGCGGCGCCTACGGCGATTCGCTGGAAGAAGATTTCGAGGAAGAAGAGGAAGAAGAAGCGGCGGAAGTGCCGGCCATCATCGAGTCGCAACCCCAGCCGGTGGCTCCAGCTCCGGTCGCACCGAAACCTGCGGGTGGTGGAGGCTCACCCAAGCCCCCGCGCAAACCTGCGGCGAAAAAGGCGGCCAAAAAGAAGCCAGTGCGTAAAGTCGTCCGCAAGAAGCCGGCCAAGAAAAAGAAACCAGCGCGCAAGCCGGCGGCGAAGAAAAAAGTCGCCAAGAAAAAGCCGGCTCGCAAAGCTAAGAAAGCTGCCCGAAAGGGTCGTCGCCGCTAGCGAATCGTCGCAAAGTAATCTCAAAGTGGGGCACTGCCACAGTGGCGGGGTGCCCCACTCTCGGCGAAGCCAGGTTGGGCCGGAATGCTCAACTGATCGAGCTTTGACATCCCACCTTGCAAAGAACCCAAAGGTAGGGCACTCGGCTATGTCGTTACGCTGCCTTCGGCAACGTCGTGGTCGCAGTCAGCCGCCGCGCCGCCACCGACATCATCACCCGCGCCACTCCGCTCATGATCAAGCTCACGCCCACCAGTGTGCCAATCGCCCAGGCCGAACTTGACGGCCAGTGGACCCAGATGAGCAGCGAGAGCAGCAAAGTCACCAGCCCATCAAACAGCAGCCAGCCTGCCCCCTTCGCCGGGCGCAGTCGCGCGTACGACACGATGTCCAGCACACCCTCGATCAGGAACAACGATGCCAGCAGCAGCGTCAGTGACGCCACCCCCAGCAGCGGGTGCATGAGTAAATATCCTCCGAAGGCGATGTAAGCCAGGCCTACCAGAAGCCTCCAGATGACGCTGCCCGCGCCGCGTGCGTGAAAGGCCAACACCAGGTGAACGACGCCGCCGAGAACGATCAACCAGGCGATCAGACCGTTGACCGCGATTCCCGCCAGGAGCGGCTGGCCGACAGCCAGAATACCGAGGACAACAAGCAGAAAGCCCCAGGCAATAGACCAGCCGGAAGCCTTGCGTAAAAACGAAACCGGAGATTGCGAAGCCATGTGCGCCTCCTCAGTCGAGTTTCAGGACGGCGACATTCTGCGCCTAAGACGCGATTTGCGCAATGCGGAAGAAGAGGTATTCCTCGATACCCAGAGGGGATGGACGCAAGAGTGGCACGAAACGGGAAGAACTTCTCTGCGCACTTTGCGGAGTTTCTTGGCGGCCTTTGCGGTAAGAGCTTTTGACGCAAAGGGCGCAAAGAAAATTTTCTGCCGCTACTTCTTTCCCGCAACCGCCTGCAGACATTTCCCATAAAGCTCGAGCAGATGGGCCGCATACTCCTCGGGCTTGGCCGCGGCGCCGCTACCCTGAAAGCCGACTCCCGACGAACTGGTCCGGCCGTAGCCCGTAGTCATAGCGACAAATTTCATGAGATCCAGCGCGATGTCTTCGTTGCGGCGCAGTCCCGACGCTGCGGCAGGTGTTTCGTCCATGGAAGCCTCCCTGGGTAGTGTTCCCGGCAAATAAGAGAATACTAAGTCTGACGAAAAGCCGATGATAACAGAAGGCTTCGCCGCCGAGCCTCGCATTGTCAGAGACGAGCTTTCCTAGATCTCCCACGCTGCAAGCAAGACGTAGCAAAGCTACGTCTCTACCCCGGAGTGCTAGGGGGCTGACGCCCGTTGGTCGCACTATTTTCCCATCGGTAACAGAATTACGGTTTCGGACTCCAGAAGGGCTCGCGCGCCGGAATGAATTGAATTGGAACCTCCGTCACGAAGGTCTTTAACCATCGCGTACACTCTTCCATGCCAGCCTGTTCGGAAGGGATGTGGCTGAGGATAATCAGGGATTTCTGTTTGCCCTCGGTGGCCGCGTCCGCGACATATTCGACGGTTTCCCATTCCTGCGCTTCGCCGATTACGAGAGCCTGAACACCAGTCATTTCCAGTGCTTTGGCGTGATTGGCAAATCCGGCGGCGCCGGGAGCCATCGCCACTTTGGTTACGCGTAGACCAGGGTCTCCGACCACCCGGACGATGTGTATGCCAAGCTGGCGCTTGATATCGGACGCCAGTTTTTCCAGCGGGGTTTCCGGAATATCGAACAAATACTGATTGTGCGCATCCTGAAACTTCTCCCATCCCAGGGCGTGGACCATGCCGGCCTCGATGCCGTCCGGATTGCGAGCGTGCCAATGGTCGTGGAATCGCCAGATCACCAGGCCATGTTGTTTGATGAATAGTCGCTTTTCCGCCACCACCGGGTCGTTATCTTTCTCCGGCAACTGGTCGGCTTTGTCCAGGTGATCGAAGAAGGTTGGTTCGTGAGTGATGATCAGATTGTCGCCGGCGGCTGCGGCACGCTGAAGCACATCGAACGTGGCCATCATGGTGACCGCAATCCCGGTTACCGGGACGTCGGGATCACCGGCTTTGAAGGTATCCACAGTATCGCTCTGCCATGGAACTCCGGCCTGTTGCTGAATGCGGGCAATCACCTCGCGAGCGGTAAGGTGATCCCGCGCCGACGCGGCGCCGGCGAGCAAAGCCATAGTGGTCAATGCGGCGGTTGTCGATCTGATCCATCTGTTGCTGGCAGACATTCTGGCGCTCCCCGGCCGGGACATGGCTGTAACCGCTTGCATTAGAACACATGGTTATGAATCTTTGGCGCTGCTTATTGATGAAGTGCCTTCTAAAGTTCCTGTCCGAGATGCCGATGAGTCCAGTGAGGGGGAAATTTTTCTATGGTCAGCCCAGTACAGCATCCGGGCACGCCCAATCAGGCGGAGAATGTCCTTAATCAGGCTCCGGCAAAAGCAGCGCAGAAACCATCCGTCAAGCCGCAGCCCGTGCAGGATTCAGTCACGTTGAGCCGCACCAGCGACGTGGATCACGACGGCGACTCGAAGTAAGTCTTCATTCGAAATAGCCCTCGGCGACAGACTTTACCTGGCCGACGCCTACCAGAGGCGAATGGAGGAGGCGGATCCCGCGATCCGCCTCCTCCGCTACCTCAAAACAGTCGTCGGTCGTCAGTCTTCAGTCATTGGCGTTCGGAGACCGACGGCCGACGACTGTGGTTCAGTTCACGTCTTTCAGCATGGTGTAGGAAAAGCCTCCCGCCTGGCTGTTCAAACCCACAAACGTACGTACCTGCCCCGAACTGAAGCTGAGTGACCCGGTGTCGACCGCGGGGAATTTCTGGCCTGGCAGGGTGAGCACGACCTTATAGCTGCCCGCGGCGAGCGACTGGTAGCCAGAAGCAGAATCAAAACCAAGATTGCTCACCGTGGGACTGACCGTGTTCAGGTCAGTTGCCGGAGCGACAATGTAAACGTCGGCTGGTCCCAGGCCGGGGGCAGAGTTCACGATCCGAATCTTGAAATCGCCAGAGGCCGGCGCCGAGTTGTCATCGGTGAGCATCAGCGCGGCAATGTTGGAAGAAAAGGCGGAAGCAATCACCGTGGTGTCGGCACCGGAAGAAAAGCTGATGGATTGGGTCAGAAGCGCAGTGGACGTTCCCGAAGGCTCAATCACAACCTGCTGGGATCCGGATTTTACGGATTGATATCCGGTGCTGGTGCCGTAGGCAACGTTGCTGGCTACCGAGGTGCCGTTCACTAGCACTTCCAGGTTGGATTCGTCTGGAACCGCGTTCATCAAGCGGAAGCGGGTTTTGCCTCCTCCTCCGCCACATCCTGCAATGAGAACCAGAAGGATGGTCACTGCACAAATCTTCGCGGCACACAACCCCACCAAGCGCACAAGTCGGCCCACTATTCACCCCTTGAGTTTTGAGAGTTGGAACTACGGCACTAGACTTCGACTGATGCCAGGCCTTCGCTGCAGAGTTGCTAGGTGAGCGTAAAGAGTGCGTCAAGAGAGGTAAAGTCTTGTAAAACAGTCGTCGGTCGTCAGTCATCAGTCGTCAGTGATCGTGGGTCTGGCTGACGACTGATGACTGACGACCGACGACTGTTTTCTGACGCCTGCTTTACGAATTTTTACCTGACTTTACCAAGTCTTTACTCTGTTGCGCGTAGCGAAGTGTTCTAACTAGCAGACAGATTCTTACCGGGAGCCAAAAGCTTCCGATAGGTCATACGTAACATGAATGGAGAGTACATATGAATTCACTAATCCCCCACGGACCGTCTCGCGGACGAGCCGCACGCAGATCTTTGGTAGCCACAGCCTTTCTGGCTGCCTTCCTGAGTCTCGGAGTCGCTGCCCTTGCCCAGGATGATCAGAACGCACCGCCACCGCCGCCCCCCGATCAGCAGTCGGGTCAACCGTCCGGACAACCGTCAGAACAGGGCATGGGCGGGCACATGGGTGGCCGCCGCATGATGCCTAGCGTGGACGATCAGATCAAACACCTGACCAAAAAGCTGAACCTGAGCGCCGACCAGCAGGCGAAGCTGAAGCCCATCCTCGAGGACCAGCGCAAACAGATGGACGCGATCCACAACGACTCGTCGCTGTCACGCGAGGACCGGTTCAGCAAAATGCAGGCGCTTCGGCAAAGCTCGGACACTGAGATCAGGAGCGTGCTGAACGAAGACCAGCAAAAGAGTTTCGACAAGATGCGCGAAGAGCAACACGATCACATGAAGAATTGGCGCAAGGGCGGCGAAGGCGCTCCTCCGGCCGGAGACAATCAGTAAGACCGGGCGTCGGACTTCGGACGTCAGACCTCAGACGTCAGTGCGTACTACGAGGGTTTGAGTCCGACGTCTGAGGTCCGAGATCCGATTTTTGTTTCTCCCCAGCCTCTGGGCTTGGCTAACTTCTTTTGCGTCGCTTGCAAGAAGGCGCCAAGTTCAGAGGCCCCCCTTTTTTTCCATCTCCACAAATACAGAATTTTACGAGCGGTTGACGCAATCTTTACCGCATCCTCCCACAGCCCCGGCATCACACTCGCATCGCCGTAATTTCGCCATGCACTGCGTTGCTGAAGTGCGACGCAATGCAGTGCGGCGGACTTACAAATCATTGCTGTGAGGAGACCAATGCTTAGGAAAGTCAGGTTCAGGAAAGTCGGCCTCGTTGTAGCTGCTTTGTTGTTCGCGTCTTTGTCGTTCACCCAATCGTTAGCCCAGACCAGCCGCTCGGAAGTAAGCGCCAGCGTCACCGGAAACTTCAGCAGAGAGTCGGATGGCCAGGATGTCACGCAGATGCCAACGCAATCAGGTGGATTCCTTGCCAACTACCGCTTCTTCTTTGGATCAAGAAGCGCGGTGGATCTGAACTACGGATACACCAGAAATGATCAGAACTACCTCTTCAGCAATCCGTTTGACACGGCAAGTATTCAGAGTAATGTGCACGAAGCTACTGCCGCCTATGTGTTTACTCCGTTTAGGTCGTCCCGGCTCAGTCCGTTTGTTTTGGCCGGGGGTGGCGCGCTGATTTTCAGTCCCACCAATACCTTCAACAACTCTTTCGTCGGGGCGGAAACACAGGCCCAGGGAGCGTTTCTGTACGGAGCCGGCGCGGACTACACGCTGTTCGGCGGGGTCGCACTGCGCGCGCAGTATCGCGGTCTCGTCTACAAGGCGCCCAACTTCAACGTGCCTGGTTTCTCGACTGGAAGTTGGGGACACATGGCAGAACCCACAGTCGGATTGGTCTTCAGGTTCTAGGGGAATTGCCTCGATGCGTTTGAATCGGGGAGGACGCGGCGTTTCAGGCGTGCCGAGCAATTGTCTAGAGGCGGTCGTTTCTTAGACACGCTGGTTTCTAGACGATGAAGGCCTGACTGAAAGTTGCGCCCTTCCCGGCCAGATTTGAATCCCGGTGCCGGCCCTATCCTGTTTTCGGAATTTCGCACGTCGCCATTTCGCACATCAGGGCCAGCAAGTTTTCTTCCGAGTCGCGGAAAAAGGCCATCCACAAATCGTGGTCGGGCATTTTTGCGATCAGATGAGGTTCATCTTCGAAGCGCACGCCGCTGCTTAGCATCTGCCGGTGTGCGGCGGCGATGTCGGGCACGGCAAAGTACAGAACTGAGCTCGGGTGATCGAACTCGGGCTTCTCGGGATGGGTGAGCATGAGTCGAACACCGCCGCAGTCGAAGAAGGCGAGGCTGCCGGCGGTAAATAGCAACGGCAGGCCGAGGATATCCCGGTAGAATGCTTTGGCGCGGTTGACGTCGTGAACGTTGATTGCGATCTGTCCGAGTTGGGAGATCGCGATGGGTGTGGTTGCAGCGGTCATAGTGTCAGTCTCCAAACGGTGGTTGGTCGTTTGTCGTTGGTCGTTGGCCATTGGTCGTTGGCCAACGGCACAACGGGAGTGACAAACACATTTGGGAAGTGCAAAAGTCATCGTCAATGGGTTTTGGCCAATGACCAATGACCAATGGCCAACGACCAACGACCAACGGCTAAGTTTCAATTCCCACGTAGCAGACGCGGCCGATCAGGTAGTCGTGGACTTTTCTGCCTGGCTCCATCGCCATCACTTCGACCGGGTAGGCGGTGTTGTGGGGGCGCAGAACCAGGTGATTCCCCGCAACTTCGACATATTTCACCGTGCAGGTGCCATTTTTGGCGACGGCGTACATGTTGGACTCGCCCTTGCGATAGGGCTTAAGCGAATTGTAGTGGCGGTCAAGCAGGACGGTGGCCCCTGGAAGCAACCGGGGGTACATACTCATCCCTTCGCGGCCGTCGACGCGGATGATCACGAAACGCTCCCAGTGCTCGCGGTCGCCTTCCATCTCCGGCCGCAGCTTGCGCAGGAAGGTTTTCTTGAGCTTCATGATGTCCTTAACTTTCATGCTCATGATTACCAGGTGGCGCGCGGCGACAGCGCCGTCGACCAGCAGCACGTTGTCGAAGTCGTCCTGGCTGGGAGGGGTGATGCTGGCGCGCTTGTTGATCTCGCTGGGATCGAGCAGATCCAGTACGGAGAGGCGCTGCACATTCAATACCTTGTCCATGCCTTCTACGCTCAACCCGCGTTTGCGGTTGAGGAAGTTAGAAATGTGGGCCTGTTTGAAGCCCGTATCCTTGGCCAGCCGCAGGCCAGTCAACTCGCCTTCCTCGATGCGCTCCCAGAGCGCTTTGCGCAGATTTTCCTGTAGGGCGCGGAATTTCATGAGCGCAGTATAGCATGCGTGTATAGCGTGTTGCTATTTGCGATGTACTAGTGACAACTAAAAGCAAATATATTTCTTGACTTGGCAATTGGAGAGCTATACGATCAGCGACTTGTATAGCTGTTATTCCTTGAGGGGGAATTCATACCTGAGTGCACGGGCTTATGTTAAGCAATACACAATCCGAGAGTGAGGAGAACAGTTTCGTGGAATTCCGCCGCAAAGTGCGGGCCGCCGAAATGCTCTCATCCGCCATGGAGCGGCTGCTGCGGCAGCTCCAGTTTACGGGCCGGCTCAGCGTGGTGGTGCAGAACGGCCGCGTGCTGAAATCCGGCTATGAGGAGGGCTATTTCCGCCAGCCCACGATTTTGTAGGTTAGGCGGTGGATAGTTCCCCCGGGTAGTAAGGCTGCGACGCATTCATAACTAAATAATCCCAACAGGTCGTCGTAAGAGAAACGAGCCCTGTGACCGAGTAATCGGCACAGGGCTTTTTTATTTCAGTCGACGGTCGTCAGTCATCAGTCGTCAGCAGAATCCCATCGCGAGGGTTGGGCTGACGACCGATGACTGGCGACTTACGACTCCTTCGGAGGCAATTATGGAAAGCGAAGATCCGGAAGTGATTCAGCTGGAACTGAAGTATTGCGAACGTTGCGGAGCTCTGTGGTTGAGGTTGCGTGGCACGCAGGAGATTTATTGCGCTCCCTGCGATCTGGAAATGCTGGACCTGCCTGCCCCGCGCCAGGTACCCAGCAAGCCGCGCGTACCGGGAAATCACAAAATTGAGGGCAAGGCGCAGCCAGCGGACCAGTCCGCATTTTGCGGACGAGGGGGGACGGCATGACAGACCTTCCCTGCCTTGCTGCTGCTGCAATGATGCCCGGGAATCCAGGCGTGGTAGAACAGCGATTTGCACTTGTGCTCGCCCTCCTCGTCAGCCTCGTCCACTCTGACTGAGAGTGCACTACCGCAGGTGCCGAACGTAGCACCTTATGTCCAGGGCAGCGACCCCGATCTATGGCTGTACCGGGAACGGACCCTGGGACTGCTGAGACGGTATCGCCAGCTTTCGGTGGAGGTGGGACGGCTACCATCGCTGCTGGGCCGTGAGTTTTTCCGAACCCGCGTCACCTCGTATCGTGCCGGGACGTTCGAAGACGCAGTGATTTTTGTACACGATGTGGCGCGCAGGCTGGAAAAGCTGGACTCGTTCGACCACAAACTGATCGCAAAGATTGTGCTGCAAGACTACACTCACAACGAAACTGCGCGCCTTTTGGGCTGCTGGCGGCGCACGGTGGGGCGGCGCTTTCCGGAAGCCCTGGACCAACTGACGGACATTTTTCTTGAAGCTGGTTTGCTAGTCCGGCTCCCGGCGACGGATGTTCCTCGAGAAAGAATCTGTCAAGAGGGCAAAATTGAGGAAAATCGGGCAAGTGATTCTCAACAATGGGAATAAAAATTTGAAAAGCATGTCCCATTTACCCTGATCGATTTGCTATTCTAGATTTAGAGATTGAGAAACGACAATTTGAGGGCGCGCTGCGAAGCGCGCCTTTATTTTTTTTGGGGACGAGCCCAGAGCTATGAAGAAAACGAAAGACAGAGCGGGAACCAAGCTTTCCAAAAGAGCCGCACCGGCGAGGAAAGGCTCGCGGAAACCAGTGGACCTGGCGGAGATCAGACAGCAGATTACAAATCTTGTGGGAAATGATGCCGTCGGCATGGTCGAGATTACGATGGAAGAAGTCGGCAAAGGCCATTATCTAGGAATGAAATACCTGTTCGAGATGATCGGCCTCTATCCTGCGACGGATGAGGATGGGGTGCTCGTGCCGGATTCGATGGCTGCGATTCTGCTGCGCCGTCTGGGTCTTCCGGAACCGCCGGTGCCAGAGCATACGGTTACCAAAGATCAGGAAAGGGCGACAGCGGTTTCGGATGATGAGGGCTTAGAATGAAAACCAGTAGTTGGGCAACTAGAGTCAGGCGGCTGGCCGCTGGCGGGGAGTTGGTTCGAGCCCGTTGGCCAGGGGCGTTTACGGGACGAGCTTTGAGCGGCGAGATCAGCGCGCGAAATGGAGTGCTTGAATCGCACGAAACTCTGCCGCGGGGGACCTCCAGGATGGATATGACGTGGGTGACCGACCGGATCGCGGTCGGAGGCGGAATCTGGACAGCAGACAATATGGCGGCGGTGGCGCGAGTGGGCATAACGCACATCATCGACATGCAGATCGAATTTGATGACACCGGGTTGGCGGAGCCGCATGGAATCGAAGTACTGTGGAATCCGATTGACGATGACTTTCAGCCCAAGCCGCCGGAGATACTGCAGCGTGGAGTGGATTTCGCGACCGCGGCACTCGACGGGGATGGAACCCGTCTGTTTATCCACTGCGCGGCCGGAGTACACCGGGCACCGATGATGACGCTGGCCGTGTTGTGCTCGATGGGTTGGACACAAGAGGAAGCCCAGGATCTGATCGAGAAGCGACGTCCGGTGGTGGATTTTGCGGACGTGTACGTTCGCAGCGTGGAGAGGTTTCTGGACCAGCAGGTGAGGGCGGGGAAGTAGAAAACCAGTTCGAAGTCGCCAGTTCCTAGTTGTCAGTTCTGAATCCAAGATATTTGGAATAGTTCGTTTCCCTTTTGAATAAAGGGAAGAGTCTGTCACGGAGGAAATATGCTTGACCGGCGCCACCCCCTGGGGTGGCTTTTTTACTTGCTGCTCGCTGTGGTGATGTCACCGGCACAGTCGCTGACGACCACTACTGTTAGCGACACCGTGTACAGAGCGGACGGAACTCTTGCCGGTGGAACTCTTTTGATTTCGTGGCCGACGTTCAGCACCTCTACGGGACAATCGGTGGCGGCGGGCAAGGAGGGTGTGACTCTGGGGCCAGGCGGAGCGTTGTCGGTAGCACTGGTTCCGAATACGGCGGGCACCTATTACACGGTGGTGTACCAGCTGGACGATGCTTCCGCGCCCCCTAAGTATTCACGATATACAACCGCTTTGCACCTTAAGTATCCGTTATGAAAGCTCGCGACGGCGACAACCCGGATAACTATCCCC
>WNFG01003241.1_pt1 | contig 13629 bp, 10 predicted proteins | sample 5400431 | NCBI WGS metagenome assembly WNFG01 (sample SAMN13153346, study PRJNA577476) | soil metagenome | isolation source: 120 cm saprolite under Douglas fir tree site 2 hole 3 replicate 2 | place: USA:California | collected 2015-04-18
TACATCCGGTCCCGTTCCTCGCCCTCCAGCACGACGGCCCGGGCCGGGAAGGTCTCCGTGCCCACCTCGACGGTCACAGCCGGGTTGTTCACAAGATTGAGGTACCAGTCCGGATGATCAGGCGCACCGCCCTTTGACCCGAACACCAGCAACTTGCCGCCGTCGGCGAGGTACATCACCGGGCTCGTGAACGTCCGTCCGGATTTGCGGCCGGTGGTGGTCAGCAACAGCAGTGGCGCGCCCTCGAACTGGCCGCCGACCTTGCCCTCATTGGCGCGGAATTGCGCGATAATCCCGCTGTTCCAGTCCCCTGCGCCTGCCATGTCGCTCCTGTCCAGTCCCGCCACCCGGTGCGGCGGCTTCCACCCACTCCGCCGTAACGCGGGCACCACGGACCGCATTCCGCCACGTCACGAACGCGCCAGCCGGGTAGCCGGCCTGCCAGTCGACTGCCAATCGGACTGCCAGTCGGACTGCCAGCCAACGAGGCAGACAGGCGCTCAGGCTGGGCTGGGCCAGACGACCGGGAAGACCGCCGCCCAAGCCTAGGGTGTGAACCATGGCTTACGAATCCGTCCGCTGGTCAGACGACGTCCACGAGGTGATCACCGGTGACATCACCGCGGCTGTCGCCTACATCACGCCCGCGGGCGGCGCGGTGGTCACCGCCGTGGCTCCCTGCGGCATCGAGCGCCGCGACCAGGGGGTAGTCGGCTTCACCACCTCGCTGGGATTCGGCAAGAAGCTTGAGCGCATCGTCCGCGACCCGCATGTCGCGCTGGCGTACCACTCGCGCGAGCACGGGTTCTCCGTCAACCAGGCTTTCGTGCTGGCCCAGGGGATCGCGTCGGTGGACCTCACGCCGTCCCGTGCCCGGCTCGAAGCCCTCAGCCCTCAGGTGGGGCGCTACCTCGGCGAGCCGAAGCGCGGCGCGGTGTGGGACCGGCTCCTCCGCGAGTACTACCAGGAGCGGGTATTCGTCGACATCGGCGTCGAGCGGATGGTCAGCTGGCCAGGCCTGGACGCTCACGGCGATCCGGAGGTGACCGGGGCCGCCTGGCCTGGTCCGCCGGCTCCGCAGGCGCCGCCGAAGAATGGCATGGGCCCACGCGTGGATGTGGACAAGGCGGCTGGGCGGATCGCCACGCTCCCCCATCGCGTCCTGGCCTACCGGGGCGCCGACGGATTCCCGGTCGTGGTGCCCGTCGAGATCGCCGGTCATGACGACCAAGGCCTGCGCGTGCTGGCGGCGGCGGGCCTGCTCCCGCCGGGCGGGCGCCGCGCAGGCCTGCTCGCCCACGCATACCGCCCGCATCTCGTCGGCCTGGCCACCCGGGTCTTCACCGGCTGGCTCGACGTCTCCGGCGACGGAGCGGCCGTCTACGCGCCGCACACGTCCAAGGGCTTCGTGGCGCCACCGCGCAAGAACCTGCTGCTCGTCTCGAACGGCTTGCTCGCCAAGTTCGGGCTGTGGCAGGCCCGGCGCAACGGAACCGCCGCGAAGCTGGCGCAACTGGCCGCCGAGGGGGGCGCGGCCGGCGAGCAAGCCGACGCCGGGTGACCAATCCCACTCCGCTCCTACCAAACGATAACCAGGGTTGCTCTCCCCCCGCCCGGCCCGCGGCCTGTGGACCGGATTGTGGACGGCGCGGTGGATAGGCAGCCATCTCGGGGGATAACGGCGGCCCGCGCTGTGGATGCCCCTGTGGACGGCGAAGAATCTTGAAATTGCTGGCCGACAGGCCTTGTGCCGCGCCACGAGGGGCAGTAGAACAGCACTCACCACTAAAGACGCATGCCAGCCGGGGGCGACTCCGGACGCTGGAAGAACCGGGTGACCGGGGCTTCGGGCGGGTGTCTGGCTCTGGTGGCCGGTCAAGTGGTGCCATGACGCTGAGCAATCGGCGAGCCGGTGCCGCGAAACCGGACGAGGCCCCTCCATCTCATACATGGGGGGGCCTCGTCCGGTTGAACGCCCCCATTGTGCCCGACAGGAACGGTCTGAGCCGGAACCGACACGCCGGCCGCCGGGCTCTCAGTGGGCCGACATCGCCGCGCGCCGTTGGAACACCACGCTGGACAGCGCGATCGAGACGATCAGCAGCCCGCCGCACCAGGCCAGCGCCCGCCCGGCGCTGGCACCGGCCGGCATGCCGAGAAGCAGCCCGCGCAGGGTCTCGACCACCGGGGTGACCGGCTGGTTGTCCGCGAAGCCGTGCAGCCACGACGGCATGGTGGAGATCGGCACGAAGGCACTGCTCGGGTAGGGCAGGAACATCACGAAGAACGTGAACCCGCCGGCGGCCTCGGGCGAGGAGGCGAGGAGCCCGGCGGCTGCGGACAGCCACGAGACGGCGACCACGAACAGCAGCAGCATGCCGCCAGCCGCGAGCCATTGTGGCAGTGCCGCGTGCGGCCGGAAGCCGATAGCCAGGGCGACTCCGAACACCAGGATTGTCGAGACGGCGTTGCGGATCACGCTGGCCGCCACGTGCCCGCCGAGCACAGCGGCCCCGCCGATGTCCATCGACCGGAACCGGTCGATGATGCCCCGAGTCATGTCGTGGTTGACGCTCACGGCGGTCACCGATGCCCCGAACCCCGCGCAGAGCAGCAGGACGCCCGGGACGACATAGGTCACATATCTGGTGCCGGTGTGGATCGCGCCGCCGAACAGGTAGACGAACAGCACCATCAGCATGATGGGGAGCATCAGCGAAGTCAGCAGCGAATCGAGGTCGCGGCTGGACATGCGGACGCAGCGGACAGCCATCGTCAGCGAGTCGCTCACCACGCGCATTGGCCGCCGGGTGGAACGCACCACGGCAACGGGAACGGTCATGTCGGACATGAGATCTCCTTTGTCAGTTCGGTCGGCTCCGCCGCACCCGTGAATGTGCCATCGCCCGTGTCATAAGCCGCACAACGGCACATTCACCGGATTGACCGACCTAGCCGGCGAGGCTCACCGGTTCGGCGCGGTCGGCCGGACGGCCGGTCAGGGCCAGGAAGACGTCGTCGAGAGTGGCGCTGTGCACGGCGAACCGCTGCACCGCGCAGCGGTCCGGGTCAACCTCATCCAGCAGGGCTCGCACGTGCGCGGCGGTCCCGTCGGTCGGCACGCCGATGGTCAGGCTGCCGGGCTCGCTGATGACGGCGCGCTCGCCGAGACAGCGTGCGACGTCCCCGAACGCCGTGTGGCTCGCCAGCGTGAGATCCAGTCGCTGCCCTGCCACCTGCGTCTTGAGCGTGTCCGGGGTGCCCTCAGCCACCACCCGCCCGCCGTCAAGCACCGCGATCCGGTCCGCCAGCTGGTCGGCGTCCTCCAGGTACTGGGTGGTCAGGAACACGGTCACACCTGACCCGGCCAGGTTGGCGATGACCTCCCACATCGTCTGCCGGCTCCGCGGGTCAAGGCCGGTCGTGGGCTCATCGAGGAAGATCACCGAAGGGCTGCCGACCAGGCTGGCCCCCAGGTCCAGCCGGCGGCGCATGCCGCCCGAGTAGGCGGAGACCCGCCGCCGCGCCACGTCGGCCAGGTCAAACCGCTCGAGCAGGTCCCGGGCCCGGCCTCGGGCTTGCCGCCGCGGAAGGCCGGACAGCCGCCCCATCATCCGCAGGTTCTCCTCACCGGTCTGCAGCAGGTCCACCGTGGCGTACTGCCCGGTGAGGCTGATACTGCGGCGGACCAGATGCCGCTCGCCGACGATGTCGAAACCCGCCACCCGGGCCTGCCCGGCGTCCGGGCGGGTGAGCGTGGACAGGATCCGCACCATCGTCGTCTTGCCCGCTCCGTTGGGTCCGAGCAGGGAGAACACAGTGCCGCGGGTGACCCGCAGGTCGACGCGGGCCAGGACGCGTGCGGTGCCGTAGGACTTCTCCAGGCCCCTCGCCTCGATCGCCAGTTCGTCGGTCATTTCTGCCAGACTCCTTACCGGGGCCGGTTGCGGCCGGCCTCTTCTGCGTATGATGTACGCTCTACTGCGTAAGTTATACGCAGTAGAGGGGCGACTGTCAATCTGGTTCCCCGGTGAGGGCGGCGAGTTCGCAGTCATGGCGGCGAGCAGGGCGAGGACAGCGAGTTCCCGGTGAGGGCGGCGAGCCGGGCGAGGACAGCGAGTGGAGACGATGGACGAGGACACCGGCACCGGGCTGCCGGCCAGCATCGAGGCGGCGTGGGGACTTCGTGAACGCCCGCACAAGGGCCCCAAGCCCACGCTGAACCTGGGGCGGATCGTGCAGGCCGCCGTGCAGGTCGCCGAGACCGAGGGGCTCGGCGCGGTCTCCATGAGCCGGGTCGCCGCCGAGCTTGGCGCCGCCACGATGTCGCTCTACCGATATGTGGCCGCCAAGGACGAACTGCTCGCGCTCATGGTGGACGCGGCCTATGGAACTCCCCCGGCCGCACCGGGACCAGACGAGGGATGGCGGGCGGGACTGTCCCGGTGGGCCTGGGCGATGCGGGCCGCCGCGCGTCGGCACCCGTGGGCGCTGCGCATCCCGATCAGCGGACTTCCGGTCAGGCCTCATGAGGTCGCATGGTTCGAAGAGGCGCTGACCTGCTTGCGGGACACCGGCCTGGCGGAGGCGGAGAAGGCATCGGTGATCTTGCTGGTGAGCGGCTACGTCAGGAACGTCGGCACCCAGGATGCTGACATCGAAGCGGCCATCCGGGCGTCCGGCACCACCCCCCAGGAATGGCTGTCCTCTTACGGCCGCTTGCTCACGAAAGTGGCCGATCCGCAGCGGTTCCCGGCGATCAGCAAGTTCGTCGCGGCGGGGGTCTTCGAGACGGCAGACGACCCCGACGACGAGTTCATCTTCGGCCTGGAGCGCCTCCTCGACGGCATCGACGCTCTGGTGCGCAGCCGGATCTAGGGCAGCCGGATGAGGGCCGCCTCAGCTCAGATCACGGCGGCGCAGGCCGGCCAGACCGAGCCCGGTCAGCGCCAAGGCGACACCGGCCAGCCAGAGCAGCGGTGAGACGGTGAACGTGCCGCCGGGCAGCTTCGGCACATGCGTGAACGGCGAGACGTCCAGCACCCAGTGGGAGAATTGGAGCACGGGGCCGAAAAGGGTAAGGAACGTGACCACGCCGAGGGCGCCCCAGCCCACGGACACGGCGAGCCGGGGGACCAGGCCGACCAGGGCCAGCACGAGCGCGGCAACCAGCCATGCCGCTGGCACCTGCACCAGCGCGGCCTCAAGCAGCCGCGACACCTCGCTGCCCACGTCACCGGAGCGCTGCCCGTAGGCGAGGCCGGCGGACAGGCCCGCCACTGCGAGCAGAGCCGCCGTGCCGACTGCGGCGATGACCAGGTGGCCGGCTGCCCAGCGCAGTCGGCCCACCGGGGTGGCCAGCACGGCCTCGGCCCGCTGCTCGGTCTCCTCGCTGCGCAACCGCAGCACGGCCGCGACCCCGTAGGCCGCTGCGATGACGCCGAGCAGCCCGAGGATCGCAACGAAATAGGCGTTGATCAGGCCCGCGCGACCGCCCAGCCGGATCATTACCTGCCGGAGCTGCGGGCTGGTCACCAGGGAGCCAATGCCCTTTGCGGCCGAACCCAGCACCGCACCGGTCACCGCGAAGCCGATCATCCAGGCGAGCAGCGAGCCCCGCTGCAGCCGCCAGGCGAGCGCGAACGGGCTGCGCAGCCAGCGCGACCCCCGCGCCGGTCCGGGCCGGTCCGGCAGCAGACCAGCCCCCAGATCCCGGCGGGTGGCGAGCACCCCGGCGACCACGGCGCACGCAGCGGTGACAGCGACCGAGAGCCCGGCAACCCACCAGCGCTGCCCCGCGAACGGCCGCAGCCGCTCCGACCAGCCGAGCGGCGACGCCCAGGTCAGCCAGGACAGGCCGGATGCCGAATCGCCGACCGCCCGGAGCAGGTAGGCCGCCCCGAGCACGCTCGCCGCGATCGCCCGCGCGGCCCGTGCAGTGCCGGCGATCTGGGCGCTGACGGCCGCGACCGCGCTGAATACGCACCCAGCCAGGGCCACCGCGGCGCCCAGGGCCAGCGACCCCGACGCCGGCAGCCCCAGCGCAGCGCACGCCGCAGCGATGAACAGCCCGAGCACCAGGCATGCGCCGAGCGCAACGGCCAGCCCAGCGGCCAGGGCGGCCTGCCGGCCGACCACGGTGGCTCCCACCAGTTCCAGGCGCCCCGCTTCCTCATCGGCCCGGGTGTGCCTGATCACGGTGAAGATGCCCATCAGCGCGGCCCCGACGGCCGCGACCACCGCGATCCGCCAGGCGGTCAGACCGCCGAGGGAGTGGCTGTACACCGGGCCGTAAACAGCGAGAATCGACGCGTTGCCGTTGATTCCAGTGGCGAAACGGGCCCGCTCATAAGAGGTCGGATAGAGATGCCGGAAACTGTAGGCCGTGCTCGCCACCGAGGCGGTGAGCGCGTACAGCCAGATCACCAGGATCACCCGGTCGCGACGCGCAGCCAGCCTGATCAGCGTGCGGGTACCGGTGAGCTGGGTGGATCCGTTGGGGAGGAAGGGCCTTGGGCGGGTGGCGACGGCGGTCATTCCGGTACCGCCGAAGCGGTGCCCGCTGCCCCGCCCGGCGGGCGGTCGCCGTCCGTGTAATGCTGCAGGAACACCTGCTCCAGCGTCGGCGGCTGGCAGACCAGGCTGCGCACCCCCGCCTCAATGAAACGCCGCAGCACCTCCTCCAGCGCGGCGCCGTCTACCTGGCAGCGCACCCGGGTGCCGACCACATCCAGGTCGTGCACGCCGGGCAGCCGGTCGAGGCCTTCGGGCGGCCTGGCCAGCTCGGCGTCGATGGCGGTCCGGGTGAGATGACGCAGGCTGGCCAGGTCGCCGGTGTCTACCGCCCGGCCGGCCCGGATGATCGTCACCCGGTCGCAGAGCGCCTCGACCTCGGACAGGATGTGGCTGGACAGCAGCACCGTGCGCCCGTTACGCCGATCTTCCTCGACGCTATCCCGGAACGCGGCCTCCATCAGCGGGTCGAGCCCGGAGGTCGGCTCGTCCAGGATGAGCAGTTCAGCCCCGGACGCCAGCGCCGCTACGAGCGCCACCTTCTGCCGGTTGCCCTTGGAATAGGCGCGGCTCTTCTTGGTGGGATCGAGCTCAAACCTTTCCAGCAGAACGGCCCTGCGCTTCTCATCCAGTCCGCCGCGGAGCCTGCCGAGAAGGTCGATGACCTCGCCACCGGACAGGTTCGGCCAGAGGGTGACGTCCCCTGGGACGTAGGCCAGCCGGCGGTGCAGCGTGGTGGCCTCGTGCCACGGGTCCCCGCCGAGCAGCCGCGCCGTTCCGGCGTCCGCGCGGATCAGCCCGAGCAGGACCCTGATGGTGGTCGTCTTGCCCGACCCGTTTGGCCCCAGGAAGCCGTGCACCTCGCCAGATGCGACGGACAGATCCAGCCCGTCCAGAGCACAAGTCCGGCCAAACGACTTCCGGAGGCCGGTCACCTCGATCGCCGCGGTCACGCAGCACATCTTACACAAAATTCATGAAATTCTGAAAATCATGTAGTGAGTAAACTGGGCCGGTGCACGTCGACAGCACCGAGCCCGCGCAGCGTGATGCCGTGGCGGTGCGCCGGTTCATCGAGCGGTTCGCCTCACTGCTGAACGAGTCCGGCTTGCCGCCGATGCCGGCCCGCGTATTCGTCGCCTTGCTGGCCGCCGATTCCAGCCGCCTCACGGCGGCCGAGCTCGCCGACCGGCTCGGGGTGAGTCCCGCAGCCGTGTCCGGCGGCGTGCGCTACCTGATCCAGGTCGGCATGGTCAGCAGGGAAGGCGAGCCCGGCTCCCGGCGGCACTACTACCGGGTACCCGATCGAGTCTGGCCTGAGTACCTTCGGGTGCGGGATCAGATTGTCATGCGATGGGCCAGCCTCATGCGTGAGGGCGCCGATGTGCTCGGCGCTGGTACGCCAGCCGGCGAACGGCTGGCCGAGTCAGCCATGTTCTTCGACTTCGTCAGCAAGGAACTACCCTCCATGCTGAGCCGGTGGGAAGAGTACAAGGACGCGCACCAGCATTGAGCCCCCCGGGGACCGCCGAACCCACCCCGGCCCCCCTGGGCGGCGAGTTTCATGATCACGGAATATTCCCGTCATATGCGTCGGGGAATATTCCGTAGTAATCATGGAATGCGGGGCTGCGTGTCGGCCTGAGACCGGTCGGAGGTGCCGCCGCGGGGCGCGAGTGCCCCGGGCTTCGCTAGCCTGGCCCCATGACCGCGCCGAATGATGACGAAAGCTACGACCCGTCCGCTGATCCGGAACAAGACGACGTCGAAGATGATGGCGTCCTGGACGCGTCGGACACGCTGGAGGGCGACCCCGGCGACGACCCGCTGGACGCGGGGATCATCACAGCTGATCGATGGTCCGCCGGGGAAGGCTTCGGCACGACGCAGGCCGAGGAGCGGGAGGGCGAATCGCTCGACCAACTGCTCGCCGAGGAGGAGCCGGAACCGGACCCGTACGCCGAGGCGGCCGACGCCGAGGACGACCCGCTTGACGATGGCCCCGATCCCCGGGCTGGCCGGCTGCTCTCCGCGGATGAGGGAGCACATTCCGACCAGGAGCCCGACCTGGTCGCGAACGACGTCGGCATCGACGGCGGCGCGGCCACCGCGGAAGAGGCAGCCGTGCACGTACTAGCCGACGACGAGGACGGCTAGGGCATGTCTCGTAGATCTTGGCCGTCGCGAGCGGCGACTATGCAGCCAAACACCGTGGGCAGGCTGGAGATCTGCGAGACACGCCCAGTGGTCTGTGGGGGACTGACTGTGCCGCCAAACACCGTGCGGCAGGCTGGAGATCTGCGAGACACGCCTGGACTAGGGACTCCCGTCCTGCGAGTGGTCGTCGGCCCGCCGCGCGGCGGTAGCGCGAGGAACAGTCCTGCATAGCGCCAAAGCGCCAGGATCTTGGTGAGGACATGACGTGAAGGTGCCGCGGCTTACGATTTCTGACCCCGGGCTGACCTCGCTGAAGAGCGCGGCGCGCGCTGCGATCGTGATGCCGGCCATGTTCGCGCTGGCCGACCAGGTGATCCAGCAGCCGCAGACCGCGATTTTCGCCGCCTTCGGCTCTTTCGCGATGCTTGTCCTGGTGGATTTCGGCGGGTCCCCCCGGGCCCGCTTCACCGCCTACTTGTCCCTGGCGGTCGCCGGGACCGTGCTCATCGTCGTTGGGACGTTGTGCTCGCGCAACGCCTGGCTCGCCGCTGGGGCCATGGCGGTCGTAGGGTTCGCGATCCTCTTTTCCGGAGTGATCAACGGTTACTTCGCGGCCGGCTCGACCGCGGCGATACTCCTCTTCGTGCTGCCGGTCGCGATCCCGGCGCCGCTGTCCGCGCTTCCGTGGCGGCTGGCCGGCTGGGGGCTGGCGGCCGGCGCGGGGATCTGCGCGGTCATGCTGCTGTGGCCGCCACGGTCCCGTATGACGCAGCGCACCGACGCTGCCCGTGCGTGCTACGCCCTCGCGGACCTGGCTGACTCCGCGTTCTCCGGAGACCAGCAGGTTATCGAGACCCGCATCGCCGCCGCCCGGGAGGCGGTCACGACCGTCGCCAACCAATACCAGGCCACGCCGCACCAGCCCACCGGGCCCACCCGGCCGACGGCCGCGCTCGCGGGGCTCGGCGACGAACTCCGGTGGCTGCTGGAATCCCTCGTGGCCGTGACCGGGCCCGCCGGGCCTGAACTCTGTCGAGAAGAGAACGGCGAGACCATGGCGGCCACGGCCGAAGCCCTGCAGGGCATCGGGGCGCTCCTGGCCGGACAAGGCGACGTCCCCGACACCAGCCGGCTTGATGCTGCGCAGGAGGCCATGGTTCAGGCGCTCACCCGGCGCATCTCGCAGCTGCCCCCGGTCCCTGACGAGCATGCGCTCGACTCGATGCTCGGACGGTCGTTCCGGAGCCGCGCTATCTCCAACTCGACCCGGCAGGTCGTCAGCTACGCCGCCATCGCCACCGGTGGGACCGCGCCGTACTCCCCTGGCGGCGGGGAGACGCTGCTGGCCGTGCGGCAGTTCGCCGTCGAGCACGCCAGCGCGCGGTCGGTCTGGTTCCGCAACGGCGTACGCGGTGCGGCCGGGCTGGCCATCGCGGTGTACATCGCCCAGCGGTCCGGCCTCCAGCACTCCTTCTGGGTGGTTCTCGGGACGCTGTCGGTGCTGCGTTCGAACGCGCTGGGCACCGGCAGGACCATCCTGAGCGCGCTCGCCGGGACTGCCGCCGGGATCTTGGTGGGCGCGGCCATCCTCATCCCGGTGGGCGGCAACGAGACGGTGCTCTGGGCCATCCTCCCGGTGGGCGTGCTGATCGCCGCCTACGCTCCCCGGGTGGTCTCGTTCGCGGCAGGCCAGGCCGCGTTCACCGTCGTCATCCTGATCCTCTTCAACATCATCCAGCCGGTGGGCTGGAAGGTAGGGCTCATCCGGATCGAGGACGTCGCCATCGGCTTCGCCGTCAGCCTGGGCGTCGGACTGGTGTTCTGGCCGCGCGGCGCGGCGAGGTTGCTCAGGGAGAACATCGCCGCCGCCTACTCGCGGGCCGCGGATTACTTCGCTGCCACAGCGGAGCTCCTGACCGGAGCCGACCAGGCCGCCGATCCCGACCACGCCGGGGACACCGCTGCTGCTGCCGTGCACCAGCTAGACGACTCGTTCCGCCAGTACCTGGCCGAACGGTCCGCGAAGCGAGTAGACCCGGAAAGCGCGGCGAGGCTGGTCGCGGGCGCAGGACGGGTATTGCGCGCCGGACGGTCGATGGCGGCCCTGGAACGGATGGCGGCGCGGGATCGGACGGCGGCGCTGGAACGGCTGCCGGAGGCGGACGGGACCACGACGGCGGACGGGATCACCACGGCGGACGGGATCACCACGGCGGACGGGACCACCACGGCGGACGGGACCACGACCGTGGACGGGACCAGGGTCGGCAACGGGAGCCCGACCTGGTCCGGGGCTATGACGTGCGGCGTGAGCATCGACCGGGAGATCCAAGGACTGCGCTCCTGGTATGTCACACTCGGTGATTCCATCGTCAACGGGACAACGGTGCCCCGGCCGCAGGCCCCTGATCCGGGCGGCCGCAGGCAACTCCTGCAGTGCGTGCGTGACGCGATCGTGAGCGGCGAGGAGTCCGAGCTTCGTGGAGCGCTCCTCGTGCTCTGGGCCAGCCATCACCTGGATGTTCTGCGCCACCTGGAAACTCATCTCAGCCGGCAGGTCGCCGCAGCGGTCGGCAAGGGAGAATCCGTGGATGGCTGAATCCGGGTCCGCCTCGACCTTTTCCGGGCGCACCGCCTGGGCCCGGAGCCTGGAGACCCCGCTGCGGCAGTTCCTGCGCACCGAGACCGGCAGCGCGGCGGTGCTGCTCGGCGCCACCGTCATGGCGCTGGCCTGGGTGAACATCGACTCCTCGTCGTATGCGACGCTGTGGGGGACGCAGCTCTCGGTCCGCCTCGGCGGTGGGGGCATGGCGCAGGACCTGCGCGGCTGGGTCAATTCCGGGCTGATGACGTTCTTCTTCATGGTGGTCGGGCTCGAAGCGCGCCGCGAATTCGACATGGGCGAACTACGCGACCGGCGGCGGGTAGCGCTGCCGCTGCTGGCCGGCATCGGCGGGATGATCGTCCCGATCGGCATCTACCTGGTCTTCAACGCGGGCCGCCCCTCGGCGCACGGCTGGGGCGCGGCCATGTCCACCGACACCGCGTTCGCGCTTGGCATGCTGGCCCTGGTCGGCCCGCGCTTCCCGGACCGGCTCCGCGCCTACCTGCTCACCTTCGCCGTCGTCGATGACCTGGTCGCCCTCGGGATCATCACGTTCGCCTACAGCCGGAACATAGCCGTCCCCGCCCTCCTCGCCGGGCTGGCCATCCTCGGCGCGTCCTTCGTGCTCCGGCGGGTCGGAGTCCGCAACGGCCTCCTCTACGCGCTGCTCGGGGTGGCGGCATGGATCGCGCTCTTCGAGTCCGGGATCGACCCGGTCGTGACCGGCTTGGCGCTCGGCCTGATGACCTGCGCCTACCCGGCCCCGCGGGCTGATCTGGAACGGGCCACGGACCTGTTCCGGCTGTTCCGCGAGCAGCCCACGCCCGAGCTGGCCCGGTCGGCCAGCGCCGGGCTCTCCTCGGCGCTGTCCCCCAACGAGCGGCTGCAGCAGCTCCTGCACCCGTGGACGAGCTACGTCATCGTGCCGCTGTTCGCGCTCTCCAACGCGGGCATCACGGTCAGCCTGAGTTTCCTGGCCAAGGCGTACACGTCGCCGATCACGCTCGGCATCCTGCTCGGTTATGTCGTCGGCAAGCCCCTCGGCATCGCCGGCACCTCGTGGCTGGTCACGAGGATCAGCCGTGGCCGGCTCGTGCCGCCGGTCGGCTGGGCCTCGGTCACCGGCGCTGGCGCGATCGCCGGGATCGGCTTCACTGTGTCGCTGCTTATCGCCTCGCTGGCCTTCAGCGGCGCGCAACTTCAGGAGGCCAAGCTCGGCGTCTTGTCCGCGGCGCTCTGTGCGTCCGGCTTCACCTGGCTCGTTTTCCGGGTCACCGAGATGCTGCCCAAGCCGCTGAAGCTGCGGGCGCTGCTCGGCACCGCCGAGGTCATCACGGACCTCGCCGTGCCGGTCGATCCCGATCGCGACCACCTGCGCGGCCAGAGGGAGTCGCCGGTGACTGTCGTTGAGTATGGTGATTTTGAATGTCCTTATTGCGGCCAGGCGGAACCCGTCGTCCGCGAGTTGCTCGCGGGCTTCGGTGATGTGCGGTATGTGTGGCGGCATCTCCCACTCACCGACGTGCACCCGCGCGCCCAACTGGCGGCTGAGGCCACCGAGGCCGCCGCGAAACAGGGAAAGTTCTGGGACATGCATGATGTGCTCTTCCTGCATCAGGATGCGCTCAAACCGCAGGACCTCGTCGGTTACGCGCGCGAGCTGGGCCTGAATGCCGACAAGTTCGCGGAGGACCTCAGGAAGCATGTCGGGGCGCCCCGGGTCGCGGAGGACGTCGACTCCGCCGACCTGAGCACGGTGTCGGGCACCCCGACGTTCTTCATCAACGGGCGGCGGCACTACGGCGCCTACGACATCGAGACGCTCTCGGACGCGGTCAGGGCGGCCCGGGCGCGGGCATACATCGCGTCGTAAGGAGGCGGAGCCGGTGGGCATGGTGAGTGTGGTGGGCCTGGTGCTGCATCCCGGCCGGGACAGCAGCCCGGCGATGGCTACGATCACCGACTGGGCGCGGGCTCGCGGCGTGACCGTGCTCGGGCTGGACGGCGAGACCGGGCGGATCACCGGCGATGTCACCACGTGCACCCCGCAGGCTATGGCGGAGCGCGCCGACCTGCTGGTCAGCCTGGGCGGGGATGGCACCATGCTCCGCACGATGCGCCTCGCCTTCGGAACCGGCACGCCGGTGCTCGGCGTGAACCTCGGCCGGCTCGGCTTCCTGGCCGAGGTGGACGTGCCGGAACTGCCCGATGCGCTGTCCGCCATCGACCAGCACCAGTTCACGACCGAGCCGCGCGCCGGGGTCTCGGCGGCGTTCTCGGGCCAGCACACCATGGCCTTCAACGACATCGACCTGGCCCGGATCCCCGGCAAGGGCACGAGCGCCGCCGTCGAA
>WNFG01012346.1_pt1 | contig 13628 bp, 12 predicted proteins | sample 5400431 | NCBI WGS metagenome assembly WNFG01 (sample SAMN13153346, study PRJNA577476) | soil metagenome | isolation source: 120 cm saprolite under Douglas fir tree site 2 hole 3 replicate 2 | place: USA:California | collected 2015-04-18
TGAGAAAACCCAGACCGAGAAACTGAACGGCAGTGCCAAATCGCCGTACAAACGCGATCAGTACGGTGCGTCCGTTGGTGGTCCAATCATCAAGGATAAAATCCACTTCTTCGCGACTGCCGAGCGGCTCGAACGCCCGACCAGCTACGTCATCAATACCGGGGGGATCTACCCCACTTTCGATGGGCAGGCTGTTCCGACGCCATTCAAAGACAACCTGCTGACGGCGAAGGTGAGCGCCGACCCGAACGCCACGCAGTTCCTGCAGGTGCGCTACGGCTACCAGCGCAACTCCGACATCTACGGCGCCAGCCCGATCATTCTTCCGAGCGCGCTCGGAACGCTGACGAACGACTACCACTCGATCCTGCTCGGCCACACCTGGCAGATCGGTTCGAACAAGGTCAACGACTTCGTCTTCCAGGACACGCACTTCAAGAACGCCATCCTGGCCACTTCGAGCGACCCTGCCCTCATTTATCCCAACGGCACCAGCGTCGGGCAGAGCATCAATACGCCGCAGACGACCACGCAGATCAAGCGGCAGTACAAAGACGACTTTGCGTGGTCATCGACACTCGGGTCGATGCGTCATGACTTCAAGGCCGGCGTGAACTACATCGATGAGCCGCTCCTCGGCGGCGACTTCTCCACAGGAACGTCGGGACAGTACACACTGAAAAACAACGTTCAGGGCTCGCCTGTCATCGACATCGCCATCTTCAGTGGGTTCGCCGGCTACAACACGCCTATCAAGCAATACAACTATTACGGGCAGGACGACATCTCCGTCAACCAGAAACTGACGCTCAACGTCGGTCTGCGCTACGACCTCTGGAAGGGATTCGATCTCAACCAGACTGGAAACCCGATCTGGAAGACGCTCTCGACGCAGACGCAATACAACGAGTCGTTCCTGAAAGACTTCCAGGGTGGCAAGGGCGGCAAGCTGAAAAACGATACGAACAACTGGGCACCGCGGCTCGGCTTCACGTACGACCTGAACGGCGACTCGAAAAACATCCTCCGCGGCGGTGCCGGCCGCTACTTCGACTTCCCTTACACGAATGCCACGATCCTCTTTCCGGCTGTTGCCATTCAGTCGACGTACGGACAGAGCTACTCGAATCACGACGGCGCCGGCATCAAGAACGCCAATGGCAGCTTCTTCCAGCCCGGCCAGCCGCTGCCGCCGAATCAGCAGAGTGGGGGAACCGCCGTTCCTAATCCAAACGAGGTGGCCTCGCCCACACTGGCCACGCCCTATTCCGATCAGGTGTCGCTGGGATACTCGTGGCAGGTCAATCCCTGGCTGGGGCTGAACGTCGACGGATCGCACATCAGCTACAAGGACATTCCGTTCCGATTCCGCGGAAATCCGATCGATCCAGCCACGGGCAAACGCCGCTTCCCGGCATTCGGCAGCTTCCGCATCTGGTACGGCAACGGATTTGCGAAGTACAACGGCGTGAACATCGGCGGCCACGCGCGTCTCGGAACGAAGTTCGAGCTGCAGGGCTTCTATACGTTCTCGCACACGACCGGCAACGTGCTCGCCGGCGCGGACGAGTTCCGAATCACCGACGCCGGACATCAGGGCGATCTGCGCGCCGTGCGCGATCAGTCCATCGACCCGTACGATCCTCTATGCGGTGCTTGCGAGGGACCCCTCAATACTGATCAGAAGCATCGCGTCACCCTCAGTGGCCTCTACCGCGCTCCCCTCGGCATCAACGCCTCCGGCATCTTCCGCTATCACTCCGGCACGCCGTACACCGAGTGGGCCGGCGCCGATATCAGTTGCGGACCGACCGGGACCGTGCTGCAGTGCAAAGACGGCTACAACTTTGACCTAGCGCCAGGCGTGACGCACGTAAACAGCCTGCGCGGCGGCTCTTTCTCCCAGTTCGACATTCGCTTGGCGAAGGAGTTCAAGTTCTTCCACAACTACGGCGTGGAAGTGATCGGCGAGATCTTCAACTTCTTCAACTCGAAGAATCCCGCGAAATTCAACGGCAACTGCAGGGTCGACGCCAGCGGCAAGTGCACGTTCACCGGCGGCTTTGGTCAGGCGGGCACATTCGCCGGCGATCCGGGACAAGGCGAACAGCGTCTGGCCCAGCTCGGTCTTCGCGTCACCTTCTGATCCGCAATTCATCGCTTATTGACTACGGGGCGCCGCGAGGCGCCCCGTAGTGTTTTCGGGACAGCCTGTCCCCACATGAGGAGTATCGACGGCCGCCCGGCGACGGGCTATTCGCGTAACTCGTTGAAACAAAAAGTGGAATGTCCTTTTCGTCGTGGCATGTGTACGGCAGCGCAACGAACGCGGAAGAGGAGAGAGACCCCATGCGAAAGACCCTTGTTCTTGCGATCTTTCTTGCCGCGACAACTCCCCTGTTCGGGCAATCGCTCACCGAAAAAATCGACGTCTCACTCGTCAACGTCGACGTGACCGTCACCTCGCACGGCACGCCCGCACGCGGACTGACACGCGACGACTTTCAGGTATTCGAAGACGGCATCGCCCGTCCGATCACGAACTTCTATGCAGTCGAGCCGGCGGCAGCGACGGCCAGCCACGCCACATCACCCGCGAACCCGACTCCTGCCGCGACGTTGGCGGATCCAACCGACGAACGCTTCCGGAGGAAGGTCCTCGTCATCATCATCGCCCTCATCGCGGAGAGGGCGCATCTCATGCTGCCGCTGACCTCGGACAAGGAAAAGCTGCATGAGGCCGTGGCCATGGTGCGCAGGATCGTGGCCAACCCGGATCGTCCATCTGAGGAGGATGTTACCCGCGTGGTCACGTTGAGCGGCTTTGATGCATCGAACGAGTCGTCCATCACGGCTAGCAAACCCGGCTCCGCGCCGGGGGAATCGCTGCGATCCCTGGTGGACGCCGGAAACAACTTCCAGGCCGAGGCCGATTCATCGAGAACGATCGAAGCCATACGCGACGCTGTTCGTTCGTTCGCCGGCGCGCCAGGCCGAAAAATCATCCTGCTTGTAACCGGCAGTCTCGGTCTCGACAGCTATGGGTCGCCGCTCGATGCCAATCAGGGGTCCTTTCTCGCGGGAGCCGCGGCGGGCGCGGCATACGCACGCGGCGCAACGACGATGCGCGACAGCCTCATCCGCGAGGCAAACGCCTCGAATGTGAGTTTCTTCATCATCAACAGCGAGGGTCTTGTTCCGAACAGCGACGCATCAATCGGAAGCAACGGCCTCGGATTCGCATCCAGCATCGGCCGTTCGATGGGAACCGGCAATACGAACCCGCTCTCATCCATGTATTGGATTGCGCGTGAGACCGGTGGCCGTCTGATGCCGGGCAACTCACCTGCAGGCTCCCTGGCCGAGTTCGACCGCGCGTCGTCGAGCTTCTACTCGTTGGCCTACAAGCCGGCGCATGGCGACGACGGCAGGTACCACACCATCAAAGTACGGATGAATCGCTCCGGCTACCAGCTCCAGTACCGAACCGGCTACTCCAGCATACCGGTCACGGTGCAACTGGCCCGGGCCATGGATTCGCCGCTCGGCACATCGATGCAGCAGTTGTCGATCCCGATCAACATCGTGACCGGAAGCAGTGCTCCTCATGACGGTGGTGTGCTCGTTCCGCTTCGTGCCACGGTACCCGCGAAAAACCTGCAGTTCATTCCGACCGCCGATGGATCGGTGGCCAGGGTCGATCTCTACGTCAGCGTCTTCGACGATCGCGGCCGCAAGGTCACAGGCAGTCACTACACGCGTGAAGCACATGCAACCAACGGCACGGAGTCGGATGGAGACTTCGTCGAAACCCGGCAACTGCTCATTAAGCGCGGTGCTCCCTATCGCGTCGTCGTGGGCGTACACGACCAGGTGACTGACGCCATCGGCATCGCATCGCGGACGGTCCGTTTCTGAGCGCCACGGCATCGTCGTCGCCGTCCGGGACGCGGTCATCGACAGCGTCGGAATGGCCACGGAGGTGGTGAGGTTCTGAGCATCGCCGGCGAGGAATAAGGGCTCTCTCCTCCGCCGTTTACGCCTGTCCACGCCGGTTGACCGTCGGGTCGCCGTGTGTTAGAAAGCGTCTCTTTTTCCTGGAGGTCATTCGTGTACGCCATCATCCGTTCCGGTGGAAAGCAGTATCGGGTTGCGCAAGGGGAGACTCTCTTCGTCGAGCGCGACGTGCTCAGCAACGCTGACCAGGAAAAAGTCACGTTCAACGAAGTTCTGATGGTCGGCGGCGATCAGCCGAAGGTCGGTGGCCCGATGGTCAGCGGTGCATCCGTGGCCGCCACCGTTGTCCGCGAGATGCGTGGCGACAAGATCATCGTCTTCAAGAAGAAGCGCCGCAAGAATCACACGAAGCGCAAGCACGGGCACCGCCAGGATCTCGTCGAGCTTCGCATCGACAGCATCAATCTCTAAGGGAGACCAGCCATGGCTCATAAAAAAGGACAGGGCTCGTCGCGCAACGGCCGCGATTCGCAGCCGAAAATGCTCGGCGTGAAGCGCTTCGCCGGACAGTTCGTCACCGGCGGCTCAATTCTGGTGAGACAGCGGGGCACCCGCTTCTATCCCGGCGTGAACGTCGGCATCGGCCGCGACCACACGCTCTTCGCCAAGGTCGACGGCATCGTGAATTTCCACGACAAGGGTCAGCGCGGACGTTTCATCAGCGTTACCCCCGCCGAGTAATCCGTTCATCGCCGTTGTGACGACGCCGCTCCTCGGAGCGGCGTTTTGTGTTTTATCTGGCTCAACGTTCGCACGAGAGACCCACTGCAATGTTCATCGATCAGGCAACGATTCGCGTCAAAGCCGGAGACGGCGGGAAAGGCTGCATCGCCTTTCGGCGCGAGAAGTTCGTCCCGAAAGGTGGCCCTTCCGGCGGCGACGGCGGTGCGGGCGGCTCGGTCTGGATCGTCGCCTCCAGCAGCTACAACACCCTCTACCACCTGCAGTTTCAGCGCGAGTGGAAGGCCGGCCGCGGCCAGCACGGCATGGGATCGAACTGCTCGGGATATGACGGCGACGACATCACCATCGCCCTGCCGATCGGCTCCGTCGTTCGCGACAAGACCACCAGCGAACTGATCGCCGATCTCGCCCACGAGGGCGAGCGCGTCCTCGTGGCCAGGGGCGGCCGTGGCGGATGGGGAAACCAACACTTCGCCACCGCCACCCGCCAGGCACCCCGCTTCGCACAGGATGGCAACGCCGGCGACGAGCGCGAGCTCTCCATCGAGCTGAAGCTCATCGCCGACGTCGGTCTGATCGGACTCCCCAACGCCGGCAAGTCGACGCTTATCTCCGTCATCAGCGCCGCCAAGCCGAAGATCGCCGACTATCCGTTCACCACGCTCATCCCGAACCTTGGCGTTGTGCGCGCAGACGACAACGAGACCTTCGTCGTCGCCGACATCCCCGGCCTCATCGAGGGGGCTCACGAGGGCCACGGCCTCGGCGACCGCTTCCTTCGCCATGTCGAACGCTGCTCGGTTCTGGTGCATCTCGTCGATCTCTCCGCGAACGAGACACCCGACGCCGACGCCGAAGTCGTCGCCCACGAGCTGGAGCGCTACTCCGAGCTGCTGGCCAAGAAGCCGCGCATCATCTGCGGCTCGAAGCTCGATTCCGCCGTGCCGGGGAGCTCCGAGAAAGTACGCGCGTACGCCGCGAAGAACGGCTACGACTACTACGAGATCTCGGCCGTCGTCGGAGACGGCGTGCGCGATCTCGTGCGCATGCTGGCGCGCTTCGTGAGAGAGAATCGTGTGATACCCGAGCTTCACGATGCCGAGGAGGCAGCGATCCTCCAGCATCCCGCAATATGAGAATCGGCATCTGCGGCGGCACCTTCGATCCCTTCCATCGCGGACACCTCGATCCCGTCCTCGCCGCCCGCGAGGAACTGCAATGGGACCGCGTGCTCTACATCCCCGCCTGGCGGCAGCCATTCAAGACCCATCTGGATGCGGCGCCGGGGGCACACCGTTTCGCCATGACCGCGCTGGCGATCCGCGACTACGACATGCTCTACGTCTCCCCGATCGAGCTCGATCGCGGTGGGATCTCCTACAGCGTCGACACGCTCGAGGAGCTCCATCGCCAGTACCCGGGCGCGGCCTTCGACTGGATCATCGGGGATGACAACGTCGCCGACCTCGATCGCTGGAAGGATCCGGCGCGGTTGTTCAAGCTCGCGCGCTTCGTCGTTCTCTCCCGACAACCGACAACCGACAACCGACAGCCGACAGCCGCAACCCTCGTCTTCGCGCACAACCCCACCGTCCCCATTTCCTCTACCGAAATTCGCCGCCGCGTTCGCGCCGGTGAGTCGATCGATACGTTTGTCGATCCACTCGTCTCGCGTTACATTCACCACTACGGCTTATACAAAGAGGGCCAACCTTGAACGATCCCATTCATCACCGCGTGGGCACCGCGGTCTCCGCTCGTCGACAAGCTCCGCGAGAATGACCGCGTCAAGCCGCGGCTCGTCGAAGGGACCACGCCCGGCCGCTGGATCCTGCTCGACTACGGCGACTTCATCTTCCACATATTCACCGAGGACTGCCGCCGCTTCTACGGCCTGGAACGCTTGTGGGGCGATGCGCCGAACGTCACGGCAGAGTTCAGCGAGGAAGCCGCACCGGCGAATGTCCGCCGCAAGAAAACGTCGTAACCGCGTCCTCGAGGACTTCGTCCGCACGAGGAGCGCCTCGATGCGAACGCTCCTGCAGACGGTGGAGAAGGTCCTCGACCACGACGTCAATCTCCTCCTCCTCGGCGAGTCGGGCACCGGCAAGGATTACTTCGCCGAAGCCATTCACGCCTGTGGCAGGCGACGCGGCAAACCGTTCGTCAAGATCGACTGCGCGGGCATTCCTGTCGAACTGTTCGAATCCGAGCTGTTCGGCTTTGAAAAGGGGACGTTTACCGACGCGCAATCGCGCAAGCTCGGCAAGCTCGAGGCGGTGCAGGGGGGAACGGTCTACTTCGACGACATCGCCTCCCTCGCGCCGGCCCTGCAGGCGAAACTGCTCCGCGCCATCCAGGAGAAGCGTTTCACACGCCTCGGCGGCAATCAGACCCTCTCGCTCGACGGGCGCGTCATCTCGTCCTCGAGTATCCCGGCCGACGAATTGCTGGCCGGACTGCGGCGCGACCTCCTTTACCGGATCAACGTCGTCACTCTGACAATCCCCCCGTTGCGCGAGCGGCGCGAGGACATCCCACGGCTCGCCAGGTCCTTCATGGCCCACCGCAAGCGCAGCATCGACGCCGAGGCCATGCAGATGCTCGTCGAGCACGAGTGGCCGGGAAACATCCGGGAGCTGCGCAACGTGATCGAACGAGCTACGTTCGTGGAGGAAAGCGACGTGATCACGCCGGCGGCACTTCCTCCCTTCACCGCCGACTTCGTCGCATCGGCCAGCCGAAATCAATGGACGCTCGACGATCTCGAATCCCGCTACATCCGCGAAATCCTGCGCCAGACCAAGTCGAACTACAGCCGCGCCGCAAAGATCCTCGGCATCAATCGTAAGACGTTGCTGGAGAAGAGGAGGCGGTATGGGATCGAGTAGGAGATCGGATCTCGGGTTATCGGTTATCGGTTGTCGGTTGTCGGTTGTCGGTTGTCGGTTGTGGCTTTCAGTCGCCAGCAGCACAGATTTTGACAACTGACAACTGATAACCGACAACAACGATCCCACACCCAAACCCCATGAAACTAACCCTCCTCTGGCCCCGCTCCACCGCCGACGCTGAGCTCGCCGCCGTCGCGGAGCGCTACTTCAACCGAATCAAGCATTTCTTTCCGATCGAGATCATCGAGGTCGCCCTGCGGCGCGGTAGACAGACCGAGAGTGATGTGGCTATCATGCGCGCCCATTCGGCGCTGCTGCTGCGCGCGATTCCTGCACAAGGGCATGTGGTCGCCCTCGACGAACGGGGACGGTCGATCGATTCTTTGAAGTTTGCCAAGTGGCTGGAACGATTGATGATCGACCAGCCTCACGGCGTCATATTCGTCATGGGCGGGGACGTCGGACTCGACCAGTCCATCCGGCAACGCGCCGATGACGTCCTCAGCCTCTCGGCCATGACGCTGCCGCATCAACTGGCCAGGGTCGTCCTGCTGGAACAGATCTACCGCGCCTGCACGTTGATGCGAAACATTCCGTACCACAAGTAAGGAGAGCGAGGCTCGAATATGGCAAAAGCGATGGTAAAGACAAAAGAAAAAGCGAATCCGTATCAGGATCACATCGACTCGCTCCGCAAGAAACAGAACGAGCTTCTCGATGCGTTTCAGCGCGACAAGCAAGCCGGCACGAACACCGACGACGGCATCCAGGATCTCGCGGACAAGGCGGCCAGCGCCTACTCGAAAGAGCTCAACTTCTCGCTGTCCGACGGCGAGCGCAACCTCCTCATGCTGATCGACGAGGCCTTCCGCCGCCTCGACAACGAGGCCTACGGCACCTGCACGAACTGCGGCGCCACGATCGGCGATAAGCGCCTCTCTGCCGTTCCCTGGACGCCGTTCTGCATCGATTGCCAGGAGCTGCAGGAGAAGGGACTTCTTTCGTAGGTGTGCTTCTTAGTTGGTAACGTTTCAGGGAGCGCGGTTTGCGCTCCCTTTTGTTCTTGATCCGCGGACATCTGCGTCATCTGCGGATTGGTCTCTCCCATGCCCAAACCACTGACCGCCATACTCGCCCAGATCGCCGAGGGCAGGATCCCGCCGGTGATCCTCGTCGGCGGATCGAGCGACTTTCTCGCCGAGGACGCATTCCATGATCTCCGCGACGCCATCGTTGCGGCGAAGCCGGGGCTGGCGGTCGAAGGATACGAGGCCGGCAGCGAGCTAGCTGCCATCCTCGACTCGTACCGGACGATGTCTCTCTTCGGTTCCGGGCGGCTGATCCTCATCTCCGAGGTAAACGCTTTCGTCTCGGCGAAAGAGCTGACGTCGCTGTTCGACAAAGCGGTTGCGGATTGGAAGTCGGCCAAGACCGACAAGAAGCGCTCGTCATCCGCGGCCAAACTGCTCCACGTTCTCGGCTTGGTCGGCGCCGATTTCGAGATGACCGACAAGCAGATCGCCACGGCCCTCGGCGTCGGACTCGATCCCGTGCTCACCGACATGCTCGCCTTCTGCCGGACGACGGGAAAGAAAGCGTCGCGCGGCGAAGACGACGCGGCCCTGCTCACCGAGGCCATCACCCGCGGTGGAGCTCCGAACACCTACCTCCTCATGCGTAGCGGCGAAGTGCCGCGCGAGTCGGCCACCGTCGATCTCATCGACCGCAACGGCGCGGTCGTGGTGATGGACCTGACGCGAGAGACCTACGCCGGCGCCCTCGAGCGCGCCATCACGGACGTCGCCGAAGAGGCCAGGGTCCGCTTCGACGGGAAGGCACTGACGGTGCTGCGCCAGCGACTCGGCATCGAACGGCTGCTCGCGGACAAGTTCTCGAAAGAGGTCCCCGATCTCCGCATCGCCGTCTCCGAGGCGGAGCGGTTGGCGACACTCGCCGGTGCGGGCGGACGCGTCACCGCCGAGATGGTCGAGCGCGAGGTGGCCACGGTCGAAGGGGGTGCCCGCTACGAATTCGGCTCGCTCTTCACCGAGGGGAAAATCGTCGAAGCGATCGCCAAGCTGCGCGACCTCGTCGCCCAGGCCCGCCGCGACGACCCGAAAGCGCCGCTGGACATCCAGTACGGCAAGTTCCTCTTCCCGCTGGCCGACGAAGTGCGCCAGATGATCGGCATCGTCTCGTTCGCCAGGACGCAGCGCATCGACCTCAAAGCGCCGATGAACTACAACCGTTTCAAAGACACGCTTGCCGACCGCCTCGGCGAGTCGCTCAAAGCCAACGGCCTGGTGCGCCAGAAGCCGCATCCCTTTCCGCTGCACAAGAAGTGGGAGGCGGCGCGGAACCAGAGCGAAGCAAGTCTCTTCCGCGCGCTTGCCGCGCTGGCCGATCTGGAGATCAAGCGGAAGTCGGGCGGCATCCCGGCCGACCTCGGAATCGAGACGTTCCTGTTGCAGCGGCTCCGGGGATAGCCGCCCGCGGCGATGCCTCGTCGTCAAAGGAACATCAAGGCTGGCTTCTCGAAGGCTCCGCTCGATAAATAGAATCAATCGAAATCGGAATCGTTTATTCGAAATCCTGACTTTTTGTTCGAAATCCTGACTTTTTGTTGGAAATCCTGACTTTTCGTTCGGAATCCTGACTTTTCGTTCGGAATCCCGACTTTTCGTTCGGAATCCTGACTTTTCGTTCGAAATCCTGACCTTTTGTCCGAAATCCTGATCTCTTGTCCGAAATCCTGACCTTTTGTCCGAAATCCTGACTTTTGGTTCGAAATCCGCATCTTTTGTTCGAAATCCCGGTTTCTTCGTCAAATCGGAGTTGCCCTTTCCTAGTCGGGGATTCTCCTCGCCGCGGATTGAACTCGCTTCGTCCGCTGCCTCATTTTCGATTCTGCGGCTTGGGCACGCGCTCGGGATAAACTCAACGAAATGTCCATCTTCGATGTCGACCGCCGCGCCTGGCGTGCGCTCCTCGCCGCGCAAGCCGGGTGGATGCTCGACGCGATGGACTTTCTCCTCTTCAGTTTCGCCGTCATTCCGATCCGGGAGGAGTTCGGTCTCTCCAACGGGACCATGGGGGCGCTCACTTCGGTGGCGCTCATCGCCGGCGCCGGCGGCGGGATGGTTTTCGGACGCCTCGCCGACCGCCTCGGCCGCGTGCGCGCTCTGACCTTCTCGATCCTCCTCTATTCGGCCGCGACCGCGGGCCTGGCCACCAGCACAGCGCTCTGGCAGCTCGTGGCCTGGCGCATCGCCGTCGGCTTCGGCATGGGGGGCGAATGGTCGTGCGGCTCGGTGCTGGTGGCGGAAACGTGGCCGGCCGAGCATCGCGGCAAGGCCATGGGATTGATGCAGGCCGGATGGGCGATCGGCGCGCTCATCGCCGCCGCGGCCTCAGCGCTGATCATCGGCCGCTACGGCTGGCGCGTGCTCTTTCTCATCGGCGCACTTCCGGCCATCGCCGCCTTCTTCATCCGGCGCGGCGTGGAGGAGCCAACCGTCTGGCGCGACCGGCCGCGCGAGGCGTCGCGCTGGACCGAGATGTTCGCGCCGCCGTTCCTGCGCCGAACAGTCATCGCAACTCTGCTCTCCAGCAGCGTGCTCGTCGCCTACTGGGGTGTGACGTCGTGGCTTCCCGCGTTCCTGGCCACACCGATTGCCAAGGGCGGCGCAGGACTGACCGTAACGACATCCGCGAAATGGCTGATCGCGCTGCAGGTGGGGGCGCTCTTCGGCTACATCAGCTTCGGATGGATCGCCGACCGCATCGGGCGCCGTCCCGCCTTCACCTTCTTCATGATCGCGGCGACGCTGCTGGTACCGCTATTCGCGTTCTACGCGCGTACGCCGATGCTGCTGCTGACCCTCGGGCCGTTACTCGGCTTCTTTGCGCACGGCTACTTCTCGCTCTTCGGGGCCATGCTGGCAGAACTCTTCCCGACGCGCATCCGCGCCGGAGCGCAGGGCTTCTGTTACAACGGCGGACGCTTGGCCTCGGCCGCGGCGCCGCTGCTCATCGGCAGGGCCTCGCAGACGTACAGCTTCGCCCTCGTAATCACCTGCGCAGCGCTCTTCTTCGCGCTCGGAGGAATCCTGGTGTGGCTGCTGCCCGAAACGAAAGGAGCCGAACTGTGATCGATCTCAGTGCCGACCTCGGCGAAGGCGCTCAGGACGAACCGGAGATCTGGCCGCTGATCACGTCGGCGAACGTTGCCTGCGGCGGCCACTACGGCGACGCTGATTCGATGACGCACGCGGCCGGCCGCGCCCGCGAGCTCGGTACGCACATCGGCGCCCACCCGTCCTATCCCGACCGTGCAAACTTCGGCCGCAAGTCGATGTCGATGCCGCCGGATGCACTGCGCGCCACTCTCGTCGAACAGATCACCGCGTTGCGAGACATTGCCGGATCGCTTCATCACGTCAAGCCGCACGGCGCTCTCTACAACGATGCGCACAAGGACCGGACCCTGGCGGAGAACCTGATCGCGGCGATCCGCGACGTCGATCCCACGCTGCCGATCGTCTGTAGCGATTCATCCCAGATGGCCGCCGCCGCCCGCGCCGCCGACACGCCCGTCATCCGCGAAGCCTTCGCCGACCGCCGCTACAACCCCGACGGCTCTCTCGTCTCCCGCAGCGAGCCCGGCTCTCTCCTCACCGTCGACGAAGCCGCCGCGCAGGCGGCATTGCTGGCAAAGGAGGGTTCGGTCATCGCCCGCGATGGGACGAGAATCAGCGTTCCATTCGATACCATCTGTGTTCACGCCGATATGGAGCACGCGGTGGAGCGCCTGCGGGCGATTCGGAAGATGCTGTAGCGATATCGGCGGGAGTACGATCGTCTCGTGAGCAACATCGTCTATCTCGATCTCTGCTGTCTAAAACGACCTTCGACGACGGGACGGTGGAGAGGATCCGCCGAGAGACCGAGGCCGTCGCGGCAATTTTTGCTATGGCAGAGAAAGGGGAAGTCGATCTCGTGCATTCGTCCGTCCACGATTTGGAAAACGACCGGAATCAGCGCGAAGAACGGCGACTTACAGTTCGGTCATGGCTTCAGGCCGCTGCCATTTCTGTCGAGACAAGTCCAGCGATCACTGCTCGGGGAAGTGAGCTTTGCGCTCTAGGGTTCGATACTCTTGACGGGCTGCATCTGGCGTTCGCTGAAGCTGCTGCAGCACGGTGGTTTGTAACCACTGATGACCGGCTCGTAAAGTTAGGCTTGCGGCATCGCGAACACCTGGCTCTCGAAGTGGTCAGCCCGATCGCATTCGACGAGAACTAGAAGGAAGGACCACCTCATGAGTAACTCTATGTCGCTGTATCAGATTCGTAGGGAAGGTTGGCAGGCTCTGACCGAACGCCTTGGACCGGCGGGAGCGATGCGATTCATGATGCAGTACGACACCGGCGATGGCGATTACACGGAAGAGCGCAGGGATCTCTTCGCTGATCTGACGATCGATGAGGCTATCGATGCCCTAAACAAACAGGGGCATTCCGAAAAGCCCCGCTAATCTGCGCGGTCCCAGCGATTACGATACGCGCCATGAAACGTATCGCCGTCGCTCTCCTATTCATCGCGGTCGCGATTGCCGCCGCGGCGCAGCAGTTCGACCTCTCCATCGACAACATCATGCGCGGGCCGGGGCTCTTCGGGTGGACACCCGAGGAGGTGCGGTGGGCGCCGGACGGGCAGCACGTTTACTTCTCGTGGAAGCTGTACAGCGACACGCTGGAACACGACCGCGACACGTACGTCGTCAATCGCGACGGAAGCGGCCTTCGCAAGCTCAGCGACGAGGAGAAGAAGGACGCGCCGCCGGCGAACGCGCAATGGACGCGCGACAAGCATCGCGCGGTCTATCTCGATGAGGGCGACGTCTTTCTGTGGGATTCCGCGACCGGCAAGCGCCGCGCGCTGACGCAGACTACCGACGTCGAGTCGGCGCCGCAGTTCACCTTCGACGAGACGCGGGTGACCTTCGTCCGCGCCAACAACGTCTTCGCCATC
>WNFG01003242.1_pt1 | contig 13626 bp, 8 predicted proteins | sample 5400431 | NCBI WGS metagenome assembly WNFG01 (sample SAMN13153346, study PRJNA577476) | soil metagenome | isolation source: 120 cm saprolite under Douglas fir tree site 2 hole 3 replicate 2 | place: USA:California | collected 2015-04-18
CTCGCCAACGCGCTGCCGGCGGCGGCCAAACGGGGCGTCCCGGGCGGCACTGTGGCCGTGTTGAACTTCCCGCTGATGGAGACGGTGGTCGTGGCCTGGAGACCTGGGTCGGGACCGCCCGGTTCGTCGACTTCCACCAGACGTCCCAAGGCGTCACTGCAGCCGCGCCGCTGTTTGCCGGCTTCGTCGGTTGAAAGCGTGCAGTTGGCGACGCTGTAATCCACGGTGCCGATGGCGCCGTCCTGTTTGGTCACCTGCGTGGGCCGGCCCAGCGCGTCATAAACGGTCTGGGTCACGCCGTAGGTATCATCGCTGGTGGTGAAATACGGATTGCTCACCGACGCCGCGTGTCCCAATCCGTCAAACGTCGTATCGATTTTGACTGTACCGTCAGGCGTTGCATGCTGCCCCTGATAGGCGCGGGCCAGTCCGTCAAAATAAGCCGTGGCGGTATCCGTGAGGGTGGTGGTGATCGATTTCTGCAGCGTGATTTGCAACGGATAGGTATTCGCAGCCGAATAGGCCAGGGTGGTCAAAGCCTGAGCGCCGCCGTTGGCGGGATCCGGGTCGGGCGGCGCCTTGGCCGAGATCAGCCTCCATTGGAAGTCATAGACGTAGTTGCTGGTATGGGCCGCATCTCCCGGGGTGTTGCCGCTGGCTGCGGTGGTGAAGTTGGCATTGGTCAGGCTGGTCAGCACCCCGGTATTGAAATCATAAGTCCCGCTCACACACTGGCTTTTCGCGTTGCAGGTGGTCGTCGAATAGGCTCCCGCATAGGCGGAATCGTAGCTGTGGGTCGTGGTGTGGCCCATCGGGTCGATGGTTTGATACACCTCACCGGTGTCGTACCACTTGGTGTGGCTTTGGACGAAGCTGCCATCGGTGTTCACCCAGCGGCTGACCGTCGTCAGGTTGCCGCGCACACCGGCGGGAGGCGATACATGCGTGCCCGCGGGAAGAGGGGTGCCTGTGCCAACGGGAAGAGGATACGGATAAGTAACGAGATTTGCAGCCTCGTCGTAGGTGTAATCGGTTTCCGCCACGCGATTTCCATTGCCATCTTTGACGATGACCGTGGCGGGCAGATCGATCAGATGAGCGGTGAGATAGGCGCTGTTGACCTGCCACTGATAAGTGGTGTCGGTCTCTTTCAGCAGCGCTCCCGGAACGCCCTGGCCCCAGTCGTATTGCTTCTCCGTGGCGACGTTGCCGGAGATCGGCTGGCCGGCAATCGGCGGGGCGTACGTTCTCTGGACGAGGCTGACTTTGCCGCCGGGATAAATCGTCGTCTTAATGCTGGTCGCCACCACATTGCCCAGGCTCCAGCCCACGCCTGAATCGGTGCTGAAACCGAGGCTGGTATAGGTGGTATCGACCTGTTTCAGAAGCTGCCGCGCGCCGCCTGTGCCCTGGTACGTCTGCGTTTTGGTCTCATAGTACCCGCACCCTCCCACACCCTCAAGCGCGGTGAATCCGTGCGCGGTGTCATTGCCCAGGGGGTCGGTGACGGTGTTGGTCGTGAACCCGTTGGCCACCGTCCCCCAGGTGTAATTCCAGGTATAGGAGTGACCGTTATTGTCATGGACGGTGCGGCTGGTCACCGCCCGGCTGACACCGCCATCCTGGGACCCGCAGGAATGAAGAGGAATCGTCGTCCAGGTATAGGTGATCGACCCTCCCATGGGCAGGCCAATGAAGGTCGTCTCGCCGTAGTTATCGTAATCGAAGGTCCATTTGGTGCCATCGGCGAGCACCACGGTGACAAGCTGTTGTGAAAGACCGCTGGCCTCCACGACCGAAGCCACATTGAAGGCCGATAACATTGAAATGTTGCCGTAACACAGCTTGAGCTGCCGGGTCGTTCCGTCGGGAGCGATATAGCTTTGCGTAATGGCGGCGGAAATCGCGTGGGCGGTCCCGCATCCGGTGTAATCGGTGGTTTGTACTCCTCCGTTCGTCAGCAGAACGCTCCTGCCCAGCGTGTCGCTCGTTCCACCGGAGGTGAAGCGGTTGCCGTTGCTGTCGGTGATCTGGTCCGCGAAGGCCACCTGGGCGCAATCCTGGGTTCCGAGCGGCGCGTCGTCGACAATGGGAAGGATCCGCATTCCCCCCATGAGGCCACCCAAAGGCGGAAGGTGGTTGGTACCCAGTTGCGGGCAAAAGGTGGGGCCGGTGTCGGTACCGCCCAGCCAGGTCGTCATGAAGTACTGCTTGCCGTGGCGATCTGTCACTGTGGAGGTATTCATCACCCCATAAAGGTCAGGGTTGCTCATCGTCATGTGATACCCGCTGGTATCGATGGACTCGTATTCAATGAGTTGACCGGTCGCGTCGCGCGCCGTCCCTACTCCGACCATCTGATGAGCGGCCCCGGAGCCATCATGGAGCGAGTAGCCGTAGGCCTGGTAGCTCTCTGTCCCGGTGCCGCTGCCATACTCGTGCAGGTTCCGCATGATCGCAAATGCCTCGGACTGCCGCAGCTCCACGCCCGAACGCTGCCAGGACCACTGGCAATAAGGATAGCCATTGAGATCGTTGGTGCAGAATATCTGCCAGGATTTGGAAGTCTGGTAGAGCGACGTCTGCATGGTCAGTGCCCCGCCGCGCTGCGGATAGTTGGGCAGCAGCGGAGCATGCAGCATCTGATTGCCGTTCATGGTATTGACGGTGTCGAGGCTGCCGCCGTCATACGATCCCCAGTGCTTGAACCCGTTCTCCAGGTTCGGCGGCATCTGTGCCTGAACCGCCACACTGCCGGCCAGAAGCAGCGCCAGAACGGCCATCAGCCTCCTGGCGCGGTTCATCTGCGTCAGGCTTTGGAAAGGAGCGGGAATTCCGCTAAATGAAACGGCTGATCCAACTACCAGGGTATTTGCAGCGTGCATTCAATGGCCTCCGGGGAAAAGAACAGCATCATGACGCAAAGTATTCGATGAAACGATTTGCAGGCACAGACATTCACGGGTGATAAGTATCCGGAATGGGACGACCGATGACCGATACCGCGCATAAGCGCTGGAGTCTCAAGGCGCGCACGAACGTGAAGATTCTTTCCTGTCTTTGCGGGCACGGACCTGACCAGTGCAGAACTTTAATACAACTTATCGTGTAGATCAACTATAAATTTATAGCCATTGCCATCGGCAAACTAACAGTATCGCAGCCTGGCAACAATCGCAAGCCATGCTGTCGAAGTGCTGTCATTGTGCCTTTCTATGAATGTTGCAGGAATTGAAGGGCAGGGAAAGTATTTTCTACTTCGAAGAATGGATGTTTTTAGGAAAAATGAAAAGGAAAAAAACGCAGCCGACCTCGCGCCTGCCGTCCGCGAAATCATTCTCGAAGCAGTGCTGACGCGTCTGAATCGATTATTGATCTGTCAGGTCTACACCGTCGCGATGTGGTTCGGCTTCAGCGGAAAGATGAAGGACATGTTCTGCTACATCGCCGGTAATGCGCGGCACATCAATCTCGGCTTTCTCGGCTTTCCGCGAGGCTCGCCCCCCCGAATCGTGTGCTCGAAGGCGATGGCAAGACCATGCGCCACATCAAATTCGCAAGTCAGTGCGATCCGGGTCGGTCTTTTGTGCGTCGTTACATCCACGCGTCGATCGAACAACTGGGCGCAACGGCGGCGGGTGATGTACCGCAGGCAGCTTTCAAATCCTCGCCGGTTTGGGCCTGGGGTGGCCAGGCAAACGCGCGATGCGGCAGAAAAACAACGTGGCGCCAATTCAATGTGGATTATGCTGTGGAGTGGAGTCCACATATGGAAACGATCCAGGTTGTGATCGATAAGAAACTGCTGCAGGCGACCGATCAGGCGGCCCGGCGGACGAAACGGAACCGTTCCGCCCTGGTCCGTGACGCTCTGCGCGAACACCTCCGGCAGATAGAGATACAAGGGAAGGAACAACGCGACCGCGAAGGCTATCGAAAGACGCCCCAGGAGCGGCGTGAAACCAGCCTGTGGGAAAAGGCGGCGGCATGGCCGGAAGAATAGCTCGTGGCGATGTCAGGCTGTATCAGTTTGCTCCGCCAGACAGGAAAAAGCCGGTCGTCGTGCTCACGCGCGATAGCGCGATTGCCTATCTCGCGACGGTCACGGTTGTGCCGATTACGTCCACAATTCGGGGTGTGCCCTCTGAAATAGTGCTGAACGAACAGGATGGCATGAAAGCCCTTGCGCCGTGAATCTCCACAACGCGGTCACAGTATCTGAGGCGCGTCTGGGAAAGCGCCTGGCGCAACTCGGTCGGTCGCGCATGGGAGAAATCTGCGCGGCCCTGCGCTTCTCAGCCGGCTGTGATGCCGGGCCATCGTAGCCACTGGCTTTGTGACGCGGCAGTGGACACGATCTGGCATGTTGCTAAGTAAACAGGATTTATGGCGGAAAAAGGGGGACAGGCTCCCGATCTCCGGAACTCCGGAGCTTACGCTCCGGCGGCAATAATATCGCCCGTCCTGCGGTGTTGCGGATATTGGTTGCATGGCGGCGGGCTCAGTGTCTTTCTGTCCGCCTTACCCACACCCCGCTGCCGCGGGGTGTGGGCTGCATAATTGCGCCCCGTCCCCAAACGCGGGACGGGGCTTTTTGGCGTGTCGAAGCAACCGCTCAGATCCGTGGTCAAAGCTTTCCTTCGTTATCGTTTCCCGGGTACAGCTACTGCGAAAACCGCTCTAGTCGCGTCATGCGTGCGGTTCCCAGACCACCCTATTTCCGATGTGCCGGTGTTTCTCCGGCGGGGCCGACGTGAATCTCAGCGTGCTTCTTTCCGGTTTTCACTGCCGCCTCATAGCCTGCCGGCTTGCCGCCCTTCGTGACGGATTCCACCCGGGTGATGGTCCCGGCGCCCGCCTGGCGGGTCAGAGACTCACGGACTTTTGCGGGCAGGGATTCGATCGCCACTTCTTCTTCGACTTCCAGGATTTTTCCGTCGGCATCCATCGATATGTCTTTGCGATGGCCGTTCACCAGCAGGGCGGCTTCATAGATGCGCCTGCCGTTTTCCGTTTCCACGGAGAAGCCGCGAATGGTCGCTCCCTCGGACTCCCTGGCGACCGTCTTTTCGACGGCGGCGGGCAGGTCACGCCGGTCGATTTTCTTTTCCCGACCATTCCCCGGGGACGCGGCAGCCAGCAGGAGCAGCCCTGTCATGAGGATGAATTGTTTCAGTGTCATATTCTTCTCCGTGCAGGTAGAGATTATCGGTTTCGGCGGCGGCGTGCCGTTTTGAATGAATTCTCAACGCTTCACCGCCGCCGATTTTCTCCGGGGGGAGAACCTGAATCGTCCTTCGGCGTTATTGTTTTTCAACGACGAGAACGTTGAACGTTCCGGGTTTGGGGCGCATGCGCGCTCTTTGTCCCGGCGTGACGGGCGCGGCTTCCAATTCGGCGGCGGAAAGGAACATACGGCTGGTCTTCGGGTCGAAGGCCATGGTCTTCGCGCTTTTCTGGGTCGCGATGTCGCCTGCCGACTTATAAACGCCGGCGCTTTCCTGATGGACTACCGAAATTGTGCCGTCGCCGTTGGATGCGAAAATCATTCCGCTCGCCGGATCGAAGGCTACGGCGTCCACGCGTTCGCCGATGGGAAGAGTGGCGATCACTTTTCCGTTGGTGGAATCCATGATGGCGAGGACCTTGCTGCGGCAGCCGATGAAGAGCCTTGAGTTGCGGGGATCGATGGCCAGCCCGGTGGGCGTTTTGCAGCCGGTGATGGGCCACTTCTGTTTCACGGTGAGGCCTTTTGTATCAAAGACCACAACTTCGGCGGATTCTTCCAGGTTGACGAACCCTGTCCCCTTGCCGTCGACGACCGCGGCTTCCGCGCCGCCGCCGAGGTCGATCTTGCCCGCGACTTCCTGCTTTTCAGGATCGATGGCGGTGATGATGGCTGCGTCCCCGTGGCAGACGAGCACTCGTTTGGTCTGGGGATCATAGAAAACGTAGTCGGGGTCTTTGCCGACGGCGATCGTCTTGATGGTTTTGAATGTGTTGGTGTCGAACACCGAGACCGTGGCGTTGGCGCCGTTGGTGGTGAAGCCCCGATGCAGGGCCGGAACGACGGCGATGCCGTGGACGCCGGGCGTGTCTTCGACCGTTCCGAGCACTTTGCCGGTATCGGCGTCGAGGACGTCAACCTTTGTGCCGTGCGACACATAGAGACGGTTGGCGGAGCTTTCGAAGACGATATAGTCGAAGCCACTGTCACCCGGAACCGCATACCTCTTTGTCATTTTGAAACCAGGCGCTTCGGCGGCCATACAGGAGATGGCAAGAGCGAACGTTAAAAATCCCGCTGCGATTTTCATTGAGTGCTGTCCTCCCTGGACAGGAATCGAATTATTCCGAATATGCCGGCATTGCCTCGGGTTCGGTCTGAATCCGGAAGCCGGATTCGCAGGAGCGTCGCCGCTGTGACAGCGAGTTGAATGCCGGAAACAACAGGCCTTTAAACCATGCCTGATCGACGCGCCCGAGATGGTATTGCCCGGGGTGCAGGCGCAGGAATTTAACGACGCAGGCTTCGGGTACGCGTCCGCGGACGGTGCGCAGCCAGCCGGCGGCCAGCCACGCCCGAATCGATCGGACGCTAACGCCGAGCAACTGCCGCAGATCGTCCAGCGAATAGCCTTCCCTGAAGCGCACGCTCAGTCCGAGCTCTTTTACCTTGCCCTGGACGGAGGCGTGCGTGCGATTCAATTTCAACGAGAGCGCCTTGAGAGTGGTGCGCCCGGCAAGATCTTCGAGGGTCTGCAACTCTTCGGCGGTCCACGCGCGGCGGGTGGAAAAAGAAAGTCCCAGCTGAACGGCGCGAGTCAGAATCGCGTTGCGGGTAAAGCCGGCCCTCCGCTGAAGATGAGTCAGATTGGCCGAGAGGTCGGCTCGGGAGTGCGCGCTCTTGTAGGCGCGCCGCAGGACGTCATCCAGCTCCGGCGTCCAGACGAATTTGCGGGCGGAAGAAGATCGGCCCAGCATGCGGCAGCTATGGCACAGACTGTCGCTCGCGCAGCCATTCATGCGGCCGCACTGAAGGCACCTGACCGGATTGTTCGGTACTCCGCGCATGACCGCCCTGTGTGTCTCGGAAATCCTCTGGCTGAATTATCCCTAAGCTACCTTAAGACTCTCTGAAGAGGCCCGGGGGGGCGAGACGGCGATTTTTCCACCCTGCGAAGCCGGGGCGCGATACGATCTATCGAGGAGCATCCATGCGAATTCTGGTGGTGGAAGATGAGCCGTCGATGGCGGAGCTTCTTCGAAAAGGACTGGAGGAAGAACATCACTCCGTCATCGCGGCCTATGACGGGAAGGCCGCGCTCGATATCGCCACCAGCACCGATCTCGATGTGATTCTTCTGGATGTCATGTTGCCGGGCATGGACGGCATTGAGGTCGTGATGAACCTGCGAAGCCGGAACAATCACACGCCGCTCATCCTGCTGACCGCGCGCGATTCGGTGCCCGACATCATTCGCGGCCTCGACGTGGGCGCCGACGATTATCTCATCAAGCCGTTTTCGTTTCAGGAACTGCTGGCGCGGCTGCGGGCCTCGGCGCGGCGCGGGCCGGCGCCTCGTCCGGTGCGGATGCAGGTGGCCGATCTGCGGCTCGATCCGGCGACGCACCGGGTCCACAGGGCAGAGCGCGAGATTCATCTGACGGTGACGGAATTCCGGCTGCTGGAATTTTTGATGAGGCGCGCCGGACGGGTCATCAGCCGCAACGCTCTGATTGAAGCGGTCTGGTGGGATTCAGGCGACGTCGAAGACAACACGCTCGATGCGTTTATCTCGCTGCTGCGCACCAAGATCGACAAAGACCACCGGCACAAGCTGATTCATACCGTGCGCGGCGTGGGCTACACCCTGCGGGAAGAAGCATGAGGACGCGCCCCTCGATCGGTATGAAACTGACGGGCTGGTACGCGGTCTGCATGGCGGGAGCTTTGTGCATGCTGGGCGCGCTGGCGTTCTTCAGCATGAAGCACAGCATTCATGCGACCGTTGACGAGCAGCTTCAGGACCGCATGAACGCTGTACGGCAGGCGGTGGAAAATTCTCTGCGCAAGGGCGACGTCGAGACGCTGCGGTCGGAACTGGATGAGGATTCAGAGCTGCGTCCGCAAACGGACCTGTTGCAGGTGTGGGACGACCAGCGCCGATTGATTTACCAGTCGGCATCGCTGAAGAGCAAGGGGCTGCCGCCGCCGGTGGCCGGGGTACGGGCGGGCACTCTGTGGATGGGAAAAGTGCCGGTCCGCGTGCTGCAGGGGACTGTGGCGCTGAACGGGCATCCTTATTACATCCAGGTGGCCGCACCGATGGATGAGTTTTATGAAGCGCTGGAAAGGTTTCTCGGGCGGCTGCTGATCTTTGCGCCGCTGGCGTTGCTTCTGGCTTCCGCCCTGGGTTACTGGATCAGCCGAAAGGCACTTGCGCCGGTGGACCAGATTACTCAGGCCGCACAACAGATCAGCGCGCAGAATCTTTCGGCCCGGCTCGCCGTTCCCCGGTCAGGGGACGAGTTGCAGCGGCTTACGGAGACGCTGAACCAGATGCTGCAGCGCATCGAGGAAGCGCTGGACCGGATTACGCGCTTCAGCGGCGACGCTTCGCACGAACTGCGCACGCCGATTACCGTGATGCGGACGAGGGTGGAGCTGGCGTTGCGGCATCCGCGCACGCCCGGGGAAAACCAGGACACGCTCGAGCAGCTTCACTCCGAACTGATTCAGGCTTCAAATCTGCTGGACAATCTGATGCTGCTGGCCCGGGCCGATTCGGGCGCTGAACAGCTTCGCATCGCGCCCGCCAATATTGAAGACGCGCTGCATGAGGTACTGGCGCAGGCGGCCCCCCTGGCCGGCGAAAAGGGAGTTGCGCTGCATTCCGCGCTTCCGGGCCATGCCGTCTGGATTGCCGCGGATCGTTCGATGCTGCAAAGACTCTTTTTGATTCTGATCGACAACGCGGTGAAATACACACCGGCGTCGGGCCGGGTCTCCGTGGAACTCACCACGATGAACGGATCGGCGACGGTCAGCGTAAAAGACACCGGCATCGGAATTCCTGAAGATGAACTGCCGCGCATCTTCGACCGTTTTTATCGCGTCGACAAGGCGCGCACGCGGCAGGCAGGCGGCGCGGGACTCGGACTTTCCATCGGGCGCTGGATCGCGGAGGCGCATGGAGGATCGATTCGGGTTGAAAGCCGTTCGGGCGAGGGCGCGAAGTTTGAGGTGGTGTTGCCGGTTGCATAAAAACAAAGGCTTCACTAAAAGACAAGACCTTTGCACCACGGAGGCACTGAGGCACGGAGAAAAACAAAAAATAAATGGGTTCTATTTGAACCGCCGATTCCTGGTTGTATCCAAAATCAGGGTCTGGATATTTCGGCTTTCTCTCTCCAGCAGAAAAATTGAGGACACGGAAGTTCTGAATTTGCCGCAGGAGTCCGGCCAGTGACCCGAATTTGCGCAAAAAACAAGAATTTAGGGCGTGGTAATACGGAGAAAGCGAAAATAAACGGTTTCTATTCGGACCGATGATTCCTTCGGGCCTTACTCCGGGCTTCAGGGTGCGTGTGAGAACTCGATTTTTTCGCGTCACTCTTAAGACCCCTTGTCATCCTGAACGCAGCGCGAACGCATGTGAGCGCGCAGTGAAGGATCCCCATAAGGGCGGCATATAGATTGCTCTGTCAGGATAAAGTTACGGAAGACTTGTGGCTCTGTCGCTTGCAACATGCATTCTCGGGATCCTTCACTGCGCGCTCACATGCGTTCGCACTCCGTTCCAGGATGACAAGGGGTTGAGGGTCACGTGAAAATCGAGTTCTCACACACGCCTTTCAGCCCCGGTTGGCCTCGCGGACCTGATGAGTTTTACAAATGAATTGGCAGATTTACTCACTGCCCGTACGTCCGCTTCAGATAGTCCGCCAGCTCCGTCTCCAGATTCGCATAGCCCCCGTGGATCGTCCCCCGCAGCGCCGTTTCCACCGACTGGCCCTCGCCTAAGTGCTGCAGAAGTCGGGTCAGGTCCGCCATGCTGTGCCGGACTTTGATACATTCCACCGCCGCCAGAGCTTCCGCGTAGACGACCGCCGCTTCGTTCCGGCTAAGGTTCATGAATGAATCCTCAAGCTGGCTCAGGGGAACCTGGTTGCCGGAGGCGTACAACAGCGCCAGCCGGGGACCTACGCTCGCGCTGGACGCCGGCTCTTCCAGTTGTGCAACGCCTTCGTGCAGCCACTGCGGCGCGCGTCCGCGCGCAATCTGATCGATGAAGGAGTGGGTCAGCTCGTGCCGCAGCACCCGCTGCAGTGATGGGGTCATGGAGGTGAGACCCGAGACCGGAATACGGATTTTGCCGTCGTTCAGGGCCGCCGTCCATGCGGGCGCCTGGGTTACGTCGAAGAATGCCTGCCCGGTGTAAAGAGAAACGGAGATGCTCTTGGCGGGCGCGACGCCCAGATCGCGGAGCAGTGTGTTGTATTGATCTTCCAGCACCGAGAGAATCGCTTCACGCAGAGTCTGCGAAGAATCCGAACCTTCAAAGCGCAGGACGAAATGATTGCTCTCCTGCTGATGAAAGCCGGCTTCGGTCCGGGCTTCGCGCTCCACGCGGGCGAGAATGTCGGCGATCTGCGGGTCGTCGTGCAGGGCCAGCGACTTCTTCCAGGCTTCGATGGCCTCGCGGCTGTGTTCGCTCTTGTAAAGAATATAGGCCAGCAGATTCAGCGCGGCCGAAGATCGCGGATCGGCGCGCACCGCGCGTTCCGCAAAGGGACGGGCCTCGGCGATCTTATCGAGCTCGGCCAGAATGGTGGCATAACTTTCGAGCAGGGCGGGCTGGTCCGGCGCAAACTCCAGCGCCGCCTGGAGGTATCGGGCGGCCGCGGCGAGATGATTGCGGACATGCTCCAGCCTGGCCGCTTCAAAATTGGCCATGGCCGATCGCTCGGGGTCGCCTTCGCTTTCGATGGCCCGCAGCGCGGTCAGGTCAATCTGCCCGTCGTGCACCACGCGCCGCGCGATGTCGCCGGTCACGCTCAGACTCATGCTCGCGCGCGGCAGATCCGCCGGCGCGACGGCCGAGGCGGGAACATTGGCGACGGGTCCGGCGTCTATTCCTTCAACCAGAGATTTGGAAATGGCGAAGGTGTTTTCGCCGACCGTATATTCCACCCGTCCGTTGCTTTCTCGCACAGAATCGGCGACGATGCGGTTACCGTTTTTCAGCCTGATGACGTCGGCCGAAACGGTACCGCACAGCGCAGCCAGACAAAGGAATGTGATGCAGTATCTCAATCGCAGAAATTGTAACAAGTCCTGTCCCGCCCGATGGAATCCGTGTCTGGCTACTATCACACTGCTGCTGGGTCTCTGTCTTGTTCCCGGCGGCCATGCCCTGCAGACCGCCGCCGCGGACGATCCTCTGACTCTCTACCGTCAACTGCTCAACCCCGGCATCAGCGTCAGGGATGTCTATCAGATACGCCAGGTCGCGCTCGACCGTGAAGACCTGCACGTGGTCCTGATCGACGGTCAAATCGGCCTGCTGCAGGCCGTGGATGGCCACGTTACCGGGGCTTTCTTTGAAGGGGAAGGCGAAATCACTCTGTGGCCGCCCGATCGCGCCGAAAGAACGTCGCTCGAGCTGTTTACCGGCGCCGGCGTGCTTGACCGGAAATTCCGCACCGCCTACCTGCGTTTTTCCGACGACAAGCTCGTGGAAGAGCTGCGCGGCGGCCTGCGCCCTTCTCCCGACAGCGAGGACTTCATACGGAGGTGGCAGCAGCCGATCCGGAACCTGGCCCGGGGCGACAGCCTGCAACTGCTGCAATCGCTGACCGATTCCGGCGAAGCCGCCTCCCGGTTCATTCACATGCGCCTCGGGGGCACGGTGGTCGGCATCTTCGACGTTTTTTTTAGCACCAATACCGCCGAGCAGATCAGCGTTGCCCAGGCGGGCACCAACAACGATGCCACGTATTTCGACACCTGGACATCGTTCGTGATGCGCTCCGTGCGCCAGACCGGCCACGGTCCGGCGGCGCGGCCCGGCCTGGTGCGCGCCACGGACATTCGACTGACGACCAGGATCACGCCGCCCACCGATCTCGAAGCGGAAGCCGAATTGACGATGGTTGCCCGCAGGGCGGGCCAGCGCGTCCTGATTCTTGAATTGTCGCGCAATCTCAAGGTGAGCGAGGCCAAAGCCGACGGCCTCGCGGTTCCTTTTATTCAAAATGAAGCCATGGATGGCAGTGAAATCGCCCGCCGGGGCAACGATCTCATGGCGGTCATTCTGCCGGCGGCGCTGGAAAAAAATCGTCCCTTCAAACTCGAACTGAAATATTCCGGCGCGGTGATGAACGACGCGGGCGGCGATCTGCTGTACGTGGGCGCGCGGGGAATCTGGTATCCGAACCCCGGTTCGTACTTCGCGAACTTCGATCTCACCTTTGAATATCCGTCGGAATTCACCCTCGTCGCCACCGGACGGAGGACCTCTTCCACCACTAAAAGCGGCATGCAGATCACGCACTTTGTCACCGACAAACCTATCGTTCATGCCGGCTTCAATCTGGGAAAGTTTGAGACCGCCACCGCCGCGGCGGGCGACGTGATCATTGACGCCTATGCCGCCAAGAACGTGGAGCAGGACCTCAGTCGCGTTGAGCAGAAGGCGGGCATGCATCCCGATCCATCACGCCAGGTTCACAGGATCGCCGAACAGGCGGCCGCGACCACGAAGTTCCTGTCCGGTGAACTGGGCGTGTTTCCGTACTCCCATTTGGAAATTGCGCAACTGCCCGCCCTGCTGAGCCAGTCATGGCCAGGAATGATTTATCTCTCCAGCACCGCTTTCCTGACGCGGGCCGAGCGGCGGGCGCTGAAAATCGACGACCCCTTTGCCGAATTGCTGCTCGACGAACTCATGCTGGCCCATGAAACCGCGCACCAGTGGTGGGGCGACGCCGTTGACTGGGAATCGTACCGCGATGAATGGATCGTCGAGGCCCTCGCCAACTACAGCGCTCTGATGATGCTGGAACGCGATCATCCGGAAAAAATGAAGCTGGCGCTCGACCACTACCACAAGGAACTGCTCCTGCCCCCGAACCATGGCGGCGGCATCATGGGCGATGCAGGCCCCGTAACTCTCGGCACCCGTCTTACCTCGTCGAAGTTTCCCGCCGCCTACGAGCCGGTGGTGTACGGGCGGGGGACGTGGCTGATTCATATGCTGCGCTGCATGCTGCGCGAATCAGGCCCCCAGAAAAACGACGCGCTTTTCTTCAGGGCCCTCAAAGACCTGCTCGCCGGATCGCCCAATGGCAAGCTCTCCACGCTCGATCTCCAACGGGCCTTCGAGCGTGTCATGCCTCCCTCGCTTGCCTATGAAGGTCACAAGACGCTCGACTGGTTTTTTGACGGATGGGTCAACGGCATTTCCATCCCGGAGTTTTCACTCGAAGACGTGAAAATCCCGCCCGCCGGCGCGAAGCTTAAAGCCCGGGGCACAATCCGCGAACGCTTCGCCGACAAAGACCTGGTCACCGCCGTGCCCGTCTACGCCCGTACCAGAGACGGGCAGTTGAAATGGGTGT
>WNFG01003243.1_pt1 | contig 13625 bp, 13 predicted proteins | sample 5400431 | NCBI WGS metagenome assembly WNFG01 (sample SAMN13153346, study PRJNA577476) | soil metagenome | isolation source: 120 cm saprolite under Douglas fir tree site 2 hole 3 replicate 2 | place: USA:California | collected 2015-04-18
ATGATCCGCGGCGCGTAACACGTGCGCGCCGCGGCGATCGCCGAATCGTATGGATGCGCGAAGTGATTTCGCAGGGTGACGCGCGGCGCGGCCGCTTCGAATTGCACGCTATCCGGTTGCGGAGAAGTCATCGGGTGCGAGGCCATGTGTCGGGCGGCATTCTACATCGCCGCTCGACTAGTGGATAGCAAAGGACGATGTGGATATTGGTGCAGTTTGAAGGCGCATGTAGCGCGTCACAAGTTTGGATGCCTGGCCCGGACGCCAGCGTAGATAAAATGCCACGCCAGGCTAAACGAAGTGAGCCACACGGCAGCGAAGACAGCCCCCCACATCCGGCGTGACAAAAAAACCCCAACACTGCCTTTCCAGATGGTAATGCCAAACAGGGTCGCCTCCATTAGAAAGGCGATTTCCAGATAGAAGGCGCAAGTCAGACCAGCAAACTTCAAGATGAACATCACGTCCTCCATTCCACAGCTATGCCGCGTGCGGCGAATCTTGGGATGCTAACGGAGCGACGATTTCCTCGATCGACCAGACGCCAATCAATGGGATGGAATTTCAAACTGTGCCACCGCGACGGTGTAGCGAGGGCTACTTCTTCTTGTTCTTGTTGGCGTCCTTGATGGCTTGTTGCGCCTCGGCAGCCTTCTCGTATTTCTTGGTGAAACGCTCGACGCGGCCCGCCGTATCCACCAGTTTCTGCTTTCCGGTGAAGAAAGGATGGCAGTTCGAGCAGATTTCGACGCGCAGCAATGCGCCCTTGATCGTGGAGCGGGTCGGGAACGTGTGCCCGCAGGCGCAGTGCACCGTTACAGGATGGTAGTCCGGGTGAATGTTGGGTTTCATCGAGGTCTCCTGCCGTCTGGCCGGTCTGCGCGGCACCCGGCTAGGTGCCAGGACTACAGCCGCGTCGCTTGGTCAGCGGACAATTTGCAATCATACGCGATTCCGGGCATTCTTGCCAAGCGCGCTCCGCTTGTGGTCAGTTTGCCGGGTAGGACAGAAACTCTTGTCTGTCCGGTACGATATCGCCGCAGACGCGCGGACAGGCAGGAGTGCCTGTCCTACTAGAACGTGGCAGCGGGCAAACTGACGTTTTACTGAGCCACTGCGAGAAATCTATTGCTATGGAAACCGACCGGCGCATTCTAACGCTCGGGTGGGGGCTCCGCCGGGAACGGGCTTGACGCGCCGTCGCCATAGCGCAGGCTTTGGCGCGTCGGCGACTTGCAGCTCGCCAGAAATTGGGGCCCGAAGGATTAACGATACGGGGAGGAAGGAAATGTCCGTGAATACCAATGCACTATCGGTCCGTCGCAAGTTCCACGTATGTGCGATTTTGTTTCTGGCCACGCTAGGCCTTGCGGGATGGGCTGGCGCGCAAGAGCCCAAGACGAGCGATAAGATTTATGTCGTGACACATGTGGACGTCCTGCCGACGGAGGCCGCTGCCGGCGCGAAATTGCTGCACGAGTACGCGGCGGAAAGCCGTAAGGAAAAGGGAGCCGTGCGCGTGGAAGTCTATGTTCAAGTCTCGCGGATCAACCACTTCACTGTGGTCGAAGTCTGGCAGAACCGCCAGGCGCTTGAAGCACACGAAGCCGCCGCACAAACCAAGCGGTTCCGCCAGCAGATCGACCCGCTGCTGGGAAGTCCCTACGACGAGCGCCTACACACGATGGGAGAATGACGCCGGATTCCTCTTCTGCGCGATTGCGGGAAACGATAGCGTTCTTTCTTACTGGCGGGCTCCAATTTCTGGCGGGCTTCAAGTCGCCGGCGCGTTACTCGCCCGCCAAGGCGATGCGGCGAGCGGGAAGCCGGCCCGCCGCGGCGGGACGGCGCGTAAAGCCCGCTCCCGGCGGAGCCCGCACCCGTTGATGCGCGTCGAAATTATTGATGACACGGAAGGCCGCGGGCCGGCGACGGTTTATCCACCCGCCGAAAACTATGTGGACCTCCGCGAAAACCCTCGCGCGGTAGAACGGATTGCTCCGGCGCGGAAACATCTGCCTTTGCGCGGCTTCCTTGCCGCCGTGAACAGTCCGGATTCCTCGTTTAGCAGCGCATCCGTCAGCACGCAAAGCGATTCACAGGCGGGCGTCACTGCCGGGGAAGCCTACGAGTTTGCTTCGCAAGCGAGACTCGTTTTTGCGGAGCCTTCACTCAATTTCGAACAAGATCGCTATGTGGATCTCACTGCCGGATTGAAGGACCTGTTGGAGCGCGATTCCGGAGACGCGATGCGAGCAGTGTTGCGGATTTCGCCTTGTGATTTCCCCGCCCAGAAGCGTCGTGGGTACTGCCTGAATATTCGATTGGTTGCCCACGGAGTCTCGGCCGAGCAAGCGGAGATGCGATGGGGACTGGGGTTAGCCCGCGTGCAACAGGCATTGCTGTTCAGCGCTCGTGCGCTACGCCAGCAGCCCGGCGAGTGAAAGTCTAAGCAAAGCTGTAGCTCATCTCCCGTTAAGTGACAAACGAACAGCCAACACGCGAGCTGCCCGAGCTTCCCTGTCCAAAATAAATGCGGCGCAAAGTCACACGAACGGGAGGCAGAATCGGCACGTGGAGAACAGCGTTGAATGATTCCTCGAGTTCTTCCGGCCGCGCCGTCTCGAGGGCTACTCCGCCATAGCCCAAGTCCAACACGCGGGCCGTGCGCTCGACTCCCTCTCCGATAAGTGCATAGGCGCGCGTACCCGCCAGGGAAACGCGCTCCCACCGCCGGCGCTCCAAGGCCGGCCTCTTTACTTCAGCACTCAAAGATGCCTCGGAGGGCGGTCCCACCGCAGGAGGAGGAGATTGCTTTTCGGCGCTTGCAGGCGGACGGGTGCTGGGTGAAGCTGCTGGTCCCTCGGTCGGAGGCAGTCCTGCCTTTTTCAATTGATAGAGCCGCTCGTCGGCAACCCGAATCAGGATCTCCTGTCGCTCACCGTCGTCCGGATAGACTGCCAAACCATAATCCAGCCCGAGAGAAACACCCAGACGAAGGGGCTCAATCGTCGCCGCATAGGCCGCGCGCAAACGGCGGCTCATGGCAGTGGCTTGTTCCGGGTCGGATTGCGGCAGCAAAAGCGCGAATTCATCCCCGCCAATCCGGAACGCGTAGTCTGAAGTACGCATGGATTTTCGCAATGTTGTGGCCGCCATTTGAAGCAGGATATCGCCCTGGGGATGCCCGTAGCGATCGTTTACTTCCTTGAAGCGATGCAAGTCGAAGACGACCAGCGCGAGCCGGTGCGAATACCGGATGGACCGGTTGAGTTCCTTCTCAAAGTAGTCGTCAAAAAAACGCCGGTTGTACAAGCTGGTCAGGGGATCCGTTGTTGCGTTGATCTGAAGCTTTCGAAGCTCTTCATACTCCATCAAAATCGGCAGACGCAGTAGATCCGCGGAAGCCAGCACATCCACCAACGCCGCCTGCAAGGCTACTTTTTTGCCGACGTTTTCAGAGAGTTCGCGCTTTCGCGCCAGAACTTGATCCCAAATGTCCAGACTCGTCGCTTCATTGATATCCACGTGTGCGATGGACTTGAGAAACTTCTCAAGAAATGGTCCGCGTGCCGGACGCTCCATAGTTTCGAGCGTGTCGGTTAGCAACTCGAGAAAGGCGTCCTCGGTCGACAGACGGTGCGGGTTGGGGTCACCAGGTTGCGGCATCAAGAGTCCTGTCGAAACTCCATATTGCCCCAACGGGGAATCGGGAGAGCAATATTGTGCATGAAAAGCAGTGCACGAGCTCTGCCATCGATCCGATCGAGCGTAAGCACACCCTAGAATATATGCTAAGGTACTGACGCTAAACGATTAGCAACCGCTCCAAATCAACTCAGAATAGAATCAAGGGAACAAACAAAGGAGGGAACGCAAACTTTTGCGCACTCTTCCCGGCCATTGTATTACCACACGTTCCTCGACCGTTCTTGCGGGACATCAGTCAAGCGCCTTAAGAAATTCCACGCCTAACAAGTGTATGCCGCTCGCAATGCGGTGACGGCGAACTCGCGCCTGGATCGGCGGAGTCTCAGCTGGTAGTGTTGACGACGGCGACGGCGGCGCAGGAATCGTCAGGTTCAAAAGTTGATCGGCACGCAGCGACCGTGGACTCGCCAGGAAGGCCCCGGTAGCGCTAATGTCCAGGGTCTTCGTCAGGTCGAGAAATTCAGCTCCGGCGGCGTCTACGCCTCGAACGAACATTGGAATCTGTACATGAATCCGTGGAGAACGCCGGCGCTCAGCGGGGGTTAAGCGCATACCTTCTCTCTGAAACAAAGGATATGGGAAAACAATTTCCCAGTGCCCAAAACCTGGTACTTTTAGGCTAGTACCCCGTTGGTGGTAGCACATGCGTTGCCATCATTCACAAAAAACAGCGCGTTCTCATCTTGTTGTGAATAATAGATTTATAGACTGCCAAATGGGGATGGAATTGCTTTTCCACAGGCGGCTTTCCGACACGGGCTATCGCTTTTCTTTATATGTGCAAAATAGGACGCATTTACCATTGACAGTGCCTTTGCGTTTTGACAGTATCCCGGAGGTCCCCCGTTAAAAACCGCAGAGAATTAAATGGAGTTCTCCGCTCTGTCAAAAGCGGATACGTGTCCGAGGAGACCAATTTTGAAACGTGGTCCGGTACTCGAATCGCCTGTCAACGAAACGCTGCCTTTGAGCCTACTGGCGAACCTGCTTGACTTGCTTGAGCAGCCGATCCTGGTTTCCGACCGCACCGGGCGGATTCTGCTTGCCAATCTACGCGGCAAACAGCGGTTGGAGTCTCACGGTTTCAAGCCCGGCACCAACCTGAACTTGTTTTCCGACGTGCTTCGTCTGCGTCAGAAAGCAATCCTGGATCAGATCGAAGCCGGCGAGCACCAGTTGGATTTAGAATTCGACGGCCGTTCGCGAAAGGTACTCGCGCGAATCCAATGGCTCCCCGAAGCGGATTGGCTCGTCGTTCGGATTGAGGATGCCGAAGAGCGCAAAGCTGTAGATCCCGCAGTCGCCACACAACATACCGTGCAGGAACTGCTGCAGGAACGAGAGATCACGTATCGCAACCTGCTCGCCGCCTATCTGCGCTTGCAGGAAGTAAACCGCCAGAAAACTGTTTTCCTGGCCTCGGCGGCTCACGAATTGAAGACTCCTCTGGCGGTCATCAAAGGCTACTACGACCTGTTGCTCTCCGGATCGCTCGGCAAGCTAACCGACAAACAGCGCGACATCCTGCAGGAGTCGAAAGATAGTTGCGAGCGGCTGGTCCGTCTAGTCTCGATGTTCCTGAACTACTCCGCGTTGGAGAGCGGCAAGCTTGTCCTGCACTTGCGGGAAAACGATCTCCGGGATTGCCTGAGCGAACTGGCGACGCGATGGCATGAAGCCTTCGTCCGGAAGCACGTGAGACTGGACACGATTCTTGGCGGAGACCTGCCAATTTTCAAGTTCGATTACCAGAAAGTTCAGCAGACGGTTGCCAATCTGTTGGATAACGCACTTAAGCACACGCCTGCGGGTGGCCACGTGACGCTGCGCACGGAACTCCACTTCTGGGAACGCCGCTCCGCCGAGGAAATGCAGTCGGTTGAGCGCAGGCGCGAACGCGTGCAACATCCCAACAGCCTGAAGGTCTCCGTCTCGGATACGGGACCCGGCATTGCCTCCGAGCATCACCAAGAAATCTTCGAGGATTTCGTTCGAGTCGACCGAACGTCCTCGGGAATGGGCCTGGGGTTGGCGATTGCCAAGCGCCTGGTTCAGGCGCATCGCGGGAAAATATGGGTGGACAGCGAACCGCGACGGGGCTGCACCTTTACGTTCCTGCTGCCGATAGACAATCTGTAGGTAATTTTGAAACACCTAAGGTGGGAGCACAAATGGCCGAAAAAGAAAGAATCCTTGTGGTGGACGACGAACCCAGCATTCGGAAATATCTGGGAACCCTGCTCGAAGTGGATGGATACCAGGTCGAAACCGTGGTGTCGGGCCGGGAAGCGGTAGAGAAGATTGAAGCTGGAGACCGCCCGGATTTCGTCATCCTGGACGTGCTCATGCCGGAGCTGAGTGGTCTGGAGACCCTGAAGATGTTGATGCAGATCGACCGGTCACTCAATGTGGTCATGCTTTCCTGTTCGAATGAAGTAGGTACCGTCGTCGAAGCCATCCGCCTCGGCGCGCAGGATTACCTGACCAAACCTTTCGAAAAGGCCGAGCTCGATGTGGCTATGCTGAAGTGCCGGCAAAAACAGCAGCTTCGAGCGGAAAACAAGTCTCTACGGGAGTATTGCGACGCGATCACGGAAGATATCTGCTTCCTGGCCGCCAGCCCGCAGATGGTGCGCATCCGCCAGCAAATTCTCCAGATCGCCCCGGTGGACGTACCGGTATTCATTTACGGAGAAAGCGGCGTGGGCAAGGAAGTTGTCGCGCGCATGATCCACATGCGATCGACGCGCCGCAGCCAAGCGTTCATCAAGGTCAATTGCGCCGCGCTGCCAGGCGAACTGCTCGAATCCGAATTGTTTGGATTCGAACAAGGCGCTTTCACCGGCGCCGTTCGTTCGAAACCCGGGAAATTTGAACTCGCCAACAAGGGCACCATCTTCCTCGACGAAATTGCGGAGATGAGCCCGCACTTGCAGGCCAAACTGCTGCACGTCCTTCAGGACCATCAGTACTCACGGCTAGGTGGCCGCAACCTGATCGATGTCGACGTGCGCGTCCTGGCCGCGACCAACGTGGAGATCCAGGAGGCCATGAAATCGGGCCGCCTGCGTGAGGACCTGTACTATCGTCTCAACGTCCTCTCGATCAATGTTCCTCCGCTGCGTGAGCGCACCACGGAAATACCCCTGCTTTTCCGGCATTTCCTGCAGAAATACAGCGCCAAGTTCAACAAGGAACCCGTGGTTCCTTCCCAGCATCTGCTCGAAGCAGCCGTGCGTTATCCCTGGCCCGGAAACCTGCGCGAGCTTGAGAATTTCGTCAAGCGCTACGTCATCCTGGAAGACGACGAGGGCAGTTTCCGCGAGCTCCTCGAAATGGCTTCGACGCGCCAGCGCATTTCTCCGCGAGAGGAAGTCGCTCCAGCGCGCGAACAAGGTTTGAAGGCGCTCGTGCGCAGTCTGAAAGATGAAGCGGAGATGGAAGCGATCGCGGATTCGCTTGAAAAAACTCACTGGTGCCGCAAGGATGCCGCTAAGATGCTCGGCATCAGCTACAAGGCACTGCTATACAAGATTCGTCAGTTTGGCCTGGACGCTGACCGCACGGGCCGTGGAAGCGCCAAAGAGACACCCAAAGTGAAAGAAAACGTCAATTCCGATCCGGCCCCGGCGTCTCTGGCGCCGGCTGGCCGGAATAGATAGCGAAGCATGCGACCGCAACTAGTTGCGTATTTGGGATAATTAGAATGCGTGAGTTGTGCAGAAGAGGCGATACTTCGGTTATAGTGAGCGAGCGTTTTGGGGAGCCGGACAGGTCTGGGTTTGCATGCGTTGTGATTTTGCTTTTCAGGTTCGTTGCTGAATCTTTTAACTGTTCGTTTGACAGAAGTTAAGGGGCAGTTCCGGCTATCGGGGTTTGCCGCAATTGGCAAAGAGCCGGCGCTGTTAAAATCGAGCGTGGTGAAGATAATGTTCCCTGCTTTGGAATTCTGATTGCACCCATTTTCACGTGGGAGTTTGTGCGGAAGTTTCGACAACGGGGGTCGAGAGAGCGATGACCGAGCGACGAACAGCACGTAGATACGACCTGTCTCTGCCGGTCATCATTCGTGTACCGGTGGAAAAGGATTCTTCACGCAACGGAAAGACCCGCGACATTTCCACTCGCGGCTTGTACTTCACGATCGATCGCGACCTGACTGCCGGCGCCGAGCTTGATATTACGCTCACGCTGCCCTCGGAAGTCACGCGGGGCTCGGAAGTATTTATTCGAGCGATGGGCAAGGTGGTTCGGGTCGAGAAGAGACCCGAAAATGGGACGTCACGCATTGGCGTAGCCGCGGTCATCGAACGCTACGAAATCATTCGTAACGAACCGGTTGCCGTCTAAGCTTTCGAATCAGGCTGTCTCAGGGATTTTGAACTTTTCGCCCGTCCAGTAATTTCTTTGGTTTTTCCTTCCGGTGAATTTTGCGTCTCAAATTCGCGATTTCATATTAAGTGTCTTAATTTTAAGCATTTACGGACAGGCACGAGCCACGGAAATCTCGGCCTCGGAAATATTCAGCTTTCCCTTCGTCCGTCCTGCTTCGCCGCGTGGACGAATACTTTGTCGGACTATATAATCTCGCCCGTGGAGGTACGAACCGCTTGCCGCGAATTTGTCCGGGGCGCGACCGCAGATGAATTCGCCGCCCCTGGACCTTTCCATCGTCATCCCCGCATTTAATGAAGAGCAACGCCTGCCGAAGGCGATCGAGCAGATCGGCGCCTTCCTGAGCGCGCGCCCGTTGCGTGCTGAGATCCTTGTCGTGGATGACGGGTCCTCCGACGCGACGCGAGATCTGATAGAGAGCTATCGTGAGAAATATCCAGGTCTGCGCCTTATTTCCAACGGCCGCAATCGCGGAAAGGGCTACAGCGTGCGGCACGGAGTACTGGAAGCCCGCGGTGAAATCGTTCTATTTAGTGACGCGGATCTATCCACCCCGATCGAAGAAGCGGATAAGCTGCTCGTGGCGCTGCGCGAAAAAGGTTACGACGCGGCGATCGGTTCCCGCGCTTTAGACAGGAGTCAAATCGTAGTTCACCAATCCGCATTTCGCGAGCAGGCAGGCAACTTGTTCAACCGCCTGGTCCGCCGGATCGCGGGGATCGATTTTTCCGACACACAGTGCGGCTTCAAAGCGTTTCGCCGGGAACGGACAGCAATCATTTTTGAACAACAGCGGATCGAGCGATTTGGGTTTGATCCCGAGATTCTGTTCCTGGCAAAGCGGCACGGTTTGCGCGTGGCGGAGATTCCCGTGCGATGGTCTCACGACTCTGGAACCAAGGTGAATGTCGTCGCGGATGGCATACAGATGTTCCTCGACTTGCTGGTAATCCGGCGGAACTCCCTGCGGGGACGTTATCCGGTTAAACGCGATTTGCCGGCCGTTGAAAAGGGCGACAGCGGTGTCCAGTGAGCGAAGTCACGCTAAACTGTTTGCGTTCTGTGCGCCCTTACTTGATCATGATGGCCGAATTGGGAGCCGGTGGCCTGAGTGCGATCAGTGTAGGCGGATTCTATAAGCCTACTGGAGAAGCCTGAATTAAAATGAAGGTATCTGTCGTCATCCCAGTCTACAACGAACGCGCGTTCATCGAAGAGGTGCTCCTGCGTGTGCAGGCTGTGCCGATCGACAAGGAAATCATCGTCGTAGACGACAAATCAACAGACGGCACGCGCCCGCTGCTGGAGGATCTCGACAAGGCCCAATCCGAAGGTGCGCGCGAGGCCCTCGTGCAGAATGGCAAGGCGAGACTCTCCCTTGAGAATATCCGGTTCATTTTCCAACCCCAGAACTGCGGCAAGGGCGCGGCCTTGCGCCGCAGTTTCGAAGCGGCCATTGGAGACGTCGTACTGGTCCAGGACGCCGACCTCGAGTACAACCCCAAGGATTACGGAGCGCTTCTCGAGCCCATTTTTGACGACCGGGCAGACGTGGTTTACGGTTCACGATTCCTGGGCGGCCCGCAACGCGTCCATTATTTTTGGCATTACGCCGGAAACAAGTTCCTGACGTTGCTCTCCGATATTTTCACCAACCTGAAGCTCAGCGACATGGAGACTTGTTACAAGGTCTTTCGCCGCGAAATCCTGCAGAACATCAAACTCGAGTCGAATCGCTTTGGCTTCGAACCTGAATTCACCGCCAAGATCGCGAAGGGAAACTGGCGGATCTACGAAGTTTCCATCTCCTATGCCGGCCGCACGTATTCAGAAGGCAAGAAAATCACCTGGAAAGACGGACTCTCCACACTCTGGTGCATCCTGCGATATAACTTGTTTGACTGACCTCTGACGGGATTGCTGAAATACGGCGGAATGTTCCTGTGGCACTGAAAAATGGCAAGAATCCCACCGCTCGAAAACCGCGAGCAGTGGGCCACCCTGAAGTTCAAAATCGCTCAAAGGCTGGCGCACCCGGCCGTCCCCTCCTACTCCACGGATGGCGTGCTCGCAAAATGTATCTGTTTTCTATAAACACGGAAGAAGTAAGCTGCTGATCCAAACCAAGCAGTGACGAAAAAGATAAACACCCACAAGGCTTTGGCGTGTAGCGGAGAGTCATCTTCGCAAAAGCAAAAAGTCAGCATGCCAAACCAGTTAACGATGGCCGCTACTGCTCCGACAGCACCGAGCGTGCCACCCAAAACTTCGAGCGCCAGTTTGGCCTTCGGTAGTGCTTGTACGTCTTTGAACCACGGGGATATTAAAAAAAGCATGAATATCCCCATGAGAATTACGATCCATGATGAGTAGAGAAACAAGGTTCGAGCTGTTTCGGAGCGAAGCCATCTAGACATGATTGTCACCTCATCACGGACTTGCGATCTGCCCCCTAAGTGGTATCTCACAACAACAATCGCCTCACAATCCCTCAATCCGGATGCCCGAATCATTCAGGTGGCTGGACGGGTGGCCCGCCCTTTTGAGTTCCACAAAATCGTCTCCGCTCCACGGTTTAACACTACTCCCGTACGTCCACTCCAAGTTAAGATTCTGAATTGGGGGTGCCCCGTCCTTGACGCCTTTTCAAGGGCGGGGCTTTTGGTTCGACTTTGTAGGCACAAGGGGTGATATCTACTTCCCTATGAAGGAACAAAAATCAAAAGCCCCAGCCTTCAAAAACCGAAGACTGGGGCACCCGCCAATTCGAAATCATTCAAAGCCCGGGCCACCCGTCCAACCGATAGGATCGCTCAGCGCTTTTGTTCGGGTTCGTGATCAGGCTCTGACGCGGCGGCGGCCTCGGCTTGGTTCAGCCGGTCCACCAGGGTATTGAGGGCCTGCAGGAGAGACTCAACGAGCGGGGGATGATCGCCGTTGGTTGATGGGAGGAAGGGCTGGACAGGCGCCGGCGCGACAGGGTCGATGATATGCAAATCAAAATCGCGAGCCACTTCCTCGACGATCTCAGGGGGAACCGGATTGAGCTGGTCCACGAAGGAACTGACCAGGGAATGTTCGCACAACAGATTGGTGACCCTGGGGATACCGCGGGCATAGCGGTGCACGGCCACAATCGCTTCCGGGCTGAAAAGGTCGATATTTTCCGCGCCAGCGATGCGCAAGCGTTCCTGAATGTAACCTTGCGTCTCATCGAGTGTGAGCTGACGCGTCTTGGCACGCAGCGTGATGCGCTGCCGGAGCTGGCGGAGTTCCGGCTGGTTGAGTTTCTGTTCCAGCTCGGGCTGCCCAGCGAGCACAATCTGCAGTAATTTTTCGGTTGAGGTTTCCAGGTTGGTCAGCAGGCGGATTTCTTCCAGCATTTGCGGCGACAGGTTCTGCGCCTCGTCGACGATCAACACCGCGCGTTCCCCTGCCTGGTAACGCTCCAGGAGCCACTGGTTCAGCTTGAGGAGCATCTGGCCCTTTTGCCGCGATTCGCAAACGATGCCGAAGTCGGCCATCATGAAATCGAAGAACTGCGAGACGCTAAGTCTGGGGTTGAAGACAAACGCGGTCGAAACGCGCTCCTTGTGCAGCCATTCGAGCAGCTTGTTGATGAGCGTGGTTTTCCCGGTTCCTACCTCGCCGGTCAACATGATGAAGCCCTTGCGGGTCTCAATGCCGTACGTCAAGCAAGCCAGCGCTTCCTGCGTGTGATGCGTCAGGAATAAATAGCGCGGGTCCGGATTAACGTTAAACGGATTCTCTTTGAGTCCGAAGAACTTCTTATACATTCACGGTCCCCACAGCAGGTAGCTGCAAATTCCGAGCGCCGGTCCTCTTCTCCAGTGTCAATGCGGAAGAGACTCGGTGGCGCATTCTCATCTGGCTGCCCCGCGCTCGTCGTTCGATGAACGGTTCGGGTGTTCTCATTCTACCGGAAGCAGATGCCAGTTTACCGTCATACCGAACGATTGTTGAAAACCTGTTCCGCCGCAACTCGCCACGGGGCAGACAGCGGGACTGGATTGTTCTTGCACGGCATAACTGAAGCCCACCTGGGCATGGCGCCCCAGTTGACGGTCAACATTAGCGCCGACGAACCAATCGTGGAAGCTCGAAGTAGCAAGGCCAGCCGGTACAAGGCTTCGATTGAACGCATAGCCGCTGTGCGCTGATCCGGACCAGAAACGTGTGAACTGATGGTGCAGCGACCCGGTAAAGGTGTCGGCTGTGGCACCGAAAAATGCGCCCGAGCCTCCGGTGACTCCCCGTGTGTACGCAAGAGAGAATCCACTGCGGCGGAGCTCATACTTCAGGGCGCTGTGGACTCCCACCTTCAGGAGTCGAAAGTTCCCGTTTCCCGAGCCGGTGGCACGGATCTGTTCCGGCCCAGCGGCTGCCTGGAACGCCAGCCGTCCAGTAATCTTTCTGCCATAGGCGAGTTCGGCCGAATAGTCCACCGTGGAAGTCATCGTTCCAGTGTAATCAATCTTGCCGTAGCTTGCGAGCACGGCAATCGAGTTTTTTGGATCCATCAGGTAGTCGTAGCCAACCTGCGCGTTTAGCATATGGCTGCTGACATACCCAGCATCAGTGAAATGCAACAGCCCATACGAGCCGGAGAAGGTAACTGCTGACCGCCGGCTGAAAGCGTACTCCGCTTGACCCAGCGCAGTGTTCCGGTATCTCTTCGCCGGGCCCGTCTGGATGGACTCGGTCGGGAGGAACTTCTGATTGATGGTATTCAGCGACCCCCCCAGGGTGGAGGAAAATTCGCCCAGGAGTCCCGGTCCTCCCATGCCGCCGCCGGTAAAAGTCGCTCCTGGTGCGGCTGTGAAGTCGTCACGAAGGCGCAGGTGCCAGCGCTGCCATTCGACATCTTGCGCAACACTCCCATTGTGAAACGACGAATTTGGAAGATAGCCTGAATAAATGTTCTCCCCGCCGTTATAGCTTGCGGCTAAGTGATAGCGGCTCCAGATTCGATTGAAATCCAGGGCCCCACCGAGCATTGAGTTTGAGCGCAGTCCCTTCTGCGCCGGTGCAAGTGTGCCTAATCCCCCGGACTCTCCCAAAGAACTGATGGTGATCGAGGGATCAAAGACATTGCGCGAGTGTTGTAGTGAACCCACACTAAAAACTTCAGCGCCGGAAAGCGTGCTCGTATCCGGTTCGACCTGCGCCGGATCGTATGTCTGAGAATCATACGCCGAGTTGAGGCCGCGCGCGGCGGGAACAGGTGTCTTGCCGAACTCATTGTTTCCGCCCGAATTCGAGGAAGAGAGTGGAGAAATAGGGTTGACGGATCGTGGGTCTGCCTTTTGATCTTGCGCGTGCACGGCGACAACGAAAAGCGCCATAACGGCGGAGGCCCCGATCAAGAACATCTTCTTATGCAATTTCATCTCCTTCACCCTTTATGGAACGACAATGGTGTCGCCCGGTTCCAGCTTGACGTTCTGGTCTGAGTTGTCGCCCTTGAGGACCTCGCGATAATTAAACGGGATTTCGAC
>WNFG01004303.1_pt1 | contig 13624 bp, 13 predicted proteins | sample 5400431 | NCBI WGS metagenome assembly WNFG01 (sample SAMN13153346, study PRJNA577476) | soil metagenome | isolation source: 120 cm saprolite under Douglas fir tree site 2 hole 3 replicate 2 | place: USA:California | collected 2015-04-18
GGCCACACCCGCTGGGTACAGCCCGCCACGCCAGTCGCGGTATTGCCAGCCGGAGGTTCCGACGATGAGAGGCACAGACTGTATCTGCCCGCAATGCGCGGAACACACATCGGACCGGGACTCGGCGTCTAGGCCCCGGAGGCAGTCACCCGTCGCTGGTAACGGCGGCTTCGCTGCGCCTGCCAGGCAGCCAGGTCAGCCAGCCCGGCAGGTACCAGGTGCGCTCGCCGAGCAGGGCCATGGCCGCGGGCATCAGCACCCCGCGCACCAGGGTGGCGTCGATGAGCACGGCCGACGCCATGCCCACGCCGAACATCTTGAACTCGATCAACGAGAGCGTCGCGAAGATCGAGAACACCGCGACCATGATCACCGCGGCACTGGTGACGACGCCCGCGCTGATACCGATGCCCCCGATGATCGCGTCGTGTGTGGTGGCTCCGCGGCTGCGCAGTTCGCGGATGCGGCTGAGGATGAAGACGTGGTAATCCATGCTGAGCCCGAACAGGAGCACGAACAGGAAGAGCGGCATCCAGCCCACGATCCCGCCGTAGGCGCTGAAGCCAAGCAGGCCCTGTAGATGACCATCCTGGAAGATCAGCGTCAGCAGCCCGTACGCGGCGCCGACGGACAGCAGGTTCAGCCCGATCGACAGCAGCGGGATGGTGACCGACCGGAACGCCATCAGCAGCAGCAGGAACGCCAGCCCGAGCACGAAGATGAACACGACCGGCGCGCGGCTGTGCAGTTGCGCGGTGAAGTCGTGGTTGCCGGCTGTCCGGCCAGTGACCGCGTAACTGACGCCACTGACCCGGCCCAGGGTGGCCGGCAGCGCCTGATCGCGCAGGGTGGTCAGGGCCCTGCCTGACCTGGTGTCGGTCCCGTCACCGGCGAGCGGCACGGAAACGACAAGGACCTGGCCGTGGTCGAGGAGCGTGCCGGTGACCGGCGCGCGGATCGGCCCGCCGTTTGACGCGCGGGCCTGCAGGGCAGAGATCGCCTGGCGGACCGGCAGCCCGTCCAGGTTCTGGCCGGTGACCACCACCTCGGCGGGCGCCGGGCTACCCGGGAACGCCTTGTCGATGGCGAGCAGGGTGTGGATCACCGGGACGTTCGTGGGCAGGTCGTGGACTCCGGGGTCGGCCAGGCGCATACCGGACGCGGGCAGGGCGAGGGCGAACAGGGCGATCGCGGCGGCACCGCCCCACAGGACCGGCCTGGCCACGACCCGGCGGACCAGCGACTCCCACAGCCAGGACCGGCGCGCGGCGGTGCGCCGCCGCCCGAGGAACGGGATCCTGCCCCGGTCCACCCAGGTGCCCAGCCAGGACAACAGCGCGGGCAGCACGGTGAGCGAGCCGACCACGGCGACGCCGACCACGGTGATCGCACCCACCGCGAGCCCGGAGAAGACGTCGATGCCGGTCAGGAACAGCCCAGCGAGTGAGATCATGACGGTCAGCCCGGATACCACGATGGCCCGCCCGGATGTGGCCGCGGCGATCCGGAGCGCTGCGTCCTTGCTCCGGCCTGCCGCCCGTTCCTCCCGCTCCCGGCGTAGATAGAACAGCGAGTAGTCGATACCCACGGCCATCCCGATAAGCAGAACGACCGACGACGTGGTGTTGCCGACCGGCAGCCACCGGCTCGGGATCGCGAGCAGCGAGATGGCGCTGATGACCGCGGTCCCGGCGAGCAGCAGCGGGATCCCTGCGGCGATCAGCGCCCCGAACACCAGCAGCAACAGCACCAGGCTGATCGGCACCGAGGTCACCTCGGCATGCCGGAAGTCCTTGCTGACCGTGTCATTGGCGACCTGGCTGACGCTGGCGTCGCCGGCCTCGCCCACCAGCAGGCTGGGGTGCCGCGCCTGCACGGCGGCCACCGCGCGCTGGGCGGCGACCACAGTCTTGTCGGCGTTGTCCGGGTTTCCCGCGACGGTGAACGTGACCAGTTCCGACCGGCCGCTGGCCGAGGTCAGCCCGCTGGCGCCTCCGCTAGTGCTCAACGGTGAGCGGATATCGATGGCTGCCCGCGGCAGGCCCTGCAGCGCGGTGACGACCTCCCGGACGGCCTGTGTCATCTCCGGGTCATTCCGGGCGGTGCGCCCGCTGAACCGGGCCTGAATCAAGACGCTTTCGGTCGGCCGCTGGACCACGCCGGGCCGGCTCAGCACCCGCTCGGCCTGGCCCGCCTGGCCCGGATCGTAGCTGTTCAAGTTCTTGGTGCCGAGCATGCTGCCGACCATCACGGCTCCGACAACCAGGAGCAGCCAGCCGAACACCGCCGTCTTGCGGTGCCGGGCACTCCAGCCCGCGATCCGCTCGACCACCGGTGGCCGGGAGCGAGGATGGGGCGGATGCAGGGGGGCCTGCTCGGGCGGCGCGAAAACGGACGAGCGTTCCATGGAAAACCTCAATCTGGCGGTGGGATGCACTGCCGGGGTCGTGGGATGCACTGCCGGTGTCGTGGGATGCGCTGCCTGCGAGGACAGCCTCGTTCAGCCGGGTATGCCGAGGGCATCCTGCTGGCCGCCGAATCCGGGGTGGGGCTAGCCCCCGTGCCCATCCGGGGCCCACGGCCGGATGCCGGCCGGCTAGCGCCGGCCGTCCGGCGGGCGCCAGCGGATCGCGTAGGCAATGTTGATCGTGGCGATCGCGACCCAGACCACCAGCAACCCCCAGAACCCGGCGGGGTGCGCCCCGGCGGCGGCAGAGACGGCACTGAGCGGGATGCCGAGCACCATCGAGCCCAGTGCGATCACGGCTGGCTGCATATGTTTCGGTGCACGGGCTGATCGCGGCTCCGCTGGTGACCCGGACATCCGCAGCCCGGCAGCGACCCGGGCGTCCACCCGGGCGTCGATCTCCCGGCCGACGCGATCGAGGAACGAGTCGATGACCGCGCTCTGATAATCGGGCCCGAGCTCGCGGTGAATCTCCGCGGCAGCGCGAAGCTCTTCGGCAGACAGCGATGTGGTATTCAAGGGCTACCTCCGTTGGGACGTGGCCTGGGCAGGCCTTACCTGGCAGCTTCCGGGATCGGGCCGCCCGGCCGACATCCTGCAAGCCGCCGAATCCGGGGTGGTGCTAGCCCCCGTGCGGATCCGGGGGCCGGTGGGATGGGCGCCGCGCCCGCCTTTCCTCTAGCGTCATGGGAAGGTTCAGCCCCGCGTCCAGGGGCACGCGGGGAAAGCAGGAGGAGCGGATGGCCGAAGGCGGCGCTGGGGCCGGGCACGTGGCTGCGTCCGGGCCTGCCGCACGGGCGTCGTCCGGGCCCGCCGCGGAGGCGCCGCCGGCCAGTGCGGCGCTGCGAGCCGTCCGCGCGATCGTGTCCGGCCGCACCTGGCTGGCCGTGATTCACCTGCTGACCGGGATGGTCATCGGCCTGGCCGCCTTCATCTTCTTCGTGACCGGAGCGGTGGTCGGCGTCGGTTTGCTGGCGGCCGCCCTCTCGGGGATCCCGGTGCTCGCGGCCACCCTCTGGCTGTGCGTGCAGTTCGCTCGCTTCGAGCGGGCCAGATTCGCCGTCATGCTCGGCGCGAGAATGCCCGCCCCGCCGCGGAATCTGAGTTCGGAGGCCAGCTGGTGGCGGCGCACCTGGCGGTTCCTGGCCTCGCCCGCCACGCTGCGGCAGTTCGGGTATGCGCTGCTCCGGTTCCCGCTCAGCCTGGTTCAGTTCGTCATTGTCATCGTCGTGTGGTCGCTGCCCCTGGCCCTGCTCGGGCTGCCCGTCCTCAGCTGGCTGGTGCCCCGCATCTGGGCTGGCGCGGACCTCAGCGGGTCCGTGCTGAGCCGCCCCGCGGAACTGGCGGGCGCGGGCGCGCTCGGACTCCTCCTCCTGCTCGCAGCGCCGCAGCTGACCCGGGCTCTGGCGACCGCCGACATCGCGATCGCCCGGTACCTGATCGGCCCGGGTAGCGGCGCGGACATGACCGCCCGGATCGGCGAGCTTGAGCACAGCCGGGCCCGGGTGGTGGATGCCGCAGAGGCCGAACGCCGCCGCATGGAGCGCGACCTGCATGACGGTGCCCAGCAGCGCCTGGTGGCGCTGGCCATGGACCTGGGGCGGGCCAAGGCCAGGTTCGCCGACGACCCCGAGGGGGCCAAGGCCATCATCGACCAGGCGCACGTGGAGGCCAAGGAGGCCCTGACCGAGCTGCGCAACCTGGTCCGGGGCGTGCATCCGCCGGTGCTGGCCGACCGGGGTCTGGACGCCGCGCTGTCCGGTCTGGCCGCGCTCTGCCCGGTGCCGGTCGCCGTGCGAGCCGACCTGAACGTCAGGCCGACAGCGTCGGTCGAGGCCATCGCCTACTTCGTCGTCGCGGAGGCGCTCACCAACGTCGCGAAGCACTCCCGCGCGACCCGCGCCGAGGTGTCGGCCGACCGCCACGCGAACGTGCTGCGCATCGTGGTCCGCGACGACGGTATCGGCGGCGCCGACCCGCGCGGGCAGGGCCTGTCCGGCCTGGCCGACCGGGTCGCCGGGGTGGATGGGCGGCTGTCGGTGCGCAGCCCGGCCGGGGGACCGACCGTGATCGAGGTTGATCTGCCATGCGCATCGTGATCGCCGAGGACTCGGTGCTGTTGCGCGAGGGGCTGACCCGGCTGCTCGCGGAGGCCGGCCACGACGTCGTGGCGGCGGCTGGGGACGGCGAGGGGTTCCTCCGGGCCGTCGGCGAGCACGAGCCGGACGCCGTGGTGGTCGACGTCCGGATGCCGCCGACCTTCACCGACGAGGGGCTGCGGGCCGCCCTGGTCGTGCGCGTCCGCTGGCCCGGGATCGGCGTGCTGGTGCTGTCGCAGTACGTAGAGGAGCGATATGCCACCGAGCTGCTGTCCAACCGGCCGCAGGGTGTTGGGTACCTGCTCAAGGACCGGGTGGCCGACCTGGCCGAATTCCTGGACGCGCTGGACCGGGTGGCCGCCGGGGGGAGCGCCCTCGACCCGGAGGTCGTCGCCCAACTGCTGGCCCGCAGTAGTCACCCGCTGGTCAGCCTCACCGCCCGCGAGCGCGAGGTGCTCGGGCTGATGGCCGAGGGCCGATCCAACGCGGCGATCGCGGCCGCGATGGTCATCGGCGGAGGCGCGGTGGAGAAGCACATCAACAGCATTTTCGCCAAGCTCGGCTTGGCGCCCGCCGACCATGATCACCGGCGGGTCCTCGCGGTCTTGCGTTACCTAGGAGCGGGATAACAGTGAACGTCCCCCTGCCCATGACGCCCGCGCGCCGGGCCATCCTGGTGATCGGCGTCCCCATCGTGCTCGCCGTCATCGTGACCGGCGCCGCCGGCTGGGCCAGCGGGGCCGTCACCGTCTTTACCCACCAGGTCAGTTACCGGGTCGCTGTGAACGCTCCGGTCAAAGGCGGCCACGTCAGCGTGACCGCTGATAACGCTGACGTCAGCCTGCGCAGCGGCACTGGCGACCAGATCCGGGTGCGCGGGACACTCCGTGGCAGCCTCGTCCGGCCCACGTTCAGCTGGCATTCGACGGCGGCGGGCCTGGCCCTCCACTCCCAGTGCCGGGTGCCGGCCGGGGTCTGCTCCCTGCGGTACGCCATCACCGCTCCAGTCGGGCTGCCCGTCGCTGTCACCGACTCGTCCGGGAACCTGAACGCCAGTGGTATGCGCGGCACGGTCACGCTCTCGGACAGCTCAGGTGACCTCGGGGCGTCTGGCCTGGCGGGAAATATCCGGCTGGATGACAGCTCCGGCAATATCACCGCATCCGGCCTGACAGGCGGCATCCGGCTGGACAACAGCTCCGGTGATATCACCGCGTCCGGCCTGACGGGCGACCTCCAGTTCCGGGACAACTCGGGCAATGTAGTGGTCAATGGCCTGGCCGGGACCGACGTGGTCGGCGGCAACTCGTCCGGCGACATCACCTTGACCTTCACGAAGATCCCGGGGAGGGTCCAGGTCACCGACAGCTCCGGCAACATCACGCTGGTGCTCCCGCCCGGCGCGACGGCCTACGACGTCATCCCCAGCAACTCTTCGGGTAACACCGCCATCGCCGTGCCGAGAAACTCGTCGTCTAAGCACGTGATCATCGTGGCCGATCAGTCCGGGGACATCACGGTGACCCGCTGATCCCAAGCGCGATTACCGTACGGGGTCGCGGTTGAACAGTTTTTTCGCCCAGAGGTAGGCGAGCAGCGCGATGCCGGCCGACCAGGCGATGGTGATGATCGCGCTGTTGCCGATCGCGGTACCCATGAGCAGTCCCCGCAGCGTTTCGGTGGCGGGGGTGAAGGGCTGGTACTCGGCGAACCAGCGCAGGCCGGTGGGCATCGAGTGGGTAGGGACGAAGCCACTGCCGAGGAACGGCAGCAGTATCAGGAACATGGGGGAGTTGCTGGCGGTCTCGACGGTCTTGGCGGCCAGGCCGAACGCGACGCACAGCCAGGTGAGCGCGAAGGTGATCATCGCGAGGACACCGATGGCAGCCATCCAGGCCAGCAGGGCCGCGGTGGGCCGGAACCCGGTGAGCAGCGCGACGCCGATGACCACGGCGATGCTGAGCATGGCCTGGATCATGCTGCCGAGGACGTGGCCGGTCAGCACCGAGGCGCGGGAGATGGCCATGGTGCGGAACCGGGCGATGATGCCCTCGGTCATGTCCATGGCGACCGAAATCGCCGTCCCCTGCGCTACGGCGGCCACGGTCAGCAGGATGATTCCGGGAGCGACGTAGTTGACGTAGGCGCCGCGGCCGCCTGACACGCCACCCAGCCCGGCCCCCAGCGTGCCGCCAAAGACATAGACGAACAGCAGCAGGAAGATGACCGGCAAGCCGACAAGCATCACCGTCATGGACGGGTAGCGCAGCATGTGCCGGAGGTTGCGGCGCAGCATCGTCGCTGAGTCGCTGACGGCATAGGAAACGGTGGTCATCGGAGGGTCTCCTTCTCTTTCTCTTGGCCGGGCTGGCCGGTGAGGGCGAGGAACACGTCATCGAGGTCGGGGGTGTGCACCGACAGTCCTTCGACCTCGATCGACTCGGCGTCGAGCTGGTCGAGCAGGGCCCGCAGCGCCGGGACATTGCCGTCGCTGGGCACCTGCAGGGTGAGCGTCTCGTCATCGCGCGATACCGCGCCCATGATGCGGGCCGCCGATTCCAGTTCGCGTGGTCCGGCGAACTGCAGGCGGATGTGTCCACCGGGGATTCGGCGCTTGAGCTCCTCGGCGGTGCCCTCGGCGACGAACCGGCCATGGTCCAGTACTGCGATCCGGTCGGCGAGCTGATCGGCCTCGTCCAGATACTGCGTGGTAAGGAAGATCGTGACTCCGCCAGCGACGAGGTCGCGGATGATCTGCCACATGGTGCGGCGGCTGCGCGGATCGAGTCCGGCGGTCGGCTCGTCGAGGAAGATAAGGCGCGGGTTGCCAATCAAGGTCATCGCGAGGTCGAGTCGGCGCCGCATACCCCCCGAGTAGGTCGCTGCCGGCTTCTTCGCCGCATCGACCAGGTCGAATTGGTCGAGCAGCGCGGCGGCGCGCCGTCGGCCCTCGCGCCGGTCCAGGTGGTGCAGGTCCGCCATCAGGAGCAGGTTCTCCGTACCGGTGAGGAGGTTGTCCACGGCCGAGAACTGACCGGTGACGCCGATCGCGGCCCGCACCGCATCGGGATCTTTCGCCAGGTCGTGACCGGCGACGTGCATCTCGCCACCATCGGCGGCGATCAGGGTGGACAGGATCTGCACCATGGTGGTCTTGCCGGCGCCGTTGGGGCCGAGCAGCGAGAAGATCGTCCCTTCGGCAACGGTGAGGTCGATGCCGTCGAGTACAACGTTGTCGCCGAACGACTTCCGTAGTCCGGTTGCCGAAATCGCCAGCCGGGTGGGGATCATTGTTATCCCTCTCCTTTCCAAGAGTTCATTCAGGGATTAAGGCGTGTCCCGCGGGACACGCCTAGGAACGGCGGATCACGATGTCGCCGTAACTGGTGCGGGCCCGTACCTCGACGGTCTCGTCGGACGGCTCGGGGCCCTCGGCGGTGTCCAGGTCGTTGCGCACGCTGCCGAACTGGGTGGACACGTCGAGCCGGGCGGCGGTGCCCGCGCGGATGCCGATCTCGATCTCACCCATGGCCGTCTTGAGCGAGGCCGAGCCGCGCGCGACTTCGCCGATCCGGACGTCACCGTTGGCCGTGCTGGCGGTGACACCGGCATTCGCGTGATCGACCGAGATGTCGCCGTTGGCCGCGTTCACCCGCAGGTCGCCGGCGACCTCGCCGACCCAGCTGTCGCCGTTGGAGTTCTTTATCACCGCGGTGCCGTCGATCTCGCGCAGGCGTACCCGGCCGGACCCGGTGCTGACCTCGGCGTGGCCCGCCACGTGGTCCACGGCGATGGCGCCAGCACCAGTGTTCAGGTCGAGCGTGCCCGTGTGGTCGAACTGGATGTCGCCCGCCGCGGTCTTGACCCGGCACTCGCCGAGGCGCCCCACGCACCGGAACGCCGCTACCGAGGCGTCGCCCTGCAGGTGCGAGCCCGCGGGCAGCCCGATCGTCACGTCGATCGACCCGACCTTGCCGAACAGGCCGAGACCGCGCTGCTTCGGCCCCTTGACCAGCAGTCGGCCGGCCGTGTACTCGACCAGGGTCTGGTCTGCGGCCCGCACGTCGGGCTCGTGGGAGCCGTCGCTCGGGCGTATCTCCACGACCGTGTCGTCGCGGTCGCTCGCGGTGATACGGGCGTCACCGACGACCAGGTCAATCGCGACTGAAATCGGCTCGGGGGTATCGAAAGCGGGCATGGCAATCCCTCCGGATGGCGTTAGCTGGGGCGTCCCGTTGGTGGGACGGGTAATGGGATGTGGTGTCGGGCCGCAGGTGCGCTAGCGCACCCGGCCAGTTGAGTGCGCTAGCGCACCCTGCTGGTTAGGTGCGCTAGCGCACCCAGCCGGTGTAGCGCCGCGCGCCCCGCGGGGCGCGCCGATCGGAGCGGTTGCCGCCGTCGCCGGACTCCAGCGCGGCCGCCGCCGCCCGGACGAGCCAGGCGTTGACCGAGAGCCCGGCCTGTCCGGCGGCCTCCTCGATTCTGCCCTTGAGGTGCTCGGCCAGGCGGAAGTTGATCCGCGCCATCGCGCCCTCTTCGTCGTCCGGTGAAACCGGCGGTGGGACCCCCGCCGCCGACGGGTCAGGCTCGTCGAACGAGTGATCGGTGGGTGGGGGCGTCACGACGAAACTAGGCTCGCGCCCGCGAAGGCGGAGATCCACCGAGCCCGGCGCGAGGTCACGGGTGATCTCATCCGCCGCGGCCGACAGCGCGTCCAACAGGGCCAGCCGCACCGCCGACTCCAGCGGCGCGGTGAGTCGCTCGGCCAGTGCACGCGCATCTTCCCCGCCGGCCTCGGCGGCCACCGCAAGCTCCTGGCGGAGGGTGTTGACATACAACGTGAGATCCATGACGCCATCATGGCACCACTATGGCGCCAAAGCAAGTCAAGTGGCTCAACTTGGCGCCATAGTGGCGTCATGACCCTTGGCTACAGGCCGCCGAAGGCGTCCTCCAGGATGGACAGCCCCTCCTCCAGCAGGTGCTCGCCGATCACCAGCGGCGGCAGGAAGCGCAGCACGTTCCCGTAAGTCCCGCAGGTGAGCACGACCAGGCCCGCCGCATGACAGGCCTTCGCAACCTTCGAGGCGGCTGCGGCGTCGGGCTCGATGCCGCCGGGCCGGACCAGCTCGATCGCGAGCATCGCGCCCCGGCCGCGCACGTCGCCGATGACCGGGTGGGTCTCCGCGAGCTTGTGCAGCCTCGGCAGCATGATCTCGCCGATCCGCCGGGCCCGGCCGGGGAGGTCCTCGGCCGCCATGGTCTCCATGGCGCCGAGCGCCGCCGCGCAGGCCACCGGGTTCCCGCCGTAGGTGCCGCCGAGGCCGCCGGTGTGCACGGAATCCATGATCTCCGCCCGCCCGGTGACCCCGGCCAGCGGCAGCCCGCCCGCGATCCCCTTCGCGGTCGTGACCAGGTCCGGCACGACGCCCTCGTGGTCGCACGCGAACCAGTCGCCGGTGCGGCAGAACCCGGTCTGGATCTCATCGGCGATAAGCAGGATGCCGTGGGCGGCGCAGAATTCCGCCAGTCCCGGCAGGAACCCTTCGGGCGGCACGACAAAACCGCCCTCGCCCTGGATCGGCTCGATGATCACCGCAGCGACGTTGCTCTCGCCGACCTGGGTGTGGATCAGCCCGGTGATGACGTCCAGGGCCTCCGCCGAGCACCGCTCCGGGCCGCCCGGCCAGCGCAGCGGGTAGGCCATCGGCATCCGGTAGATCTCCCCGGCGAATGGCCCGAACTTGTCCTTGTAGGGCATGTTCTTCGCGGTCAGCGCCATGGTCAGGTTGGTCCGGCCGTGATAGGCGTGGTCGAACGCGACGATCGCCTGCCGCCGGGTGGCGTGGCGGGCGATCTTGACCGCGTTCTCCACCGCCTCGGCGCCCGAGTTGAACAGCGCTGACCGCTTGTCGTAGTCGCCGGGGGTGCGCCGGGCGAGTTCCTCGCACACGGCTACGTACTCCTCATACGGCGTGACCATGAAGCAGGTGTGGGTGAACCGGGTGGCCTGCTCGCGGACCCGGGCGGCCACCCGCGGCGCGCTGTTGCCCACGGAGGCCACGGCGATGCCCGACCCGAAATCGATGAGCGAGTTGCCGTCGGCGTCCACCAGCACGCCGCCGCCCGCGGCCGTGATGAACACCGGCAGCACGTGGCTGACCCCGCGGGCCACGCTGGCCTCGCGCCGGGTGAGCAGCGCCCGCGAGGCGGGCCCGGGAATCTCGGTGACGATGCGGCGCTCCTGGGCGAGGTCTTGGCCGCCAGCGGGTGAGGGTTGCACGGTCATACAGCTGACCATAAGCCACCCGGACCTGCCCTAAAAGCCCTCCGGCAGGCCTAACGAACCGCAGCAGCTGACCTGTCCCGCTCGCCGGCGTTCTGGAAGGGGACGGGAGCGGGGTCACTTGGCTGGCGGCAGCGATGTCGTGCTGGCGAACGGGTGCCCGGCGGCATCGTAGGAGATCAGCCGGACCAGCCGGGCACCGTGGGGAACGGCCAGCGCGATATAGCCCCGCCCACTCAGCAACGCGGGTGTCAGCCTGCGGGTCGTGCCGTCCGCGAAACTGACGATCACGTAAGCGGTCCGCGGTCTGCACCCACACTGCCACCGCCAGCACGGCCGCGAGCGCCGCCGTGCCGGATGCGGCGATGGTGCGGCGCCGGGCGCGGATCGCCTCCCCGCGCCGCATGACCGCGTTCACGGGGGCTGGCCCGGCCTCAAACCGGCCGATCGCCCCGCGCAGCCGTACGCCAGCCCGAACCCTTTCCGCACCCCGAGATCACCTGTGGGCCACACATCCAGGCGCCGCAGCTGGAAGATAAGAAACATCTGCGCCGTCCACGTCCCGATGCCTCGGACCCCCGAGAGCCTGGCGACAACCTCGTCGTCGCTCTGGCCCCGCAGCCCAGCCGGATCGAGCACCACGGACCCGTCCAGCACCTTAGTCGCCAGATCCCGCATGGACGCCGCCTTGTTAGCGGACAGGCCCACCGCACGCAGTGTCTCCGAAGAAAGCGACAAGAACCGCTCCGGGGTGACCTCGCCGCCGAGCGCGGCGATCAGGCGCCCGTGGATGGCGCGTGCCGCCGCGCCGGCCAGCTGCTGGTACAAGATCGCGCGGACCAGAGCCGCGAAGTGAGTCTCCGCCGGCGGGTTCACCTGGGGAGGACCGGCCTCGGCGACGAGCCGGCGCAAGACGGGATCGCGCTCGGACAAGATTTCGGCGGCCGCCTTGTAGCTGCGGGCCGGGCGGGTGGATATTGCCGGACCGGATACGTTAAGTCCACCTTATCTTTGACTGCGGCATCACTGTGAGTGTGATGTCGGGAGGTCAGCGCTCGAATCCGCCTGTGCACAGTGCACATGGCCAGTCAGAGCGGTCTCTGCATGGCCAGTCAGAGCGGTCTCTGCTCGGTCACGCCTTCCTGACTCGCCGGGCAGGCCTGGGCTGGTCTTGGTGCGGCGGGGATCGAGATGGCCGCGGAATTGTCATGCCGTGAGCGGGTGCGCCGGTCTAGCTCGTAGCCGGCACGGCTTCGGCCGCCGTCTCGATGAGCTGGGCCACCTCACCGGGGTGGGAGACCATCGGGACGTGGCTGGAGGGGATCTCGACGGTGGTGGCGCCCATGCGGGCGGCGAACTGCCGCTCGGCATCGGGCGGGATCGCCTGATCGTCGGCGGCGACCAGGTACCAGGACGGCAGCGTCTTCCAGGCCGGGACGCCCATCACGTCCCCGAAGGCGGACGTGGCCAGCGGCTGCTGCACCGCGTACATCACCTTGGCCTTGACCGGGTCGACGTCGGCGGCGAAGTGGTGGACGAAGTCGTCCTCGGACAGCCAGCCGAAGCCGTGGGTGTCGGTGACCAGGTGCGCCAGCGCCGGGGTCGCCGGTCCCTGGGACAGCAGCGCGCCGAGCGATTCGCCCTGGTCCAGGCCGAACGCGGCGATGTAGACCAGCCCGGCGACGTTCGGCGCGTCCGCGCCGAGGGCGGTCATGACCTGGCCGCCGTAGGAGTGCCCGGCGACGATGGCGGGGCCGTCCTGGAGGTCCAGCACCTGGCGCAGCCGGGCGACGTCATCGGCCAGCGCGGTCAGCGGGAACTGGGGTGCGGTGACGTGGTAGCCGCCGGCCTGCAGGCGCTCGATGACGCCGCTCCAGCTGGAGCCGTCGGCCCATGCGCCGTGGACAAGCACGATGTTCGGTCGAGCATTCATCTCGGTGCTCCCTTCGCGGTCGGGTCTTACTGCCATCCTGCGAAGCGAGACCCAGGCGGGGTATCCGCAACATGACTGCACCTCGCGGATGCCCGGGTGCGCGGCCGGCGGGGCGATACCGCCGGTCCCGGCGGCCGGGAAAGACCGCGTAACTCCGGCACGGCAGAAGTGCAGTCGGGTTACGGATACCCTCATGCCCGTCCCGGGGGGACGCTGGCGTCATGACTTCGTTCACGCATGACACGTCGCCGACCCAGTACGCCGAGGGCGGCGGGATCCGCTTCGCCTACCGCCGTTTCGGGAGGCCCGGACGTCCGCCGCTGGTGTTCTTCCAGCACTTCATGGGCACCCTGGATGACCACGACCCGGCCCTGAGCGACGCCTTCGCCGGCGATCGCGAGGTCATCTTGTTCAACAACACAGGCGTCGCGTCGTCCAGCGGGATCGTGCCCGGCACCATCGAAGCGATGGCCCGCGACGCGATCACCTTCACCGGCACGCTCGCACTGACCACGATCGACGTCGTCGGCCACTCGATGGGCGGCCTGGTCGCCCAGGAGGTCGCCCTCGACCGCCCCGACCTGGTGCGCCGCGTGGTGCTGGCCGGCACCGGGCCGCGCGGCGGCGAGGGCATCGGCGCCCGCCCGGCCTGGGTCCGGAGCTGCTCACCCGCAAGTACGAGCGGCAGGAAGACATGTGGCTGCCGATCCTCTTCACGCCGACCGGGACGAGCCAGGCGGCCGGGCGTGCCTACATCGAGCGCATCGTCGCCCGCGCCGACCGCGACACCCCGGTCTCGGACCAGTCCGTCGCCGCCCAGCGTGCGGCGATCGCGGCGT
>WNFG01011093.1_pt1 | contig 13616 bp, 10 predicted proteins | sample 5400431 | NCBI WGS metagenome assembly WNFG01 (sample SAMN13153346, study PRJNA577476) | soil metagenome | isolation source: 120 cm saprolite under Douglas fir tree site 2 hole 3 replicate 2 | place: USA:California | collected 2015-04-18
AGCTGGTCCTCAACCATCGGGTCCCGGGAGCGCCGCTGGACCGGAACGCGGTCGAGTCGATCCTCGGCCACAAGATGTCCATGAGCATCGGTTTCGATGACTCGCGGCCCGAGGACGCGACGCTGGCGGGCAGCCTGGTACTACAGCGCGATCCCTCGTCCCAGGTCTCGCGCGGCGCGACCGAGCTTGCCCGCTTGATCGTTGGGAAGTTGAAGCTCGGTGGCTAGCAAGGCACTCCCCCCACCCCCGCCGCGCGGGGGCCAAGCGCTGGTCGAGTTCGCGATCGCGCTCCCGGTTCTCATCATCCTCGTCGCCGGCGTCCTGGAGCTCGGGCGCGGTTACGCATATGCCATCGCCACGTCCGACGCCGCCCGGGACGGGGCTCGCTACGCGGCCGGCAAGACGGCGACGACCAACGGCCCGGGGCTGGCCGCCATGTGCAACCTCATCACCGCGGACCTGGCTGCGGTGTCGTCGAACGTCAGCTGCCCGACGCAGGTGGGGCACGCGCCGCCGTTCGTGAAAGGCACGGACTACGCCGCGCCCACCGGCGGCCAGGTCGTGGTTGCCGTGTACTGCGGCTCCAGCGCCAACTGCACGGGCAGCGTCCTCACCCTCTACCAGTCCGAGATCGATGTCTACGTGTACTACGGGTTCAACGACCTGAACCTGCTGGGCGGCCTGGTCACCATCTCGGGCTCGAGCAAGACGACCACGTCCTGGTGAGGCGGCACATGGGACAGGCCCTGGTCGAATTCGCGCTGCTGGCGCCGGTGCTGCTGCTCATCATCGGCGCCACCGTCGATCTCGGGCGAGGCCTCCTCCTCTACTCGCTGCTTTCCGGGGCGTCCCGAGACACCGCCCGCCAGGCGGCCCTCGTCTACTACAACGGCTCCAACACGCTGCCGCCAAGCTGCACCGCGCTCGCGACGCCGTGCGCCTTGAACCCTTTGACGTCCAGCGCCCACCTGCTCGACCCGCTCGGGGTGCAGTTCGTTTACCAGGATTCGACCGCCATCGGATCGGCGCCGGTATACGGCGCCTACACCGCCAACGCCGACCCGACGCAGCCGGGCACGATCGCCCTGACGGGCGGCACCAACTCCAACACGGTGTACGTCTTCATCTATGAGATCGACTCGACGGGCGGCAACCCCAATCCCCGCTGGAGCTGCCCTTCTTGCGCCGCCGTCAACGGCGCCTACGTGCGCACGTCCGGGCACCAGCGCGTCGTGGTCGACTTGAAGCTCAAGTGGCAGCCGGTGCTGGCGGGCCTGCTCGGCCTGCCCGGGACGATCACGTTCGACTCGCAATCGGTGGAGCGGATGGAGTTCTGATGCAAGCCGAGCACCGCGAGCAGTCGGGACAGGTGATGGTGCTGGTCGCCGTGGCGCTCGTGGCGCTGATCGGCTCGGCGGCCTTGATCCTCCTGGCGGGATCGGTCGAATGGCAGAAGAACCAGCTGCAGGAGCTGGCCGACTCGACAGCGCTGAGCTCGGCCTTGACGATCGGCATCGGCTGCGACGCCGCCAAGGCCAACGCGGTCATCACTCAGGCCGACAACTTCCTCGCCACACGGCGGACGCGGACGGGCGCGCTGGCCGTTGCCGCGGGCACATGCGCGACGCCGTACAAAGGCACCGATGCCTTCGCCGGCGGCTTGAGCGCAACCTACAACTACCCTTACCGGGCGCACCAGAAGCAGGTCGAGGTGATCCTGACGCTGACGCTCCCGATCTCCTTTGGTGCCGAGCTCGGGACCAGCAATACGACCGTGACGCGGCGCGGGGTGGCGCAGGCCTTGGCGGGGTCGATGGCGGCCATCTCGGCCACGTCGCTGACCTGCGCGGGGGGCCAGGTCAACGTCGCCGGCGATGTGGTCGCGCAGAACGCGATCGCGATCAGCGGTACGTGCGCGCTGTACGCGCACAGGCGGTTCGATGCCGCGTCAGGGACGTACTCCAACGTGGGCAACGTCCAGGTCTACGCCGACGGGCAGAGCTGGGTCGGCGCCGGTGGGGCCTGCTCCGCCGGAGCCAACTCCGGTTCTACGACCGCCGTCTGCGCTGACGGTTTCGAGCTGTCCGGCCACGCTACGCCTGCTTGCGGGACCAGCGGGACCAGTCAGTTCCTGTCGGCGGGCGTGGCGGCGATCGACCCGAATCCCTGCGCGGCCGGGGTGGCGCCGCAGCCGGTCTTCGCGCGTGCGACGGGGCTGCCCCCAGAGCCCAACACGGACGCGGCTGCGATCGCGACGCTGCAGGGCACCGGTGGCGCTGCCTGCTTACCGGGCGCCGCCTACCCCAACATCGTCGTCGGCGGGGTGACGGTCGGCACCGGCCTCGGCCCGGCTCCGGTCAAGGATGTAAGCGGGTACTACCACTTCAAGCCCAGCTGCTACGGCTACATCGACCTGACGAGCATGGCGGGGGGTATCACAAACCGCCAGTCGGGAGCCGAGACAGCGGTCGCCAGGCACTTCATCAGTCCTACGCTGCCGGCCGCAAGCAAGGCTGGGACCCTGCTCGTGGCAAACATCAGCGCCCAGGACGGGAGCACCTCCGTCACAGGCCCTGCCGGCTGGTCCCTGGCGGCCAGCAGCGTTCAGGCGGGCGAGGGCCGCGACGAGATCTGGTACTACCCGAACAATCCGGGGGCCATCGCGAGCGCCACCTTCACTGTAGTCCCAGCCTCGGTCAACACCGTCGGACATTCACCCCGGGGCCCGGGTGGGCGAGCCTGATCAACGATGCCACCAATGGTTTCAGCTCCGAATACCGGGTCGACCTGCCGGCGGGCATCGCGAGCGAGACAGTGGCGACGAGCCAGGCGACCCTGTGGTCGCTCGCGATCGCAACGTTCAAACCGGCAGCGCTGAACGCAGGCGCGGTGCTGGACCCCGGGTTCTACTACTTCAACGGGTCCGGATTCGCGGGCGGAGGCGGCATCTGCCTCAACGGGGCGACTTTGCTGGCGCGCGACGCCACCCTGGAGTTCGTGAACCAGGCCGGGTTTTCGTCCGGCACTTGCGCCGCCGGCGGGGGCGGCTCCGGAAGCGGCCAGTTCGGATCGGCGCCCTGCTCGATCGCCGCCTGCCCGCCCAACGCGGGCGCCGACTCGCCCAACAACCTGACGTGGTTTGCGGCTCCCTGCTCGTCAGCCCCGAGCGGGGACGCCGCCAGCTGCCCCGGCTCCGCCTGGTGCCCTGCCGGCGACCGGGCCTGCCAGGACCTGCTCATGTGGGCGCCGGCGACCAGCACAGGGCAGATCGCGATCACCGGCTCGGCCATCCATACCTGGCTCCTGGGCTCGATCGCATGGTCCGGAACGTGCACATACGCCATCAACGGCACCAGCGCGATCGACGGCTCTGTAGCCTGCGGCACCCTGTCGGTCTCGGCCGCGGCCGGCGCAGGAATCGGCGTCGGGAGCGACTTCGGGGTCAACACGGCCACCGTGGAGGCGGTTCTCATAGAGTGAAAGCGGTGCACATCGCGCATCATGTGCACCGTGAAACGTCCACTTAACGTCCCCTCCAGTGTCTTCTGAGATCGGCCGGCCCCGGCGCGGCCGCACCTACATCGTGGTCGGGACCGTCCTGGCAGTGCTCGCGTTTGCCACCGCTGCAGGCGTTGCCAGCCTGCCCCTGTTCTTCTCGTCCAGCACCACCGGAACCAAGGTGGTGGTCGCGAAGAACTCGATCAACGCCCGCACTCGAATCCAGTCCTCCGACCTGACGATGAGCGTGGTCACACCCGTTCCCCCTCAAGCCTTCTTCGACGTCAATACGGTCGCGGGCAAGGGCGCCCGCGTCGACATCCCGGCAGGCGCGCCGGTCACGGCGAACCTGATCGCTCAGTCGCCGGACCTCCTCAGCAGCAGCGACGTCACCTACCTTCCCATCCCTTCAGGGTTCGTCGCCGTCACGGTGCCGACGTCCGAGCAGGTGGGCGTGGGCGGCTACGTCCAGCTCGGCGACCGCATCACCGTGCTCGCCACGGTGAATACGTCCATCTTTGGCGCCAATCCCGGCCTGCCAGTGGTGCGAACGGTGTTCCGCAACCTCGACGTGATCAGGGTGGGGCCCGCATCCGTCTCCAGCGGGGGCCCGCAGGTGACCAGCAGCCTGACGGTGCTGATGACCGCATGCGACTCGGAGTACCTGTTCTGGTTTCTCAACAACGCGGTCCTGAAGTACACCCTCGAATCCTTCAAGGACTACGGCGCGGCGCCGGACCAGCCCGATCCGACATGCCCCAGCCTTGTGTCCGCCGGCGGAGTCGGGCCGCACGACGTGGACGCCAAGTTTCACTTCACGACCACGACGCCCAAGTGATCGTTCCTCTCCAGCAATAGCGATGTCGATGGTGATCGTGCTCGTGGCGATTGGGGCTGCATTGGGGGTCGCCCTCGTGGTGTACGGCATCGTGGCGCGCAACCGCGCCATCACCGAGGCCGAGACCGGAGGCCCGACCGCCCGGGTCACGTATCGCACTCTGGCCGACGTCAGGGAGCAGCTGCGGCGCCGCTTCGAGCCCACCGGAGCCCCAGTCTGGATTGCTACGCAACAGGCTCCCAACGTGCTCGCAGCCGACCTGGCCAGCGCCGACCTCCAGCTGCGGCCATACGAGTTTCGGATCGTGCAGCTCGGCGCAGCGCTCGCCCTCGCAGTGGTTGCGTACGCGCGCTTCGGCGTCAACCTGGCGGTGCCGATTATTGCCGTGATCGGCTACGTGCTCCCGTCGCTGTACCTGCGCAACCGCCGGGGCCACCGCCTACGGGCCTTTGAAGCCGGCCTTCCGCGCGCGATGGAGCTCATCGCCAACTCGATGAAGGCTGGCCAGTCGGTCACGCAATCGCTCGGCGCGGTGACTGAGAATGCCGGCCCGCCGGTGTCGGACGAGTTCCGCCTGGCTCAGCGTGAGATCGAGCTCGGGGCATCGTTTGACAACGCGCTGAGCAACATGGTCAAGCGCATTGGCAGCACCGACCTTCGTCTCATGGTGATGGTGATCACGATTCAGCACGCAGTCGGCGGCGACCTGCCCGCCATCCTGATCACCCTTGCCGACACCATGCGGCAGCGGGCCGAGATGCGCGAGGAGATCATGGCGGCCACGGCTCAGTCGAGGGCGTCGAGCCTGATCATCACTCTGCTTCCCGTGATCGCCGGGGGGTTCCTGTTCTTCATAGTTCCGGATTATTTCCGGCCGATGTTCGTCAACCCGCTCGGGTGGGTCATCCTGGGTCTTGCCGCTGGCCTCTTGGTCCTCGGCAACATCATCATCAGGCGGATGACGGCGATCGTATGAACCTGATTCCGATCATCGTCGGGCTCGCCGCCGCGATAGGAGTGGTGTTGGTGGCGTCGGGGATCGGCTGGTCGCGCATGAGCGACGCCACCACGCTCGCGCGCCAGCGACCGGTCGCTCACCAAGCAGATGATGCGGCTGACGCCTGCTGTGCGGGCCGCGAACTTCCAACGCCAGCTCGACTTCGCGGGTACCCCGTTCGGGCTCGATCCGGCGGGCGTGCAGACGCTGCGCATCGCCGGCGCCGCCGCGCTTGGCACCATCGGCACTGCCCTCGGCGTGCTGATCGGGTCGACTCTGGCGCTGGTGATCTTTCTTTTGATCGGCGTCGCGGTCGGCTTCTACCTACCCGTCTTCTGGCTCGACCAGCTCGTCCGTGACCGCCGCAACCAGATCGAATCCGCTCTCCCCAACGCGCTCGATGTGATCGCGATCAGCATGGAGGCAGGTCTCGGGCTGGATCGTGCGGCGGAGCAGCTCGTCCGCCACCAGGACTGACGCTTCTGGTCGCGCGCGCCCTGCGTGAGATCGAGCTCGGCCGGCCTCGGGCGGATGCCCTGGTGGAGATGGCCGAGGCCACCGGAGTCGAGGACTTCACGGCTCTCATCCGCTCGATCCTGCATGCGGAGCGCACCGGCGTGCCGATCGCTCGTGCCATCGCGGCTCATGCCGCGCAGATGCGGGTGAAGCGGCGGCTGAAGATCCGAACCGAAGCCGCCCGCGCTTCCCTGAAGATCCTCCTCCCCACCGTCGGCTGTGTCTTCCCGACGTTGTGGCTGATCATCCTCGGGCCGGCGCTGCTGGTCGTCCTCAGCCTCGGCGGGAATCTCCTCAGCGACGCTGGGCGGCGCCTCGAAGGTGGCGTGCATGGGGACGGCCGGAATAAATCCGGCCTTGAGCTCCACTCTTGTCTTACCTAGATCAGAAACGGGTTCGTCCGCCGCTCCTCTCCGATCGTCGTCGCGGGCCCGTGACCGCTGTAGACCACTGTCCCATCGGGCAGAGGCAGAAGCCTGGTCCGGATCCCCTCGAGCAGGGCGCCGCCGTCGGAGTTGCTGAAATCGGAGCGGCCGATGGAGCCCGCGAACAGCGCGTCGCCCGTGAAGACCGCCTCTCCGATCCGGAGCGACACCCCGCCCGGGCTGTGGCCGGGGGTGTGGATGACCTCGAACTCGAGCGAGCCGGCCTTGAAGGGTTGGCCCTCCGCCAGGCTCGTGACGTTGTCGATCGGAGCGGGATCTATCGGGAACTCGCGGCGCAGCGGCTTGCCCTCGACGAGGACGCCACGCTCTGCGTCGTGGACCGCGACCGGCACGGGACCGAGCTCCCGCAGCAGGTCCGGCAGTCCCGCGATGTGGTCGACGTCGGTGTGAGTCAGGAGGATCGCCCTCACCTTCGCGCCGCGCTCACGAACCAACTCAACCATCAGGTCAGGCTCGAAGTTGGCGTCGACCACCACGGCATCGCGCGTGTCCTCATCCTCCACCAGGTACGAGTTGGTGCCGAACCTGGCGTCGGCCGTCGACGTGACGCTGACTCTCAGGTTGAGTCCGTCACGACGCTTCGCGCGCGACCGTGTGCACGTCCTTGACCCCCTCGAGCTTCTCCATCAAGCGCGAGAGCTGAGCGAGGGAATCGATCTCTACGGTCGCCGACACGACCGCCGTCTTGTCGTCGTACACATGCACCTCGAGAGCCGACATGTTGACCCGGTTCTCGGCCACGACGGTGGCGATGTCGCGCAGCAGGCCCTGCCGGTCCCAGGCCTCGATCTTGATGGCGACCGGGTAGATGTGCGTGGCCTCGGAGTCCCAATCGACGCCCACGACCCGCCCTTTGTCCTGGGCGTTGATTGCGTTGATGCAGTCCGCACGGTGCACAGTCACGCCGCGGCCGCGCGTCGTGTAGCCGACGATCGCGTCCCCCGGCACCGGCTGGCAGCAGGGCGCGATCTTGGTCAGGATCCCCTTCTCCCCGTGCACCAGCACGCGAGGGGTGGGCTGCACGTTCGGGATGAGCGGGATGGAGCGCAGGTCGCCGCCAACGCCGTCCGCGCTGATCGACATGCGCATCACCACCGCGTGCGGCGAGAGGTCCCCGTAGCCGATGGCAGCCAGGAAGTCGTCCACCGCCGTGAACCGATGCATGCTCGCGATCTCCTCGAGCTTCGCGTCGGGCAGGTCGGCGAGGCTCACCCGATGCATGCGGTGGAGCTCCTTGTCGAGAAGGTCGCGGCCCTTGGCCACGTTTTCCTCCCGGCGCTGGCTCTTGAACCACTTGCGGATGCGCTCCTTGGCCGACGCGCTCTTGACGAAGTTGAGCCAGTCGCGACTCGGTCCGTGCGGCCCCTTCGACGTCAGGATCTCGACGATCTCTCCGTTTTTCAGCTCGTAGTCGAGCGGCACCATGCGACCGTTGACCTTGGCGCCGATGCAGTGGTGTCCGACCTCGGTGTGGATCCGATATGCGAAGTCGACCGGGGTCGAATCGGCGGGCAGGTTGAGCACGTCGCCCTTGGGCGTGAACACGTAGACCTCGTCCTGGAACAGGTCGACCTTGACAGTGTCGAGGAATGACTCGGAGTCGCCGATCTCGTTCTGCCATTCGAGCAGGCTGCGGAGCCATGACAGCTTCTGGTCGAAGCTGGCGTCCTTGCCGCCCTCCTTGTAGGTCCAGTGCGCCGCGACCCCAAACTCCGCGACGCGGTGCATCTCATGGGTGCGGATCTGGATCTCGATCGGCTCGCCCGTGTGGGTGATCACGGTCGTGTGCAGCGACTGGTATCCGTTCGACTTGGGCATGGCTATGTAGTCCTTGAACCGGCCCGGAACTGGTTTCCACAGCGAATGGACCACGCCGAGCACGCCGTAGCAATCGCGCACCGTATCCACCTGCACGCGAATCGCCGACAGGTCGTAGATCTCCGAAAAGTCCTTCTTCTCGCGGGTCATCTTCTGCCACACCGAGTAGATGTGCTTCGGGCGGCCGGTGATCTCCGCGGTGATGCCTACGTTGTCGAGCTCGCGCGCGAGGATCTCGCGCAGGTCTGAAACCAGCGTCTCGCGATCATTGCGTTTGCGCGCGATTCGCTTGACGACGTCGTCGTACGCCTCGGGCTCCAGGTTGCGAAACGCCAGGTCCTCGAGCTCCCACTTGAGCTGGCCGATGCCGAGCCGGTGCGCAAGCGGAGCATAGATGTCGAGCGTCTCGCGCGAGATCTTGCGACGCTTGACCTCGGGCAGCGGGTCGAGCGTGCGCATGTTGTGGAGGCGATCCGCCAGCTTGATGAGGACGACCCGCAGGTCTTCCGCCATCGCCACCATCATCTTGCGGATGTTCTCCGCCTGCTGCTGCTGGTCGGTGCGGATCGAGATGCGTCCGAGCTTGGTGACGCCCTCGACCAGGCGGGCGACCTCCGGGCCGAACTCGGTCTCGACCTCCTCGGCTGTGAGCGCGGTGTCCTCCACCGTGTCGTGGAGCAGCGCCGCGGCAAGGGTCTGCGCGTCGAGCTGCAGGTCGGCGAGGATGGCCGCCACCTCCAACGGGTGGTTGACGTAGTCCTCGCCGGACAGCCGGCGCTGACCGCGGTGGGCGGTGGCGGCGCGGTCGTATGCCTTCCGGACCAGGTCGCGGTCCTTCGGCTCGAGATGGTCGGCGATGCGGAGCAGCTCGGAAACCGTCACTGAATAGAGAGTTTAGGAGTCCTCTTTCCTAGACTTACCCACGCTTGATGGCTTCAATACGTGGGACGTTTGCCGTTCGGGTCGGGCTTTCGGCGGCCACCGCGGTCCTGATCCTGGCCGGCGCCTCGCTGAACGTGAGTGGCCGGACCGGTCAGGCCGCCCTCATCGCCGCCGTCGCGGGGCTGCTGGCGCTGGGCGCCGGGGCCATCAACGTCAACTGGAAGATCTCCGCCCCCTTGGGCGCGGGCGCGCTGCTGGCCTCGATCGCCGCCGCCCATTTCGACCTCCGCGACAGGCAGCTGCCGCTCGAGCTTCTCGGTCTGCTCCTACTGGGTCTCGGCGGTTTCGTGGGGGGCATTGCATACAGGAACTTCACCGGCGCGCTGCACCGGCAGCTGGATGAGATGGATGCCCTCGTCGCCCAGCTGGAGGCAAAGCACCGCGTCTTCCTCGCCGCGACGTCCGACGCCCAGGGCATCGGCGAGCCTGGCGACATCGGCGCGCTCACATCGAGCATCGCCGGGCAGATCGGCGCTGCCTTTGCGAGCTGTTACCTGGCTTCGCCTGACGGCAAGCAGTTCGTGCCGCAACCGCCGGGCTTCGGACTCGGCCGCCTGCGCCCGCAGCCCGTCAACCGGACCGGCGGCGCCGCGGGCGGGCTGCTGGCGGCGATCGAAATGGGCAAGGAGTTCGTCGGGGACGACAAGGCGGGGCTCACGGAGGTCGTGAACTACGTCCCGGACGACCTCCACGTCGAGAGCCTGCTCGCTGTACCCATGCGGATCGGTGACCACATCGGCGGCTTCATGCTGCTTGGGAACAAACCGGGCGGCTTCACGGACGACGACATCCGCCTCGCCACCACCTTGATGCTGAGGTCCGGCGCGCAGCTGGCCAGCGCTCACGCCGTCGCCCTCTCTCAGAAAGAGTCTGCCCGCTACTCGCTCATGAACGAGCTGGTCAAAGAGGCCTCTGGCAAGACGATGCCGCAGGTGCTCGACCTGGTCCTGGCCAAGGGCGTCCAGCTCATCCGCTACGACGCGGGCCGCGTCGCGCTCTTCCAGGCCGACGACACCTATGTATTCGCGGGCGAGCCCTCTGCCGCTTCACCAATCGATGGCCCGATGGCCAAGGTCCGAGCCGGCGAGACCGTCCTCCGCAGCCTGGTCACGGCCGACGAGGGCATCTTCAGCGGGCTGCAACCAACCGCCGAACGCGGCACCGTCAACGAAGCGCTGATCCCGATCCGCGCGCAGCACGGCGTGCTCGGCGCGATCTGCCTCGGCCGCAACGGGACCACCGGATTCAGCCAGGGCGACGTCGCCGCCCTGGACGAGCTGGGCTCGATCGCCGGCGTGGCGGTCGAGAACTCGCGCATCCTGCAGGCGGTCACCGGGCAGGCCTCCAAGCTGGACACGGCGCTTGACGCCCTTGGTGAGGTCTCACAGGCCCTGACCACGGTGACCCAGGGCCCTCGCGTCCTGGAGCAGAAGACCCTGGAGACGGCGGTGCGCGTCACCGGCGGGAGCGCTGGGCTGCTCACCCGCAGCACCGCCGAAGGCAACCAGGCGGTGATCATGTCGCTCGGCTTTCCCGCTGAGGTCAACGAGCTCGAGTTCCAGAACGGGCAGGGCATCGTCGGCGCGGTGATGCTGGGCGGCAGCGCCACGGCCGTACCCGACATCTCCGTAAACGCCGACCTGCGCTCGCCGCCGGACCTGGTGTCATACGGGCTGCAGGCCGCGATCTGCGTCCCGATGCTCGAGGACGGACGCCTCTGGGGCACGCTCTCCGTGTTCGATCTCACGGCCCGCGAGTGGACGACCAACGACCATCGCGTGCTTGCGACGCTGGGCAACCAGGGCGTTGTCGCGGTCAGGAATGCCGAGCTGTACGACAACAACCAGCGCAGCATCTGGGAGCTGAAGAACCTGCAGGAGGCGCTGCAGGCGGCGACCTCCACGCTCGACATCAACCAGGTGCTCCAGCAAGTGCTGGCCGGCGCGGCGAAGGCTTCATCGGCGCAGATCGGCTGCCTCGCCCTGGAAGAGTCGGGCCGCCTGATCCTCAAAGGCGGGTTCGGCACGGATTCGCAGACCGCCGAGAAGCTGGCGCTCGGGCTGGGCGGGGACATCTGTCGCGACGTCATGGCGTCCGGCAAGCCGTACATGCAGGCGATGGAGAGCGACAGCGCAAAGGACAGCCCGCTCAATCCGCGCGCGGTCCTGTGCGTCCCGATCACGCTGCGTGGCAAGCCGACCGGCGTGGTCTTCCTCGCCCATTACCAGCTCGGCCACGCGTTCACGCCTGATCACCGCAACCTGGTCACGGAGCTGGCGGCGCAGGCGGCCGTCGCCATCGACAACGCCCGGCTCTTCAAGGATCGTGAAGAGGTCATCCTCGCGTCGCTCGAAGCGCTGGCCAACGCGGTCGACGCCCGCGACCCCTGGACGGCCGGCCACTCCGAGCGAGTGGCGCAGTACTCGAGGGTGATCGCCCGGCAGATGAAGTACTCACCCAAGGACCAGACCGCGTGGGTGCGCCTCGAACGCGGATGCCGGGTGCACGACATCGGCAAGATCGGGGTTCCCGATGCCGTGCTTCAGAAAGCCGGCGTGCTCACGGACGACGAGTTCGCCAAGATGCGCGAGCACCCGGTGGTGGGCTTCAACATCCTCAGCGGTTTGAAGATGTTGACCGACGAGCTGGTCATCGTCCGCTCGCACCACGAGAGATATGACGGCAAGGGCTATCCCGACCGCTTGAAGGGCGACGAGCTGCCGATCTTCGCCTGGATCGTCAGCGCAGCCGATGCCATCGACGCGATGACATCGGACCGGCCCTATCGAAAGGGGATGTCACTAGACGTGGCCATCGGGCAGGTACGCGACGGCGCGGGCAGCCATTTCCACCCGGACGTGGCGGAGGCGGTGATGGACGCCGCAGACAAAGGTGAACTGAAGGTCATCCCGCAAGAAGAGTCGCTGTATCACGACGCGCCGGCGATCGGCGCCTTCGAAAACCCTACTCAGTAACCAAGACAACGGTGGAGCTCTAGGCCGGATTTACTCCGGCCGTCACCCAGACACGCCACCTTCCAGGCGCCACCCGGCGTGGCCGAGGAGAGGGGTGGGTCCGCGGCGGGGGACATCTGTCCCCCCCGCGATTTTCAGTAGGCTTTCGCGAGCGCCACGCGGTGTTTGGCCGGCTTGCCGCACACCAGGCATTTCCCTGATGGTTTTTCGTCGGGGTCGAACGTGCGGATGGTCACGCCGCCCGCCTCGGCCTTGATCCTCGCCTCACACTCGGCGTCGCCGCACCACGGCGCCCACACGAACCCGGAACGTTCTCTGAAATGCGCGACCACCTCGTCCAGCGTCGAAAGCTCGAACGTGTTCTGCCGCTGAAACTGCTGGGCGCGCTCGAACAGGCGCAGCTGGTACGCGCTCAGCTCCTTCACCAAGCGGTCCGCGAGGCCGGCCACCGGCACGGGCCGGCGCTCACGCGACTGGCGGTCCACCAGCTCCACCTGGCCGGCGTCGACGTCGCGGCCTCCCACGTTCAGCCTCAAGGGCACGCCCTTCAGCTCCCAGTGCGCGTACTTGTCGCCGGGCCGCTCGTCCCGCCAGTCGATGCGGTGGCGGATGCCGGCCGCCTTCAACTCGCGTGCCCAGCCTTCGACGAAGCGCTCGACCTTGGTGCGGGTCTCGGCGTCGCGGAAGATGGGGACCACGACGACCTGCACCGGCGCGACCTTCGGAGGAACGATGAGGCCCGAGTCGTCGCCGTGCGCCATCACCAGCGCGCCCACAAGCCGCGTGCTCATGCCCCACGACGTCGAGTAGCAAAGCTCGCGTTCGTTCTCGGTGTTCGAGAACGAGATGTCATAGGCACGCGCGAAGTTCTGGCCGAAGTAGTGCGACGTCCCCATCTGCAGGGCGAGCCCGTCGCGCATCAGGCCCTCCAGGGTCAGCGTGTAAACAGCGCCAGGGAACGTCTCCGCGGGCGATTTCTTGCCGCTCAGCACCGGCACCGCAAGCCAGTCCTCGGCGATCGATCGGTAATACCCCAGGATGAGGTCCGTCTCCTCCATGGCCTCTTTGGCCGATGCATGGAACGTGTGGCCCTCCTGCCACCAGAACTCGCGCGAGCGCAGGAACAATCGCGAACGCATCTCCCAGCGCACGACGCTGTTCCACTGATTCGTCAGCTTGGGCAGGTCGCGGTGGCTCTGGATGTAGCGCCTGATGAGTGAGCCGATGATGGTCTCGGACGTGGGCCGCACGGCCAGCGGCTCCTCGAGCTCCTCCATGGCGGCCCCGGCCCTCGTGACCCAGGCCACCTCAGGCGCGAAGCCTTCGATGTGCTCGGCCTCCTTCATCAGGAACGAGCGTGGGATGAGCAGCGGGAACGCCCAGTTCTCGTGCCCGCTCTCCTTGATCATGTCGTCGAAGGCGCGGGTGATCGTCTCCCACATCGCCCAGCCGTAGGGGCGCACGACCATCATGCCCCGCACGCCGGACCAGTCCGCGAGCTCCGCCTTGCGGACTACGTCGGTGTACCAGCGATCGAAGTCGTCGGACATCTTGGTGATGTCCTTCACGAAATCCTGCTGCTCCTC
>WNFG01004651.1_pt1 | contig 13611 bp, 11 predicted proteins | sample 5400431 | NCBI WGS metagenome assembly WNFG01 (sample SAMN13153346, study PRJNA577476) | soil metagenome | isolation source: 120 cm saprolite under Douglas fir tree site 2 hole 3 replicate 2 | place: USA:California | collected 2015-04-18
GCCGATCATCTTCGCGCCGGGCTCCTTGATCACCGGCATGGATTCGCCGGTCACCATGGATTCGTCGACCGCGGAGCGCCCCTCGATCAGTTCGCCGTCGACCGGAATTTTCTCGCCCGGCCGCACCCGCAGCTTGTCGCCGACGGCCACTTGAGCGAGCGGAACTTCCTCCTCGTCGCCATTCCTGACGCGGTGCGCGGTCTTCGGCGCGAGGTCGAGCAATGCCCGGATCGCGCCAGATGTCTGCTCGCGGGCGCGCAGCTCCAACACCTGCCCGAGCAGGACGAGCACGGTGATCACCGCCGCGGCTTCGAAATAGACCGCGACCGCGCCGTCGGGACCGCGGAACGCAGCCGGAAACAGGTTCGGCGCGAGCGTCGCGACGACGCTGTAGACCCAGGCTACTCCCGTGCCCAGCGCGATCAGCGTGAACATGTTGAGGTTGCGGGTGAGCAGCGATCGCCAGCCGCGCACGAAGAACGGCCAGCCGGCCCACAGCACGACCGGCGTAGCAAACACGAGCTGCAGCCAGTTCGACACATTCCGGCCGAGCAGCATGTGCAAATTCGCGAGATGTCCGCCCATCTCCAGCGCGACCACGGGAAGCGAAAGCGCCAGACCGATCCAGAGCCGCCGCGTCATGTCGATGAGCTCGGGATTGGGGCCGGTTTGCGCCCCAACCTCCGGCTCGAGCGCCATGCCGCAGATCGGGCAATGGCCGGGGCCGACCTGGCGGATTTGCGGGTGCATCGGGCAGGTGTAGATCGTGCCGGCGGGCACCGGCGTCTGTGGTGTCTCGATCGCTCCGGCCTCGCGCCTATGCGCATGAGCGGTGCGATGATGTTTCGGATGTTTCGCGACCGAGACGGGATCGGACATTGCGCGCGCCTTTCCTTAGCCCTCGAAGGCTTGAACTACATACCCGCGGGGGGTATATATCGATCATGCGTACCGAGATCAAGGCGCCGTGCCTGAAGCGGCTCAAGCGAATCGAAGGCCAGGTCCGCGGGCTCGCCCGCATGGTCGAGCAGGATCGCTATTGCATCGACATCGTCACCCAGATTGCCGCGGTGCGCGCCGCGCTGCGCCGGGTCGAGGAGGAGGTGCTGCGCGATCACGTCGCCCATTGCGTCGAGCACGCGGTCGCGTCGGGGAGCAAAGCCGAGCAGCGGCGCAAGATCGCGGAATTGATGGACGTGCTTTCCCGCGCCGAGCGCTGAGCGTGCGGCTTCCCTCGAGCTCGCTCCGCGTTTATGAATTCCTCGATCGAACCCCGCAGAGAGGAAGCGCCATGCCGGAGATCAAGACCGAGTTCCTGTTCAAGATCACGCTCGAAGTGCCGCCGCTGCTCGATCTCGGCGAGACGCCCTACGGACGACGGCGGATCGCGCGCATCGCCGGCGGCAGCTTCGAAGGGCCGAAGCTCAAGGGCGAGGTGCTGCCGGGCGGCGGCGATTGGCTCCTCCTGCGCCGCGACGGCGTATTGCAGCTCGACGTGCGGCTGACGATGCAGACGCATGACCAGCAGCTCATCTACATGACCTACCGCGGCTACCGCCACGGGCCGCAGGACGTGATCGACCGCCTCAATCGCGGCGAAGCCGTGGACCCGGCCCTCTATTACTTCCGCGCCACGCCGTATTTCGAGACGGGCGCCAAGAGCTACGAGTGGATCAACAGGATCTGCTCGATCGCGACCGGCGCGCGCACCGCGAGCGGACCGACCTATCACGTGTTCCAGGTGCTGTAGGGCGCCTAGCTGTATGCTGTCATGGCCCGCGCAAGCGGGCCACCCAGTATCCACCGCGCCAAACCGACCCACGGCTGCACAAACGAATCTTCCGAGGCTACTAGGTCGCCCGGTCAAGCCGGGCGATGACAGGCAGTGTGCCGGCCATGAAGACTCACCCCTGCCGCCCGCAGTGACGCGACAGGCGGAAGGCGAGGTCGAGCAAGACTTCGTCCGCGCCGGCCCAGCCGATGAAGGAGAGCCCGACCGGGCAGCCCGACACGCTGCCGATCGGGACCGTGACCTGCGGCAGGCCGCTCAATCCCGCGATGCAGGTGATGCGCATGACGTTGGCGCGGAAGGATTCCAGAGCCTCCGCGGAAACATCGACGCGCGGGGCAATGCCCGGCGCGGTCGGAAGCGCGAGGATCGTACCGGGCTTCGCCAATTTTCGGACCTGATCGCGCGCCCGCGCCTTGATCCTGCGGGCCTCCTCGGCGTCGCGTTGCGACACTTTTGCGGCGAATGCGAAGCGCTCGCGAACGCCGGGGCCGAGCCGCGGGTGTCGCTGCTCGATGAATTCGCCGTACATGCCCCAGATCTCGAAACCCTGGATCACGCGAAAGCACTCGCGCCAGGGATCGAGCCCCTCGGGTGCTACGCGAACCTCGCTCGGCGTCGGTAAATCGGCCGCCATGGCGGCCAGTGCGGAGCGCAGCAGCGCCGCGGCCGCCGCATCGGCCTGCTCGAACGCATCCTCCAGCGCGATCAGCGCCCCGATCCTCGCCGGGTTGGATGCGCCCTCGAGCAGCACGTGGCCGACCCGGCGAAACACGCCCGGCCCATTGGCGAACCAGCCGGCGACATCGAAGGAGGGCGCCATCGCCATGGCGCCGGACAAATGCACGCGCCCATGGGTCGGACGAATGCCGTACACCCCGCAAAAGCTCGCCGGCACCCGGACAGAACCGCCGGTGTCGCTGCCGAGCGCGAAATCGCAGGCGCCGGCCGCGGTCGCGGCAGCCGATCCGCTCGACGAGCCGCCCGGCAGGCGGCCGGGCGCGCGCGGGTTCACCGGGGTGCCGTAATGGGCATTGGCGCCGGTCACGCTGAAGAAGAACTCGTCGCAGATGGTCTTGCCGATGATGGTTGCACCGGCATCGAGAACGCGGCGCACTGCTGCGGCCGAGGAGGCGGCTCGCGTTCCAGCCGCAAGCCAGTCCGGGCTGCCGCCGCCGGTGCGATAGCCGGCGATGTCGTACATGTCTTTCACCGCGCCGGTGAGGCCGGCGAGCGGCCCGGTGGCGGCGCCGGCGATGGGCGCCTCGAGATCATGTGGCACGAAGGCCGAGAGAGAATGGGAAGCAAGCGGCATTATCGCGCCTGAGCTAGCTCTCCTGACATTCGCGGCGATCCATGAACACCGATCCCGCAATACCTGCAAAACCTGTGTCCACGGATTGCGGCTGTGCCGCTGGGCGGTCGGCCGGAACGATGAGAAGAGAATGGCATTCAGTGCACCTGGCGGTCCTGATCGGCCCAATACGGCTTGCGCAGCTCGCGTTTGAGGATTTTTCCGGACGGATTGCGGGGCAGCGCGTCGACGAAATCGATCGAGCGGGGCACCTTGAAACCGCCGATGCGGGAGCGCGCGAACTCGATCAGCTCCTCGACCGAGATTTCGACGCCCGGCTTCCTCACCACCACCGCCTTGACCGCTTCGCCCCATTTGGCGTCGGGCACGCCGATCACCGCCACGTCGGCGATCGCCGGATGGCCGAACAGCGCGTTCTCGACCTCGGCCGGATAAATGTTCTCGCCGCCGGAGACGATCATGTCTTTGACGCGATCGTAAATGTAGAGATAGCCGTCGCGGTCCAGATAGCCGGCGTCGCCCGTGTGGAACCAGCCGTCGCGAATCGCGGCTTGCGTCGCTTCCGGCAGGTTCCAGTATCCGAGCATGATTTGCGGGGTGCGGCAGACCACTTCGCCGACCCGGCCCGGCGGCAGCTCACGCCCGGAAGCATCGACGATCTTGATCGCGACCCCTGCCATCGGCTTGCCGCAGGATTTGAGCCGCTCGGTCGCATGCGCGCCGTGATCCTCGGGCGGCAGATAGGTGATGGCGCCGGTGGTCTCGGTCAGCCCGTAGACTTGCGCAAAACCGCAGCCGAAGGTTCTGAGCGCGTTGCGCAGCAGCTCGATCGGGGCCGGCGAAGCCCCATAGGCGATCAGCTCGAGCGAGGAGAAATCCGTGTTCGCGCAGTGCGGCGCCTGGAGCAGGAACAGGATCATCGCCGGCACGAAGAACGCCTTGGTAACGCCGAATTCGGCAATCAGCCGCAGGATCGTCGGTGGGTCGAACTCGCGCGCCAGCACGGTCTCGGCGCCGGCATAGAGGCCGACCAGCGCCCAGCCGCTGCCGCCGATGTGAAACAGCGGCATGCACACGAGACTGACGTCGCCCTCGTGCCAGCGGCCGAATTGCCGCAGCGCTCCGGGCAATAGCGTCAACAGGTTGGCGTGGCTCAGCTGTGCGCCCTTCGGATGACCCGTGGTTCCGCTGGTATACATTTGAACGGCGCAATCGCCGGCGCGGATCGGCCAGCCCGGATCCGCCGCGGACGCCTGCGCCGACCAGGACGCATAATCGCGCCAGGCGTGATGCTTGCCGTCGAGCGCGACGATCGTCCGCACATCTTTCAGCTCGTGCGCGACTTTCTCGACCGCACCGCAAAAATCGGCGCCGACGAACAGCAACTCGGCCTGCGCATCGTTCACCACGAAGGCGATTTCCGGCGGGGCGAGCCGGAAGTTGACCGGCACCAGCACGGCATTGGCTTTGGCGGCCCCGAACCAAAGCTCGAAGAAAGCCGGGCTGTTCTTCGCCACAACGGCGATGCGCGCTTGCGGCCTTATGCCGGCGGCAATCAGGGCGTTTGCGACCTGGTTGGCGCGCCGATCGAGCTCCCCATACGTGATGCTTCGCCCCTCGAAACGGATGGCAATGCGGTCGGGGTGCGCCGCGCTATGGCGTCGGACGATGTCGGCGACCGTCGGCACGCCGGCAATTTCCAGCACGATCGATCCTCCCAAAATTTTGCGGCAGTGTAGGTCGGCGGCCGGGAAATGGAAACGCCGCCCTTTCCCTCCCTGGAGGGGAGGGTCGCGCGCGAAAGCGCGCGCGGGGTGGGGCGATGCTGCTTCCCCACCCGGCTCGCGTCTATGACGCTCCATAGCCGATGCTCCGCATCGGCGTTGATCAAACGGCGGGGGAAGGCCGCCTATGCCTCCCCCTGCCGGGGAGGTAAAGCGCGCCTGCATCACCTCCCGGCGAACACCGGCTTGCGCTTCTCGCGGAAGGCGGCAACCGCTTCCTGGTGGTCGGTAGTCAAGTTCGACATCGCCTCGTAGGCGACGCCGGCATCGAAATGCGCCTGGAACAGCGCCTTCAGCGGCAGGTTGGTCACTACCTTGGTCCATTGCAGCGCCTTGCGCGGAAGCGCCGCGAGCCGCTCGGCCAGACCGTACACGGCGCCATCGAGCTCGGCCTCGGGCACCACCTTTGTGATCAGGCCGAGGCGCTCGGCTTCCGCCGCGGTCATGAGCTCGCCCGTGAAGAGGTAATGCCGCGCCTTGGCGTAGCCGACGAGCTGCGGCCAGATCAGCGCGCCGCCGTCGCCGGCGACGAGCCCTACGGGCACGTGCGGATCGCCGATCTTGGCATTCTCCTGCGCGACGATGATGTCGCACAGCAAAGCGAGCGACGCGCCGAGCCCGGTGGCATGGCCGTTGAGCCGGCAGATGAGCGGCTTGTCGAGATCGAGTTGGCCGAACACGATCTCCCTCGCTTGGCGCCCCGTTTCCTCGAACAAGGTCGGGTCGTCGATCGCCGCCTGCATCCAATCGATGTCGCCGCCGGCGCAGAACGCGCGGCCGCGGCCGGCGAGCACGACGACATCCGCCTCCGCATCGTGCCTGACTTCGACAAAGATGCGGGCGAGCTCGGCGTGCAGCGCGGCATTGACCGCATTGCGCGCGTCCGGCCGGTCGAGGGTGAGCACGAGGATGCGCCCGCGCCGCTCGATGGAAATGGTGCGATAGGTCTCATAGCCGGTCATGGCGCGCTCCCGGGGCTGTCCAATCGTGGTTCACCACACGGGTTGACTGCAGTTGCAGCTTGCGCCCGCGCAGTTCATGTTGAAGCTAGATAAAGCAAGCATCCGGCCTAGGCGCAATCCGCCGGCACAAGGAATGATATGCTTGCTTGGGGAGGAATTCCGCGTGGCCAAGCCGGGCTATCATTCCGTGTTCCGTCCGGGTCTGTTCGCCGAAACGGTTGCGATCGTGACCGGCGGCGGCAGCGGGATCGGCCGCTGCACCGCGCATGAGCTCGCATCTCTCGGCGCACGGGTGGGGCTGGTCGGCCGCGCGATCGAGAAGCTCCAGGCCGTGAAAGCCGAGATCGCCATGGCTGGCGGCGAGGCCGAAGCGTTCGTTTGCGATATCCGCGAGGAAGAAACAGTCCGGCAGACGATCGCGGCGGTGCTCGCGCGCTTTGCGCGGGTCGATCACCTCGTCAACAATGCGGGCGGTCAGTTCTCCGCCCCGCTTGCCGAAATCAGCCAGAAGGGCTTCGACACCGTCGTGCGCAACAATCTGACCGGCGGATTTCTGATGGCGCGCGAGTGCTACACCCAATGGATGGCCGAGCACGGCGGCTCGATCGTCAACATCGTCGCCGACATGTGGAACGGCATGCCCGGCATGGGCCATTCCGGCGCGGCCCGGGCCGGCATGGTGAATTTCACCGAGACGGCGGCACTGGAATGGTCCGGCGCCAACGTGCGGGTCAATGCCGTGGCGCCGGGCTGGATCGCGTCCTCCGGCTTGGACCAATATCCGGCCGCGATGCGCGACCACATTCGGAACTTGAAGGATCTGAGCCCGATGGGACGCATCGGCACCGAGAGCGAGGTCTCGGCCGCGATCGTGTTCCTGCTCTCGGAAGCTGCCGGCTTCATCAGCGGTGCGACGCTGCGGGTCGACGGTGCCGTGCCGATGACGCGGCCGAGCCGGCCATTGCCCAAGCACAAGCAACCCGCGCCCGCCTTCAACGGCTTTCCGCTCGCGGAGATGCCGAAGGTTCTGCGCGACTGAGCCCGCCGCGATTCCATGCCCATCCTGGAAACCCGCGTCGACCGCAGCTCCGAGAGCTTCCGCACGAATCGGGAGCAGATGCTGGCGCTGATCGCCGAGTTCCGCGGGCTCGAGCAGAAGGTGCGTGACGCCTCCAACGCCAAGCGCGACCTGTTTCGCAAGCGCGGCCAGCTCTTGCCGCGCGAGCGCGTCGCACTGCTGCTCGACCGCGGCGCGCCCTGGCTCGAGTTTTCGACGCTCGCCGGCTATCGCATGCACGACGACGACGGCCGCGATGGCGTTCAGGGCGGCGGCGGGATCGCCGGCATCGGCTACGTCTCGGGGATCCGCTGCGTCGTCGCCGCCTCCGACAGCGCCATCAAGGGCGGCACTTCGACCCCGATGGGGGTGAAGAAGAATCTCCGCGTGCAGCAGATCGCGCTGGAGAACAAGCTGCCGGTGGTGCGGCTCGTCGAATCCGGCGGCGCCAATCTGCTCTATCAGGGCGAGATGTTCGTCGAGGGCGGGCGCGGCTTTGCCAACCAGGCCCGCATGTCGGCCGCGGGCATTCCCCAGGTCACCGTCGTTCACGGCTCCTCTACGGCGGGCGGCGCCTATCTGCCCGGCCTGTCCGATTACGTGATCCTCGTGCGCAACAAGGCCAAGGTGTTTCTCGCCGGCCCGCCGCTGCTGCGCGCCGCCACCGGCGAGATCGCCGGCGACGAGGAGCTCGGCGGCGCCGAAATGCACGCGACCGTCTCCGGGCTCGGCGAATATCTTGCCGAGGACGATGCCGACGGCATCCGCATCGCACGCGAGATCATGGCCAAGCTGCCGTGGAACGAGCAGCTGCCGGCGCGTCCGCACAAAGCGTTCAAGGAGCCGCGCCACGATGCCGACGAGCTCGCCGGCGTCGTGCCGGTCGACTATCGCAAGCCCTACGACGTGCGCGAGGTGATCGCGCGCGTGGTCGACGATTCGGATTTTCTCGACTTCAAGGCGCTCTACGGCGTGCACACGGTGTGCGGCCATGCCGAGATCGAAGGCCACGCGGCGGGCCTGATCGGCAACAACGGCCCGATCGATGCCGACGGCTCCGCCAAGGCCGCGCAATTCATCCAAATCTGCTGCCAGGCCAATATCCCGATCGTCTACCTGCAGAACACCACGGGCTATATGGTCGGGCGCGAGGCCGAGCAGGACGGCATCATCAAGCACGGCTCGAAAATGATCCAGGCCGTCGCCAATGCCAATGTGCCGCAGATCACGCTGCACATCGGCGCCTCGTTCGGCGCCGGCAATTACGGCATGTGCGGGCGCGCCTACGATCCGCGCTTCATCTTCGCCTGGCCCAACAACCGCATCGCGGTGATGGGCGGCGAGCAGGCCGCGAAAGTCATGGCGATCGTCACCGAGGAGAAGCTCAAGCGCGAGGGCAAGCCCGTCGACCGGGAGAAGCTCGAGGCGATGGAGAAGGAGATCATCCAGCGGATCGACGGCGAGTCGATGGCGCTGTACGCGACCGCGCGGTTGTGGGACGACGGGCTGATCGATCCGCGCGACAGCCGCAAGATGCTGGCGTTCTGTCTCTCGATCTGCCGCGAGGCCGGGATCCGCCCGCTCAAGCCCAACACGTTCGGGGTGGGAAGGATGTGAGGGTCTGGGATGAAAAATCGCGAGCGCATCTTATTATCCGTCAGTCCGGGCCGCCGACGCTCTTCACCTCCCCTTGAAAAGGGGAGGTCGACCGCGAAGCGGTCGGGTGGGGATCGCGACCCCCTCCCGTCGCGCTGCGCGCGCCGACCTCCCCCTTTCAGGGGGAGGAAAGCGCGTCTGCCTCAGGTCCAACGAGACACGAAAGTCGGGAGAATTCGCCCATGATGTTCACGCCCGAGCACGAGGAGCTGCGCCGCAGCTTGCAAAAGTTCATCGCGGCGGAAGTCAACCCGCACGTCGATGAGTGGGAGGAAGCCGGCATTTTTCCGGCGCACGAGCTGTTCAAGAAACTGGGCAATCTCGGTTTTCTCGGGCTCACGAAGCCGGTCGAGTATGGCGGCCAGGGGCTGGATTATTCCTATGCCATGGTGATGGCCGAGGAGCTCGGCAACATCCATTGCGGCGGCGTGCCGATGGCGATCGGCGTGCAGACCGACATGGCGACGCCCGCGCTCGCCCGCTTCGGCTCCGACGGGGTGCGGCGGGAATTTTTGGCGCCGTCGATCGCCGGCGATTACGTCGCCTGTCTCGGCGTGTCCGAGGTCGGCGCCGGCTCGGATGTGGCTTCGATCAAGACTTTCGCGCGCAAGGACGGCGCGGATTACGTCATCAACGGCGGCAAGATGTGGACCACGAACGGCACCCAGGCCGACTGGATCTGTTTGCTCGCCAACACGTCCGACGGGCCCGTGCACCAGAACAAGAGCCTGATCTGCGTGCCGATGAAGACCAAGGGCGTCGAGATCGCCCGCAAGCTCGACAAGCTCGGCATGCGCTCGTCCGATACGGCGCAGATCTTCTTCGACGACGTGCGCGTGCCGCAGCGCTATCGCATCGGCGAGGAAGGCAAGGGCTTCACCTATCAGATGCTGCAGTTCCAGGAGGAGCGATTGTGGGCGGCCGCCAAGGCGCTGAAAAGCGGGGAACGGCTGATCGAGCAGACGGTCGAATACGCGCGCCACCGCCAGGCATTCGGCAAGTCGATTCTCGACAATCAGGTCGTGCACTTCCGGCTCGCCGAGCTTGCGACCGAGATCGAGCTGCTGCGCTCGCTGACCTACCGCGCCTGCGAACTCTACGTCGCCGGGCAGGACGTGACACGGCTTGCCTCGATGGCGAAGCTCAAGGCGGGGCGGCTCGGCCGCGAGGTCAGCGACGCCTGCCTGCAATATTGGGGCGGCATGGGATTCATGAACGAAACACCGGTGAGCCGCTCCTATCGCGATTCGCGCCTGGGCTCGATCGGCGGCGGCTCGGACGAGATCATGCTCACGATCATCTGCAAGCTGATGGGCACACTACCGGGCACTTCCAACGTCGCGGAGCGCAAGCGCAAGGATGACTGAGCTCCCCGACACCGCGCACATCCGGCTCGAGGCGCAGGGCCCGGTGCTGCGGCTCTGGCTGAACCGGCCCGAGCTGCGCAATGCCATGAGTGCCCAGATGGTGCGCGAGATTCTCGCGACCTTCGCTGCCATCCGGGAAGACCGCAGCGTGCGAGTGGTGGTGCTGCGCGGCGCCGGCGGCACGTTCTGCGCGGGCGCCGACCTCAAGAACCTGGCGAGCGCGACGGATGCGCCGCCGCTGGGCGCGGCCGCCGCGGCCGACGAGCTCACGCAAGCGAACCGCAGGTTCGGCCTGATGCTGGAAACGGTGAATTCGGCGCCGCAGGCATTGATCGCCGCGGTCGAAGGCTACGCCATGGGCGGCGGCTTCGGGCTTGCGTGCGTCGCCGACGTCACCATCGCGACCGAGGACGCGCGTTTCGCCATGACGGAGGTGACGCTCGGCGTCGTGCCCGCGGCGATCTCGCCGTTCGTGGTGCGGCGCATCGGACTCACGGCCGCCCGGCGGTTCGGGGTCTCCGGCGCCCGGCTCAGCGGCGCGGAAGCCCGCGAGGTCGGCATCGCGCATCTGGCCGTCACAGATGCGGCGGCGCTCGAGTCTGCGGTCACGAACGCGATCAACCAGATTCTGCAATGTGCGCCGGAAGCGGTGGCGGAGACCAAGCGCCTGATGCTGCGCGCCGCCGGTCCGACGCCACTTTCCGAGTTGCTCGATCAGGCGGCGGAGAGCTTTGCGCGCGCCGTGCGCAGCCCGGAAGGGCGCGAGGGCACCAAGGCGTTCGTGGAAAAACGCAAGCCCGCATGGGCGACACGGATCGAGTGATTATGACGAGAATGATGACCACTCTGTCTGTCATCGCCCGGCTTGTCCGGGCGACCCAGTATCCTCGGCGGGGACGGAATACTGGATGGCCCGCATCCGCGGGCCATGACAGGGCTGGCGTGATATGACCTTCGCCAAAATCCTGATCGCGAACCGCGGCGAGATCGCCTGCCGCATCGCGCGCACGGCGCGGGAATTTGGGCTTCGCACCGTCGCGGTCTTCAGCGATGCCGACGCGGACGCACCCCATGTCCATGCCGCGGATGAGGCGGTCCGCATCGGACCGGCTTCGGCCCGGGAGAGCTATCTCAATATCCCGGCGATCCTCGCTGCGGCGAAGCGTTCGGGCGCCGACGCGGTGCATCCGGGCTACGGCTTTCTCGCCGAGAATGCCGAGTTCGCCCAAGCGTGCGAGGACGCGGGCCTCGTCTTCATCGGCCCGCAGCCGGCGGCGATCCAGGCGATGGGCAACAAGGCCCAGGCAAAACGGCTGATGATCGCGGCGGGCATCCCCTGCGTGCCGGGCTACGAAGGCGATCAGTCGGACGCAGCGCTTGCGGTCGAGGCGCGCCGCATCGGGTTTCCGCTGATGATCAAGGCGGCCGCCGGCGGCGGCGGCCGCGGCATGCGCCTCGTCGGCGCGCCCGGCGCGCTGACGCCGGCGCTCGCCGCCGCCCGCTCCGAGGCGCGCAATGCATTCGGATCGGACGAGCTCATTCTCGAGCAGGCGGTCGCCGACGCCCGCCATATCGAGATCCAAATCTTCGCCGACGCGCAGGGCAACGTCATGGCGCCGTCGCCTGCCGTCTCTCCCGAACTGCGGGGCAAGATCGCCGAAGCCGCGGTCGCCGCCGCGCGGGCGATCCGCTACCGCGGTGCCGGAACGGTTGAATTCCTGCTCGACGCCTCCGGAAACTTCTATTTTCTCGAAATGAACACGCGACTGCAGGTCGAGCACCCGGTCACCGAGGCGATCACCGGGCTCGACCTCGTCGCCTGGCAGTTGCGGGTGGCCGCGGGCGAGCCGCTGCCGCGGCAGCACGAGGTTCGATTCGAGGGCCACGCGATCGAAGCGCGGCTCTACGCGGAAGACCCCTACGATGGCTTCCTGCCGCGCAGCGGCACCATCCTGGCCTGGCGGCCGGCGACGGGCGCGGGCGTGCGCGTCGATCATGGGCTGCGCTCGGGCCAGCCGGTGAGCGCGTTCTACGATCCCTTGCTCGCCAAGCTGATCGGCTGGGGGAGAACGCGCGAGGAAGCGCGGCGGCGGCTGCTCGCCGCGCTCGAGGACACGGTCGTGCTCGGGATCGACAGCAATCGCGCGTTCCTCACGAGCGTGCTCGCACATCCGGTCTTCACGGCGGGCGAGGCGACCACCGCGTTCATCGACCGACATTGCAGCGCGCGGCTTGCCGGGCGTCCGGCACCGGGCGACGGCATGGTCGCGCTCGCCGCCGCGCTGCTGTTCGAGAAAACTGCGACGCAACAGGGCTCGATGCTCGCCAATTGGTCCTCGACCGGGGCCTTGGCTTGGCCGCTGCGCGTCACCGCCGGCGGCGCGCAGTTCGCCGTGGAAATCATCCCCGCGGGTCGCGACCGGTTTTCGGTCGCGCTGGGCGAACGGCGCGCTGCGGTCGACATTTTCGATCGCGGTTCGGGGGAGCTGCGATTTGCGGTGGACGGTTTGCAGCAGCGCGCGCATTTTGTCTTCGCCGATGACGGATTGCACCTCGATGTCGCCGGGTGGACCGCGGCCTTTCGGGAGACCACGCTGGAGGCGGCCAACGCCGGCGACCGGCGCGCCGGATCGCAGCTGGGGGGCAGCGCATCGTGATCGTCGAGGCCATGAAGATGCAGCACGAGATCGCCGCCGAGCGCGACGGCGTGCTTGCGCGAATTCTCGTCAAGGCGGGCGATCAGGTCGCGACGCGCCAGCTTCTGGGCGAGCTCCAGGAATTACAAGTCGGGAGTCAGGATCCGGAACGGCAAGCGTCAAGCGATCGGACATCGTGATGCCCCAGTCCCGAAATCGAGCAAGGCCACTCCATGCACGATAAAGCGATCATCACCTGCGCGCTGACCGGCGTGCTGACCGATCCCCGGCAGCACCCGGTTCCGGTCACGCCCGAAGCGATGGCGCGCGAGGCGCGGCGGGCGTTCGATGCCGGCGCTTGCGTGATGCACGTGCATTTCCGCCAGCAGGAACCGGGCAAGGGACATTTGCCCTCGTGGGAGCCGAGCGTCGCGGTCGCGATCATGCAGGCGATCCGCGACGCCTGCCCGGGCGTGATCCTCAACCAATCGACCGGGACGCGAGGGCCGGACATCCAGGGACCGCTCGAGTGCCTGCGCGCAGTCAGGCCGGAGATCGCCGCCTGCAATGCCGGCTCGCTCAATTACCTCAAGGTCAGATCCGACGGCAGCTGGGCCTGGCCGCCACGGCTGTTCGACAACCCGGTCGAGAAGGTGCAGGCCTATCTCGAGGTGATGGCGCAGACGCGGACGCAGCCGGAGTTCGAATGCTTCGACACCGGCATCGTGCGCTGCGTCGAGATGTACGCACGCAACGGCATGTTCCGCGAGCGTCCGCGCTACAATTTCGTCATGGGCGTGGAATCCGGAATGCCGGCCGATCCGGATCTGCTGCCGATCCTGCGAAAGCTCGCGCTGAGAGACGCGCGCTGGCAGGTCACCGCGATCGGGCGCGCCGAGATCTGGCGGCTGCATCGGCGCGCCGCCGAGCTCGGCGGCGATCTGCGCACCGGGCTCGAGGATACGTTCTACCTCCCGGACGGGTCGAAGGCATCGTCGAACGGCCCGCTGGTCGAAATGCTGGCGAGCCACGCGCGGGAGGCCGG
>WNFG01004321.1_pt1 | contig 13601 bp, 10 predicted proteins | sample 5400431 | NCBI WGS metagenome assembly WNFG01 (sample SAMN13153346, study PRJNA577476) | soil metagenome | isolation source: 120 cm saprolite under Douglas fir tree site 2 hole 3 replicate 2 | place: USA:California | collected 2015-04-18
GCTCGGATGGTTGCGATCGCGGCGCACCGTGTCGCGCACGTCGATATTCGACCATTCTTTGAAATACAAGTGATAGTCGTAAGGATTTTTCGCCACAGTCCAGCAGTCGAACAACTCGTCCATCACTAGAAAACCCATCAGATCGCATAGGCCCAAAAACTCAGGGGCAGGTGGATTGTGAGCGGTACGGATCGCATTTACGCCAAGCCGCTTGAGCGTCTCCAGGCGACGTTCCCACGCGCGCAAAGGCACCGCGGCGCCAAACGCGCTGGCGTCATGATGCAGGCAGACGCCTTTTATTTTGAAGTTGCGGCCGTTGAGCCAGAAACCTGTGTCCGCATCAAAGTGAAATTCACGAATCCCAAACGTCACCGTCTCGTCATCGACAGTTGTTTTTCCGGCGCGCAGCCGAGCCACAGCACGATAGAGATTTGGATGATCCAGATCCCAGCGTTGAGGATTTTGGACGACGAGGTCTTGGGTGAAACTGACCATCGCGCCTGCGGCAATGTCCATTGGTTTTGTTTCGGCGCTTTGCACTAATCGGCCGGCTGGATCGATCACGGTAATCTCGAGCGACACATTTCGCGCCGTGTTCGATTGATTAATAACTTCGCTTTGTACGCGCACCATTGCTTGCTCTCTCGACACTTGTGGCGTGCTGACGAACGTGCCCCAGTGCCGGAGATGAACCGGATTCGTAACGACCAGGCGAACATGCCGGTAAATACCAGCACCGGTGTACCAACGCGATGCCGGCTGAGCCGAATTGTCAGCGCGAACCGCGATCACGTTGGGCTTGTTACCGAAGCTGAGATGCTCTGTCAGTTCGTAGCGAAAGCTGACATAACCATAAGGGCGTTTACCAAGGTGGAATCCATTTATCCAGACGTCGCTGTTAGCCATCACGCCGTCGAAGTCAACAAAGATTCGCCGGTCGTGGAAATCTCTGGGAAGACTAAAATGCTTTCGATACCAGCCAATGCCCGCCGGCAGGAAACCGCCGGCTCCGCCAGTAGGATTCTTTTCGTCGAAGGGCCCTTCAATACTCCAATCATGCGGTACATTCTGCTTGCGCCAGGCGCTGTCGTCGAAGTCTGGCTTCTCGGCGCCGGGAGCATCGCCTTTAAGAAAGCGCCAATCGCTGTCGAAGGAAGAAGTAACTCGAGCATATGCCACAGGTTGAGGAAATGCAGCGGGGACAATCGAGAGCAGGGCCACAAGCAGCGAAAGCAGTAGCCAGTAGCGCGCGAATGATTTGCTGATCGTGTTAGTCATCGTTACTCGAAATCGCGTCGACTCATTTGGTTGCTGGACTAATGAAGCCGTGCACGCGCAGCCACTGCTCGCAACGATGCGGCCACGTCGAGAGAATCGGATCGTCGCCGCCCAGTCCAAAACCATGAGGGCCGCGTTCGTAAACATTCAATTCGAACGGCACGCCTGCTTTAAAAGGCAGGCGGAGTTTCTTTTGTCACTTGTTCTTCGTTCGATAGCAACGCTACCAAGTCCGCCGGCGGAGTTTCTCCCAGCAACATTCTTTTCGACCCCGCGTGCGCAAACTCTCTCATCGTGATTACCGGATAGATCAGAATCATCAAGTCGGGTCTGGAACTGACGCGTTCGATGGGATCGGAAGCGTCGGTCTCGCCAGACTCAGAGTGTGTACCGATTGTCGACGCGACGTGGCCGCCGGCGGAGAATCCAAGAATGCCGATACGTTTCGGATCGACGTTCCATTCAGTCGCTCGCGCCCGCACAGTCCGGATCGCGCGCGCCGCATCCTGTAGCGGCGCCGGATGATGGTACCGAGGTCCGAGCCGATACTTGAGCACGAACGCGGTAATACCCAACGCGTTAAGCCACTCCGCGACCGGCCGCCCCTCGTGATCGGCCAGATGACTGTAGCCTCCACCAGGACAAACGATGATCGCGGCGCCGGTCGCCTTTTGACGATAGAGCGATTGCTAAGATCAAAATGCGCATCCCTTACTCCCTCGAAGCTCTGCGAGAAAAAGGTTAACCGCAAAGTCGCTCAGCCTCACGCAGAGGTCACTGAGCGATCGCTGAGCTCGGCGCTCATCTGCACATTCATCTGACAGTGAATCAAGATCAGCTCATTGAATCAAGTGCTTTTGGACGATCAAAAGTAGTGATAAGAAAACGCATTAGAAGCTATTATCGTTTGCCGTCGGTCGGGCCAGGCCAATCATCGGTGCGAAAAGGCGTCGCGGGCAATCCCGTTTCGTTCGTCAGATTGGGATGCTTCGGATCGTTATTGAAGGCGTAACGAACAGCCAGAGGCTGCGGCACTGAGTCCGACCAAACCCCGATTCGATCCTTGCCGACGATCTTCGCATTCGCCCAATGCCATTTGTGATCCACACCGGCGATTGCAAACTCGTCGAGCTTGTCGCCGTCGCGGATTCGCAAGCCTTGTCCCACGTCAGTGAATGTAAGAATGATTTTCTGACCGCTAACCTTTGCTTCGCTAAACATTGGCCCAGACTTCGTTAGCTTGCTCCCGTATACGTCGGCCAACGCCCAGAGGGCCATGCGCCTTCCGACATCGAGTTTATTCTTCGGATGGATGTCGTGCGCTTCGCCGATATCGATGGTCACGATCAAACCGGTGTTCGGCGCATTGAGAGCGGTGCGCCGCTGCGCCTCGCGCAAGTGACTCCACGCCTCGTCCGCCGGCTCCGGTTTTGGATCTCGGTAGTTGGGCAACTGAACAATACCGAATGGGAAGTTGCCTTCGCCCCAACGTTCGCGCCAGGCTCTGATCATCGTTGGCAGGAGGACGCCGTATTGTTGCGCCCGCGCTTCATTCGATTCGCCCTGATACCAGATCGCGCCGCGAATAAAGAAAGGAATTAGCGGCGCAATCATCCCGTCATAAATTGACGACGCGATTCGATACTCACGCAGCGCGTCAGGCACTGCCGGAGAGGGCTGCGGTCGAGCGCCCGCAGCTCGCGCTTTGTCTGCCTCCGCGCGCCATTTCTTCAGCGCCTCGTCGTACTCAGCACGCACTCTTGGTCGTTCCTCATCCCAGATCTTTGTGCGCTCAACCGTCGGACGAAGATCATCAGAGGCCAGCAGGTAATCAACCGGCGTCCAGGCTTCGGCCTGCGAGCCACCGTACGAGGAGTTGATCAGCCCGATAGGAACCTGTAACTCTTTTTCCAACTCGACCCCGAAGTAATAACCGGCCGCGGAAAATTCTTTCACGCTCTGCGGCGAACAAGCCTGCCAGGTTGCCAAAGGCGGAGGTCGGTGCTTGAACGCGACCTGGCGGTCGACATTGAAGAGCCGAATCAACGGATGATTGGCAGCAGCAATCGCAGCTTCACCATTCGCGGTCTCACTCAAAAGGCGTTGCATGTTCGATTGCCCTGCCACGAGCCACACCTCGCCCACCAGAATGTCCTTCAACTCGATCGTGTTCTTTCCCGCGATGAACATTGTCGACGGCGTTGCGTTGGCACCCATCGGATCGAGTCGGACGAGCCACTTGCCATCCGCGGCGGCGGTTACTTTCTTCGACTGACTGTCGAAACGAACGGTAACCACTTCGCCGGGATCGGCTTTGCCCCAGATCGGCACACGCTGACGCTGTTGGAGCACCATTCCGCCGCTGATCACATCCGGCAAAGAAATGTTTGCCCGCGCTGCCACCGGCAATATCAGCGCGGCGATGATGGCGAAAAGGATCCTGCTGTGTGTCTTCATGATCGTTTCTGTCTCTCAGCCTTAACCGCCTTTCCTTTCTCCGACAGGTAGCGATTCAGTGGCTTGCTTCTAAGGATTTTTAATCCCTCGACTACCAGAGAGGCGTTTAATTCGGCGCCAGCCGGACTTGTATGCGTATGATCCGTCGCGAACAGCTCTTTCACTTTCTCCTCTCCCAACTCTTCATACTTGTTGGCGATCAAGGTTGTGAGATCGATGAACGTTACGTTCTGAGACTTTGCGATTTCGGCGGCCCATAGCCCGAATTTTCCGGACCCGCGTTCGACCCTGCCGTCTTTCCAAATGTTTCGCACGGTCAGCGACATGACAATCGGCATCGCGCCCTTGGCTTTGGTATCAGCTATCATCTTCCGCATGTACCAACCGTAGGTATGGACGACCTCGTGCTTTTTGGTTAACACGTTGTCTATCTCCTGAGTCTCTTCACCGGTGCCGGGAAGCGAGCCGCGGGCGCGCGACGCATCGTTGGTTGCACCCGCGTCGTTATGGCCAAATTGAATCAAGACAAAGTCGCCCCTCTTCATCTCGCTCAAAACCTTGTCCCAAAGGCCTTCGGTGATAAAAGTTCGGCTGCTGCGTCCTCCGCGCGCTCGATTGAGAACATTGATCTTCTTTGCGTCAAAGTAGCTGATGAAAGGATCACCCCAGCCTTGCGCGCCATTAGCATTGTTGTTGGCGGTAGAGTCACCGACGACAAAAAGTATCATCAGGTGCGAATTGATTGGTCGTTGTTCACCCAGGCGCGTCTCTCTATCACGCGCGTTCAGAGTCTGAACCAGCCCAAGAGAAATACTCAGCGTTAGATAAATCAATGCCGCCGCATACACAATCGGTTTCGTCTTACGGCTCGTACAGTTCATTGTCTTTCAACGGACACTCCAATTTGCCGATTAACGATTAGCGTGGCCGATGAGCATTAGAACCCATCGCGCACGAATGTTGTCAAGCTTTCCCGAAAGGGCTTATATTGCTTCCGCAAACTTTGCTTTGAGGAGGACATAGATTTCGGTGAAAAGATTGACCACAACATCTCTAGTCCTCTCCCTGCTGTTATTAACCGCTGCACCGCTTCGATCACAGACGCGGCCGCGCCGGGTCGGGCGTAATCTCGAGATCCCCATCGAGCGGCCTGTCGAGCGCCCAAGGAATAGAAGCTGGACGCGCGTTTTGCTCGGTACTGCCATCTCGATGGGGAACCGTGGTGGAATAAGTTGCACCCCTTCAAGAGATATCTTTAGAGGACGGCGTCGTCTCTGATGATGCGCCCATGAGATTCGCCGTAAACGTGAATTCAGTCTGAAACTATTAGTCGCGCACGCAGCGAAAGCCGAGATTGTTCAGGCCGCTGTCAGGCGTGGCATGACTGCGCGCGGCGACCCGATAGTTGCTGCAGAAGTTTTCCGCGCACATCCACGATCCGCCTCTAATCAGTCGCTCCTTGCCATCGTCTGGGCCTTTCGGATCATCGCGAGCAGACTTCAGGTAATAATCATCCGCATACCAATCGGCGCACCATTCCCAAACGTTGCCGGCCGTGTCATAGAGACCGTAGTCGTTCGGCGGAAAACTCTCCGCTGGAGCGCGACTGATAAAGCCGTCTTCACCGGTGTTTCGATCGGGAAAGTGACCTTGCCACCAGTTGGCCACAGGTTTGCCACCCGGACGCAGCTCATCGCCCCACGAATATTTCTTCTGCGCGAGTCCACCGCGCGCCGCATATTCCCATTCTGCTTCCGTGGGTAGTCGCTTGCCTGCCCATCGCGCATACGCGACGGCGTCGTTCCACGAAACCTGGCAGACTGGCTCGTTGGACATAGGTTCCGATTCTGGTCCATCCGGATGGCGCCAGTTGGCTCCTTTAGTTTTCTTCCATTCGCCTGACTTGAGATTAAAGGCGCCGGACCAGCCGAACCTTTCTGCGTCCGTTTTGTAATTGGTCGCCGAGATGAAAGTGACAAACTCCCCGACGGTTACTTCATGCCTGTCCATCCAAAAAGTCTTGACCGTTACCTCATGGGCCGGCGCTTCGTACGGCATCCCATCTTCCGTTCCCATCAGGAATTTCCCGCCACTGATAAGCATCATGCCATCACGCTCAGTGCGAGGCGCTTTAGCGTCTGACGATTCAGCAATCAATTGATTGGCGGGGCGCGATGTCCGAGAGTCAGTCGTTAAAGATGTTCGCCGGCAACTCTGCACCGAAAGCAGAATCAGCACCGTTATGATCGGTAAGCACGAATTGCGAGCTTTGATATGCATCACGAGAGAATGGCCATATTACCCCAGCTCTCGTCCTCGCCTTGTCAGAGAGTTGCAAAACTCGTATAACTGGCGGCAACAAGATGACGTATTCGCTCTCAAAAGTCACTGCAGCTGTGAGTCTATTTGCCTTGTGGCTTTCTTCCTCGCTGCCTACAACAATGACGGCGCCATCATCCGCGGCGAAAAAGCCAAAGTACAACGTCCTCTTCATTATCTCTGATGATCTGCGGCCCGACTTGGGCAGCTACGGGAACCCGATTATCAAGACGCCGAACATTGATGGTCTCGCCGAGCGCGGAACGCGTTTCGATCATGCTTACGCGCAGTTTCCGCTCTGCAATCCGTCGCGCAGCTCGCTATTCAATGGACGCTACCCGACACAGACCGGCGTGATGGACAACAACACCTACTTCCGAACGAAGCATCCGGATTACGTAACGCTGCCGCAGTATTTTCAGAAGAACGGCTACGCGACCCTGCGCACTGGCAAGATTTTCCACGGGGGGATTGACGATCAGCTTTCGTGGACCGAAGGCGGGGAGCCGGTCGATCCGGCCATCGTCAATCGGCCACCGAGCCCGGTCGCCAGCGGTCAAGGCGCCCGTGAGGTCGACGATCCGGATGTTGCGCCTCAACCAAACAGACCGGCGCGCGCCTCAGCTTCGGATCGGATTGTCGTGTTGGAAGGCGACGGAGAGTCGCATGGAGATTACAAGATCGCCACGCGCGCGATCGATTTTCTCGATCGATATAAGAACAAGCCTTTCTTTCTCGCGGTTGGTTTCAATAAGCCGCACAGCCCGCCCACCGCCCCCAAAAAGTTCTTCGATCTTTACGATGCGAACAAAATTCCGTTGCCTCCGGATTTCAACACGCATCCGCAAGCGCCGCCAGGTTTTCCGGACATCTCGATTTCGCATCGCAACACCGATCTCTTCATCGGACGCGACGCTTCACCCGCGGAAGCTCGCGAGATGATTCGCGCTTACTATGCGTCGACCAGCTTCGTGGACGCACAGGTAGGGCGCGTGCTCGGCGAGCTTGATAAGCTAAACCTGCGTGACAAAACCATCATCGTCTTCTGGGGCGATCATGGTTATCATCTCGGCGAAAAAGGAAAATGGTCCAAGGCGTATTCGCTCTACGAAGTCGCTACGCGCGTGCCGCTGATTATTGACCTGCCCGGCGCGAAGACGCAGGTCACTGATCGCACGGTTGAATCTCTCGATTTGTATCAGACGCTGGCGGAGCTCTGCGGTTTGCCGCGTCCGCAAGGTATCGAGGGCCACAGCCTGGTTCCTTTACTTCGCAATCCGAAGGCAAGTTGGGCGTACCCAGCCTTCGCGGTGGTCCAGTTTCAGGGCAAGTTTGGCGAATCCGTTCGCACCGAGCGCTGGCATTACGTCGAGTGGGACGAAGGCCGAGCCGGCGCAATGCTTCTGGATCCCCTAAGGGATCCGCGCGAGTTGAAAAACGTCGCATCCGATCCTGACCGCTCGCGCACCGTGCAGGAAATGAAAAGCTTGCTCAAGCAGTTGCCAGCGCCCGGCACGAAATAGAACCGCTAATGCGCTGAAGGTCTCATCTGAAGCGCCGTCGCCGCTGCGCTTTGCCGACTCCAAAGAATGCCTATCGAGCGTGGATGAGAATCTGAGCTCCCGCCAGACCATCCGACCGGGCAGTGAGCTTGATTTGTCCTGACTGACCCGACTTCGCGCGCACGATCACCAGAACCAAACCGTTATAGGCCTTTCGCTCTTTTGCTTGAAAGGATTCGTGATCGGTGGCGTCGCCGTTGTCTATGGCCACTATTTCGCCGGGACCGGAGATCTCAAAGCGCACTCGATTTTTCGAGCGCGGCACGAGCCAACCGTCTTTGTCCGCGACCGTCACGGTGACGAACGAAAGGTCTTGGGGGTGCGGCAACGTGACATTCTTCCAGCCGGAATCGTCAAAGGCCGGCGCCTCAGCTCCCTTAGGATCACCAACGTAAAGCTTCCAACCGGAATTGAAGTTGTATTTCGTTCGAGCGCTCGGCGCAGCATCAAATGGTCTGGACGCACCGGCGAAAGAAGGAAACCAGAATAGCGCGAGAACCGACCCGATTAGAATTACCCTGCGCTTCAGCGTTGACAAGAGATTCATCACTCGCTTAGTTACCCAGCGGTTTGACACTGTTTGATTTCGGGCTGGCCGGCAGTACGAAACTGTTAACCGGATCGGGATGGCTTGGATCAAACGACGCAATGTCGCTGGCCAGGAATTTTTCTAATCCGAGCTTACTGGCCTTAATCCCTTCGACGATGCACCTCGCCAACTCGTAACTTCCATAGTTATCGTGGTGCGTGTTGTCGTCTGGCGCGAAGGCGCGCTTTGAAGCGTCAGGTCCCCATGCTTCATAGAGCGTCTTGCTCATCGCATTCAAATCGATGAGCGGCACGTTCTCTTCGCGCGAGAGCTGTCGCACGGCTTCGGGATAATCACCGTGCGAGTTTGTGATCTTGCCGTTCTGATCAAAAGTGCGGCGCTGCACCGGCGTAACTAAAACCGGAATGCCGCCGCGTTTGCGGGCCTCGGCGACAAACTGTTTCAAGTCGGTTTTGTAAGTCGTGAACGCGCCCACGCCTTCCCCTTTTTCTTTTTCGTCATTGTGACCGTACTGAATAATCAAATAGTCGCCCGCCTTCATCGTGCTGAGAACTTTATCCAGGCGATGCGCGCCGAGGGAGCTGCGCAAAGACTCGCCGGACTCAGCATGGTTCGCGATCGCAATTCCCGGCTTGAAAAAGCGCGTCAGCATCTGTCCCCAACTGCTGTAGGGCTCGGAAGGCTGGTCGCACACGGTCGAATCGCCAAGCAAATAAACTGTAGGCACTTCAACCCTGGTGATCTCGATCGCGCAAACGCTCGGATGCGAGTTGTTGAATTCAAGCGTCAGCTTCTCGTCCCACGCCCACCATTCAGTAGTTTTCTCGCGATCCTTGAGTTTGACTTCGCCATCCCCGGCGATCTGTGCCGTACGCACGTTGACCGTGAAGGTTCGCGCCACGAACTTGCCGCGCGCGGTTTGCACTCGCTCTAACATCAAGCGACGCAATTCCGCCTTGATTGTGGTCGTCGTCTCTTCCTGCGCATCGCCAAGCGTCACGGTCACATTGTAATTTCCTTCTGGCACCGCCACCGAGAAATAGAAAGGCTGGTTGCTCGCGCAGAAGTCGCTCCGCAAGGCATCCTTGCCGCCGCGATCGAGACAAGTAACTTTCGCTCCTGGCTCGAAACCATAGCCGAGTTCTTTGCTGTAAATGGTGTTCGCCAAAACTTGCGTGTGCCCCGGCGCAATTTTGCCGGGGCCAAAATCGAATTTGTAGATCGGTTGTTTCGTCGCCCCAGTTGGCTTGGTTTCGTATTTCGCGGCGGACGCCGGCGACGTTGTTTGATATGAACTCGAAATCAGTAGCATCGCGAGGACTGCGAAGATTGCAGGAGCTCGCTTTGTTACCGCCGTCGTGAGCATCAGCTTATCCTCATGCGCGTTGTACTAGCGGGTACAGTTAGAACTTCCTGAGTTCCACGCGTTCGAGCCGGACGTTGGCAACGGGAAACGATTGCTGGACGCTGAAGTCCTCGATGTTCTTTAACACAAACGTCGGCGCATTTCGGCGTTTTTGCGCTCTCACTTGAAAGAAATCGGCGCCCTTGACGTCATTGAGTACAAATGCTGGCCGCTGATCTTCGTTCAGGTATCTGACTTCAACGTCATTCATCGCCAGTCCTTTAACATGCCGGACAAACAAGCCGTACGCCGGAATTACGCCGAACATCGACGGCTCTGGATAGTTTGTCTCTCTCTCCGGTGGCTCAAGCGCGGCTTGCTCGCTCGTGCCGCCACCGCGATAGTAGATACGAACGTTACTGAGTCTCACGTCCTCGATATCGTGACCAGGAATGCCGCTGATAATCGAAGCATATCGCGGGTCAGCATTATAAGCGATGATGTTGCTGATGTTGATGCGCCGCAATTCACCAACCGGCATGCCAGCGGGCCCACGCATGCGACCGCCCAGCCGCAGAAAGATCGGAGAGTTCACAATATCGCGCATCGTAATATTCGTGATCGAGACATCTTCAAGCGATCCGCCGTCAACAGTTTCCAGCGCGAGACCGCGACAGTGATCGAAGACGATGTTGGAAATAGTGATGTTCTTGAAGCCGCCATTCGATTCAGTTCCCAACTTGATTCGACCCGCCGGGCCATCATGATCGGGAGCTTCTGTGACGTTGCGCTTGAATGTTCCGTCCAGCAGCGACCCGATGTCATAGCCGCTCACCAAACAACCGGTGACAGTTACGTTCTCTGTCGCGCGCGCGAAGCCGAGAGCGTAGGAACTTTTGAGGACAATCGCATCGTCATTCGGCGAGTTCACGCTCGCATTTGAAATGCGTACGTTGCGGCACGAATCGATGTCGATGCCGTCGCGGTTCGTGTCGATCTTGACGCTATCGATTGTCAGATTGTCGACGCCCGTTGCCAGGATAGCAAAGTGGCCGCCATTCAAAATCGAGATGTCGCGGATGATCACGTTCCGGCAGTTCTTTAGGCCAATCGCTTTGTTGCCAAGGCCATTCATCTCGCTGACGGGAGCATCTTCGCCCAGCGGAGATTCAACCTTAGCTTGCGGGCGCGCGTCGCCCAAACTTACCGGAGCGTCGCCAGCCTGTTGCGGCCGGCGCGGACGCGGACTGCGACGCGTGAGACGTCGGCCATCAATCAGCCCTGGACCAAGAATGGAAATGTCTTCCAGCCCGATACCTGCAATCAGACTGTTCTGCCAGTGGCTGTGGCCAAAGTCCTGGTACATGTCCCACTGATTGATCTCGGGCAGATCATAGCTACCTTTGATTTTGCTCGGATCAGCAGCGAGAATCGTTGCGCCCTGATCGAGATAAAGTGCGATGTGGCTCTTGAGACGAATCGTGAAAGAAAGGTAAGTGCCTGCGGGAAAGCGGACGGTGCCCCCGCCGGCTGCTGCCGCCGTCTCAATCGCTGCGTTGATGGCTGGCGTGTCTACCGTCTTACCGTCACCTTTCGCGCCAAAGCTTCTCACATTGTACCCGCCAGCAACTCGCGACCGTGCGATGCTGTCAATCTCTGCTGGGCCTCGCTTTTGACCGTGCGTAACGGTCAGGGAAATAGCAAGAGGCGTCAGTACGAGGAGAATGATAAGCGATGTTTTAGTTTTCATTCTTATCGACTTCGTGTGATTTCGTGGATCGCTTTTTCCACTGGTCGGAAGTCGATCCACGAATTCACACGAAATAGCGCGCCGTTGAACCTGGTCATTGGCTACCGTTGGAGACTCGATCTCACGACTTCAGGCGTGTCCACTTTTTCGCTGTTCGCGACTTTCACAGGTGCACCATCCTGCGTCCGCAGCCTGACATTTTTCATCTTCCAATCACGCGCATATTCGATGAAGCCAGCCTCGCGGCCTTCAGCCGTGATGTTCCGCCAGTTCACGTTTAAAATTGGCCTTTCTGCTAAACCGCTCCCTGAGAAGATACGGCGTGCGCCTACAATCTCAACATTCTCGATTGTTATGTTGCGAAATTCGCAAAGACCACGCTCGGCAGGAATGACCGGAGTACTAAGGACGATCCAGTGTGGCGGGATGTTCTTAACATCCTTGGGGATGGTCGCGTAGCTGTAGCTCGGATTCCAGTTCAGCGTGAAGGTGAACGGCAGTGGCACATTCTCCATCCTGATATCGCGGACCAACACGTCTTCCACGAATCCGCCGCGGGTCTTCGCCGACTTGAAACGGATGCCTTCGCTCGTGCCAATCCCTCGATTGTTGTAGGCGACAACTTTTCGTATCCCGCCTGAGGTCTCGCTGCCAAACGAAAGCATGCCCCCGCCACGCCGCGTGATGTTGTTGCGAATGACTACGTATTCGGTCGGTCGATTGACGCGCAGCCCGTCAGCGTCGCGACCCGCCTTCAAACAAATGTCATCGTCGTTGTTATCGATGTCGCAGTTCTGTACCAGGACTCTGCTGGACGAGTCGATATCAACCCCGTCCGTACTGGGACCGGCGTTGTCCGTAATCCTGATCCCATCCACTGTCACGTGATCCGAATAGACAACCTGGACGGTCCAAAACCCCGAGCGCTTCAAGGTGAGATTCTCGACGCTGACATCCGTCGATTTCCAGATCACCATCAGCCGCACGCGCTCCGCATCGTAGTCGGCCGCCCATCGCAAGCCGCGCGGTTCATATTCGCGACGCAAGGCCCAATACTTGTCCCACCATTTCTTGCCTTGTCCATCGATAATCCCGCCACCGGATATCCTGACGTTCTTCTGATCGTTGACATTAATCAGAGCGGCGGGCCATTTCATCTCGATGCCTGCCACGCGCGTCCAGATGGACGGATAATCTGAGTCCGTCTGGCTGCCAAGCAACGTCACGCCCCGATCAAGGCGCAAATGCACATTGCTTTTGACAAAGAGCGCCCCTGTCAGATAGACACCCGGCCGCAAGTGCACGACTCCGCCGCCTGCTCTCGCACAAGAGTCAATGGCTTTCTGGATCGCTTTAGTCGAGTTTGTCACGCCATCACCGGCTGCGCCAAATGAATTAGCCAGAAACTCTCGCTTCCCCTCTGGTGTGCGCCTGGCGCCGACTTCGCTTACCCACTCAGGCAAATCATTTGCGGTACCGATGAGTTTGGACTGGCCCAGCGCCACATCTGCAACAGATGCTGCGAGATAAAAGCCAAACAACAGTACAATTCGCGCTGGTCGCTTCTTCCGCATCGGATCAACGTAATTCGGCGAGACTTCGAAGGAGTGAAATACTAACCGACCCAGATACGAAGGTAAAGAATCGCGCCGATACACCTCCACCAGAGTTTTTGGCGGGTCCGAGACGTAACACGAGGATGCACGAACAGAAAAAGCGTTCTTACCGCGAGTGATTTCGAGCGCACCGAAGCGTTCGGACTGACGAAGACTTGTAAACGCTCGCTCCTTTTGCACCGCACGTCTCGCGACCCAAATTCAGTTGCCAAGATTTCACTTTGACTTAGAGTAGGTGGGAAAGCCTTTGGAGTGTCAGTTGAGGAGGCTGACATCAGCTCTGCTCCATGAGCTTCAAGGGCGCCTTCCTGCTCTGCTGAAAGAGAACTTGGCGGGCATACACCTTCATGGCTCTTTCATCGTCCAGAGTTCGGAACTACACGCGCATGGACTTTGAGCGCATGATGGACCCCGTCTTCTTCCGCGCCCAGAATTTATTCATCAGTTTGGTCGCAACTACCTTATTTCCATTGATGGATCTTGTGCTGCTGATCTGCTTGATTCAGCTTGATAAGTTAGTGGCTTGGGCATTAGTTCCATATTTGCTGTACCGGCTATATTCTCTGTGGTGGGCTTACGGTTTATGGAAAATGAATCGTAGCCTTGGATGAATGCTGAATTTTGGTTGCCGGCCAACAAGTCGGATATTTTCATGAAACATCTTTCTGGATATCCATACGGTGAAACTTTAAAAAACATTTCCGTCTCCGGATTTACCCTGACG
>WNFG01005359.1_pt1 | contig 13599 bp, 14 predicted proteins | sample 5400431 | NCBI WGS metagenome assembly WNFG01 (sample SAMN13153346, study PRJNA577476) | soil metagenome | isolation source: 120 cm saprolite under Douglas fir tree site 2 hole 3 replicate 2 | place: USA:California | collected 2015-04-18
TGTAGAGTGTGCGCACCCCGAGCCCGAAAGGAGCGCACGGCAATGGGCGAGATGCTCCCCCTCAGCACTGAAGACGGTCACGCGCTCGCCAGATACCGCGCCGCGCCGCAAGGAAAGCTCCGGGGCGCCCTCGTGATCATCCAGGAGATCTTCGGCGTCAACTCCCACATCAAGCGTGTCACCGACGGCTTCGCCGCCGACGGCTACGTAGCGCTGGCGCCGGCGATCTTCGACCGGGCCGAGCGGGACTTCCCTGGGGCGAGGCCGATCAGTCGATCTCGCCCGACCACTGGAAGAAGGTGTCCGCCGCGCACCCGAACCTGCCGATGCACATCTATTCGGCCGGTCACGGCTTCAACGGCGACGAACGGGGGAACCATCACGAGCCCAGCGCCACGCTGGCGCGCACCCGGACGCTGGACTTTCTCAACCAGTACCTGGGGTAGGAGGAGCGGCCCATGCTGAGCGAGTTCAAGACGTTCATCATGCGCGGTAACGTCGTCGACCTCGCGGTCGGCGTGATCATCGGCGCGAGCTTCGGCGCCATCGTCACCTCGCTCGTCAACGATGTCGTGATGCCGCCGGTCGGGCGGCTCCTCGGGGGCGTGGACTTCAAGGACTTCTTCATCAGGCTGTCGGGGCCGTCCTATCCGACGCTCGCCGCCGCGAAGGCCGCGGGCGCCCCGACGCTCAACTACGGGCTGTTCCTGAACGCGGTGATCAACTTCCTCATCGTGTCATTGGCCGTCTTCCTGCTGGTCCGCCAGGTGAACCGCCTGCTCCCGAAGCCGGCCGCCCCTGCGGCGACGCCGACAAAGGACTGTGCCTGGTGCGCGACGCCGATTCCGGTCAACGCGAAGCGATGCCCGCACTGCACCTCGAACCTGGCGGGCTGAGCGAGCGCGCCTAGACAGCCGTCGCGGGGCCGCGGTGCGAGCCGCAGGGCCGGGCGGGAGTGGGGCCCTCAGGCCCGAGGCGAGCGATATGAAAGTCCCGCCGGCCGAAGCGAACCCATGAAAGAAAGTCGGCGCCGTGAGCGCCGATGATCCGAGCGAGCAGCTGTTTGCCCGCGGCGTGACCGACGGCTTGCCCGTCGTGCCGCCGACGCGCGAGCGCGTGGAGGCGACGATCGCCGCCTCCGGCTTCCGCGCCGACGATCTGATCGCGCTGGTGGCACCGACCTTTGGGCGCGCGACCGTCGAGCGGATCGCGGTGAACGCCGTAATGGCGGGCTGCCGCCCGGAGTATCTGCTGGCGGTGATCGCGGGCGTGGAGGCGCTCTGCGACGAGAGCTTCAGCCTCGTCGGAGTGTCGGGCGTCCCCGGCTGGCCCTTCGCCGACTCGCCCGCGCGCCTCGTGCTGAAGAAGATCCGCCGGCCGGCCTAGCCGACGGACAATGGAATATCCCCACGGCCTGCGGGCGCTGAACCACGGCGACTTCCGGCGCTTCTACTTCTCCCAGCTCGCGGCGCAGGTCGGGAGCTGGATGCAGAATGTGACGCAGGCCTGGCTCGTCCTGCAGCTCACGAACTCGCCTTTCAAGCTCGGGCTCCTCGCGACGCTTCAATTCTCGCCGGTGTTGCTCTTCTCCATCGTCAGCGGCGCCGTCGCCGACCGTTTGCCCAAGCGCCCGCTGCTCGTCGCCACCCAGACGACGCTCGCGTGCCAGGGGCTACTGCTCGCCCTGCTGGTAGCGACGGGCCACGTGGAGTACTGGCACGTGGCCGTGCTGGGCCTGGCCCTCGGCTTCGCCAACGTCGTGGACCAGCCCGCTCGCCAGTCGTTCGTGATGGAACTGGTGGGCCGCGCCGACGTGTCGAGCGCGGTCGCGCTCAACTCCGCGGGGTTCAACCTCGCGCGCATCGTCGGGCCGGCGGTCGCCGGAATCGTGATCGCGCGTCTCGGGGTGGCGCCGACGTTCTTCGTCAACAGCCTCGGCTTCATCGGCGTCATCGTCACCCTCCTGAGAATGAAAGCGCGAGGTTTGCCGCCCGGCACGGCGCACGCGTCGATCTTCGAGGAGATCGCCGAGGGTGTGCGGTACGCCGCGGGCACGCCGCGGCTCCGGCTCGCCATCGGTCTCGTCTTCGTGGTGAGCCTCTGCGTCTTCAATTTCAGCGTGTACGTGCCCCTCCTGGCCAAGAACGTGCTGGGGCTGGGCGCGGAGGGATTCGGGTTCCTCATGGCATCGCTCGGCGTCGGCGCAGTGGGCGGAGCCCTCACGGTCGGCGCCCGCGCCGCGCGTCCGTCGGTTCGCTCGATGCTCGTGTCGGCGACGCTGGCGCTGAGCACGCTCATGGCTCTGGGCGTCACTCGTCGCATCGAGCTCGCCATACCCCTGCTGTTCTTCACCGGCTACTGGGGGATCATGCTGATGGCGAGCTGCAACACGTCGATCCAGCTCCAGGCACCCGACGGGCTACGCGGGCGGGTGATGAGCATCTACACGTGGGTGTCGGGCGGCGTCTTCCCGATCGGCGCGTTCATCGTCGGCACGATCTCGCAGGGGTGGGGCGTGTCCGTGGCATTCCTCTGGAACGGCACGCTCGGCCTCGCGGGCGTGGGCGCGCTCGCCCTGTGGTGGCGACTCCGACGGGATTGACGGCAGGGAGCGCTACTTCTTCGGGTACCCTTTGGTCCCCAGCGCCTCGGTGATCTCTGCGAGAATCACGGGGTCGTCGATCGTCGCGGGCGCGCTGTACTCCTGGCCGTCGGCGATCTTCTTCATCGTCCCGCGGAGGATCTTGCCCGAGCGCGTCTTGGGCAGGCGCTTGACGACGAGCGCGGTCTTGAACGCGGCGACCGGGCCGATTTGCTCGCGCACCTTCTCGACGAGCTCCCTCACGATTCTCGTCCGCGACGCCGACGACGGCGCACTCGGCCACGTCGGGATGGGCGGCGAGCACCTCCTCCATCGCGCCGGTGGAGAGCCGGTGCCCAGCGACATTGATGATGTCGTCCACGCGGCTCATGATGTAGAGGTATCCGTCCGTGTCCTTGAAGCCCGCATCGCCCGTCAGGTAGTGGCCGGGGTGCTTCGTGAGATAGGACGTCTCGTACCCAGCGTCGTTGTTCCAGAGCGTCGGCAGGCACCCCGGCGGTAGGGGCAGCCGGATGGCGATCGAGCCGATCTGTCCGGCGGGCATCTCGTCGTTGTCCTCGCCGAGAACGCGGACGTCGTACCCGGCCACCGGCTTCGTGGGGGATCCGGCCTTCACGGGCAGCATGCCCAGGCCGACGCAATTGGCGGCGATGGGCCACCCCGTCTCCGTCTGCCACCAGTGATCGACGACAGGTACGTGCAGCTTGTCCTCCGCCCAGTGGAGCGTGTCCGGGTCGCAGCGCTCGCCCGCGAGGAAGAGCGTACGGAACCGCCCGAGGTCGTACTTCGCCATGTGCGTCCCCTGCGGATCCTCCTTCTTGATCGCGCGGAACGCCGTCGGCGCCGTGAAGAGCGCGTTCACGCCGTGCTCGGCGATGAGGCGCCAGAACGCGCCGGGATCGGGTGTGCCCACCGGCTTGCCCTCGTAGAGGATCGTGGTGCAGCCCCCGAGGAGCGGCGCGTAGACGATGTACGAGTGGCCGACCACCCAGCCGATGTCCGAGGCGGCCCAAAAGACCTCGCCGGCGCCCATTCCGTACACGGCGCTCATCGACCACTTGAGCGCGACGGCATGGCCGCCGTTGTCGTGCACGACGCCCTTGGGGATGCCGGTGGTGCCCGAAGTGTAGAGGATATAGAGCGGGTCGGTGGCGGCGACGGGCACGCACTCGGCGGGCGTCGCGGCGGCGACCTCCTCGTGCCAATCCCGATCGCGCCCGCGCACCATCGGGGCCACTCCTTCCCGGCGCTGCAGGATCACGCAGCGAGGAACCTTGTGCTGCGCCAGCTCGATCGCGCCGTCGAGCAGAGGCTTGTAGGGAATGACGCGGTTGACCTCGATGCCGCAGGAGGCCGAGAGGATCAGCTTGGGCTTGGCGTCGTCGATGCGCTTGGCCAGCTCGTTGGAGGCGAAGCCGCCGAAGACCACGGAGTGGATCGCGCCCAACCGCGCGCACGCGAGCATCGCGATCACGGCCTCGGGCACCATCGGCATGTAGACGACCACGCGGTCGCCCTTCTCGACCCCCTGGCGCCGGAGCATGCCGGCGCAGAGCGCCACCGCGTCGCGCAGTTCGAGGTAGGTGTACGTCCTCACCGTGCCGGTGACGGGGCTGTCGTAGACGAGCGCGCGCTGCTTGCCGCGGCATCGGTCGATGTGCAGGTCGAGCGCGTTGTAGCAGGTGTTGAGCTCGCCCCCCGTGAACCAGCGGTAGAAGGGCTTACGCGAGTCGTCGAAGACGCGGTCCCAGCGCTTGTCCCAGTGGACATCCTCGGCGGCCGCCGCCCAGAAGCCTTCGGGGTCCCTCATCGACCGCGCGTACGCCTCGTCGTAGACGCTCTTCGCCATTGTGAGCCCTCCCTGGGCGCTGCCGCTGGGCGGCGCGGGAACGTTATCACGGCCCACGTGGGCACCGCCAAGCCCTGATCCCATGGGAGAATCAGTCTCTCTTGACAATCTCGATCGAGAATAGGTATTTTCCATCCTATTGGAGGCGGGATGAGCACTTACGTCCAAGAGCCAGCCTTGCGCTGCCCGGTCTGCAAGGCGCAGGTGGCCGTGAAGCTCCAGAACGAGGTGGTCATCCATAACGCGATCCCGAAGGTCGAGCCGCCGACGGGCCGCGTGACTGCCAAGTGCCCGCGATGTAAAGCGTGGGTGCGGGTACCCCTACGGTATGTCGGGTGACATGACTCCGTCGTAAGGCGACGTCGAAGGCAAAGACACAAGCCGGGAGGACGGCCGAGAAGCGCGCCCGCTCCCCGGCTTTTGCGTTTCTGGAGGCACCCATGAGTGAAGCCGTAAAAGAGACGAAGGCGCAGCGCGTGGAGAGGCTCAAGCGCGAGCTGAATCCCTGGGAGGCGTATGCCGACATCCAGCGCTTCGCGCGCGAGGGCTGGGACGCGGTCCCGCCCGAGTGGCTCGGCACGTACTTCCGCTGGTGGGGCATCTATACCCAGGGCGATGGTGTCGGCGCGGTCGGCGGCAAAGGCGGCGAGGGCAAGGCCGTTCGCCACTTCATGGTGCGTATCCGGATCCCGAACGGCGCACTCGAGTCCAACCAGCTCAGGACGATTGCCGACCTCGCCGAGTGGCATGGTCATGGGATCGCCGACATCACGGTCCGCCAGAACATCCAGCTCCACTGGGTGACGCTCGAGAGCTTGCCCGACGTCTTCCGCGCGCTCTGGCTCCAGGGCGTGACGACGATGGGCGCGTGCGGCGACGTCACGCGCAACGTCACCGGCTGCCCGCTCGCCGGCGTGGACGCCGACGAGCTGGTGGACGCCTCGCCGCTCGTCCTCGAGGCGACGCGCCTGCTGAACGGCAACCCCGCTTTCTACAACCTGCCGCGGAAGTTCAAGGTCTCGATCGCGGGTTGCCGTGCCTGGTGCGCGTATCCAGAAATCAACGACATCGGCCTCACCGCGGTCAGCCACCCGGCAACGGGCGAGATTGGCTTCGCGGTCCGCGTCGGCGGAGGGCTCTCGACCGACCCGCACCTCGGGGTGCGGCTCGACGCCTTCGTCCCCTGGGGCCAGGCGGTGGACGTGGTCCGCGCGATCGCCGAGATCTTCCGCGACTCCGACGTGCTTCGACAGAATCGCGAGAAGGCGCGCCTCAAGTTCCTCTTCCTCCAGCACGGCTGGACCGCCGAGCGCTTCCGGGCCGCGATCGAGAAGCGCCTGGGGTTCCCTCTTGAGCCGGGTGTGCCCGACGACCCGCCCGACGACGTATACCGCGACCACGTGGGGATCCACGCCCAGAAGCAGCCGGGCCTCTCCTACGCAGGAGTCGCCGTGCTTCGTGGGCGTCTCACGGCCGACCAGATGCGCGCTGCAGCCGACCTGGCCGAGTGCTACGGCACGGGCGCGCTCAGGACGACCCACATGCAGAACCTCCTGATCCCGAACGTCCGCCGGGAGCGCGTCCACGCCCTCGCCCGCGACCTCGAGACCGCTGGCTTCGCGCTCGACGCCTCGCCGTTCCGGCGTGGGACCGTCGCGTGCACGGGCTCGGAGTTTTGCAAGCTGGCGCTCACCGAGACGAAAGGGTTTGCGCGCGGGCTCGTGGAGACGCTCGAGCGGCGGCTGCCGGGGTTCGACCAGCACCTGAGGATCAACATCACGGGCTGCCCGAACAGCTGCGGCCAGCACTGGATCGCCGACCTCGGCATCGAAGGCAAGAAGATCAAGCTGGGCGGGGCGCTCGTCGATGCCTACTACTTCTGCGTCGGCGGCGCCGTGGGCCGGCATCAGGCCGTGGCACGACCCATCGGTCTCCGCCTGCCCGCGACCGACGTGGCCCCGGCGATCGAGCGCCTGCTGCGCACCTTTCTGGCCGACCGCCTGCCGGCCGAGAACTTCCGCCAGTTCGCCGCGCGCCACACGGACGACGAGCTCCGCGCGCTCCTGGCGGGCGAGCTCGCCGAGGCGGTCGCGCGCGACGTCGCGTCCGAGCGGCCGCCGCATGGGGTCGACGGCTGAGATGGGGTACTTTCCCGTGCTCCTCGACCTTACGGGCCGACGCTGCCTCATGGTCGGCGGGGGACCGGTCGCCGAGCGGCGGATCACCGGACTCCTGGCGGCTGGCGCGCGGGTGACAGTGATCAGCCCGCGGACGACGCCGACGCTAGCCGCGCTGGCCGCCGAGGGACGCATCGAGCTGGAGTCGCGCGGCTATCGCGAGGGCGATCTCGCCGGCGCCGATCTCGCGTTCGTTGCGACCGACGCGGGCGAGGTCAACATGGCCGTGGCGCGCGAGGCGCGGGAGCGAGGCGTCTGGGTCAATGCCGCCGACGCCCCGGCGCACTGCACCTTCATCCTCCCGGCGGTCGTGCGCCGTGGCGATCTCATCGTGGCCGTCGCGACGGGTGGCTCGAGCCCCGCCCTCGCCCGCGCCGTTCGGGAGGAACTCGAGGCCTATCTCACCGCCGAGTACGCGACGCTCGCCGCGATCGCGGCGGAGGCCAGGCGCGAGCTGCGGATGGCGGGGCGGCTGGTCACCGCGGACGCCTGGCGGCGCGCGCTCGGCCCGGAAGTGCGCCGACTCATCGTCGAGCGCGGGCGCGACGACGCCAAGCACCGGCTGCTCGAGCTCCTCGGAGTCGAAGCATGCGCCCCGTAGTGCGAGCCGCAGGACGTCGCGGGGCGGGGGCCCCGCCGTCCGAGGCGAGCGAGAGAGTAATCCGAGCCGCAGGACGTCGCGGGGCGGGGACGGTCGCCCTCGTCGGCGCGGGCCCCGGGGATCCCGGGCTCATGACGGTGCGCGGCCTCGAGCTGCTGCGGCGGGCCCACGTCGTTGTCTACGATCGGCTGGTCGACCCACGCCTCCTGGACGCGGCGCCGCGCGCCCGGCGCATCTTCGCGGGCAAGGCGTCCGACCATCACACGCTGCCGCAGGAGCGGATCAACGCGCTCCTGATCATGCACGCGCGGCGCGGGCGCCGGGTCGTGCGGCTCAAGGGCGGCGATCCGTTCGTCTTCGGACGGGGCGGCGAGGAGGCCGATGCGTTGGCGCGCGCCGGGATTCCGTTCGAAGTCGTCCCCGGCGTCAGCTCGGCCGTCGCCGTCCCGGCGTACGCGGGAATCCCGCTCACTCACCGGGGCGTCGCCTCCTCGTTTGCGGTCGTGACCGGTCACGAAGAGGCCTGCAAGCGCGAGTCGAGCGTCGACTGGTCGCGGCTGGCGCGGGCCGTCGACACGCTCGTGGTCTTGATGGGCGTGAAGAGCCTGCCCCGGATCGTGCGCGAGCTCATCGAGCACGGGCGCCCGGCGGCGACGCCCGTCGCCCTCGTGCGCTGGGGGACCACGAACGTCCAGGAGACGATCACCGGCACCCTCGGCGACATCGCGGCCCTTGCGGCGCGCGCTCGGCTCGAGCCGCCCGTCGTGATCGTGATCGGCGAGGTCGTCGCGCTGCGCGACCGGCTCCAGTGGTTCGACGACAACCGCGTCCCTATGGAGGTGGCCCAGTGAGTGTCCGGCTTTCGACACCGATCGGCATCCTCGACGAGCATCCCGAGTGGTCGGCCCGGCTCATCGCCGAGCTCCAGCACCGCCGGTTGCCGTTCGAGAAGATCGACCACTCGAACCACGCCTTCGACCCGCGCGACCGCGTCCCGCGCTACTCGGTCATCGTGAATCGCACGAGCCCCTCGTCTCATCGGCGTGGCCACGGCGCCGTGCTGTTCTACGCCGAAGCGCTGCTGGCCCACTGGGAGGGGCTCGGCGTACCCGTCATCAATCCCGTCCGCGCGTACCGGTTCGAGAAGTCCAAGGCGCTCCAGATCGGGCTCTTCGAGCGGCTGGGCATACACTATCCTCGGACCGTCATCGTGAACCATCGCGACCAGGTACTCAAGGCGAGCGGAGAGCTTCGCTTCCCGCTCCTCGTCAAGCCGAACGTCGGCGGCTCCGGCGCGCTCATCGAGCGCTTCGACTCGCGCGCCGAGCTCGAGGCGAGGAACGCCACGCTCGACTTCGGCCCGGACGGGACGGCCCTGGTCCAGGAGTACGTCGAGTCGGAGGAGGGCGCGATCGTGCGCGTCGAGGTGATGGACGACCGCTACCTCTACGCGATCCGGATCGTCCGCGCCGCGTCCGACTTCAATCTCTGCCCGGCCGACATCTGCCGGGTCCCCGAACCGCCCCCGAGCGCCGACCTCGGCGCCTGTCCCGTCGAGGCGAAGCCGGGGCTCAGCGTCATGCGCTACGAGGCTCCGTCAGCGGTGGTCGAGCAAGCGCGCGCCCTCGCCCGCGCGGCCTCGATCGACGTCGGCGGGATCGAGTATCTGGTCGGCCGCACCGACAGCCGTGTCTACTTCTACGACGTCAACGCCACATCCAACTTCGTCGCCAACGCGCCCACGGTGCTGGGCTTCGACCCCTTCCCGCGATTCGCGGACTACATCGTCCGGGTGGCGACCGGCACAAGAGGAATCCGATGAGCCTGAGGCTCGGAGACACCGCGCCCGACTTCACCGCCGTCACGACCGACGGCCGATCAGCTTTCACGACTGGGTCGGCAACGGCTGGGCCATTCTCTTCTCGCACCCGCGTGACTTCACGCCGGTCTGCACGACCGAGCTCGGCTACGTGGCCCGGCTCAAGCCGGAGTTCGACAAGCGGAGCGTGAAGGCGATCGGCCGTTCGATCGATCCCGTCGACTCGCACAAGGGCTGGGCCGCCGACATCAAGGAGACGCAGGGGCACGCGCCCAACTTCCCGATCATCGCCGACCCGGATCGCAAGGTGGCCGGGCTCTACGGCATGATCCATCCGGCGCACGACGAGGTCTACACCGTGCGGACGGTCTTCGTGATCGACCCGAAGAAGAAGATCCGGTTGATGATCACCTATCCGCAGACCACCGGTCGCAACTTCGACGAGATCCTACGCGTCATCGACGCGCTCCCGCTCACGGACGCCCACCGGGTGGCGACGCCCGTCAACTGGAAGCAGGGCGAGGACGTGATCATCGTCCCCGCGGTCAGCGACGGGGAAGCGCGTGCGAAGTTCCCGAACGGCTGGCGTGCGCTGAACCCTACCTGCGCCTGACGCCGCAGCCGCGGTAAAGAGCTCGGAGGGGCTTCGTCCCCCTCCCGGATCGGCCGGCCCGCCGTGGGCGTGAAATCATGGGGTAAACTGACGCCAGCCTGTTCGGAGGAGCGCCGTCCATGAGCGAGTTTCGTCACGTCTATCGCACTGAACTCTCCCCGGTGAGCTTCCTCACCCGGAGCGCGTGCGTGTTCCCCGACAAGATTGCCGTCGTGCACGGGGCGCGGCGGTACACGTACCGTGAGCTCGCCGAGCGCGTGAATCGACTCGCCTCGGCCCTGCGCGCGGTGGGCCTCGCCAAGCACGACCGGGTGGCGTTCCTGTGCCCGAACATCCCCGCGATGCTCGAGGCGCACTTCGGCGTGCCGGCCGCGGGCGGCGTCCTCGTCGCCATCAACACGCGGCTCAGCTCGGAGGAGATCGGCTACATCCTGAAGCACTCCGGGGCGAGATTCCTCTTCGTCGACGCCGAGCTTGAGCCTCTCGTCAAGTCGCTGGACCTCACCGGCGTCCGCGTCGTGAGGGTGGACGATACCGGAGGGACGGGCGATCCCTACGAGGACTTCCTGGCCGAGGGCGCGCCGGCGCCCGTGGAGAGCTGGCTCGAGAACGAAGAGGAGATGCTCGCAATCAACTACACCTCGGGCACGACGGGCCGGCCGAAGGGTGTGATGTACTCGCACCGCGGTGCGTGGGTCAACGCGCTGGGTGAGGTGATCGAGTCCCAGATGAGCTTCGATACCCGCTACCTCTGGACCCTGCCGATGTTCCACTGCAACGGCTGGTGCTTCACGTGGGGCGTGACCGCGGTGGCGGGCACGCACATCTGCCTGCGCCGCGTCGAGCCCGGGCGCGTATGGGAGATGATCGACCAGGAGGGAGTCACCCACTACAACGGCGCCCCGACCGTCCACATCGGGGTTGTCAACGACCCCAGGGCCCACAAGCTCGCCCGCCCCGTGACCGTGTGCGTCGCCGGGGCGCCGCCCTCGCCGACGCTGCTCGGCCGGCTCAAGGAGTTCGGCTTCCGGCCCGTGCACGTCTACGGGCTCACCGAGACCTACGGCCCGCACACGGTGTGCGCGTGGCACGAGGAGTGGAACGCGCTACCGCTCGACGAGCAGTCGCGTCTGGCCGCTCGCCAGGGCCAGGGCTACGCGCTCTTCGACCTGGTGCGGGTGGTCGACGACAGCATGCACGACGTGCCGCGAGACGCGGCAACCCTCGGCGAGGTCATCATGCGCGGTAACAACGCGGCCATGGGGTACTTCCAGCAGGCCGAGGCGACGGCCGAGGCGTTCCGCGGCGGATGGTTCCACTCCGGCGACATCGCGGTGTGGCATCCCGACGGCTACGTCGAGCTGCGCGACCGGAAGAAGGACATCATCATCTCCCGCGGGGAGAACATCTCGACGATCGAGGTCGAGCAGGCGGTGGCCCGGCACCCGGCGGTGCTGGAGTGCGCGGTGGTCGCGGTCCCGGACGAGAAATGGGGTGAGCGCCCCAAAGCCTTCGTCACGCTCAAGCCGGGACAGAAGGCGACCGCGCCGGAGATCATCGAGTTCTGCCGCAAGCACATCGCCCACTTCAAGTGCCCCGCGGAGGTGGAGTTCGGCGACCTGCCGAAGACGTCGACCGGCAAGGTGCAGAAGTTCGTCCTGCGCGAGAAGGAGTGGAAGGGCAAGGAGAAGCGGATCAACTAGATGCTCCGGCTTGGCGTGCTCGATCAATCGCCGGTGCGGAGTGGCGGCGCCGTCGCCGACGCGATCCACGAGACGCTCGACCTCGCCGAGGCGTGCGATCGGCTCGGTTACCACCGCTACTGGCTCGCCGAGCACCACTCGACACCGGGGCTGGCGGGCTCGAGCCCTGAGGTGCTGATCGGCCAGGTCGCGGCCCGCACCTCGCGGATCCGCGTGGGCTCGGGCGGCGTCATGCTGCAGCACTACAGCCCGCTCAAGGTCGCCGAGAGCTTCCGGGTGCTCGAGACGCTCTTCCCCGGTCGTGTCGATCTCGGCATTGGCCGCGCGCCCGGGAGCGACCAGGTGACGGCGCGCGCGCTCCGAGACGATGCGAGCCCGGAGTACTTTCCCCAACAAGTCGCCGACCTCGTGGGCTTCCTTCACGGTACCTTGCCGGAGGGCCACCCCTACGCGCACGTGCTGGCGATGCCGACCGGGCCCACGGCGCCGGAGGTGTGGCTTCTCGGCTCGAGCGACCAGAGCGCCGCGCTCGCCGCGCACTTCGGCACCGGGTTCTCGTTCGCGCACTTCATCAACCAGGAAGGCGGCGCCGAGGTCACGCGCGCCTACCGGGAGCAATTTCGTCCGTCGGCCTGCTTGAACGCGCCCCGAGCGAGTGCCGCGGTGTTCGTGGTCTGCGCGGACACCGAGGCGGAAGCGCAGCGCCTGGCGAAGAGCCGCGAGCTCTTCATCGTCCGCCTGTACACCGGGCGCCCCGGCCGCTATCCCACGGTCGAGGAAGCCGAGTCGTACCCGTACACGGAGCGCGAGCTTGCCATCCTCCGGCACGCGCACCGGCGCACGGTGGCGGGCGCTCCCGAGCAAGTGCGCGAGCGGCTCGAGGCGCTCGCCGCCGAGTACGAGGCGGACGAGTTGATCATCGTCACGATCACCCACGACCCGAAGGCCCGGCGCCGGTCCTACGAGCTCCTGGCCAAGGTCTTCGGCCTCGAGGAGGCAGGCCCATGACGACCCGTCGTCTCGGAATCGTCGCCGCCGCGCTGGCGCTCACGACGCTCGGCGGACTCGCCCTCGTGTTCACCGGACCCGTGACGGCGCAAAGTGCTGCCAACGGGGTCGCGCCGCGGTTCCAGGTGGATCCGTGGTGGCCGAAGCCGTTGCCGAACAACTGGCTCATGGGTCAGGCCGCGGGCGTGGCAGTGGATCGTCATGACCACGTGTGGGTCATCCAACGCCCCCGCTCGCTCACCGAGGACGAGCGCGGCGCCACCCTGAATCCGCCGCGCTCCCTCTGCTGCGCGCCGGCGCCGCCGGTGCTCGAGTTCGACGCCAACGGCGCCCTCCTGCGCTCGTGGGGCGGGCCGGGGGCCGGCTACGCCTGGCCCCTGAACGAGCACGGGATCTTCGTGGACTATCAGGACAACGTGTGGATCGGCGGCAACGACCAGAAGGACCACCAGGTCTTGAAGTTCACGCCGGACGGCAAGTTCCTGCTCCAGATCGGCAAGGCGGACGTGACGGGTGGCGACCACGACACCGCGCACCTCGGGCGTCCGGCGAACATGAGCGTGGACCCGGCGACCAACGAGCTGTTCGTCGCCGACGGCTACAAGAACCATCGCGTGATCATCTTCGACGCGCAGACCGGCGCCTACAAGCGCCACTGGGGCGCCAACGGCCGGCCGCCCGGGGAGCCGGGCGTCAAGCCCTTCGGCAATCCGGTGCACTGCGTGCGGCTCGCCAGAGATGGTCTCCTCTACGTGTGCGACCGGATGAACAATCGCATCCAGGTCTTCAAAAAGGACGGGACGTTCGTCAAAGAATTCATCGTCGCGCCCACGACGCGCGGCAACGGCTCGGTCTGGGACCTCGACGTCTCCCACGACGCGCCGCAGGCCTGGCTCTACAACGCCGACGGCGAGAATAACCACGTGTGGACGCTCCTGCGCGAGAACGGCAAGGTCGTCGCGAAGTTCGGCCGGAACGGCCGCCAGGCGGGCAACTTCCATTGGGTCCACAACCTGGCCGTGGACTCGAAGGGCAACATCTACACCGCCGAGGTGGACAGCGGTAAGCGCGCGCAACGGTTCGCGTTCAAGGGCGTCGGGCCCGTGGAGCCGTGATGAATCGTGGGCTCCGTCATCTGGCCCTCAAGACGCGTGATCTTCCGACCACCGAGCGCTTCTACGTCGACATCCTCGGTCTCAAGCGCGCATTTCCCCACGACGGGATGAT
>WNFG01006879.1_pt1 | contig 13599 bp, 9 predicted proteins | sample 5400431 | NCBI WGS metagenome assembly WNFG01 (sample SAMN13153346, study PRJNA577476) | soil metagenome | isolation source: 120 cm saprolite under Douglas fir tree site 2 hole 3 replicate 2 | place: USA:California | collected 2015-04-18
ATTTCGGACTTCGGCGACAAAGTCCGTGAGCGCACTGGGAAAAAGCCGCAGGGCGCAACCGGGACTCACGGCGACGAGTAGGGAGGTCAACCCATCCGGAGTTGGCGCTAAACAGCATGGACCCGTATGGAACAATCGGTCCGCGCCGTCGAAAATTGGCAGGCGGCACAGCCCAGTGGCACTTTGGAGCCATTCCCACAGTGAAGATCAGAATGTAGGCTGGTTGTGAGCAGACTTCGGGGGAGGGCTGTTCGACTGGCGTCCCGTGACTCTAACCAGAGTCGGGACGCTTTCGTTTTTGGGGCTGTCCTCGCTGTCAGCCCGTCTGCGATGGAACATGTTTTCCCTGTGGTATGTTTTTGCATTGCGCGTCAAATGCTACCTGTATGTCAACGCGAAAGAGAACTTGGCAGAGAATTGCCGCTTCTCCGTTCACGTGGGCTAAGCCCCTCTCGTTAGTGGGAATTCCGGCGGCCGGTTAGCACAGGACAATGGTCGCGGCTCTCGCACGGCAACGCAGGTCTGGTTTGGCATCGCAGTTGCTACTGTTCTAACCGATAGCCCGTTTGGGACCCCGCGAGGGTCCTTTCCCCAGATTCCCGCTTCCCCCGAGGAAGCCCCCGGATTCGTCAAGATCGCACACGTGGTGTGCTAGCGATGCTGGTTCGAGAAGGCAGGTAGGCACATGCCCTATCTCGGTATTGGAAGCATTTCGGGCATCATCCACATGATGGCCAGATTTCCTCATGCCGCCAGAGCTGTCGTGATCGTCGCAATGTTGATTGCCATCTGGCGCTGATAAAGGAAAGCGCGGATGACACTTGAACTGCGCACCTGTTGGTAGCCTGGTGCGTGTTTGCTTGTACGCGGGATGCAGATTCCTTGATGCGGAAGCGCCTGTGCGAGGAGACTCCGTCGGTGAGCCATAATAACGACAACATCAACTACGACTACTGCGCGCTGCCGAAGCCCGACAAGAATAAGCCGCCGTGAGTCCGCGTGAGCTGAATTTCTAACCGGTTGGGAGTAATGCACATTGGCTCGAGTCGGCGGGGGCTAGTCGGCGCCGCGAAGCCGACCCTACCCTCACCTCGTTCTCGGGCCTGCAGACTTATCCGGCCACTTTGCTTCAATGGACAGCGTAGCGTCATTCACGCTCAAGGTTTGGTGGTGTGGGCACAGGAAGGTCGGCAGGGCTTTACTTTACTGAGATGAGTGCCGAACATCAGGAAACGGTTCGAGCCTATATATCATTCGGGTAGAACTATTCTACCAAGCCAGACAGTCGGCCACACCGATAGTTTCCCAATAAATAACCGCTTCACGTCAGAATTGCAGAATCTCTCTTACTCTGACAGAGCGTTCCCACAGCAACAAAAGTCTACTGATCCAGTGCTAGTAGGGCGAGTGCGAACCTGTTCCCTAAGGCGGCAATCATAACTTCAGTAACTAGCTCATGGCATCTCCATGTGCAAAGCTTACTGATCGTTGATTGCCAATGTGTAGGGAGGTAGGTGTTGCATTCCAACCAATCAATTACCGGGACCATCCTGGTTGCGGACGATCAATCCTCGAACCGAGAATTGTTGGAAGAGCTCCTCTCTACACAAGGATTCAAGGTCATAGCAGCGTCAGACGGAGTAGCTGCCCTTGAAGAGTTGGCCCGGGTACCAGCCGACTTGGTGCTATTGGATGTCATGATGCCTCGCATGAACGGGTTTGAGGTATGCGAGAGAATCAAGGCCAACCCCGACACATATTTAGTACCTGTAATCTTGATTACGGCGCTATCTGACAAGCAGGACCGCCTCGAAGGAATCAAGGTCGGCGCCGACGATTTCTTGAGCCGTCCGGTTGATCGCAGCGAACTGCTCGCCCGCGTGAGATCGCTCTTGAAGCTGAAGCAACGCACCGACGAATTGGAGCGGGCTGAATCTGTCCTGTTTACTCTGGCGAGGAGTATTGAAGGCAAGGACCCCTACACGCACGGTCACTGTGAACGTTTATCGGAGTATTCATGTCGTTTAGGTGAGCACCTCGGACTCTCGGAGGATCAACTTATTGCGCTACGGCGTGCCGGAGTCGTACACGATGTTGGGAAAATTGCGGTACCGGATGCGATTCTCCTGAAACCCGGCAGCTTGACCGCGGACGAATGGAAGCTGATCAAGGAGCACCCAGTCGTGGGCGAGCGCATCTGCGCTCCGTTGAAATCCTTTCGTTTCGTGCTTCCGATTATTCGACACCATCACGAAAAGTGTGACGGCTCTGGGTACCCGGACGGCCTTAGGGGAGAAGCAATCCCAGTGAGCGCCAGAGTACTGCAGATCGTCGACGTTTATGACGCGCTGACTACCGACAGACCTTATAAGCGCGCTTTTTCCATCACGGATGCTTTGCAGACCATGAAACAAGAGGTGAGCAAGGGCTGGTGGGATCCACACATCTTCGACCAGTTCGAGCAACTGGTCAGGAGCGGCACCGCGGATTTTCTGGCTCGCGGCGCCGCAGCAGGCGGGGAGAGTTGAAACGGGAGACCTCCGGCAAGGATTTCGTATGAGTAGATTTATTTGTCCCATTGGCTGCGGAAGGGCCACGAGGGGTGTCGCGGCGCAAGCCGATCGATCTTCACTGCTGAAATCGGTTGGCCAATCCACCGGAATGATCGTTCTTGTGTTACTCGCAGGGCTGATCAATGAGTGTCGCGCGGAGTCGCAAGCGGAACAAAAGGCCGGCGAACCTCTCAAGCAATTGAGCCTAGCACAACTGGGCGACGTGGAAGTGACGACCGCATCCAAAGAGCCAGAAGAGGTTTGGAAGACTCCGGCCGCTGTGTACGTGCTTACCAACGAAGACATCCGGCGATCGGGAGCCACGAGTATTCCTGAAGCCTTGCGGCTGGTTCCAGGAGTACAGGTGAGCCGAATCGACAACGACCATTGGGCGGTTGGCATACGAGGATTTGCCGACCAGTTTTCAAAGTCGATGCTGGTAATGGTAGACGGCCGCAGCCTCTATACTCCGCTTTTTGCGGGTGTCTATTGGGCGCTCCAGGACGGCATCATACTTGAGGATGTCGAGCGTATCGAAGTCATTCGAGGACCGGGTGGCACTATCTGGGGTGCGAATGCGGTTACCGGCGTCATCAACATCATCACGAAGAGGGCGAAAGACACTCATGGGACGCTCGCTTCCGTCGGCGGTGGAAATATCGATCAAGGCGTCGGCGGGTTCCGCTATGGAGCTGGACACGGCGGCAGCTTCGATTACCGCGTCTACGGGAAGGGCTTCAGCCGCGGAGCAGGTTTCCATCCTGATGACCAGCGGTTCGATACCTGGCGAATGGGACAGATGGGCTTCCGAACCGACTGGGATGTCAGGCACAACGACCATCTCACAATACAAGGCGATATGTACAAGGGCGGGGTTGGGGAGACGGTGGGCTACGGATCATTCACACCACCGGCACAAATTATCTCGAATCAAGCGGTGGCGGTGTCAGGAGGCAACCTGCTGGCGAAGTGGCGCCACGACCTGCGAGAGGGGTCCGAGATTCAAGTTCAGGCCTACTACGACCGCACCTATGCCCTGGCCCCTCATTATCAAGAGACTCGGAACACCTTCGACCTGGACTTTATTCACCATCTAACCCTGGGCGAGCGTCAGAATTTCAGCTGGGGCGTCGGGGCCCGTCTAAGCCCGAGCGAGTTCGTACAGACCGTCCCCACGCTTGATTTCATCCCTCACGACATCGCGAACAATGTCTACAGTGGATTCGTCCAGGATGAGATCGCGATCGTGCCTAACAAGTTCTCGCTCACAGTTGGCTCCAAGCTTGAACACAACAACTACACCGGGTTCGAGATCCAGCCCAGCATACGTGGGTTGTGGGCGATCACGCCCCGGCAGACGTTTTGGGCGGCGGTCACCCGAGCCGTCCGGACCCCCTCTCGGATCGAGGAAGACTTTCATCTCACAGCCTTCGGAATCCCCAGTCCATTGATTTACGTGGCGGTTGATGGCAACCAACAACTGTCGTCCGAACGTTTGATTGGCTACGAGGCTGGGTACCGGACCCTGGTAACTCCAAAGTTCTATGTGGATATCGCAATTTTCCACGCTGGGTACCGGACCCTGGTAACTCCAAAGTTCTATGTGGATATCGCAATTTTCCACAATAACTATAACGATCTTATCAGTCTGGGAGCGCCGGGGGTGACGCTCGACCCCACACCGGCACCGCTCCACCTCACGATTCGCTTTCCCTTCACCAACGGACTGCGAGGCAGCACCGACGGCTTCGAAATCGCCCCCGATTGGAAACCGTCGCGCTCGTGGCAGATGAAGGCCACGTATTCGTACCTGAATCTGGATCTGGAGAGTATGCCGGGCGTGGTTGACGGCGGTGGTTACGTGAGTAAAAACGAGGGGTCAAGTCCGCACAATCAGGTAACCCTCCAATCTCGCTTCAATCTGCCCAAAGGATTTGAGTTCGATCAGACCTATCGCTATGTGAGCGCCCTACCTGCCCAGCTAGTGGGCAGTTATAGCACGGCGGACTCGCATCTGGCCTGGCGGGCTACCCGGCAGGTGGAGTTTTCTGTGGTGGGAGAGAACCTGTTCCAGCCCCATCATGCAGAGTTCGGAGGCAACCCTGGACCGCTGGTCGGGATCAAGCGAAGTGTCTATGCACAGATCGCGTGGAGACGAACCGCGGATTGACCTCCATGAGTCCAGCTCACGACACAGACTCCCTAAGGTGCATTCCCTCATCAGGTCGCATGGCTTGGCGTTCCCATGATCCCAGGCCTTGGCTCACGGCTGTGGCGCTTGCTTTGACGCTACTTGCCGTTCCCTGCCTGCGGGCGCAAGCTTCAAGACCTACCGACTACGACGTTAAGGCCGCCTATCTCTATAATTTCGGCCGCTTCGTCGAATGGCCTGCCAGTGTCACATCCAACAGTGACTCGTTCACCGTCTGTGTTCTCGGCCAGGACCCCTTTGGGCCCGCTCTGGATGCCACCCTTGCAGGCGAAACAATAGGGGGAAAGAGTGTCACAGCCAAACGAATCTCCACGCCGCAGGAAGCGGCCAGATGCCACATTCTTTTCATGAGCTCCGCGGAGGACAGCCGACTTAGCAAAATCATCGAAGCCCTCGACAAAGAGGCTGTTCTGACCGTCAGTGACATGCCGAAGTTCTCGCAACGTGGCGGCATGATCCAGTTCGTCCTCGAAGGGAAAAAGGTCCGCTTTGAAGTCAACCTCGGTGCTGTTCAACATGCTGGCCTGGCTCTGAGCTCCGAACTGCTCAAAGTGGCTACCACCGTAAGGAGAAATTCCTCCACGGGAGACTGACACACCATGCTCAGAGTCCGTCACTATTCGATTGGTAGGAAACTGACCAGGATGAATATGCTGGTCAGCGGAGCCGCGCTGCTGCTTGCCTGCGCCGCATTTATCACTTACGACCTAGTCAGCTTTCGAGAGGGCATGGTGCACAACCTGTCGATTCAGGCCCAGGTGGCTGGCTCCAATTCGGTTTCCGCATTGCTGTTCAGTGATCCACATTCAGCCGAGAACACTCTCTCGGCGTTGAAGGCCGCACCCAATGTCGTTTCGGCTGGCATCTATACGCTCGACGGCCAACCTTTCGCTACTTATTTCCGCGATGGCGGCAGCCAGGATCTCAAACTGACTCCACTTCCCTCTGGACAAGCCGAGGCTCACTGGTTCAAGGGTGGTCAACTCGTCCTGGTCCATATGATCGTGTTTCAGGGCAAACCGACCGGTGCAGTCTACATTCGCTCCGATCTCCGGGAGATGACACACCGGTTTAAGCGCTACGCGGGAATTGCAGCCATCGTCCTGCTGGGATCGCTGGTTGCCGCGTTTCTCGTTGCATCTGTATTCCAACGTGCCGTCGCTGAACCCATCGTTCACTTGGCGGAAATTTCACGAATCGTTTCCCGCGACAAGAGCTATTCCATCAGGGCCACTCCAACTGGTAATCACGATGAACCGGACATCCTGATCGGAGCATTTAATGAGATGTTGGGGCAGATTCAGGAGCACGAAGGGGCCTTGCGCAAAGTGCATGAGGAGTTGGAAAAACGAGTCCAGGCCCGCACTGCGGAACTTGCCGCCGCCAATAAAGCACTGGAACTACAGAACCGCGAAGTCGAACGGGCCACCCGCCTTAAGAGCAAGTTTCTCGCCAGTATGAGCCACGAATTGCGAACCCCGTTGAACGCGATTGTGGGCTTTTCGGATCTTCTGGCCGAGCAGACTGCCGGCATGCTCAACGACAAGCAGCAGCGCTTTGTTAATCACATTAAACAGGGATCGTCACATTTGCTGCAGTTAATCAACGACATTTTGGATCTTTCGAAGATCGAAGCCGGACAACTCGAACTGAGATGCGAGGATTTTCAGGTTAAGGATGCGCTCCCAGAAGTTCTCTCCACGATCCGCCCGCTGGCGATGGCTAAAAATATCCTGGTAGAACACAAGATGGAGGCAGATTGGGCCGTCTATGCCGATCGGGTTCGTTTCAAACAAATCCTCTACAACCTGATCAGTAACGCGGTCAAGTTCACCCCCAAAGACGGCCGCATTGACATCGACTGTCAAGCGGACGGGAATTCGGTTCGTATATCTGTTGCGGACAACGGAATCGGCATCCGTGCCGAGGATCAGGCAGTCATCTTCGAGGAATTTCGTCAGGTTGAAGGGGCGGCCGAGACGACCCACGAAGGTACGGGCTTGGGGCTGGCGATTACGAAGCGGCTGGTAGAACAACAAGGGGGCAGCATTTCGGTGGAAAGTGAGCCTGGGAAAGGCAGCCGATTTACCTTTACCCTTCCCACAGGATCCAGAACGGCCCCCGACGCCTTCCCGGTCGGCGAGTTGGCGAATGCTGCGGGTGCATTGAGCGCAAACCGCGTAAAGCCGCTTATCCTGGTTGTAGACGACGAAATTCCCGCCCGGGAACTTCTTGCCAGTTACCTCGATTCAGAATATCGGATTGTCATGGCGGAGTCGGGTGCTGAAGCTGTCAGGAGAGCCAAGCAATTGCGCCCGGATGCGATCACGTTGGATGTATTTATGCCGGGCGGCAATGGCTTCGACACGCTTGTTGAGCTAAGAAAAGGGCCTGAGACTGCAAACATTCCCATCATTATCGTTTCCATCGTGGACCAAAAACAGGTGGGGTTTGCCTTGGGTGCGGCAGACTACCTCATCAAGCCAATTCGCAAACCGGTGCTTCTGGAAACCGTTCGTAAGCATGTCCCGACTGCCGCCGATAACGATGATGCCACTATTCTGCTGGTCGACGACGACCCCAAGACTCTGGAGTTGTTGGAGGAGACACTGCGGTCGGCCGGATACGAGACTCAGAGTGTGCAAAGCGGAGCGAGAGCTCTGGAAGTGCTCTCTTCAAAAATAGTAAGCGCGGTCTTGCTCGATCTTCTGATGCCCGGCATGGATGGTTTTGAGGTTATCCGTCATGTACGGAAAGAAACGCCTCTGAAAGAACTACCTATTCTTGTCATGACAGGCAAGACACTGGCACAAGAAGAGATCGCCCTTCTTAGCCGTGAAACCCAGGCTCTTTTTCACAAGAATGGTTCATGGCGGCAACAACTCATTATCGAAGTTGGCAGAGTTGTTCGGGGCCGCAAGCTGGCAAAGTCCGCGGGGCAGTCATGACCAAGATTCTCATTGCAGAGGATAACGCCATCAACCGCGAATTGTTTCGCGAGTTGCTGGAGGCACGGGGGTACACCGTGGTGGAAGCGTGCGATGGCCCCGAAGCACTCCGGATGCTGGAACAGTCGCAGCCCGACATACTGCTGCTTGATATCGGCATGCCGGTACTTGACGGCTTTGCCGTGGTCCGCGCCATCAGGGAAAATCCTAGCCTGGCCGCTCTGCCCGTACTCGCCGTTACGGCATACGCCATGCAGGGGGACCGGGAACGCGTGCTGAATTCGGGATTCGATGGCTATCTCTCGAAACCGATCAATGCAAAGTCGCTTGCCGAGGAACTCGAACGTCTTCTGAATGAGCGAGATGACCGAAATGCCGCAGCGAAGCCATCCGAGACTGAGGCCAACCGCGAGAAACAAGCGGCAAAAGCTGCCGGGAACGACAGGCATTAGACCAGGCTGTTGCTCGAGTCAGTCGAGGTTTTCTGCTTCGGCAATGAATTCCTGGATCGCTTGCTGACTTTGTGCACTTGTCTTCGTGAACTGGACTCCCTGGCGCTGCTCTTTGGCCCACACGACCACACCAACCGTCTCGACTCCTATTCCGGATCGGGGAAGTCGAAAGGATAGCTTCACCGAGTCCCCCGGCTGCAGGTTACCGATTTCAACCTGAATTCCGCCCGAGCTCAGGTTCCAAACAACTCCCTGCATCGTTCGAGAGCCGACACCGCAAACCACCCCTGTCTGGAGCGGAACTCGCGCGTGCCGCCGCCGATTCTCTAGAAGCGCGCCCCGAATGGCGCGGAACAAACCAGTTAGCCTCTGTCTGTCCACGGGTTTTTGAAGATAGAACGTAGCTCCAACGGCAAATACCTCTTGCATGGTTCGCCTATCGTCACGTCCGGTCACAATGACGATCGGAGTAGACTTGTTCCAGGACGAGCTGCGGATCCGGCGCGCGAGATCGAAGCCATTCATTTTGGGCATTTCCAGATCCAGAAAGATCCCATCAAACTTCTCCTGGTCAACTAGCTCGGCTCCTCTCACACTGTCACTGACCGGATGGACCTCCGCCGTCAGGGACCTAAACACCTCGGCCATCAATTCCAAGCTTGCGATGTCATCCTCTACGATAAGGAGCTTCAGCGAGGGCATGCATTTATCCCTTCTAGCGGCATCATACCTCCCGGGTCAAAACCAATCCCATTCCGCCGCAATGTTTGTGATTAGGTCTTGTAGACACTAGGGATTACTTAAGTAATTGTCAGGAGGTTGAATTATGACACAGGTCGTTTTGGGCGTGTTCCTCTATAAGTAGGACCAGTGTGCCGGAAGGCGTTTCTCCAACTGGACTGTCTGCGTCACTCACGAGGAGCCAATCAGGCACTGAGATTCTGTTCATGCATCCGCGACGCCTGATCATTCGCCACGCGCTCCTTTCCGTCGCATTCGTATTGCTTTACCTGCTGCTGAACCGCCCGGAAGTCATTTTCTTTTCCCGCATCGGATTCGTTGCCTGGTATCCCGCCATCGGTCTGGTTATGGCACTCCTGTTGGGAGTGAGTCCCTGGTACGCATTTCTTGTCTGTTTATCCGATGTCCTTGCGAGCCGGATTGTTTATGCGCAGTCAGCGATGTCCTACAGCAACACGGTCGGCACTGCGGGCATTGCTGTTTGTTATGGCGTCGCGGCATACGCTCTGCGTGGTCCTCTGCAAATCGATCTCGGGCTGCGTCGCCGTCGAGATGTGGTCCGCTACGTCTTGGTGAGCGCCACTGCAGCCACAGGAGCAACAATCAGCGGGGTTGCGTGCCTGATCGCGGATCACAGCATTACGCGGAGTGAGTACAGGTCGTCTGCGTTAGGATGGTTTTTGGGTGACGCCATCGGTTTGGCGGGGATTGCACCGTTTCTTCTTGTTCATGTGTTTCCATACGTTCGCAACTGGCTTACACCGGAGCCCTCCCATCTCCACTCATCCACGACGCATCCGCCCACAACGACTTCGGCTTTGGGTTCGGTAGCAGAAACCTGTGGTCAAGGTTTGACGATATTGGCAGTCCTCTGGCTGATGTTCGGAACCAAAGACGGACGTTACGATCATTTTTACCTGTGTTTTATTCCGATTATCTGGATTGCGATGCGTCAGGGAGTCCGGCGAGTTGTCACCGGCCTGCTGGTCCTAAATTTTGGAATTGTATTCGCGATGCATTTGTTCCCTCCAACCGCAGCCCTGTTCGCCAAAGTCGCGCTGCTCATGCTGGTAATGTCCGCGGTAGGACTCATCGTAGGATCCGAGGTCAGCGAGCGACAACGCCTGGCGCTCGATCTTAATGAACAAACGACCTACTTAGACTCGCTGATACAAAATAGCCCGTTAGGGATCGTCGTTCTTGACCGGAAAGGGTGCGTGGAGTTGACAAATTCCGCCTTCGAGAAACTCTTCCAATATGACCACCACGAGCTAGCCTCGATTGACCTTGGGAACATGGGAGTGCCGGGTGATGAGAACGCGGACTCCGCTCACCTGATTCCGCAGATCTTCGCCGGAAATGCGTTGCATAGGACAGTGCGACAGCGGAGAAAAGATGGGCACATTCTTGACCTGGCATTACATGGCGTCCCGCTGCTGCTAAACAAGGACGTACGCGGCGCATATCTAATCTACGAGGACGTTTCAGAGCAGATCAGAACGGCCGAAGCTCAGCGGCAACACGCCGAATCGTTGGACCAGTTAGTGAAAGAGCTCGAGCTTCGTACCAAACAAATGACCGCGCTCAATGAAATGGGATCCCTGCTTGAGTGCAGTGGGACGGTTAAGGAAGCTTGCGCGGTCGTCGCCGACTCGATTCGGAAGCTCTTTCCTGAGGCGCCTTCTGGAGCACTCTACTTGTTCAAGTCTTCGCGAAACCTCGTAGAGGCCACACTTCGGTGGGGCACCCTAGGCTGCGCCTCGGAGCCGACATTCTCGCCGGACGCCTGCTGGTCTTTACGCCGTGGCCAGCCTCACTGGAGCGAACATCCGGGAACTGGCCTCTCTTGTCAGCATCTGGCGGAGAGTTCAAGAACGAGGGGCCTATGTGTCCCGATGGTCGCACAGGGAAACACGATTGGCATTCTGCATCTCGAATTCGAGAGCGCGTCGGGGCTCCGGCACGATTCGGGGCCGGAAGGTGTTCCGGATTCTCATGAACGCCTGGCCATCAGTGTGGCCTCGCAAATCGCCCTTTCACTGGCTAGCCTCCAGTTGCGCGAAACCCTTCGTGAACAGTCAATTCGTGATCCCCTCACTCGCCTGTTCAACCGGCGCTTTTTGGAGGAATCTCTCGAAAGAGAACTACAACTGGCTAGCCGCAAGAAACAGTCCATCGCCGTCCTTTTCCTTGACCTTGATCACTTCAAGAGATTCAACGACACGTTCGGCCACGATGCAGGAGACATGGTCCTCCAATCCCTTGCCGATCTGTTTCGCTCTTTCTTTCGCACCACCGATATGTGCTGCCGCTATGGTGGAGAGGAATTCGCGATTGTCCTGCCCGAGTCGTCTTCACAAGACGCGGTAATCCGTGCGGATGCCTTACGCTCCGAAGTAAAGAACCTGCGATTACACTATAAGAAGCAAAGTCTTGGGCCACTCACGCTCTCGGCGGGTGTGGCCGCGTTTCCGGAGCATGGCTCAAGCTCCGAGGAGTTGCTTAAAATCGCCGACCAATGCCTCTATGAGGCCAAAGCGCGTGGCCGGGATAATGTCGCCGTGGGCTTTGCAACCAAACAGAGTGGGTTCCGAGTGACAAGTTAGGTCACCTTGTTTTTCGAGGGTTGGGAGAGATCCGGCAGCACCATGCAGTCACTCCCTTCCAGCCAGTCCCTTGATAACTGGGACCGCCAGATGTTCGTTAGGCCGCACTGCAGGGCTCGCAACTGAACTCTTACTCGGATCTCGGTCGCAAAGATGACGACTGTTCCTAAGCTTTCCACGGGTTAAGCTGCTCATCAATCAAACGCAACATTTTCAGGATGTTTGCATCTTTCGGGTCGCCACTAGTCTTCAGCTCCGCCTGGACAGCTCGGGTGTGGATTTCCCGATTCCGGGCTGAGTGGTCGGCCAATAAGACGTAATTCGGTGCCTTCCGGTTTTGCCCGTCATTGGGGAATTGTCCCGTCAAAACACTCTCTCCTTGACCAACTGTTGGCCGTACTCATCTTTGCCGTGACCGCCTTGGCACGGGGAACAAAGAGGGGGAGCCGCGAGCGCGCCTCGGCCGCAACAGTCCCAGCATCGGCGGCGGGAGGAGTACCTGGTAAAGTTTCAGCTTTCGATAAACGGTGGTTTTCCCTATTTCGAGAAGTCGCGCAGCTTTCAACACACGGATTTTGTTCACTGCCCGAATTATTGTCCGACGTTCCAGGGCCTAAGGCTAAACTTAGCTGGGGCACGGAGAACGCAGGTGTGATATGAGAGAGCCGAATATGCGCAGGTGTTCCGCAATACTGTTCGTAGCGCTGTTAGCCGTTCCGGTCTTCTCCCAAGAGGGACCGCCGGGGAACACTGACCAGGCTGCGATCGTTGCGTTTGCAGAGAAAGCCGCGGTGCGGGCGCTGGCTTTTCGTCAGGGCGACGCCGGGAGCTTGAACCGCGCGCGCGCAGATTTCACCTCTGAGGGATGGAGGGATTTTTTGAAGCACATGGAGGGGTATCTCGATCGGAACGGAGCGCCAACATTCGATTCGAGCTTCGCGCCATCTGGGAAGGCTACCGTACTCGGCCAAGAAGGCCGTATTATCCGCCTTAGGATTCCGGGCATTCTAAAACAAACTCATAACCAATCCAGCACGACCTATCGTGGGGCAGTTGAGGTCTATGCCGGCGGGAAGCCGGTGAAACTCCAACGCCTGGAACAGATCGCGTGTGCAGGTGCTTCGACCGCCTGTCAATAAGATCGAGTCGTTGTGTTCGCTACGGGCTTGGTGACTGGACATTAACGGCCAGCAGTAAAACGTCCATTCCGCGCATTGGAGCCCCGAGCAAATCGGCGTAGGGGGAAAGTCGCCCCTCCTCCGCCGAGTAGGCCCGGGGAATTTCACCCCGAGCCTCTCACTGAACCGGACTTAAACCTCTCGGCTTATCCGGCTCGTGCCACCCACGGAAGACTGCCGTCTTCCCCCGATATCGAGTTCCTCCGGTTGCCCGTTGACTCGGATCAGTACGGGTGACCTGCTCCCTTTGCTGCTCGGGAATTACCCCGGATCAACGCTCCTATGGAGCAGTCCGCCCCTGGATTGCGCATTGGTACTTTCGGCCTCACGGGGTTTCCGCTTGCGCCTTTTCCCTTACCATCGCAAACCAAGTTCTCAAGTTCCGTACGAAAGCCCAGACTAGAGTCACGCCCCCTGTACACCGGACATCGCACGGCCAGTAAGTAGGTGGCTTCCGCGCTCCTCCCGGCCCTGGCAGGCAGTTCCGGTTCTGATGTCGTCCGAGTGGTGTTTCGATGCGTCGTCGGAGGTTCATTTGCATTCGTCTCTCTAATCCCTACATGACGTGATCTGATGTCACGCCTTTTAACCGTGACGTTCACCACCGCAGCTTTTGACTGAAGCAGCTCACGGCTGTTTGAAGCCTCCCCCTACAGGGTGGCTCCGAAGGGCCCGCCTTCATCTCTCGTACAGCATGACGCTTTCGCGTCTTCTTGACACAACCTGCCACACCACCGAGATCATTTTGGTTTGGCAGCGCGGACCAGTTCCCCAAGTGATCAGCTTAATTTTCTGTTGAGCCAGAATCTCCCGGTACTGGTCACTGGTGAAAAAATCGTAGTCACGCTGCCTCCAGGCCGAACCCCATGTGGAGCGTTCCCTGGTAGCGGCGCGTAGTTCGTCATCGTCG
>WNFG01003249.1_pt1 | contig 13598 bp, 12 predicted proteins | sample 5400431 | NCBI WGS metagenome assembly WNFG01 (sample SAMN13153346, study PRJNA577476) | soil metagenome | isolation source: 120 cm saprolite under Douglas fir tree site 2 hole 3 replicate 2 | place: USA:California | collected 2015-04-18
TTACGTGGGATGACTTTGGAGCAGATCAGAATCACCGCGAAGTGGACGTCGAAGTCAGCAAATGGGGCGATGCTAATGCCCACAATGCACAATACGTGATCCAACCGTTTTATGTGCCTGCCAACGTCGTCCGATTCATGACGCCGGCGGGAGTGGTCGCCCACTCATTTCGTTGGGAACCTGGTCGTGTTTCGTTCAAGAGTACCGTTGGGGGAGCGGCCGGTTCGCCGTCTCGCGTCGTCGGCGAACATGTTTTTACGTCAGGAGTCCCCTCGCCCGGCGGCGAATCGGTCCACATGAATTTATATTCCTTCGATAATAATAAGGAGCCTTCGCGGAATCCGTCTGAGGTGGTAATTGAAAAGTTCGAATACCTACCGTAACGGGGGCTGGGTACGCCGCCTCTTATTCAAGCTTTTCTTTTCGGCCTTTGCGGTGGTGTGTCTTGTTGATACTGCGCACGCGTTGGATCCAAACGGACCAATGTCGCGATATATACGCGACCAGTGGGGCACGGAGCAGGGATATGCCGGCGGCCCGGTCTACTCTATCGCTCAAACCGGCGACGGTTATCTTTGGCTGGGCACACAGAAAGGCCTGGTTCGATTCGACGGCTTTAGTTTTCATCTCGCTCCGGATGCGAACTCAGCCGAAGATTCGGCTGGTCCTGTTCTGGGTCTGGCAACGGACTTTTCCGGAGATCTGTGGGTAAGGCCGCGGAGTCCGAGTCTGCTGAGTTATCGCGACGGAACATTTCGAAGTGTGATGTCCGATGGTGTCACGGCGATGTGCCGAGGAAAAAACCGTGACATTATTTTTTCGACGCTCGGGAACGGTATTCTCCGCACTCGGGCAGGGAAATTGGAGACGCTCGCATTGACGGCCACGTTACCCAACTTCCTGGCGCTCTCACTGGCCGAGACATCCGACGGAAAGGTCTGGATTGGGACTCGAGATGCGGGTCTCTTCATGCTGAGTGAAGGCAAAATCTCGACCGCTGGGCCGGGATTGCCCGACAGAAAAATCAACTGTCTTCTGGCAACTGACAATGGAGAGCTGTGGATCGGTACGGACAAGGGTGTCGCGCGATGGAACAGCGGCGGCATCACCCGGCAGGGTGTGCCTCACTCTCTCGATCGCGTACAGGCCTTAGCGATGACCCAAGACCGGGAATCGAACGTTTGGATAGGGACCTCCGGCGGGCTTGTACGTGTGAGCGCGCATGGTCCTTTCTCTCTGGAAAACCGCGACTACCAACCAGGCGAGGCCATCACCGCACTGTTTGAAGATCGCGAGGGCAATCTATGGACAGGAAGCGCCAGCGGCGTTCAGCGTCTGCGCGACAGCGTATTTGTCACCTACACTTCTGCCGACGAGCCGTCCGAAGGCATCGGTCCGGTCTATGCCGGCGCTGAGGATCGCACCTGGTTCGCCCCAACCGATGGTGGTCTGTATTGGGTGAGGGACGGACAGATCGGACAGGTGAAGGAAGCGGGACTGATTGCCGATGTCGTTTATTCAATCGCCGGCAGCAAGGATGAATTGTGGATCGGCAGGCAGCGCGGAGGGCTAACGCATTTGCAGCCCAAAGCAGGTGGCTGGGTGTCTGTAAACTACACGCAAAGAGAAGGACTGTCCCAGAACAGCGTGTATTCGGTTTACCGCTCTCGCGACGGAACGATATGGGCAGGTACACTCAGCGGCGGTGTCAGCAAACTCAGCGGTGGAAGATTCACAAACTATACGATCTCAAACGGCCTGGCGTCCAACACGGTAAACGCGATTCTGGAGAGCTCCGATGGGACGATGTGGTTTGCGACGCCCAGTGGATTGAGTGGGCTATCGAATGATCGTTGGCAAGCCTTCGCGGTACGTGATGGATTACCCTCTGACGACGTGAATTGTCTTTTCGAGGATTCGCAGGGCGTGCTCTGGGTTGGAACCGCGGCAGGTCTCGCGTTCTTCAGCTCCGGCCGCATCCAACCTGCCCCGACCTCAACCAAGTCATTACACGAGCAGTTACTTGGCCTTGCGGAAGATCGGAATGGATGGCTCTGGATCGCAACGTCCAATCACGTGCTGCGAGTGAATCGCGATCATTTAATGCGGGACGCACTCGGGGAGCGAGACGTGCGTGAGTACGGACTTGCAGATGGCCTGCGCAGCGCCGAGGGTGTCAAGAGGCATCTGTCCGTCGTAGCGGATCCGCGCGGGCGAATCTGGATTTCCACCAATCGCGGTCTTTCGGTTGTGGATCCCACACGTCAGATGAGCAGTCCTACAGCAGCTCTGGTTCACATTCAAACGATTTCAGCGGATGGAGTCACGATTGACCTGCGAAGTGGAGTTCGCATATCCGGCCGCCACAAGAGAATTACGTTTGGATTTGCGGGTCTGAATCTAACGGTTCCCGAGCGTGTTCAATTTAAATTCACGCTGGACGGATTCGATCACGGCTGGAACGGACCTGTCACAAGGCGCGATGCAACTTATACCAACCTCAGTCCAGGCCCTTATACCTTCCGCGTGATTGCCAACAATTCGGACGGCCTGTGGAATGGCTCAGAAGCCGCCATCGGCTTCGAGGTCGATCCCGTATTCTGGCAAACATGGTGGTTCCGGCTCTCTGTTGTGCTGGGGTGCGTGCTGGCGGTCTTACTTCTTTATCGTTTCCGGCTGCACCAACTCACCGGACAGCTTAACGTGCGCTTTGAAGAACGCCTGGCAGAGCGGACGCGCATTGCACAGGAGTTGCATGACACTCTGCTGCAGGGGTTTCTTAGCGCCTCCATGCAACTCCACGTTACAGTGGACCAACTGCCGGACGAATCGCCAGCGAGGCCATCGCTGACCCGAATTCTGGAACTGATGGGGCGCGTGATTGAAGAAGGACGCAATGCAGTTCGAGGCTTGCGAGCGTCCCCCAGTGGCTCCCTGGATCTGGAACAGGCACTGTCGCGGATCCAGCAGGAACTCGCTATTGATACAGGGACCGACTTTTATATTATTGTCGAAGGTAGACCCCGGCCACTGCACGCAGTGCTGCGCGACGAAGTCTACCAGATTAGCCGAGAGGCATTGGTCAATGCATTCCGGCATTCACGGGCCAGGAAAATCGAGGTGCAACTCGAATATGGGTTCAATCGATTGCGCATTCACGTGAGCGACGATGGTTGTGGAATCGACCCCGAAGTGCTGCGGACGGGACGCGATGGTCACTGGGGATTACCGGGCATGCGCGAGCGTGCGGAAAGAATTGGCGCCAAACTTCACGTTTGGAGCAGCGCCGCGGCCGGAACAGAAGTTGAACTGTCGGTTCCCAGCCATATCGCTTTCCAGGACCAGCCATCCAATGGAATGTTGGGATGGTTATCCAAACTGTATTCACGAAAAAGCGCAAGGGAGAAATAGATGAGCGATCAGGTCCGCGTCCGTGTACTGAGCGTGGACGATCACCCCGTGCTGCGCGAGGGGATCGCCGCCATCATCAACAGCCAGCCAGACATGCTCCTGGTGGCGCAAGCATCGAATGGCGGCGAAGCCATTCAGAAGTTTCGCGAGCACCAGCCGGACGTTACCCTCATGGACCTCAGATTGCCCGACATGAGCGGCATCGACGTGTTGATCGCGATCCGCACGGAATTCTCCGAAGCGCGAATCATCATGCTGACAACCTTCGAAGGCGACGTTGAAATCCAACGCGCCCTTCAGGCCGGAGCTCGAGGTTACGTGCTCAAGAGCATGCCTCCTCGCGATTTAGTCGAGGTCATTCGTCAAGTCCACGCCGGCAAGAAGCGTGTTCCCACAGAAGTGGCGACCCATCTGGCCGAACACATGAGCGACGAAGCTCTGACCGGGCGTGAAGTAGATGTCCTAAAGCACATTGCGGGCGGAAACAGGAATCGGGACATCGCCGAGCGGCTTTTCATCTCAGAGGAAACCGTCAAGGTTCACGTCAAACACATCATGGAGAAACTGGGCGCCAGTGACCGGACACAAGCAGTTGCGATCGCTGTGCGGCGCGGGATTATCCAATTGTGATGGGACCCATACCACTATAGTGGTACGAAAAGATTACATACCTTGAGGATTCGCTTTTCTCTGGCAGTTCTTACACTAAGTCAGGCGTGCGTGTTATAGTGCCTGCGAATACCAAAGGAGAGACGAGCTGCAACGGCTGTTTTCAGCATTTCCACGTGGCTGGCCTGCGTTAGGTCTGCTGCTGTTACGAATAGCTGTTGGCGTAACTGCGATGGTTCAGGGCGTTTTTTGTCTGAATGACGGCGGCAATTCGGCACTTTGGGACTGGATCCCCGGATTGCTGATGCTCGCGAGCGGCGTCGCGCTCGTTGTTGGTTTTCTCACGCCCATCGCCGGTGTCGTCGTGGCCCTAGGCATTCTGAGCTCGACTTTTTCATGGTCTCGAGCGCCTGCCGCGAATTTGTTCGAAACCAGGCTGACCACGATTTTGACGGTAACCATGGCCGTGGCGATTGCCCTTCTTGGCCCCGGGGCGCTATCGCTCGACGCGCGGGTGTTCGGACGGCGCGAAATTATCATTCCTTCCTCTGCTCACTTGCCGAAGCTGTGATGTCATGCAGCTTCTACTTCCTTTCCAGGAGTTCTCGATGAATAGTACCTTTCGTTCTTTTCGACGTATTGCCTGCGTTTTATTTCTCGTCTCCTCCGCTTATTCATAGACAATCGATTCGCACACGTGAATCAACTTATGCAGAGACCGGCAAGACCATAGAGAAACTGGCTTCTCTAATGGGTGTTCCCGCAAAACGCCAAGCGAATATCGTGGTGTTGTAAAGAGGACGCCGTAACATGACTCAGGCACACGCAAACTGGTGCTTGTTGATTCGCAGGCTTTTGATTTTCGACTCGAGCGTCGTTCGCGGTATTCCGAGTTTACCAGCCGCTCCTGATGGGCCGGAAATCCTGCCGCGGCTTTCCTCCAGGGCGGCTTTAATGATTTCCCTTTCCTGATTCACGAGCGTCGCCGCGAGAGCTATGGGTGGCTTGGATGTCCTCCGCGCCTCGGACTGCAGCCAGGTTTCGTCAATCGTGAAACATTCGCCATCACACAGGATCACGGCCCTCTCCACCACATTCTGAAGCTCGCGAATGTTGCCTGGCCAATCGTAACCTCGTAACCACTCCAGCGTCTTCCGTTCGATGTTTTTAATCCTCTTGCCAGCCTTTTTTGCATAACGCTCAATGAAACACTTGGCTAGCAAAAGAATATCTTCCGGGCGCTCGCGCAGTGGCGGCATCTGGATCGGAAAGACATTGAGTCTATAAAACAAGTCCTGCCGGAACGTACCGGCGTTCACCGCCGCTCTGAGATCGCAGTTTGTCGCAGCCAGCACACGTACATCTATAGCCACAGGATGGGTGCCCCCTACCCGCTCAAATTCGCGTTCTTGAAGCACGCGCAGCAGAGCGACCTGCGTCTCGGCTGGAATGTCGCCGATCTCGTCTAAGAAGATGGTTCCGCCATTTGCCACTTCAAAGCGGCCTAGATGCCGTTGAGTAGCACCGGTGAATGCGCCTTTTTCGTAGCCGAAAAGCTCGGAGGCGATCAGCGAAGCTGGAATCGCAGCGCAATTCACTCGAATGAACGGGCGGTGGGAACGGTTGGATCGTTTATGAATGGCGCGCGCTATCAATTCCTTGCCTGTTCCGCTCTCTCCGGTGATGAGAACCGTGGCATCCGTCGGAGCCACTCGCGCCAGATGTCCCAAAACACGATAGAGCGATTCGGAGGAGCCAACGATTTCCTCGAACATGGACGCCGGCGCGACTTCTTCACGCAACGCGAGGGTCTCGTTGTAAAGGCTGTCACTAGCACCCTGATCGTCGCGGAGCTCCTGACTGAGTACGTCATCGACAGCTAGAGCCACTCGATCCGCAACGAAAGAAAGAAATCGCCCCTCCTCGTCCGAACAGGGACAAGGCCGTTCACTTCCTAGAAACATCGCTCCCAGCCGCCGGTGTGCGGTCGTAATTGGAATCGCATAACCGGACTGGAGCCCCCGCTCGCTCAGCAGCCGCCTGGAGCCGGAGAACCGTGCTTCCCCGTCGTCCAGTTTACGGACTACGGCGGGTTGTTGATGCTCGAACGCCCAGGATACGTGGGCTTGCTCGATGGGCACGTCTCGGGCAAGAGTCAGGGCCGACTGGTCGTCGTCGAGGACGTACCAATACGCTCCGTTCGAGGTCTCGTCGTTCAAGAAGACGCTCATGTAGTCGAAATCCAAGACCGGCTGAAGTTGGAGTGGAAGGGCCTGAAACAACTCCCTTATATCCCGACACTCGCGCAGGGAATCCGAGACATTGAAGAGCGCCTCATAACGCGGAGCGAAATGTTCTGAGTGGTTCATACTGTCTCCCTGCAAACTTGTTCAACAGTTCAGGCGGCACTAGCGAGGACGTCGCGAGTTGGCATCCGCAGCTCGTCAGGATTGCGGTCTATGGCTTCCTGGCAGACGATGCAAAATGAGGCCCACGGCACCGCGGCGAGCCGCTTTGGGTGGATGTCGTCGTCACACTGCTGGCACGTCCCAAAACTGTCTTCTTGGATACGACGGAGGGCCGCACGGGCATTTCGAAGCTGGTTAAATTCGCGGTCGAGATTGTGAACCGCGATGGCGCGTTCCGAGGCCCACTGGATCTCTTCCAGTTGATCGGCGCTCCTCTGGACCACGATCCCGTCGCGATTGCGAATCAGCCGTTCCAGTTCACCAACCCTGGCTGTCAGAATCGCTTCAAATCGTTTTTGTTCACTTTTGGTCATTGGCTTTCTCCTCTTCCGCACTAAACCTCTGTAATTCACATTTTGAACGATCACAGCAAAGAAAACGTCACGAGAACGTACGGTTTTCTGCTACCACCTTTGGTTTTTGTCTAACTACCACTCACGCGGTAGCTGCCCTGAAATCAAGGCGTTAAGATTTGGCTGTAGCTCGAGCGGAAGATCTCCGATTGCGTCCAAAAACGGCGTGCCGCTGTCAGCCGCTTGAAACCGCCCTATAGTCTGAGCCAGTCCCGCAATTGGAAGCGTGATCCCGGCCCGCCTGTCTCTTTTCAAGGACTCCCATAAGTTGCCGCTGGAACCAATCGGCTCAGGCATCGCCGCGTCTTTCCTGTTGAACCCCTTTGTCCGAATTACGGCCCTGCTCGTCACGACTCCCATCAAGCATCTTCGACGTCCTCCCTCCGCCCTTGCTCCGACTGGCGTGAATTCGTTTCCTCCCTCTCTCTCGTGACCCATTCACGTATATAAGGCGGACAGTTCCTGAGTTCCGTTCCGTTGGCCTCGCTGAGAACAAGGACTTTCACGGCTTCTCTGTCGACAATAAGAACGTTTCTGAGATCGATGGCGAAGCCGCCCGATTCCTGTTCCAATACGCCCCGAAGCATGTCGACATGTTCTCCTGTAATCCGGCCGCTTATGAACAACACCACGAGATTCTCAGCGCTAACGACTCGATCGATTCTGCAGCTCATTTCGGGCTTTCGGTTCAATCCTTCATTCCTCTACCGAGTTCAAGCTCTTAACGCACGACTCACGCCGTAGCAACCCCATTGGTTGCCTCCCTGCGGGCGTGTAGCCGGCGCAGATCTGCGCGGGTTGAGCAACGCTTCGAACTTCAGCCGCAAGTCATGTATCTTTGTACTCTTCATCGATCCCCCTACTGTTGCAGCGACTACGTCGTGGCACCTAAGAGAAAGCAAGACTGCTGCCATTCGCAAGTGTTTGATAATAAGACTGAAAGAGAGATGCGTTACGGCTCCACTCCCCGCGAATCGCGTTAATTTCCGTGAATTCCGTGAATTCCGCAACTCGGAGTTCTGGCGAGTCTAGGAAGACCCCTAGCCGAGTTTCCCGCGCCACACCTTCGGGGTGAGCAGCCCCGGGTCGGTTTGTGAAGTCTTGTTTTCGTCAACCGCATTTTCTCTACCGGATCGAGTTCTTCTGTCCCTGATTCTGCCTCATTCTTCGCTCGGAATCGTCCCCTAAACGATCCCAATCGAGTCCCTCGATGGACGGGGACACGAATACTTCTTTAGAGGGATTGTCTCCTACCTCAAGTCCGATTGATATCAAAGCGCTTTCGCCCAAACAGACGAGCATCGATGGACCATGCGCCGGGGCCGAGCATTGTCAAACTAACGGCAAGGATTGCCAGGAAGATGTGAATCCACGCGTGCTGCCGCTGTGGAGAATAGAGCGACATCGCAGCCCAGACCTCGTCCAGGGCAGCGAGGGTTCCAAATACTGGCGTCCACAGACCGGCAAGGAGAAAGATAGCCCCGACAACCGCAATCGAGTTTTGTGCAAAGGCTATCGGCTCCGAAGGCGTTCCCGAGAGACCAGCGATCGCGGAGCAAATTAGAGCAACACCGAGGCAAACGCGGAGCAGCAGCAGACCGACTCCAGGCCAGCTATTAGGAAAGGTCGAGAATAGACGTTGCAGAATGCGTCCCAACTCAATGGTATTTGGCTGGCGCTGGCCTTCGACACCCTCGAACGGCCGTTTTTACATCCCTCGTTCGAGGGATGTGAACTACAGATCGATGATTCCGCGCTTGACGCCTATCGCAACCGCGTGGGTCCGGTCCCTCGCTTCCAGTTTGGCGAAGATGTTCCGGATGTGACTCTTCACAGTTTCTTCGGTCAGCGAGAGCTCGGCCGCGATTTCCTTGTTCGTCTTGCCCTTCGCAACCAACCGGAGTACATCGACCTCTCGTGGGGTTAACGCGTCGTCGGTAGAGTGCTCGGCGATTTCAACGGCGACCTCCGATGAAACGCGCTTTTGGCCGGCATGAACCGCCCGAATCGTCTCCAGCAGCTCATTTCGAAGCGAACCCTTCAGTAAATAGCCCCGTGCGCCTGCTTTGAGAGCGCGAGAAACCTGAACATCGCCGGCGTGAGTGGTCAAAATGATGATGCGTGCTTCAGGGAACTCGCCACGAATCGCGCTGAGGGCGTCGATGCCGCTCATCTCCGGCATTTGCAAGTCCATCAAGGTGATGTCGGGACGATGCTGGCGAAACTGTTCGAGCGCCTCCCGTCCATTGGAGGCTTCCGCAACCACCTCCATGTCTGTCTGATTCCCGATCAGGGCAGCGATACCTCCGCGCAGAACAGGATGGTCATCTACGGACAAAACTCGAATCACCGGTCACCCTGCTTTCTCCGGAACCTGGGGAAGAGAGTGTGGTCTGGCGATGTGCCATATGCAATGGAGGCTGCGATGCTAAATTCAATCTCCGTACCGGCGCCCGCTCCGCTCCAGATAACCAACTTGCCCCCGATTTGCTTGGCGCGTTCCCGCATTCCAGGCAGACCGTAGTGACCGGGGCGGCCCTGTTCCAAAATCTCTGGTGGAATACCCTCCCCATCATCGCGAATGCGCAGCAGGAATGCCCGGCCACCGTAGGTAATTTCAGTTTCAATATGACGAGCGTGGGCATGGTGGAAAGCGTTGCGCAACGCCTCCCGTGCGATGCGGTAAAGCTCATCTTGAACCATCGTCTGCACCTTTCTTGGCGGACCTTCGATCACTAAGCGAAATGTTGCCGCGCCGTCCACGGCCAACTCGTCCCCCAGCGCCTTGATCGATTCTGGGAGATCGCTCGTGACCATTGCAGACGAGCGCAAGTCGTACACCGCCCTTCTGCCCTCTGCAATCGCGCGATCCGCTTCTCCGAGGCTCTTTTCCAGTTCGGCCTTTGCCCTTCCATGAGGAAGCACCTCATTTAGAACCTGAAGGTGGAGCATCAGGCCTTGAAAGCTCTGCAAAAGTGTGTCGTGCAAGTCGCGCGCGATGCGTTCCCGTTCCGCCACGCGTCCCTCGAAACGCACCTTCATACGCGCTGATTCCCGCCGAAGCCGGATCTGGTAGGCGCCGGCCAGGAGCATGATCAGCAGGGCGCCAGAGCCGAACTGGAAGACACGAGTTTGGTAAAAATAGGGCACTTGCGTAATCATGTAGACCGTACCGGCACGATCCCAAATCCCGTCGCGATTGGACGCTCGAATGTGAAAGGCGTGTGCACCAGGAGGAATATTCGAATACGTCGCGCGAGCGGGATGGGCGGCATCAAGCCATTCGGAGTCTACACCGTCCAGCCGGTACTGCAGGCGACTCTTCTCGGGAGACGAGATCTCGATCGCGTCGAATTGCAGTTCAACATGATGAGTACCCGCCGGAAGAACCAGCGCGTGACCGGGAAACTGGGTGTTCCGGCCCACAGTCACTTCCTCTACATAGAGGGACGGCTTCCGAGCCGTCCTGGGAAGGCGCGGAAGGTTCATCATGACGAGCCCCTGCATGGTCGCCACCCAAAGCTTCTCGTCCCGGGTGAGTGCCGAGTTGGGATGACCCACGGTGCTTTCCGCTGCAGCCATGCCGTCGGCAACGCCGAACGATTCATAATCCAGAGGTTCGTCTTGCGCGGGCCGTTGCATGAGCGCTTTCGACGCAACCCGGGTAATGCCTGTTCCGCTGAGCCATAGTTCGCGCTGTTGCGTTTCCACCATACCGGTGCCACTGAGATAGGCAGCCACGAGATCAAGGCGGCCGTTGTTGATGCGCCGAACTTCTGCCATCGGGGCCACATTTACGTATATGTTGCCGAACTCGTCCTCTCCGATCGGGAAGGTGCCGAGCTTGGGAAATGACACGCGGCTGACGAACCGGTCGCCATCCAACCGGTCAAAGCCGACATTGGTTGCGATCCAGATGCCTCCCTCGCGGTCTTCAAATGGCGTGATCGTATGATTGCTCGACAAGCCCTCCGTTGTGTGGTAATTGCGAACCTGCCCGTTCCGGATGCGGGTGACACCGTCGTCGGTAGCCAGCCAGACGGAGCCGTCCCTCGCTGCAATCAGGCCCCTCACGATATCGCTGGTGAGCCCTTGACCTTTCGAGAATTGCGTGAAGTGGCCATCCCGAAAGCGGAAGGCGCCACCGCCCCAAGTCGCAATCCAGAGGTCACGATTCGTGTCTTCGGCCAAAGACCAGACGCAGCTGTTGAGAAGGCCCTGCTTCTCGTCGTAGGTTTTGAAACGCTTGCCATCGAAACGCGATATTCCGCCGCAATTCGCGCCGGTCCAAAGCCCGCCATCCGACGTCGCCAGGACGGTCATGATCACGTTATTCGGTAAGCCGTCGGACTTTGTGAACATTCGGACCGCCCGGTCTTTGAATCGATAGAGTCCGTCGCCATTTGTGCCAACCCATAAGTTGCCGTCGACATCGCCATAGATCCACCGTAGATTCTTAGTCGGGAACACGAGTTCCGGCAAGCCGGCAGTTGCCCGATACAGTCCATCCGCCTTGTAAAACCAAACGTTACCGTTGGGGTCTTCGTATACGCGCATGGCGCCGTGTCCCTCGACGCCGTAGGGCGAGAGTTTTTCGATGGAGTGGCCAATGCGGCGGGCCACTCCTTTGTTTGTGCAGAACCACGTAACACCGTGGCTGTCCTCCAGGACGTGAAATACTTTGTCGGATTTCACGTCGAGTTCTGCGGCAATCTCCGGGTGCTCAACGGTGCGCACGCCATCCCACTCTATGAAGCCTGCCGAAGTGGCGGCCAGAATATGTGAATTTGAAGCTTCTTCAATTCGCTCAATTGCCAAGCCCGGTATGATCGGAGAAAACGAGCCATCCGCGAAGCGATACAGACCAGCCGTGGTACCCACCCATAGCGTGCCATCCCGGCTGAAGTGGAGACATACGATGTTGCCGACGCCCCAGGGGCCTCGATACCACATACCCGGAAAGCGTCCGAATTGATTCAACGCTGCGGCCGGGATGCGCTCCAGGTGGTCGGTTGTACCCAGCCACAAGTCGCCGTTTGGGGCTATTGCCAGTGCTCGAACGTTAGCTGGCTCGTCGAAACCCGTGAAGTGCTGGCCGTCGAATCGGACGAGGACTCGACCGTTCAAAATTAACCAGAGGAAACCGTCGCGAGACTGCACGATGTCATCGACGATGCCCGAAGGGAGCCCGCCTTCAGGAGTAAAGTGTTTTTGCAGGTAGCTGGTGAAGGGCTGGCTGGGATCGAGGGCGAAGCTTCGGTTGGGCAAGGCGGCCAAAAACAGCAGGCAGGCCAACGCCCTTCCGATCTCCGCTCTGGTGGTCACGACTGATTTTCTTCCAGAATATACAGTCTACCGCCCGCAACTCTCCATGTGTTTGCGCCAACAAACGACCGCCAATCTCGCTCTTGCCGAGTATGGGCAACCCGTTCATCGCACATTGACCTCGGAGATTCGCATCGGGAGCCGGCTTAGTGAAACGCAAGAAGAAAGGGATCGGAACTACGCTCGCGTCCGTGTGAACCTCGAACGATGAGAGCGGTGGCAAGAGTTTTGGAGAAAGGAATAGATAAATGGCACAAACACAGCATATGAAACGTAGCGACAAAGGTCTGCTTACCCCCGACAATTGCGCGGTCGCGTTCATCGACCACCAGCCGCAGATGTTGTTCGGAACCTCTAATTTCGACCGGCAATCGATCATCAACAACACCGTCGCCCTTGCTAAGGCAACGCGCATCTTCGAATTGCCGGTTGTGTTGACTACGGTCGAGACAACGAGCTTCAGCGGGAACATGTGGCCGCAACTCAAGGCGGTCTTTCCGGAACAGAACCCCATCGAGCGTTCCTCGATGAATTCGTGGGACGACAAGGACTTCGTCGCGGCGATCGAGAAAACCGGCAAAAAGAAGGTCATCCTCACCGGTTTGTGGACCGAGACCTGTATCGCTCTGCCGACCGTTCAAATGATCCACGATGGGTACGAGATTTATGTCGCCGAGGATTGCTGCGGCGACGTCAGTCAGTTGGCACACGACAACGCGATGCGGCTGGGGCAAAGCCAGTCACCGCTCTTTCCACGATGCTCGAATGGCAGCGCGACTGGGCGCAGCGCGACACGTACGACGCCGTCATGGACGTGGTGAAGGTCCACTTGGGTGCATACGGGATCGGCGTGGAATACGCCTACACCATGGTGCACGGTGCGCAGCCGACCGTGTTTCCGGAGTATGAGGTCCCGCAACCTGCATTAGCCCATAAGTAGTCAATACACAGCCAATCCGAATTCGCAGGAGAAAGAGAGAATGAGAACGCCAAATATTTTGGGCAAGGTGGTTGTGATTACCGGAGCCAGCAGCGGCATCGGTGAAAGCACTGCGCGCCTTCTCGCCGGAAGCGGTGCGAGAGTCGTACTCGGAGCGAGGCGAACGGATCGCATCGACGCGCTCGTCAAGGACATCACCGCCAAGGGGGGCGCCGCTCTCGGTCTTCAGGCCGATGTCACAAAGCGCAGTGAGGTGGAAGCTTTAGTCCAGGGAGCAACCCGCGAGCACGGCCGAATCGACGTGATCGTTAACAATGCCGGGATCATGCCCATCGCGCCTATGGCCGCGCTCAAGGTCGAAGAATGGGACCGGATGATCGATGTAAACATCAAGGGCCTCCTATTCGGGGTGGCCGCGGTGCTGCCGATCATGCAAAAGCAAAAACAGGGCCACATCATCAACATGTCTTCTGTCGGGGGCTTCAAGGTCTG
>WNFG01023774.1_pt1 | contig 13597 bp, 12 predicted proteins | sample 5400431 | NCBI WGS metagenome assembly WNFG01 (sample SAMN13153346, study PRJNA577476) | soil metagenome | isolation source: 120 cm saprolite under Douglas fir tree site 2 hole 3 replicate 2 | place: USA:California | collected 2015-04-18
TCACCCATATCGCAGTTCAGATCCATGTGCGTTATCCCAAAATCAACTCCTCCGCTGCCAGCAGTTTTTCCTGTTCCTGGAGCAGAGATCGCGCCTGTTCCCAGCCGATCGGTTCAAATCGAATCTCATCGCGCGGGCGAAGCTGTCCGACGCCGGCTAGATCGGCGGAAATCACGTTGGCGATCTTTGGATATCCACCGGTGGTCTGCTGCTCCACGAAGAGGATAATAGGCAGGCCTCCGTCCGGGATCTGAATGGCGCCGAGCGAAACGCCCTCGGTAATCATCTGTCCGCCGGAGCGCCCTAAAATGGGCGCGCCTTCGAGTCGAAGACCCATGCGATTGGATTCTTCAGCAACACGATACGCGCCCCTATAAAACAAGTTCCGCGAAGACTCTGGAAACCAGTCATTCTGTGGACCTGGGGTGACGCGCAAGACCTTACGAGGGGACAGACGCTCCAATACGTGCGCAGCCAGCGTTCTTTTCCGAAAAGATGCGGTTGCGGACGCGACGGTCAGTACGTCTCCCTTCCGCAGGGGTCTGCCATCGAGACCGCCGAGCCCGCTCAAGATGTGCGTCGATGCGCTGCTTAGAAAAGGCTTCACAATAATTCCACCCTGAACGCACAAATAACAGCGCGCTCCGGATCGCGTGGGCCCCAGCCGAAGTGTTTGGCCCGGGCTTGCTTCAACCGAGGTCCACAGCTCGACGGGCGCACCATCCAGTGTCGCCCCGAAATCGGAGCCCGTCAGTGCCAAGATGGCGCCTTCCGGAAACACAAATGCGCCTCCGAGCAGCGTCATTTCCAGCGCAGCCGCGCCTTCAGCGTTACCGACTAACCTGTTTCCGAGCCGCAGTGAAACCGGGTCGGCCGCTCCGGAAGGGGAAATACCCAGGGGACCGAAACCTTCCCGCCCCAAATCCTGCACCGTGGTGAACGGGCCCGGCGCCTGGACCTGAATTACCTTCATGCACTCTCCAGCGCAGCGAATCGCTGGCGGGAAATCGGTATAAACCGCACGCGATCTCCGATAGACAACAGGCTCATGGCGTCCCGGTCAGGCCGAAACATCGAAAAGGGGGTGCGCCCGAGCAACCTCCAGCCGCCGGGCGTGGCGAACGGGTAGACACCTGTCTGGCTACCCGCGATGCCTACGCTGCCGGGTGGTACCCTTCGACGCGGCGTCGCCAGGCGCGGCGTCGCCAGCGCTTCGGGCACTTCACCGAGATACGCGAAACCAGGCACAAACCCCAGAAAATAGACAAGATAGGTAGGCGAAGCATGCAGCTCGATGGCTTGCGTTGGGGTCATCCCGTGCATTGCACTCACATCGTTCAGGTCTGGACCGTACTCCCCGCCGTAGCACACGGGAATTTCCAATTGCCGCGGCTCCGGGAGACGCACGTCTTCCAGCCGGTCGAGATAGGACCGCAGAATCGCCTCCAGTTCGACGTGGCGCAACTTCAGCGCATCGAATTTGACCAGCAACGAGGAATACGCCGGATGAAGATTGCGGATGCCCGCAACGGGTTCCAGCTCGAGCAGGCGGAGCAGCCGCACCACATGTTGATGAGCATCGAGTGTAATCTCTTGCCCGAAGTAAACCAGCAGCGATTGGTCGCTCGCGGCTTGGAACCGCGCGGCGTGGGCTGCAGAGGTAAGCATGACGGCGAAATTATACCGCACGCGGCATTCGCGTTTATCTTCTCCAGGGGTCAGGCGAGCGGAAAGTTTGCCTCCGCATTCAACGCGGAGCCGGCAAGCTCACCCGCGAGCAGCTTCGGATACGCAGCGGCTGCGATCATGGCGGCATTGTCGGTGGAAAGGGCGCGGCTCGGAAAGAAGACGTCGAGGCCGCGCTTTCGCGCCTCTTCTTCGAACGAGCGGCGAAGCTGGCTATTGGCAGCGACTCCACCCGAAACCAGAATGGAGCGCGCGCCGGATTCTTCCGCTGCTGCGAGCGTGCGGGTAACCAAATCGCTCACCACCGCAGCTTGAAAACTGGCCAGGAGGGCAAGCGTGTCGGGACTGCACAGAGGCTGCAATTGTTCCGCCTTCCGCTCACCTCGCGAAAGGGCCGCCTCGCGCAATTCGATTTCGCGGAGCAGCTCCGGGTGAGCGCGGACGTGATACAGCACAGCAGTCTTGATGCCGCTGAAGCTGAAGTCGAATGGATTCCCTTTCATTCTTGCAGGCGTGAACTGCACGCCCCGGCCGTGCGCAGGGCGCGGCTGCCCCGCCGCCAACCGATCAATGATCGGTCCGCCGGGATAGCCCAGGGCGAGAAGCTTGGCGACCTTGTCGTAAGCTTCGCCGGCGGCGTCGTCGCGCGTCTGGCCAATGCGCCGGTAGCGGAATAAAGGCGCGGCGCGCTGGCCGCCGTTCTCATCGGCACGGACATCGTAAAGAACCGTATGCCCGCCGGAAACAATCAGGCACACAGCAGGCAGGTCTGGTAGCTTCCCTTGCTTGCGAGCTTCCAAAAAAACGGCATGGACATGGCCCTCGAGATGGTTGACCGGGACGAGCGGCTTGTTCAGCGTGAGTGCCAGCGCTTTTCCATAGGTGACACCGACCAGAAGCGATCCGACAAGGCCCGGCCCCTGCGTCACGCCGATGGCATCCAGTTCTGCAAGCTTCAGCCCAGCTTGCCCGAGCGCTTCGCGAACCACCGGGACGATTTGGCGCAGGTGTTCGCGCGATGCCAACTCGGGGACCACGCCGCCATACTTGCTGTGCACGTCAACCTGGGAAGCAACGATGTTCGAAAGAATATCGCGGCCGTCGGCGACCACTGCCGCAGCGGTTTCGTCGCAAGAAGATTCGATGCCGAGGATGCGAATCGCCATGGCTTACCTATCGCAGGAGGAGCAGTTCCCTGCTTACAGAAATCTCTATGTTAGCATACGCGCGTGGACCGCATTCTCCGCCGCGAATTCGACGCCATCGCGCGTGACCGCAATTCGGGCGCAACGGAGCTCGCTCTGCGAGCGGTCAAAGGGCTGGAGCTCTGGATTGGACGCCACGCCCATTCGGGAGAGCAAGACATCCTGGCCATCGCCCGCGCACTGCTTCGCGCGCAACCTTCGCTGGCGCCGCTGTTGCGGCTTGCCAACGATGTGGCTCTTGCCGCCGATGCGGATGCTCCCGTAAAGGAATTGCAGCGAGTCGCGAGGGATTTCGGGGATCTGCTGCGAACTGCGAGCCGAAAAGTCGCCAGGCGTTTTTCGCAACAACTGACGATCTCCAGACCGCGAGTGGTCGCTACTTATTCGTATAGCTCGACGGTAATCGCCGCTTTGATAGCTTCGCGGGCCAAGCTGGCTTGCGTCATCTGCTCCGAATCGCGGCCACGGTGTGAGGGCCGCGCGACCGCTGAAAAATTGGCCCGCGCCGGAATTGCGGTCAAGTTCTTTACGGACGCAGGGTTAATGAATGTTGTGGACTCTGCGCGAATGGTGGTGCTTGGAGCGGATGCTTTGCTTGGACGCGCTTTCGTCAACAAGATCGGTTCATCGGCGCTGCTGGCACAGGCGCATTCGCTGCGTGTTCCTGTTCTTGTTTTGGCCGATTCCTCGAAATTCTGCCCTGAACCCTTGGCCGCCGCCGCGCTGCGGCTGCGCCTTGGCGAAGCAAGCGAGCTGTGGCGCAAGCCTCCCGAGCTCGTGGCGGCGGAGAACCCCTATTTCGAGTACGTGCGTCTTAGTCCCGGAGTATGTGTCATGACGGAACGGGGACCGATGACCCAAGAACAAGTCCGAACCGCGATGAAAAACATCCAAATCTCACCGCAATTATGGACGCTCACCGATTGACAGACACGGCCTTACCCCCTATCGTGCTTTCTGGAAACCGTGGCCACGCAACCAAAGCGCGTAAGAAAAGCGGTCTTGCCGGCGGCAGGATTGGGAACACGGTTCCTTCCTGCCACCAAGGCGCAGCCAAAGGAAATGCTGCCCCTTGTGGACAAGCCCCTGATTCAATATGTCGTGGAAGAGTGCGTGGCCTCGGGGATCGAGCACGTCATCATCGTCACGGGAAGGGGCAAGTACGCCATCGAGGACCATTTCGACGCCGCGCCGGAGCTCGAACGATTCCTCGAGCAGCGCGGCAGGAAGGATCAAGCGGAACTTGTCCGCCAGATCAGCAACATGGTGCGGTTCAGCTACACTCGCCAGAAGGAACCACTGGGGCTTGGCCATGCCGTCCTGGCGGCGAAAGACCTGGTCGGCGACGAGCCCTTCGCGGTGTTGTTGGGCGACGTGATTATTCCCGGCCCACGTCCCGCGACACTGCAATTGATCGAGGTGTATGAGTCCACCGGAACCGGCGCCATCGCCGTCGAAGAAGTGCCGCGCGATAAAACTCAGCTTTACGGAATCGTGGACGGCGAACCGGCGGCGCAGCCCCCCTGGGGCGCGCGGCTGTTGCGCGTGCGCGGCCTGGTGGAGAAACCCAAACCCGATGAGTCGCCCTCGAACCTGGGCATAACCGGCCGGTACGTTTTGCCGCCCGATATTTTCGATTGTCTCGAACCGGAACCGGCGGCGAGATTCAGCTCACCGATGCGTTGCGTCTCCTCGGCGAGGAAAAGGGCCTTTGGGCCTTCATCTACCAGGGACTTTCCTACGACGCGGGAGACAAACTGGGTTTTCTGAAGGCCACGGTCGAAATCGCCCTGGAGAATAAGGATCTGGGTCCTGGTTTTCGAACCTATCTGAAAGGCTTGAAGCTGTAATCAATCGGCCGGCGGCACAGTTATTTCTCTTTCTTCGCAGCTCCGGTCTTCTTGGCTTCTTTCGCGGGACCCGTATCTTTCGAGTCCTTGGCAGGTTTAGCTTCGACGGGCTTTGCCTCGCTTCCCTCCGCTTTTTCACGTTGCGACGAATCGCCGCCGGAGCCTTTCCCCGCATAGTCGGTGACGTACCAGCCCGAGCCTTTGAATTGAATCGCCGGGGCTCCGAGCAAACGGTCTATCTTGCCGCCGCACTTGGGGCATTTTTTCAGGTAAGGCCCGGAAAAATTCTCAATTTTTTCCGTTCGCTGGCCGCACTTCCGGCATTCGTACTCGTACATGGGCACCGCGAAATCCTCCTCGAAGATAAGACCCAAAAAATATCTTAGCATGTCGAATGACCTCTGCGGGTCGCAGAGCGTGCTAGACTTGTGGAAGCAGACATGGCCCTTGCGGCACAAATCGATAAGCCTGCCGGGCGGCTGTACCTGGTGGCTACGCCCATCGGCAATCTCGAAGACATCACGCTGCGAGCACTGCGCGTGCTTCAGGAGTGCGACTTCATTGCCTGCGAAGATACCCGGCAAACACAGAAGCTGCTGAGCCACTTCGAGATTGCCAAGCGCCTGGTCAGCTACCACGAGCACAACGAGATGACCCGCGCTCCGGAACTGGTGATCGAACTCGAACAGGGGGCGCGAATCGCTTTGGTAAGCGACGCAGGCACTCCGCTGGTTTCCGACCCCGGGCACAGGCTGGTGACGCTCTGTCTTCGGCACCACGTTCCTGTCGTGCCGGTTCCGGGACCTTCCGCGATCGTGGCGGCTCTGGCGGCGTCGGGATTGCCGACGGACGAGTTTCTGTTTGCCGGCTTTCTTCCCTCACGCGCCGCGGATCGCCGTGAAGCCTTGAGACGCCTGGGCGCCGAGCCTCGCACGGTGGTCGTCTACGAAGCGCCGCACCGGCTGGGGGATGCTCTCCGCGACGCGCGGGAACTCCTGGGCGACCGGAAAGCTTGCCTGGCCCGGGAAATCACAAAAGTTCATGAAGAATTTATCCGGGGAACGCTGTCCGAACTGGTTGACCGGACGAGTAAAAAACCGCCGCGGGGAGAAATGACCCTGCTGATCGCGCCGGCCGCCAACGGCGATCTGGCTGTTCCCAGCGGAGCGGCTTCTACGTTGTCGACGCGTGTGGAAGAACTGATTTCCACCAGCAAGATGGATCACAAGGCGGCGCTCAAACAGGCCGCCCGCGAACGCGGTCTGAACAAACGAGAGGCCTACCGGCAACTCCTCCTGGAAAGGCCCGGCAAACCAAACTAAGGCGAAATCAAACCACAGCAGAGCGCCTCGGCATCACACAAAATCCAAATCCCATTGGGGAGATTAGGCGGATTCGGGGCGGAAGACGCGGCTGAATCGCGGGCCCGTGAATTGTACGCCGACAATTCTGCTGTGCTTCCCCTCATGCGGCACGACGTGGACAACGCGCCCCTGCGTGGCAAAGTTGGATTCCGTGGCCGCACCCTGCTTCGCCATGGGGATGGTGATTTCGAGGGCGGCCCCTAGGTCGAGTTCGTAGCGCGTGGCAAATGCAGCGCCCGACCGGCAGAGATTCTCGCTCGAAGTGGTCTCTTCGAACTGGACGCCGGCGCGGTCGCGCCCGCGGACCCACATCGGCAGATGCACATTGATGCGGCGGTCGGCGCGCTGTTTGGCAGAAGGTGACACGGCTTCGCTCATGAGGCTGGGTGCTCCTGAGCCGCAGCGTGTGCGGCAAAAAAAGTATCTACGCGGTCGAGAACCTCCGCGGGCGTGTGGGACAGATGAACCTGACGGCGCAGCTCGCTGCCGTTTCGCACGCCGTGCGTGAACCAGCAGGCGAACTGCTTCATTTTGCCGATGGCATCGGGCAGTTCGGCTTCCACCAGACGGCGGAAATATCCCGAAAGCAGCCGGTAACGATCCGCCTCGGAAGGCTCATCGTAACGCCCGCCGGAAGCATACTGCTCCATCTGGCGGAAAATCCAGGGATTTGTCGCGGCCGCACGCCCAATCATTACTGCGTCGCATCCGGTTTCGCGAATCATCTGCTCCGCATCCCCGGGAGTGTTGATATCTCCATTGCCGATCACGGGCATGCGCACACATTCCTTTACGGCGCGAATAATGGACCAATCCGCCCGGCCATTCAGCCCCTGCAGGCGGGTTCGAGGGTGGACGGCAATGGCTTCGACGCCGACTTGTTCGGCCATGCGGGCCACGTCGGTGGCGACAATACTTTGCTCGTCCCAGCCGGCGCGGATTTTGATGGTCAGCGGAATGCGGACCGCCGCGCGGACCGCGCGCAGAATCTCTTCGAGAAGGCGGAGGTCGCGCAACAATCCCGAGCCGCCGCACTTCACGACTTTTTTCGCCGGACATCCCAGATTGATGTCCACCAGATCGAAGCCGAGATCCTCGACCTGCGAGGCGGCCGCAGCCATCGCCTGAGGGTTGGCACCGAATAGCTGCGCGCTGATGGGATGCTCATCGTTCTCGTAGTAAAGATAGTGAAGCGTGCGCGAGGCGTTGCGGACGATCCCTTCGGCGCTGGTGAACTCCGTCATGATCAAGCCGCACCCTCCGAGGCTGCGGATGACGCGGCGAAAGACCGTATCCGTGACGCCGGCCATGGGCGCGAGCACGGCTGCGGGGCGAATCACCACATTGCGAATCGTAAGTGCGGAAGGGAGCATGATTGGAGCAAGCTGAGTCTTTCTACTCAAAACGCTTTTCACTCCTCCGTCAGCAACACCATATCTTATTTCTCCTTCACCTTCGAAGAGCCACCCGATCCAGAAAACAGTCCCGGCTGAGCGGGATCCGGCGGCGGGCCGGCGGCAACGTCCCGCTTCCAAAATTCCTCCACGCGCAACAGGCGGCGGTCCAGCGCGGCGCTCCAATCGGTCCATTCGCCCTCTCCCTTCTCCGAAGCCAGCAAGGAGCGGATAGCCTCCATCTTGGAGTCGAGATCGTCGAGGTAATGCAGCATCACCGCTTCGCGGAACATGGGCAGCTTGGGAGACCCGAACTCGTATTCGCCGTGATGGCTGATGAGCATGTGCTGAACCAGCGTTTTCAACTCCGGCGGAAACCCCGGAATCGCGTCGATTTTCTTCGTGACCGTTTCCAGCTCCATCACGATATGTCCGAGCAACTGGCCCGGCGTGGTATAGCCGAGCGCGCGCTCGTAGCACAACTCGTCGAGTTTGCCGACGTCGTGGAGGATGGCGCCGGTGAGCAGCAGGTCGGCATTGACTTCCGGATAGTGCGCCGCCGCGGCACGGCACAGACCGCAAAGGCTTACGACGTGCTCAAGAAGTCCGCCGAGATAGGCGTGATGCATGAGTTTAGCCGCAGGGGCGCGCTTCAGACGCGGGGCGATCAGGGGATCTTCAATCACCGAAACGGCCAAACGGCGCAGCCAGACATCCGCGATCGAAGACGCATAGCCCTGCAGGTCAGCATAAAGTTTTTCTACGTCTTCTCTGGTGTGCGGAAAATAATCGGCCAGGTCAATTTCTGCCGGCTCGGCCGGGCGCATGCGGTCCAGCATGAGCTGGGGCTTGTTCTTGTACACCTCCACGCGGGCCTGGATTTTGACGATATCGTCCCGCTGGACGGCCTGCGCGGCTTCTTCAAAGCGGTCCCACATGCGCGCTTCAACTTGCCTTCCCGTGTGGAACGGACTTCTTTCTCGCAGACGAGAAAAAAAGAGGTGACGATCTGTTCAGCAGCGAGACCGGAGACGTATGCGTTCTTCATCTGCCAGGTTTTGCGCCGGCTAAATAGGAATCACTTTCAGCAGCCTTTTGTGACGCTTCTTGGTCTTGGTTTGTTCCGGCTCAGCCGAGACCTCTTGAATCGGGCTGCCGGAGACCCCCGCCGTATCGGTGTATCCGGGTTTCACCACGACGTAGCTTTCTTCGCGCAAGGTGTTCAGATAGGTCCGCAGAGCGGGTTCCATCCTTTGCTGGTAGAGCCGGTTCATGATCTCCGGCTCGACCTTATCGAGCGGCTGCTCTCCGGCAGGATAGTGCTGGAGGACCTGCAGGAAAATGAAGCCTTGCTTGGTGCGAATCACGTCGGTGAGCTGATTCTTCTGAAGTTTGAAAACGGCGTCTTCAATCTCTTTCGAGAGCTTGCCCCGTTCGAAGACTCCGAGATCCCCGCCCTGTTTCGCGGTCTCGTCGTCGGAATGGCGCTTGGCGATTTCCGCGAAGTCGTCGCCGTTCTTTATCTTCTCGAGCATGTCCCCGGCCCTTTTCTCCAGGGCGGGAATTTCCGCTTCGGGCTTGCCTTCCGTGCTGACGAAGATTTCCCGCAGGGCCACCTGCTCCGGGCGCACAAATTCCCCTTTGTGCTCTTCGTAGTATTTTTGCACTTCGTTCTTATCAACGATGATCCGCGAAGTGACCTCGCGGCTGACGACCTGGTTGGTCAGAAGGCGGTTGCGAAGGTTGTTCTTGAAATCTTCGTAGTTCATCCCCTGGTCCTGCACGGCCTTCTCCAGGGCTTCCATGTCCGCCAACTTGTTTTGCTGGCGGATCTGGTCGAGTTCCTTGATGAGCTCGGTCTCGACGGAAATCCCCATGTCCTTGGCGCGCTGCACCAGGAGCGATTGATCGATCAGGTCCCGGAGAGCATTCTTGTTTTTGTCCCCGACCAGAGTTTGCAGTTGTTCCGGAGTGCACCGGGGACATTCCTGGCGCGCTTCGTCTTGGGCAGTGTTATGGGCGCGCTGCAGGTCGGAAAGTGTGATGATTTCATTGTTTACGCGCGCGACAATTTCCTCGACGACCTTGCCGGCAGTCTGCGCCGCTGCCGGAAGAGCGGTCAGAAGCCCTAACAGAAGCATTGCCAGTTTTTTCATGTAATTATCCTGAAATGTATTTTATCCCTGAGGCCGCAGTTCGAGCAATACGTTTCTGAGTGCTCCGATCAATCCTCCCTGCCCGCGGTTCCACTCCATCCACATCGCGCCGCTGGGGTCCAGCCGGATCCCCGTGTGTTTGCCAATCACCCGGACCAGCACGGAGGGGTCGAGAGGCGTCTCGGGGTGAAATTTCGCCGCCACGCGGTCGCCCTGCCGCTCGATGGAGGAGACCAGCAGTTTTTCACATTCCGCCTTCAGGACCGCGTACTCCAGCAAATTCCCGACGGCGGGGGGCAGCGGGCCGAATCGGTCCTCGAGTTCGCGCCTCACTTCTTCCTTCTCCGAATCCCCGGTTATCCCCGCGATTCGCTTATAAGTCCTCAGCCGCAAATTCTCGCTTTCGATGTACTCAGATGGGATGCGGATATCCAACCCAAGGTTGAGCGTGCAGCGCAGGTCCGGCGAGGCCTTTTCGCCTTTCAAGGCCGCCACGGCGCGCTCCAGCATCTGGCAATACAGGTCGAAGCCGATCGCGTTGATGTGGCCGTGCTGCTGGCGGCCGAGCAGGTTCCCGGCACCCCGCAGCTCGAGATCGAGCGCGGCGATACGAAATCCGGAGCCGAGTTCGCTGAATTCCTTAAGCGCCGCGAGCCGCCGCCGGGCGATGTCTGAAAGCGACGCTTCCGGTGGGACCAGAAGGTAGGCATAGGCGCGCTGATTCGAGCGGCCCACGCGCCCGCGCAACTGATAGAGTTCGCCCAGGCCGAACCGGTCGGCGCGATTGATGAGGATGGTGTTGGCCCGCGGGATGTCCAGGCCGTTTTCGACGATGGTCGTCGAGACCAGCACGTCGGCCTCGTCGCTAACGAACTGGAGCATCACGCGCTCGAGTTCGCGCTCGCTCATCTGCCCGTGGCCGACGACCACGCGCGCTTTGGGGACCAGCCTTTGCACCAGCTGCGCCATCGAATAGATGGATTCCACGCGGTTGTGGATGAAAAAGACCTGTCCCTTTCGCGCCAGCTCCTCCTCGACGGCGCGCTGGATCAAGCTCTCCTGGAATGGCGCGACAACGGTCTGGATGGCCAGGCGGTCTTTCGGCGGAGTCTCGATCACGGACATGTCGCGAAGCCCGGCAAGCGACATGTGCAGCGTTCGGGGAATCGGCGTGGCGGAAAGCGCCAAAGCATCCACGTCTTTCTTCAATTCTTTTAAGCGCTCCTTGTGCGCTACACCGAAGCGCTGCTCTTCATCTACCAGCAGCAGGCCTAAATCGTGGAAGCAGACGTCGCGCGAAAGCAAGCGGTGCGTGCCGATGACGATGTCCACCTTGCCCGCTTCGAGGTCCAGGAGAACCTCCTTTTGCTCGCGCGGGCTGCGGAACCGGCTCAGCATTTCGACGCGGATGGGAAATGCGGCGAAGCGCCGGCGAAACGTTTCGTAGTGCTGGAAGACGAGGACCGTGGTCGGCGCGAGCAGCGCAACTTGCTTGGAATCGGCGACGGCTTTGAAAGCCGCGCGCATGGCCACCTCGGTCTTGCCATAGCCCACGTCGCCGCACAGAAGGCGGTCCATCGGCAGCGGGCGCTCCATGTCGCGCTTGATGTCGGCAATAGCGTTCGCTTGATCGGGGGTCTCGTCGAATTCGAAAGCGTCCTCAAACTCGTGCTGCCAGGCCGTGTCCGGCGAAAAAGCCAGGCCGCCGGCCGCCTTTCGCTCCGCGTAGAGGCGGAGCAGTTGCTGCGCCATGTCCTGGAGCGATTTGCGGACCCGCGCTTTGCGCGCCATCCAGGCCGTGCCGCCCAGCCGGTCCAATACGGGAGCGCCGCCCTCGACCGCGCGGTAGCTCTGGACGAGGTCCATGCGTTCGAGCGGCACGTACAATCGTGCCTCTTCGGCGTAGCGAAGCAGCATGAATTCACCTCGCGCGCCCTCCGATTCGAGGCTTCGCAGCCCCTCGAACTGGCCGATCCCGTGGTCCACGTGGACCACGTAATCGCCCGGCTTTAGCTCGGAAAAATCGCTGAAGAAGCCTGCCGTTTTCGGCCGCCGCTTCGGGCGGTCGCTCGCCGGAAGGACCTCAAAAAGATCGGCGGTCCCATAGAGGACGAGTTGGCAATCGGGGAAAACCACGCCTTCGCTGAGCGGCGCACGGGTCAGCACGAGTGCGGAGACGCTCCCGGCCGTGGAGTCTTCCGCAAGACGCACTCCGGTCGCCGTGTCCTCCAACTCGCCCAGCAAATAAGGCAGCTCGTATTCCCGGCATAAATCTGTGAGGCGTTCCAATTCGCCGATGCTTCCTGCCGACGCCATAACTTGCTCATTCGCTGCCAGCCGTGAACGGACTTCGGCCATGAAGGCCGGTACGTTTCCATGAAAGCGCGTGGCCGGCTGGGTGGCTAATTCCGCCGCTTTCGTCGAGCGGCGGCGCAAGGACAGGCGATCCAGCCGGAGCCGCTGCTGCTCCTCGAGCGCCTCTTTCCATTCTTCTTCGGACAAGAACAATTCTGCGGTGTCTTCAGCCCTGCCGGGGTTTTTGCTGTCCCCGGAAAGCCGCGAGAAGAAATCGGCTGCGGCTTCATCGAGAGCGTCGGATTCATCCAGGACCACGAGCGGCCGGCCCGGACCAGCGGAGAGTTGGAACAAAGTGTTTCCGCCGGACTCCAGCCGTGCGGCTTCAAATTCCCAGCCGGGAAGCGCTCCAGCTTCGTGCAATTCGCGATCGGTTGAGTCCGGCGCGCCACGTGCGTACACGCGCTCAAGAATCTCCTGGCGACGGGGAAATTCGGTCAACGGCAACAGCGTTGTGCGCACCACGGGGGCCACGGAGCGCTGTGTGGCCGGGTCGTATTCGCGCAGAGATTCCACAGTGTCGCCCAGCAGTTCGATACGCACGGGGCGCATGGTCTCCGGCGAGAAAACGTCCACAATGCCGCCACGCGCCGCGAACTGCCCCGGCATCTCAGCAGTCTCGACTCGCTCGTAGCCAACCGCGGTGAGATGAGAAAGCAGCTCATCGAATTCAGCTTCGGCGTCGGGTTCTAGAGTTCGTCCGAGCCCGCTGTAGTAGGCCGCGTCGCGGACACGGAACAACGCCGCCGCCAATGGGACCACGAGCAGATTGGCCGTTCCGCGCGACACCCGCCAAAGGGTTGCCGCGCGGGATTCCAGTATTTCCGGGTGGGGAGAGACGCCTTGCCAGGGCAACACGTCGAACGCCGGCAACATCGTCACCTGGACGGAAGGGCCGGCCAACGCCCGGCAAAAATAGCGGAGCGGTTCCAGAAGCGCCTCGGCGCGCTGGTTGCTGACCGTCAGGAAGATGATCGGACGGCGCAGCGCGCTCACGGCATGCGCCGCCAGCAGCGTCTTCGCCGTGTCCGTCAGGCCGGTAAGGGCAGCTTCAGCGGCGGAGGACTCGCGGAGCTGCGCGATCACCCCTTCGACCGCAGCATGGCGCGTGACACGGCTGAGCAGCTCGGAAACCGCAGGAAGAATCATGTCTTGTTGGCGCCCGAGGATGACAAGCCCTTGTCTTTTCCGAGGGGCTCGCGAATTCGCCGCAGGATGGCCGAGGTCGAATACCCGGGAACGGCAGGAATCGAGACCACTCGTCCCCCAGCCGCCTCAACTTCTTCCCGGCCAATGATTTCGCCCGGCCTGCCATTTCCACGCGCCACCAAAACATCCGGCGAGAGCCGGGTTATAAATTGGCGCAGCGTATCGGAATCGAAAACCACGACGACATCCACCGCTTGCAGCGCGCAAAGAATCTCTGCCCGCTCTTCCTGAGCGACCACCGGCCGGCCTTTGCCCTTGCCGAGACTCGCGTCGGCGTCACTGTTGACGCCGACGACCAGAATGTCACCAAGCGAACGCGCGCCTTCCAAAGAGCGGACATGACCGGGATGGAGAAGCTCGAAGCGGCCGCATGTGAAG
>WNFG01006727.1_pt1 | contig 13593 bp, 15 predicted proteins | sample 5400431 | NCBI WGS metagenome assembly WNFG01 (sample SAMN13153346, study PRJNA577476) | soil metagenome | isolation source: 120 cm saprolite under Douglas fir tree site 2 hole 3 replicate 2 | place: USA:California | collected 2015-04-18
CGATTGTCAAGGACTAGCGTATTAGACGCTCTCGTGGCCCTACTTCCGCGTTTGCTTCAAAAAAAGGCCAAAACCCGCCCTCCCCAACGACATTCGATTCGCGCTCCTCACCGACGAGGGCCGCAACACCGCCGCCAAATAGTGATAGGACGGGTCTGGTTGGGTGTCCCGAGAATGGAATCAGCGCTGCTGCTCTCTTTCTCAGGGCAGTTGGACGTGTCAGAGGCCAAGCGGTGACAAGCTACGCGAAACTTCAGCACGCCGTATCCCCAACTCTACGGAGCCTGTGGGGGAAGCAATACCTGGCCCCCTTCGGTCAATCCGGATGGAGGTGCGCCGTAGATTCGGCTCGACTTAGGCCGACCCATGCACCCGCGCAGTGGGAAATCAGCCAGGAGAGTCGCGGCCTGGCGGCGCGGGCTTTGATGTGACGGAGAAGAACATGCAGAAGCTGATAACTACGTTGTGTCTGCTGTCCCTGTCCGCGCACGCGCAGAACGATGACACCTGCCAGTGGCCGGTCGCGGCGGAGTGCGAGGATCTGTGTGTGTTCCTGGGCGGCGCCCATGCCGTCCCCGGCGTCGACCCGCGTTATACGGTGCGCCTTTTTGGATGGCTCGACGGTACGCTAGATGCCAACGATTGCACGATGGACGCGGCTTGTTACCACACCGCCGAAGAGTGCAGGCTGACAGCGGAGCACATCGGTCACGCTATCATCGAAGGCGGTTGTTTACACTTCCCACAGAGGTGCCTGATGGATGCCGCGATGTGCCTGATGAACAACCCGACGGATTGGTGTTACTAGCAGATGGGCGGAGTGCCCGGGGCAATCGGCGGATGAGGGTCCCCGAACACAATCTGCGGCGTGCGCGCCGGGTCAAAGGAGCGGATGCCAAGCGTCAACATTTCAAAGTGCCAGATGTTGAGGGGCCACGCCGGAGCCAGTGTCCCGCCGATGGAGGCATCCGCGGTGAACATGTAATACCATTCACGGGCCAAGGTCTGGCTCGAGGCCTGGCTAATGCCAGGCGCGTTGACGACCGCCCATCTGGCGTCATAGATGCCGGATGGGTCCAGGGCGCCGCGCCCGATGAAGTCCACCGGCAATGCGCTGTCGACGACCATCAAGCCATATTCCTGCAGCGCCCGCATGTATTTGATTTGGTAGACCGTCCAGCCGCCCGCGCTCGGGTATTGGACGGACAGGTCAATCGGCATTGGTGCGCCGGTGATGGGGTGCTTGACGGCGCGCAAGGCGTTGTCATCCAGCAGGCGAAGACGGGCCCCTTCCGGCGGCAGATTCGGACCACCCGTGCCGTCACATCCAGACGCCGGATAGACGCACCAAGCCTGGCTAAAGTCGAGGACGCCGGTATCGAGCCGCAAAGAGGCTCCGCGGTTGCGCATGACGTTGAGCATGAAGCCATGTTTAAGCGGTCCCGGGTCGGTGAAAATCTCGTCGTAAAATACCGCCCCGGCGGCCAGTGGTAGGTTGGCCGCGACAGAGCCACGGCCGCGGTGTTGGCTCGCCTCCCAGTCAGCGGCGTTGCCGGAGAATTTCGTCAGTTGCAAAGCACCGAGCTGCGGAGTGCCTACTTCATCCGAGCCGCCCCACCCGGCGCCGTTGCTGCCAATGGAGTCATATTCCATGTTGGCGTCTACATCGAAGGCAATGATGTGGCGGTCGTTCCACCCCTGCGCCGGACTGCCCCAACGGTCGTTGCCCAGGAAACCGCCTTGAACATAGTTGCGGCTCGCGAAAAGCGTAGGCACATCACAGGGGAAGAACTGAAGGACATCGACGAAATTGGTCCCGTCGAAGACGCAGGAGTCGGACACGGAAAAGCCGACGATGGAAGAACCGCCGCCCAAGCCGCCAGCCGGCGGTATTCTCGGCGGACCAGGCGGAATGGGCGGGGTGTACGGAAATCCCGAGCCGTCCGCATAGAGCAGATCCACGTCCATGTACCGCATAGATGTCGGCCCGGTGCGCGGGTCGGCGCCGATGCGCACCAGTACCCGCGGCGTGGATGAGTCAACCGCCATCACCGTGCCGAAGCCCAACGGCCGCGGGCTGGTAGGAAACGATTCGTTCGGCGCCCAGAGCACGGCCGTTTTCATAAATACGAGCGACGGGTAGCCATCCAGCGTGAGCACTGGCGTCCAGCGACACGTCCCGCCCTCCCCGATATCCATCGGAGACGTTCCGGTCGGGCCAGGGTTGGCCGACGTGCCGCCTTGGGTGCACTGGTAGACGACGCCGCCGTTGGTCCGGATGTCCAGCCGGGCATAGACTTGGCCTGCCGCCCATGCCGGCCCGGTGTCGCTGGCTACCGTTCCATCGTCGGTGAACGTCGTCGCCAGCACGCCGCCGACAGGGACGATGGTGGTTCTCCAGGTGGCGCTGGTAAAGTTGGGCGTCGTCCCGCCGAAGACGCGGTACAAGAAATAGCCGTGCCCCGCGCCGAGGGTTTGAAACGGGCGCAGCCAATTCTGTGGCGTCCAGTTGATAACCGGCCGCTGCCCCGCGGTGATGGTGACGCCGAGCGTGGTCAGCGGCGCAGCGTCGGGAACGCCCACGGTTGTCGGATTGAATCCGACGACGCGGTACCAATATGTCCCCGGCGCAAGCGTCCCGGCGGCTGGCAGCGTGGCGCCATAGGAGACAATCGGGGCATCGTTGCTATGCAGCGCGCGAATGGCCTCGGCGGAGCTCGGGCAGGCGCCGGCATGAATGGCGACCGGCCATCCGACTACCCGGGTCGCGAAGTCGGAGAGGAATTGGCGGCCGTCCCGCGCATACATGCCCTGGAGCGAATCGATGAAGGGGACGGTGGTCCGCGACACGACAGAAAAACTCGGCGGCGGTCCTTTGACTGTCGGGACCGACCCTTTGGTCAGGAGCGCGGTTGAATTGGTGCCAGACATTCGCTATTCGCTCATCGCGCTCGACTGGAGGCCGGGAGCTGGACAATCTGCTGCGGGAATCAAGCGATCGAGCCCGCGCTTGCGGTGCGCCGGAAACTCCGAGGCGGTGTTCTCTTTCATGTCTCCGTCCGCATCCGCGGTGCAGTCGGCAAAGCAAAGCCGAGGACCGCTGCCGCTCGCAGGATGCGGCGCTGACTCAGCGGCCGAATCGGCTTTCCGCGGAGGAAGCGTTCAAGGGTTCGCGGGTGGACCTCGGCCTCGCAAGCCAACCGGCGGCGATCAGGAGCCTCAATTCTCTTTCGCATGCTCTTCACGTCCCCGAGGGATGATGGGCCTAAGTTTGGGCCTAGGCGTTCATCCCTTAGACGCTCTCGTTCGGTCCTATTTCCTACTTCCACTGTCGATTTCCGCGTCGGGTGGCAGAGGTAAGCCGAGCTCGGGCGCTGCGCGTTCAATTCGCGAGGTCAGTCAGGCGCCGAACCCGCGCCGAAGACCGAGTGCCTTAAAATCGCGGCCGAGCCATCTTGACCTTGTTGCAAACGAGGAACGGCGGCCGATGCCCTGGCCGCCGCTTCACTCTTGAGCTCCGCACCCCCCGTTGATCAGGCTGCCCGCTTCTCGCCGGCCGTCGCTTCAATCATCTTGTCGACGTCCGCCCGCAATTCTCGCTCTAAGAGCGACATGATGCCTTTGAATACCGGCACCGGCACGCGCTTGAACTCCTCGAACAGTTCCGAAACGCTGCCGTTGGGGTCCAAGCGTGCGTGTTCGCCCTGCTCTCCCGGATTGGGATTTAGAATCGTGTCGGCCGCACAGATCACGCAGTTGGTGAACTGGAAGTGGACCTCGCGCCAACCCCGCGCGTCCACGAGCTTCACCATCGAACGCAAGAACGCGATGGCGTCGTTCGCCGCGTCTCGAAGTTGCCTTGGGTTCAACTTTTCGACCGGCTGTTTCTCGCTTCGCTTCATGGCCTTGCTTCCTCCGTCTTCGGGTTTGAGTGGCCAACCGGCTTCATCTTCATCTTCGCCCGGATCGTCGTCTCAATCATCGCCACCGCGCCTTTGAGAACCGAGGTCGGTATGCGGCTCTCTTCGAGGAGAGCTGCGACCGCGGTAATCGCCTTGTGCGCATCGTCGATCGCTTTGGTTCGGTGGGGTGTTACAACCCCAAGCTCGCCAGGGCTCAAGATGTGGGCCGCCATCCCGGTCATCGTGAGGGCGAACTGATCATCGACGTATTCCAGGCCGCGTGCATCGAGGAGGTCTATTATCGAGTGTAGGAAGGCGATCGCGTCATCGACTTCCCTCGGATGATGACTCGCTGCGACTGCGCGAACCGCTTGGGTCTTTTTCACTTGCCCCTCCCTCACGCTGCGTGGCGATCGCGCTGGAGTTCTGGGCCGTAAGTTTTCTCAAACGCCTCGAGCTCCTCAGGGGTGACGACAAGGGAGCGACCCCAGTGGTAGGCCGCAAGCGAGACCGGGCCGTCCGCGTTTATGAATTGCCGGGCCGCATGGGGCGTAATCTTGAGGCGCTCGGCTATCGCTGCGGCGTCGAGCTTCGGCGGGATGATGGGTCGGATATCGAAGCTGACCGACTTTGGGATGAGCTCTTCCGGCAGTGGCAGCTTGAGCGTTTTCCACATCCTCCAGGCGAGTTCTTCCAGACTCGACTCCGCCCGGTCCTCCACCTTGCGCCGAAGCTCCGAGACGGGAATCATCCGAGTGCCCTTCGGCTCCGGACCGCCATCTCCCGCCAGCCAATAGCGAAGACGCGTTTCGACATCCTTCACTTCCCAACCGAGCCGCATCGCCGCTTCAGCCACGGACACCCACCCGTGGCGGTAGAACCATGGCGACAACCCGCGGCGGATCCGCTTTGCCTCTTTCTCGATTCGCCTGGCCATTGCCAGAATTCTCTTCTCCTTGGTCGTGAGTTGGCTGGAGTTCCCCCGCTCCTTCGACTTGGTTCCCATTTTCGTCTCCCATTGGTGGCGGTGTGGACAATCCCGGGTCGCCACCTTCCCCGGTGAAAACGGGTGAAGGCCCCAACAAGCCGCACTGATGGCGGGCTAGCCCGGGTTCTTTTTGGTGCGCGCTGCCTGCGTGGACTCGGCGTTGTCCAGCCCGCGGGTCAGGAGGATGCGGACGGCATCGGCGCGCGAAACATTGAATCCCGGCATGTCGCGCTCCATCTGCTTCGCGTACTTGTCGAGCCGCTTGACCAGCTCCTCGTCCAAGCGAAACGCGACCTGTACCGTCTTCCCCATTCCATTCTCCGAGAGGGTTTTCCGCCAGGCCCTCTCATTCTCGGGGCTGGAACGGCCTACCAGCTCCGGATGACTTCTTGCGAGCGTTCGCAGAGTCCCCCGAGCTTCTCGGACCTTCAAGAAATTGACCTTGGTTCTCATGGCGCCACCATTCTCGCGACCTGGACCGGTGCAAACTGCTTCCCGCTTCTGCTTTTGAAACCTTGGGTGTTCAGCTCCCGCGCAACCCCTCGGAGTGAAAGACCTCCCGACCGAAGCTGCTTTGCCGCGGCCAAAACATCCTGCTCGCTGGGCTCTGGCTCGATGCGCCCACCATCGGCGGTCAACCTGTAGCCGTAGGGTGTCTCGCCTCCGGTGTACTCGCCTTGGGCCGCTTTGAACTGCATCGCCGCCGCGGTCCGCTCGCCAATGGCTTCCCGCTCCCACTGCGAAACGCTGGCCAGGACGTTGAGCACCAGGCGACCGGCGGCGCTGCGCGTGTCAATCTGCTCGCCGACTGACAGTAGCGCCCACTTCCCATCGGAGAAGTAGTCCTCCACCAGCTCGCCGAGGTGGACAACGCTCCGGGTCAACCGGTCCAGTTTCACGACCAGCAAGGCCTCCGCCTGCTTCGCCTTGAGGATTGCGAGGGCCTTCCCGAGTCCCGGCCGGTCCAGGGTCTTCGCGCTCACCCCAGCGTCGACGATGACCTCCACCAGGTCGAGCTCGTACAGCTGGGCGTAGGCCTCGACCTTGGCGCGCTGCGCCTCGAGGCTGACGCCTTTGTCGGCCTGCTTTTCGGTGCTGACTCGAAGATACGCAACGGTTCTGGTTCGCGACATTGTTCCCTCCCAGCGTGAAGAGCAAACCACGCGAGGAAGCGGATGTCAACCGTTGTCGATTAATTGTAAACCACTAGAACTACAACCGGTCTCGCTGGCCCAGCGGGGCAGGGTGTTACAGCGGGGACCCGCTGTTCCGGCCTTCGTTTGAGCAAGAACCCGAATTGGAGGAAGGGCGGGTCACATGTCCTGCGAAGGGTCTTTTTGACTATGGCTCCGGAATACCGGCTTCCAACCCCGCGCCTCGAAGTCAGTGGAGAAAGTCACGTGATCCGTTGCGCAGGTGGTGCCTTTGTCATAGTTCACTCGCGATGCCGAAGAGTGGCCAGAAACAGACAAAGCGCCCCGCTCGGCGCGGGTTGACCGCATTTCTAGAGGACAAGAGGTATGAGGTTTTCATCAGTTCGACCTTCATCGACCTGAAGGAGGAACGAGAGAAGGTCACGCGTGCGGTGCTCAAACTCGACTGCTTCCCTGCCGGAATGGAACTGTTCCCGGCCGCAGACGCTACGCAGTGGAAGGTGATCCAGCGCGCCATCAACCGTTGTGACTACTACGTGGTGCTTGTCGCGGGCAGATATGGCTCGAAAGATGAGGACAACCTCAGCTACACGGAGAAAGAGTTCGATTACGCTGTTTTGAAAAGGATCCCCATCCTCGCCTTCGTGCACGGCGACCCCGACAGCATCCAAGTCGGAAAGACGGACCAGAACGACGAGGCAAGGAAGCGGCTAGAAGCCTTTCGCAAGAAAGTGAGCACCGGACGAATGTGCAATGAGTGGTTCAATTCGGACGACCTCGCGGGCAAGGTGGCTCTGGCTCTGACCAACGCGATCAAGAACAGCCCGCGACCGGGTTGGGTGCGTGGCACGCTGGCAGGCGCTCGGGCCCACAAAGGGGGGCGTACCACCCGGACTGCAAAGGAGCGACCATATCAAGCCGCTGATGATGGACTCAGTAAGCTCTCTCCGGCCAAGTCGATGCTGCCAACCTACCTGGAGCAAACACCGCGCCGACCGGACGTGGAGGTCAGCCTCAACTACAAGAAGCAGTCAATTTCGAGTGACATTCACCACTACGAGCTGGTGGTCCTAGTCAGGAACAACAGCACCAAGCGGCTAAATGATTGGGAGGTGGACGTCGAATTCCCGACGCCGCTCCTTGAGCCGGGCGTCGTTGTCGGCGGTAAGGTCAACAGCAGATCGGATCACGCGCGATCCCTGTTTCGAGCCGGCAGCGAGTCGTTCAAGGAGCCTCTGCGCCCGGGAGATAAGCGTGAGCTCAAGTACGGCTACCGATGGGACAAAGAGATATACAACCGACAAGACGAATTCTTAAACCAGCTTGCGACGGCGAAGCTGTCTGTCGACGGGCAAATCGTCGCGACCGCAGAGCGCCCGATCAGGGAGCTCAAGGATTACTGATTGCTGTGCATGGACGGTTCGGTGCGTTGTACGGCCGAGATGGCGGGAGTTGCTGTTCCGCTCAATCACCCGGAACGCGAGCGGGTGGCTCACCGACCCAACAACAGTGAAACCTGATCGATGGCGATCCGAACGCCCAAGGAACCGATGTCCTGCGGCTTCGCGGGGGCGAGGACCACGTTCACGTGATTCCACTTTCCGGGGATCAGGCTCTCGGTGACCTTCAGTTCCTTCTCGCGGAACGAGGCCTGCCAGGCATTGTAGACTGCTATATCGAACTTTTTTTCTGGGTAGCTCGGTTCCCGGGGACCGTATCGAACCTTCATGGTGAAGCCATTGAACGTTATCGTGTGAGGGTTGCCCACTCGAAAGGTCACCTTCTGGCCATCCCCGAAAGGGACCACGTTGTCGACTGCGAGCAGGAGATTGCCGGCGCGGGTCTTGACGAACGCATAGGCCTTCAGTGTGGGGTCCAGCGTCCCTTCTTCGTCCTCGATGATATCGACTCTTGTTTCGAGCCAACCGACCTTGCCTTGTAATTCGGCGATGCTTGCCGCGTGCTGCGTGGTGGGCTTGGCGTTTTCGTCAAGCCGCTTCTCTAGGTCTGCGACCTTCGCCTCAAGTGCCACCACTTTTGGCTCGAGGGCTGCTGCTTTCTTCTCGGGAGCTTCGGCGTTGCATGAGATGAGTCCTGTCACGCCAAAAGCGAGCAGAATGCGCATGGGCAACCCCCTCCTGACTCCAAGTTTACCTGGAGCGAAGTGAATGGGAAACTGGTTACGAGCTCGAGGCTTCTCGACCTAGTTCTAACGCCAGCTCTGCCAGCGAAAGCATTGGATTGGCCCCGTCGGGCTCCCTCGTTAGAGTTCATGCTGCGCGGGCACGGCTGGCCAGCCGGCCTTGGTCCTCCAGACTCGGCAGCCCGCGTAGTCTTTCAACTCTGGGGAAGCGCCTGGAGGCGCCATGCCGAGCGATTGGCCCCAGAAAGAGTCCGAGACCCTGTGGCAAAGCCTTCAAGGACTGCGCCAGAAGCATGGGTATGACGTTATCTCTGAAACCTTCGTCGCTGTTCTGTCGCGCCCAATTGCAGAGGTACGGCAAAAGGGAGGGCCGCTCCGCTACTTCCTGGGGATCCTGAGCAACAAGATCGCGGACACCTATAGAAAGCGGACGCGAGAGCAGCACCGCGGTAGCCAGCTGCGCGATGTGGCAACCGCGCAGGCCGAAAGAACTCTGTCGGAAACGTTTCGCAGGAGCTCGGACGAGTGTGAGCCTGCCGATGAATCACACCTTGCACCTCGCGAAGCGCGAAGCCCAGAAGCCGCCCTGGCGGAATGCGACGTCCGTCTCGGCAAGGAACGGTGCAAAGCCGCGATAAGCCTTCTAAAGCAAGTCCTTCGTCGCCAAGGGTACCTAAGCGAGGCTCCCGAACGACTCCAGCCCTTCGTGGCGCTCCTGCCGATTGTGGACGCGCTGAGAAAGGCGAGGAAAGCGCATCCGAAGATCAGCGCGGGCGTGAACAGTGCGGAGGACTACCTGCCGAAGGATCCTTCGGCAGCTCGCCGAGAGTTGATCGAGGATGCATATGACGTTCCTCAGTTCCCGAAAGCCCAGAACCTCTGTCGAAACCTGGAGGCGTGGATTCAGTCAGAGCAGTTCAGTCAGTGGATGTCAGCCGGCATGAAGCTCATCGCCGAGGCAGTGAATCTTCTGGCAGAAGTCAAGGCGACCGAGGTCGACGCCGTTGCGAAGCGCTTGGTCAGCATAGAGTCCCAGACAGATCGACCACTCTTTACGCAAAGGACTACCGCCCTACTCGAGATAGCCGCTGGTTTGGAATCGCCGCCGAAGTCGAAGTCGGCGTGGAAAACGTTGTGCGGCAAGTGGAAGAAGGCTTTGCAGAGGGCGCGTACTGAACAACGTGAAAGGGGACACGTCGCCGAAAAGCGAGACGCCTGTCCCCCGTGAGCAATCCACTGCTCCAGCGATTTATGGAGCATGGTCCATGAACTAAACACACAGATTCCAGGTTCCCAAGGCGTAGCCCTTTCAGCTGAAGGCCGTTCCCGGCTCGTCATCCATCTTCGGAAACACGGCGAGCGCTCGGTGCGGATAGCGCTTCGGGTGAGTCGAACGGCTTTCGACAGAGTCCTCGCGGGGCTGCCGGTTCGGCTCGGAACGATCGCTCTTGTCGAGCGTGGCCTTGAACGGCTCGAACAAGACGCTTCGAGAGGCGACCAACGTCCTTCTGGCGAAGGGCTACCTCGTCGACGCGCGCCTGACCTCGGCCATTCTCAACAAGTACGGGTTGACGCCCGAGAACTTCGTAGACGTGTGCGCCAGGGACGTCTTCTGCAATCTCGCGCCCTTCATCCGAGCCCAGGACGTTCGCGGTCAGAATCTCGCAGCGCTGGAGATTCTGGCTGGACCACCGAACGTTGAAGGCAACCTCGAAGAAATGGTCGCCGAGCTCTGCGCGCTAGGGATTGCTCGCGATCGCGATCTCCTGCTGCACCACGAGCAAGCCGGCACTGAGTCAGGCGGAGGTGGCCAATGAGACGGTCCAATCCAGCGGAGGCGAGCGGCGCAAGGCTGCGTCCCCCGGATGCCAGTGTGCTGTTTCCGGGTTGCAGCGACGACGAAATCGCAATCGGCCAGCGGGCCATCGAGCGCATTATTGAAGTGGCCGAAGGGCGAGTTGATGCCCGGAGTGCCCGATCGGTCTTGGCGGCGGCGGCCTTATTGCTGGTCGAGCTTTGCCTGGAACGCGAGGCCGACCGATGAGCCCCGCTCTGAACGCCTTGGCTGCGGAGTTAGAGACGAAATCAGAACCGCTTCGGCGGGTGCTTTCCGCCCTCGAAAGTCGGGGTCAGAGTCCACTGGCCACGTTCGGCCATTTGGCGTGGTGCCCGGTGCGCAAACATGACCTGCCGCACCTGTTCATTGGCGTCGCAGAGGATGGAGTGGTGGCGCTGCAATGTCGCGCCGGCTGCAGGTTCGACGAGATTTGCGAGGGCTTGGAGCTCGAGCCGGCAGACCTCTTCAACGGCGAGAAGGGCGGCATCATTGTCCCCGACGAGGCTCGTGGTTTCGCAGCGCTCCTGATCTGCCGCTCGTGCGGCTCCTCGATTTGCGATGTGAATCACTGGGTTGACCGCTCGCTCCAAGCCGCTGTTATCAAATGCTACGAGTGCGGCGCTGAGGGAAGACTGACCGGCTTTAGCGTCGGCCGTTCATCGGTGTCTCCGTCCGTTGTTGCCGTAGCACGCAAGGACGCGCCCTGGGTGACGCAGAGACCAGATCGGGAGCCGGCGCCATGACGCCGGCAGCCGCTGCCGAGGTCCGAAGGTCTCCCGTCCAGATCTCGCGTACCCATGCCGAGAATTTCTTGCGCGCGCTGACGGGCTCCGCCGAGCCAGAGGTGACCTTTCAGACGTTCGATGACGACAACAAGCGCAGGCGCTCGAGCTTGGCTCGGGTGCTGCACGGCACCTTGTCAGCGCATTGGCCCGAACTCGTTCGCCTCAACGAGGCCGGGGCTGGCGTGTTTGTCATGGTGAACGCGGGCGATGGGAAGGGACGCACCGAGAAGAACGTTCAGGCGCTTCGGGCGCTTTTCATCGATGACGATTCGGGGGAGCTCGAGCCAGCCGCGCTCGAACTCGCGCCTTCAATCATTGTGCGGAGCAAGAAGGGCCTACATGCCTACTGGCGGCTCCGGCCTGGTGAATCGCTCGAGCGCTTTGAAGGCGCACAGGCGGCTCTGGCTTCGAAGCTCGACACTGACCCAGTGGTGAAGGACTTGCCTCGTGTCATGCGGGTGCCCGGCTTCCTTCACCGGAAGGACCCTGATCCGTTCCTGGTGGAGGTCATCCAGACCAGCGACGTTGTGTACAGCGTCGCTGAGGTGCTGGAGGGTTTCGGAGCCTCGCCGCAGCGGGAGAAACCGCCAGCACGCAATGGCTTCAATGGCGTACCTCGACCGCGCAGCTCGGACGACTTCGAACGGGCTCGGCGCTATTTGAAAAAGGTGCCACCGGCAATCGAGGGCGAGCACGGCAATGATGCCACCTAGGAGCGATGCTGGCTTGCACGGACTCATTGACCATGCCCGCAAGTACGGCAAGCACGTGCCGGGCGAGAAGTCCGCCCAGCCTGCGCCACCCCCTCGAAATGGACGTTCGGACGGGTCGAGTCCGCGGCTCTCCTGGGAGACGCCTATCCCATTCGCTGAGCACAACGCCCCCGAATTCCCGGCCCCGGCTCTCCCCGAATGGCTGCGCTCGTACGTGACGGCGCTGGCGACCTCGACGCAGACCCCCATTGACCTGTCGGCCATGATCTCGCTCTCCGCCCTTGCAACTGCGCTCGCGAAGAAAGCCCGCATTGCCCTGGCAGACGATTGGACCGAACCGCTCAACCTGTTCAGCGCGGTTGTTCTGCCGCCGGGCTCTCGAAAGTCCGCGGTATTCGCCGCGGTGACCGGCCCCGTGGAAGAATTCGAACGAGAGGAAGCGATGCGCTCGGAGCCGCAGCGTCGCGAGGCGCTCGACGCATACGATGTTGCGCAGGCCCGCCTGAAGCGTGCCAAGGAAGCAGCCGCGAAAGCGAAGGAGGACAAGCGGGACCGGGCGCTCGACGACGTGAAGCGACTCTCGAACGAGCTGGCAGCGATGAAAGTGCCGGCGCCGTTTCGGCTGCTCGCCGACGACTGCACGCCCGAGAAGCTCTCCACCCTTCTGCGCGACCACGATGGCCGGATGGCGCTGCTCTCGCCGGAGGGGGGAGTCTTTGAACTGATGGCGGGGAGGTATTCGGATGCTCCCAACCTTGAGGTCTACTTGAAGGGGCACGCGGGCGATGACCTTCGCGTCGACCGCGTCAATCGACCGGCTGAATTCGTCAAGCGGCCCGCCCTCACAATCGGATTGGCCATTCAGCCGGACGTGCTGCAGGGACTCAAAGATAAGCCCGGCTTTAGAGGTCGCGGATTGCTCGGGCGCTTCCTGTACGCCCTGCCCAGAAATACCGTCGGTTCACGAGACGTCGAGCCGCCCCCCCTCTCTCCGATGGCTCGTGCACTCTACGAGCGAGAGTTTCGCGCTCTGCTGACTCTGCCCGATGGCGAGAACCTCGTTCGTTTGTCCCCGGAAGCCAAGAAGGAGCATCGCGACTTCATGCGCCAGCTCGAGCCACGGCTCGGCACTGCGGGCGACCTGGCTGTCATCACTGATTGGGCCGCAAAGCTGTCAGGCGCTGTTGGGCGTATTGCCGGTCTTCTGCACCTGGCCGAAATTCGAACCGAGGAGGCATTCGAGCAACGAGTCTCAGCCGCGACGATGCAGCGCGCCTTGAACATTGGCCGATATCTCATCCTCCACGCTCAAGCAGCCTTCGCCGAGATGGGCGCTGACCCGGACACGGAAGGCGCCCAGCGGGTACTCGCCTGGCTCAGGCGGACGGCACTGCCGGTATTCACCAAGCGGGATGCCCACCAGGCGCTCCGCGGGACATTCAGGCGAGCCGACGATCTGGACGGACCCCTGAATGCGCTCGAGGATCGTAGCTACATCAGGGCGCTGCAACTGCCAGAACAGGCCGGGCCAGGTCGGAAGCGCAGCAAAACGTACGAAGTCCACCCCCTCCTCTCACAATACTCAGAATCCTCAGAACGCCAGCGGAGGTCCAATTCTGAGGAATGTGAGCAATCTGTGCAGATGGGTCCGGAGGCGCGAGCATGAGCGCGCTGGTAGTCCTTCCCGCCGACGAGCTGCGCGCGCTGCTTCAGACAGCGGTGCGCGAGGGCGTTCGAGCTGCCCTCGCAGAAGCCCGAACGACGCGCGACGAGGAAGAGGGCTACCTCGCGATTCAAAGGGCCGCGAAATTCGCCGACGTCCACCCGGACACCATCCGCGTTTGGATAAAGGCGGGGCGACTCCGCGGCTATCATGCTGGACGAGAGCTTCGCGTCCTTCGCAGCGACCTGCGTCGTTTCCTCGAACTCGGAGATGTGGTTGAACAGCGCCCGACGGCCGAGGAAGAGGCGGCTATGATTCTCGCGCGTAGGCGTTCGGGATAGGGGAGACGGCATGGGCGGAATCTACCGACGCTGGAACAAGCTGTGGCTCTGGTACCTGAACGGGGCC
>WNFG01016400.1_pt1 | contig 13592 bp, 14 predicted proteins | sample 5400431 | NCBI WGS metagenome assembly WNFG01 (sample SAMN13153346, study PRJNA577476) | soil metagenome | isolation source: 120 cm saprolite under Douglas fir tree site 2 hole 3 replicate 2 | place: USA:California | collected 2015-04-18
GCGGGAGCCTGCAGCTTGAAACAGAATGCTGACTTCATCGCCTTGCTGTTTGAAATCGTATGCGGCGGCGAGTGCGTTGAAAATGCGTCCCAAGGACTCTTCAGACCCTGACTTCGGATCCGAAAGAACGACGATTGCTGCTTTCATGTAAATATCTCCTTTGATTTATGTAGACCGATCGGTCTACACTAGCGTTGGATGTAGACCGAACGTTCTAGTTTCAGGAAATCTTTCCAATTTTGTTCCGCACTACGTGAATCGCTGGGCAGGTTGCAACTCCGTGCCGTGCAGATCCACATCAAGGAGATTCGAAGCAACTGCTGAGATGATTAAGCGGAAGTCGGGGGTGTTGACATCAAAGAAGAAGCTTCAAATAACGCACTCATTGAAAAGATCACAGAATCGTTCCAGGCGTATGGCTTCGAAGGCACAAGTTTGTCGACGATTTCAAAGGCGACAGGGCTTATCAAGGCAAGTCTTTACTGGCGGTTTCCAGCCGGAAAAGACGAAATGGCCGAGGCAGCTCTCCGCTCTGTAGATCAACAGTTTTCGCATCGCATCCTGAAGCCAATCGATGAAGCCGGCCCCGTAGCGACCCGTCTCGCCGAAGTCGCCAATCGGCTCCGTGAGTTCTATGGCGATGGAAAGCGAGCCTGCTTGCTTGACACTCTCACGCTTGGCGGTAGCCCGCCCGCGATCCAGAAGCACGCGAAGCGCACGCTTGAGTTCTGGGTCACTAAGTTTGAAAAGCTTGCGAGGCAAAGCGGGCTCGATCCTGCAACAGCACGACTCGCTGCCGAAGATGCAGTTGCCGCTCTGGAGGGCAGCCTTGTGCTGGCACGAGTTAGTGGCGATAGAGATGCTTTTCGACGTGCAGTTGAATCCTTAGGAAAGAGGCTTACAAAGGCTGCGAGGAGGAGGATCTAAGCGTTCCGATGCGCGGGGACGCCCAGTATCCCCATCAGCTACCTGGCCCAGGGATGGAGTTGGCGCGGGTAGCTTTGGTGGAGCGACGCCAAAGCGTCTTCGAGGTTCGGAAAGCGTCGTCTACCAAGTGCTCCCGACATTCAGCCGGGCATCCAAGGAGTACTTTGGAGTCGAACCTGGAGGGGAAAGGTGAGTATGTATCTTTTTATCGGTTAGCTAATCTGATGATCCTAAATACACAACGGGGCGAAAAATCATGAGGGCAGTGGAACTGAATGGTTATCAAGGCTTCCAGAGCTTGCGAGTCGTTGAAGTGGAAAAACCAAGACCGGGAGTGAAGGAGATCCTCATCGAGGTGAGGGCTGCAGGCATCAACTACGCAGAAATCGAGCTAACCAGCGGTAAATATCAGGTTCCTAAACAACCGCCTTTCGTTATGGGCTTTGAGGCCTCCGGTATTGTCACTGAAGTCGGGTCGCAAGTGAGAAATCATCGGGTTGGGGACAGGGTTACATCGATTGTCTCAAGTGGGGGCTACGCCGACTATGCGGTTGCCGATGCCGGATTCGCAATCCCCATCCCCGAGGGAATTTCTTTTGCCCAGGCAGCTACCATTCCGATTCAGGGGCTGTCAGCATACGCCCTACTAAGGTTTGCCGCCAAGCCTCGAGCAACGGAGAGCGTGCTAGTTCAATCAGCGGCAGGTGGTGTTGGGCTTTATCTGGTGCAACTCCTGAAGATCATGGGCGTAAAGAGGGTCATTGCGCTCGCGAGTTCGAAAGAAAAGCTCGATCTGGTGAAAAGCCTGGGGGCTGATCTCACTTTCAACTATAGCGAACCAGATTGGGCGGACCGAGTACGAGCGGCAACTGATGGGAGCGGAGTTGATGTCGTTTTGGAAGTAGCGTCCGGGGAAGTAGGCGAGGCAAGCTTCAAACTGATTGCGCCGTTTGGCCGGATGATCGTATTCGGAGCGAAGAATATACACGACACCATCTCATCAGAGAAAGTCCGCCAGCTAATTTATGGGAATCAGTCACTGACCGGCTTCAATTTCCCGTCTTTGCGCCCGCAGCAAATCGCAGAATGTGTTCCCGATCTTCTGGATCTGATTTCTGACCAGAAAATAAAATTGTTTGCTAATACTTCATTCCCTCTCGCGAACGTAAGAACGGCTTTTGAAGCTTTGTCGAGCCGGCGAACCATCGGCAAGGTTGTCTTGACGCCGTATCAAGAAAAGCAAACTATTGGGACATCATTCCGGGGAGACGAGCTATGACCGCCTATCATCGGACCAAGATCGATGGCTCCAAGTTCGATCGTGACGCCGGCCCGAAAGCTGCATCAGCCATTCTCTTACGCACTGCTTCCCCAATTCGACACTCTCACCGTTTACTGGCTGAGAGACTTCTGAAAAATGTCCTCAGCCACGCGGGACTCGACTTCGCCACGCGTTGAATGATTGTCCGGGCCTACCAATCGCTGTCTTCTATTTAATTCGAATGTCTCCGGGAGGTCGCCGGAGGTCGAGAGGTTCAACCTTCAACTCCCATCTTACCGGCGCTGACGTAGGTGGGTAGCAAAGTGTGCTGGTGCAAGCCTGATAGCGCAGCTCTCCGGTAATCGCAACGTTCTTCTCCGATGAAAGCAGCGCTCGCACGCCATCTCCGGCTTTCGAAAAACCTATCATGACATCCTGGGTGATATGAAATTTGAAGACTGGCACCTGCTCCTGAATGGGCTCGAAGTAAAGCATTTTGGAATTTGGGTAACTTACAGGTCCCGATTCAACTCCTCCCGACTTAGTCAATACCAGCTGAATTGGCCTGTAGCCTTTCGCGCCCGGTGCGTAGACGTGAACCCCCGGTGGAAGTTGAACTTCCGCAATCAAGGTCACCCGGTTTCCCGGCACGACGGACCGATCAGATTGAGAAAGGGTGAGCTCAAGGTGAGGCGCCGCGCGACTCTCACTCACCTCCTGCGCTAATTCCGGAAAAAGTTTGCCAATGACATTGTTCGCCGTGAAGCGGTCGGTATATTTGGCTTCGAAGTACTTTTCGCGAATGACTCCATTTTCATCGATGTAGAAGAACCCAGGGTGTGCCATGCCTTTGGTCATTCCCTTCGCTTCCGCATTCAGCACGTTGAAGCTACGAATGACCTTGGAATCCGCGTCGGCCAGCAACGGAAATTGGATATGGTGCCGGTTGGCGAAGTCCATGAGGATGGCTGAGCTGTCATAGCTGATAGCCGCCACTTTGATGCCCTGCTTCTCGAAACGTGCCGTAGAGTTCTGCAGCTGCACGAGCTGCGCTTTACAAAACGGTCACCAGTCCGCCGATCGAAAAAAGAGCAGGACGGTCCCTTTCGATCCTTTGAGTGTGGAACTCGATTGCTCGTCGCCGAATTGATCTCTCAACGAGAATGCAGGCGCCGGTTGGCCTATTGCCAGCCCGACCGCGGGGACGGCACCGTCGTTAGCAGCGGGTTTTGCTTGCCCAATGGTAAGAGCCAGCAACGCAATTGAGAAAGCAGAGGCGATCGCAACTTTCACTTCGTAATTCCCTTCGCGGTCAGACGTCATTTATTACAGCGCCGGATTTTCGATCAAACTCCTGATTCAAAACCGTACGATTATTCCCCCGCTGCTTATGAGGTTGTGCTGTGTGCTGGAGGACAACGCGACGTTCAGGTTTGGATTGCCGGATACAAGATCGCGAACTTCAGCTCGCACGCCCAGAAAACGAAACAGCGTGTAATCCACGCCGCCGCCAAAATCAAAAACGCCCCGATCCAGGAACTTGTTCGTCGTGGTCTGGCCATTGGAAAATTGTGTGGACTGTTGGTAAAGCGCATAACCACCGCCAATCGCCACCCATGGAGAAATTCGCGCCGCTGGAGCAAACTTCAGGCGGAGACCGGGAGCAACATAGAGCGATGCATAGTTCTTCGGTACGATTGCCGTTGCCGTAGTCACGCTTCGGTTGGGCAGAGCGACAAATTCAATCTCACCGTAAAGCGCGGCGATGTTCGCATGAAGAAAGCGGTACCCATAGTTCGCTTCCAGATCGAAGTCGCTGGAAATTTGCGCCGTGCCCGTTCCTTGAAAACTGCGTGACTGGCTGAAGACTCCGCCCAGCGACAGCGTAACCTCCTGTTTTTGGGCCAGAACTGGATGCGCACAAAGACACAGCCCCAGGAACAAGAAGACGCTGGAGCAAAAACGCGCCGCACTCGTAAGACAAAACCGTCTCATAGCTGTTCTCGTCGAGCAAGTTGGTAGGCGAACCCGTGATCGGCGAGCCCAACTCGACCGGAAAACAGATGAGACTGTTTGTTCGCAGGAAAGTTACAGGATTGTGCCGGAGAGTTAGAGGACGAGCACGTCGATGTCAGGGGATATGTAACTTTTCGTGGCGCGCTGAGTCTGATTAGCATGCGCAGGAATGTCTTTCTGCTGGTGCTAGGCTTGGCGTGCATAGTCGCTACCAGTCCCGGGCAGGGAAACCTCAATCACCTCAGCGGGCAAACGTCACCGTACCTGAAACGGTCAGTTTCCCAACCCGTTGATTGGTACCCATGGGGTCCAGAGGCCTTCCGGCGTGCCAGCGAACTGGATCGCCCGATTCTGCTAGATGTTGGCGCCGTGTGGTGTCCGTGGTGTAGTCTCATGGATCGCGATACCTACACAACCCTGGCAACGGCCGATTACATCAATCAGCACTTTGTTTCTATAAAGGTTGACTTCGATTCTGCTCCGGAGTTGGTCGCGCAATTGCAAAGAGCTCAAGCGGTGCTAAACCTGCCGGCCGGGCTGCCACTCATATCTTTCATCACACCACAGGGAAAGCTCTACTTTGGCGCGGGATACCTACCGGCAGAGCGCAAGGCGGGCAAACCGTCATTTCGAGAGGCAGCGGAAGAAGCTCGGAACCGCTATGCCTATAAGGGCAAGATCGAGGAAGAGTCCTTTCAATTGGAGGTTCCTGGGAAACCATGAAGACAATTATCCGGTTATTGTGGTTAATGCTTCTCTCAGCGTCTACTCTGTTTGCAATCGATAACTTGAAACTCAATTCGCGCCTCAACTACGGCAGCGACAGCCTCGACGGCCCACTCATCACTGGATCGGATGCTCAGTCGGGATTTGTTTCGGGCAAGACCAACTACGTCATCATGTATGGCGAGGGATGCTTTAACTCAAAGAGGCAAGCACGTCGCACGGTTGAACTGTACAACAAGTACGACTCCCAAGTGCACTTCGTGGTGGTCGACCTTGACGTTCGCCGCTCGCCCGAACAGCAGGAACTGGTGAAGAAATACTACAAGGGGTATATCCCACATGTCGTCGTATTGAACGCGCACGGCGAAACCCTTTACAACCAATCAGGCGAAGTGGACTCCGCAGTCATTGAAGACCTCTTCAAGAGATCGCTGGGCAGTAAGTAACGAGATTGAGGAAGTTGGTTGCGGCGGGTGGATTTGACCGCCGACCTTTGGGTTATGAGAACAACCGCTTGCAGTTAAATCATTGAACCTGAAGCACGGACGGAATGATTCAGGTTCTCAAAAACAACGCCAGTTCAACTCAGTCACGGCAGATTATGAGCGGATATGAGCGGGGGAGCGCACGGTATAAGCCCTACTATCATAGGAAAAGAAAAGGAATAGGTGATTAAGACTCGGGACTCACTAGAAGAACTCACTGAAGCTGGCAGACCGCGTTTACAAATATACTCCGCATCCCCTCATAACTGCGCTGACATTTACACCTTTTGCGGCTCCCTCAGCGAACGCTACATACGCAATAATGTGCAAATCGAGGGCCCTTTAACTCGTTTGCGAAACCAGCCAAACGGAAACGCAACTCTTTCGTGCCTCAGAACAATAAATCTGGATAGTCTTCCGGCCCCATCTCGTATTGCCCTCTCGCGTCCTCTCATTGCGCCTTGATGCCACAATGCGTTATCGAACTGCAAGCGAAGTTTGTGTTCTACCTAATGAAGACAGCCGGCGGGGCCGTAATCAACAGCCCGCCGGCTTTCTTGCCCACCATCACTGCGCTCACGTCCCGTCATAGAAGCACACGTTCAACTCCGGCAAAGCAATACGGAGCCTGAATTTAGCTAATGGCGCGAGAATCGTGCTGATGAGAGCCTAGAGCGGTGTGCGGCCCGGTCGTTTCTTGCGCAGAATCCGCCTTGTAATTACAGACAAGTCGCTACGGCAACATTTTACAAAGTTCCGACAAATAATCGGTTTCACAGCGGAACTTTTTTCCTCGTTGTTGCTCACATTCATCACGTGATCCCAAACGCGACTTGTGATGTCGCCGCGGCACAACCATCAAAAGGAGAAGTCAATCATGCAGGTGATGCAGCAAGAAAAATTCCAAGTACGCGCTGGTGGCAATATGTCCGCCGGTGACGGATTTGCAATCAACAACCAAAAAAACGAGGGTAAGAACGTAAACGCGAGGAGACCGTTGAAGCGTGCAAACGTAGTGATCGCTGCAACAGCGGCAATCATGTTCGTTTCTGCCGCGGCATTTGCGCAGCAAGGCGGACTCTTACGTGCAGGGAATGGTCCTGGGCCTGCAGCCAATGGGCCAGGTCCTGGATGCAACATCATTCCACCCGTGGCGTCGATTGGAACAAAAGTTGACATCTCACAATTTCCTCCGGCCGATTCGCTCACGAATCCCGACTTGGCGGGGCCTGTCCAACTGCTGAAATCAGGCAAGTTCGACATCCCAATCGAAGAGCTGACGACATTGAATGTTCCCCCCGGCACTCCCAGAGGAACGATCACGCTGCCTCTGTACAAGGGTGCGGTGAATACTCCGTTTGGTCTAAAGCCCATGTGGTACATCATCCTCGACGCGGGCGACCAGGCTGAAGCGGAGCGCCTTGGCGTAAACTTCTCCAAGAAACTGCATAACGCCGGGGACGCCGCACGGCCCGCCACTGTTCGCGCTGACGGAACGTTCTTATTTGAATCCGGCCTCGTGGATTTCAGCCCAAACCGGCAGGTCCAGGCCGGCTCTAGAGAACGACCATTTCCCCCCAGCATCGCGCAGCCTGGCTCCATCGGTGATGCCGATTACAGCCCGCTGGTAAACGTTGGCGGCATCATTTACGATGCGCCCGTTATCGCCGCCGCGGTGGATGACGCATCCATCAATTTCCCAACTGGCAATCCGAACTACAGCCTTGTGCATGATCAGGTGGTCGCCATTGATCCGGCAAACCGCACAGTCACGCTTTCCTTGATTAACGGCTATAGCTTTGGCAAGCCGGTCTTCTACATCTCAACGGAATCTAGCGATCCCACGGTGTCGGCGATCGAGGGGAACACTTTCGCTCCACGTTTGCGCCTCATCGAGACTGGGGTGGACGATATCAGTCGCAGCGCAGTCGAGCGGATCTTCATCGCTACGAATGGCGAGTCAGCAGGCGGCTGCCAAAATCCGCAGCGTCAGGGTCTTGGCGCCGCGCTTTTGGATGGTCATCGGCCAAATAACACGTTTGGCGGAGTTCCCACGACTGCCACGGATTACAGCCCGGTCTGGGACGCCAATGTCTATGAGTGGACCGATGAAGCCATCAGAAAGGGTTATCGCGGTCTCCTGACCGAGGAGTTCCGCATTTTGAAAATGGCGAGAGACGGATACATCACCGGTCCTAACGGTGCACCCTACGGCAGTCTCGGTCCCGTAATCGTATGCGGTGTCGCTGCTCGGCTTAACTGAACGAGCTGGCGAGGCCACTTTTGAAGGCAGATTGGCGGCAGATTGCAACTGCCGCCAATCTTCCTAAGTAGCCCATAGCTTCGAGATGACCTTCACAACCTTGTGATCTACCACCTTTCGTAGGAGAGCGAGATGCCAGTAAAGCTAATAGTCATGTATCCCCGTCCGAAGGACGTCCAGGCTTTTGAGACTGTTTACAAGAATCAGCATGTGCCCATGGCTGTCGAGAAACTCGCCGGCAAGACAAAAGTTGTCGCGACCAGGGTGCTCGGGTCTCCGAGCGGGGCACCCGCGTTTCACCGCATCGCCGAGATCCATTTCCCCTCCATGGAAGCGCTAGAAGCATGCGCGGCCTCGGAGGGATGCAAACAGACGCTTGCAAATGCGGTTTCGATTTCATCAGGTGGCGCGCCAGTCTTTCTCGTAGCCGAGGAGGAGACGTTTGAATTTTGAATGCCAAAGGGCGCGCCTCAAAAACCTTAGTGTCAGATGAGCAATACGTTCGCAAATTTCAACAAAGAAATGGAGAAAAAACATGAAAAGGATGTTCTATAGAATGATGACCCTGTGTATGTTGGCAGTGCCGCTCACGGTTATCGCGCAGTCCAACGACAACATGAAACAGGATCAATCTCAGCAAGACCAAATGAAGCACGACGACATGAGTCAGGACCAGATGAAGAAAGACGAGATGAAGAAAGACAAGAAGTCCAAAAAAACCAAGAAAGACAAGATGAAAAAAGACGACATGAAAAAAGACGACAACATGAAACACGATGACACAATGAAAAACGATGACGGCATGAAGCAGAACTAGCCTGCTCCGGCTTCGGGCAGCGTCCAACAAACGGGATAGCCGTAACCAGACTTCCTGACCTGGTCCGGCTATCAACTCCTCAGATCACTAATTTGCTGTTTATTCTCTGGCGTGTGCCGGCTGGAAGTGCTCTCCTGCTCCCGGCATGTCTCAACTCGTTCGCGATTTGCCGATTTGTGGCGTGTGTAGGTGCGCATGTACTGGGCAGCTTTTGCTGCGCAGCGGAGGCGTGTCTTCAGGCCAGACCGGGCCACGCTGTTACAACCAGGCCTGGAACATCTTATTGAGCACAATTTCGCGACAGCAGAGCCCTTCCAAGATATAGTCAATGACTTTGCCGTCATTCAAATGTTCCCGACATCGGCGCTTGGTTGTATCCGAAAGAACCACCTACGTATGCTTCGCCACCCACAGCATAATCACGAAGATCACAAGTGGAATCAGGACGAGGGCAACATACAGCAGGATCCGACGGCGTGGCTGCTTGCGGACTTTCCAGTTCCGCGCCGAAGGGTAGCGTTTGGCAGGATCCCGCTCCAAGGCGCGGTAGATAATTTCCTGAAGTTGGGGGGAGATGGTCGGGTCCAGTTCACGGGGCGGCACGGGATTGTTTAGCAGGCGATCATTCATGATCGCAAACGGGTTGGGCCCGGTGAAGGGCACTTTTCCAGTCAGCATTTCGTACAGCATCACTCCCAGTGCATAGATATCACTGCGGGCGTCGCCGCGCTTGCCCTTTACCTGCTCGGGAGAAATGTAGTCGGGCGTGCCCATGGTTCGGGAAAAGTTGCCAAAGGTGAGCCGTCGCGCTCCGACGTTGGCCGCAACCCCAAAATCAATCAGCTTGATGTGGCCGTTCGCGGTCACCATAATATTTTCCGGCTTCAGATCGCGATGGAAGACGCCGTGGCCATGAATGTAGTCGAGCGCGGCCGCAATGTGGAGAGCGATCTTGACGGCGCGCTCCGGCGGAAATTTCTTCTGCTCGTTGATAAGCTGCCGGAGCAGCCGCCCATCCACCCACTCCATCACCATGTACTCCTGGCTGTGGTGGGTGCTGGGGTAGACCTTCATTACGGCGGGATGGTCCAGCTTTTCGCCAATTTCCTGTTCGCGATGGAAGCGCTCGAAAAAGACCGGGTCGGCTTCCATTTCTGGATGCGGAATCTTGATGGCCACCGGTTTTCCGGTGAGTTCGTCAGTGGCACGGAAAATCGAGGCCATGTCGCCGCGGGAGACCAGGTCTCCAATCACGTAATGATCGAGTTTTTCGCCTGTATGGAGTGAGGTCATCGGAGCGGACTCGGGGCCAGGCTGCTGTCATCGGCCTTATTCAGTTTCCCGGCGGCGGTTTCTTCCGCCCGCGCGGGTGTCGGAACCGTGCTCTCCGGAGTAGATGACATGGTAAAGGCTTCCACCTCTTCGGTCAGGGACTGCGGGTCATTGTCGCTCTTTAGTTGGAAGGTTGCACGCAGCGCCAGCGGCGTGATCAGGGTCGTGAGCAGGACGATCGCAACCATGACTGCGACCTCTGGTTTTTGGAAGATTCCGGTACTGGCGCCCATCGCGGTAACGATCAAGCCAACTTCACCGCGGGAGATCATACCGCATCCGATGCGCATGCTCTGTACCCAATCCATTCCGGAAGCGAGGGCGGCCGAGCCGCAGCCCACCAGTTTACCGAGCACAGCAACCACAAATATCACGCCGAGCATGAGCCAGTGGCCGGAGAGCGCGCGGTAATCGCTGGAGAGTCCAATGGAAACAAAAAACAGGGGGATGAGCAGCGCGTGGCCCACGGCGGCGAAACTGCGCTCCACGTCGGCTTTGAATTCGGAGCTGGCAAAAACGAATCCCAGCAGATAGGCGCCGGTGATTCCGGCGACGCTGCCCAGCCACTCGGCGGAGATTGCATAGACCAGCAGGAGTCCCAAGACGCAACTGGGGACGGCCTCGGTGGCGGAAAGTTTTCTGAATTGGCGAATCAGGGGATCGAGGAAGCGGTTGGCCAGGCCGTATCCGGCGACGAAGAACACGGTTACGGCGACGCTGATCGCGATCATTTGCACGATCAGAGGGTGCGCGCCGGCGAACGGCACCTTTTCTTGTAGCCAATCGCTGGCCATGGATGCGAGTCCGAAGCCGCCATGCGTGGCAGCGCCGGAGGCGGCAAGGAAGGCGAGGACGAAGAGGCCCATCACGTCGTCGATGACGGCCGCGCCGAGAATGATGGTGGCTTCGGGTGACGACATTTGGCCGGCGTCCATCAGGGTGCGGGCGGAGATGGAAACGCTGGTGGCGGTCAGAGCCCCGCCCATAAAACAAGCGGTCTTCCAGGAGAGGCCAAACATGTGTCCGACGCCGGCGCCGAGCAGGAACGGCCAAATGACGCCGAAGAGAGCTACGAGAAAGGCGGTGCCGCTGGCTGCACGCATGCGGTCCACGTCGGTCTCAAGGCCGGCGATGAACATGAGGACGAAGCCGCCCAATTGGGCCATGAGCATCAGCGTGGCAGAGGCCTCGCCGCCCGCGAACAAGTGGAGGTGCAACAGATTAACGGCGCCCGGCCCTAGCACCACGCCAACTAGCAATTCGCCAAGAATGGCAGGAATAGAAAAGCGGCTGCACAGCGAGCCGGCGATTTTGGTCGCCGGCAGCAGGATTGCGAGCAACAACGCGAGCTGAAGCCCCGGCTGCATTCTCTATTGAATATCCGCGGTTACGATCGCCTGACTGCTCTGCCGGGTCCACAAACGGCGCAGGAACGAAATGGGAGCTGTCCACGGGGACTTGTATCCGCCGCGTTCGATGCCTTCGCGCTTCATGGTACGGATGCTGGCGGCCTGCTTGCGGGCCAGATCCGCTTGGGCCATGTTTTGTGCCAGCAGGGCCGCGGTGCGGGTGTGTTCCTCGGCCTTGTCCATTACCCGCAATCTCATCCACAATTCTCCCATCTTGTACTGGGCGATGAAACTGTTGGGCGCGAGCCGGACCGACTCCCGCAGTTCTTCAATGGCGGCTTGCGGATCGAAATTGACGCACAACGCCATTCCCAGGAGCACGCGCAACTCGGAGACTTGCGGATGCTTGGAGACGCAGGCGCGCAGTTCGGCGACCAGTTCCGTCCGCTGCTCTTTTTCGAGCAGGTAGGGGTCGGCAAACATTCTGAGCAGCAGAGTTTGGGTTTGAGTTGGCAACGAAGCCAGCGCCAGCGAGGACACCCGTGAACTTAAGTTTTCACGTTTGTGGCTTGCGACAACGAGGTCGGTAGAGTTTTGCGTCATATCAGTTTTGTCCGATCAATCGGGATTTTGAGTTAACAATCAGCAAGGCGCGAACTGCATCTCGCGCCCTGCTGTTGGTTTCGCTTGTGAGTTACGCGACCGCGTACTCCTCGTTTGCATGCGCTAGCACCGAGGGTTCGTCGCGGAAAACGAACTCCGGATAGCCCAACTGGCCCATTTCCGGAATGTCAAGACCCGCGATTTCGGTTTCTGCTGAAACCCGTTGCCCGATGAAGAAGTCGAGTATCAGGTTCAGCAGGAAGCTGAAAGTGAACAGGAAGCCCAGTAAGGTGGAAACCCCCACGAGTTGAGCCGCAAGCTGGGCCCAGCCGTCACCACCGTAGAAAATTCCCGTTACTGATCCGGTGACACCGTTCCAGCTTCCGCCATAGTTACTGGTACCGTCTGCAAACAACCCGATGGAAATTACTCCCCAGAGGCCGTTCGTGCCATGTACCGAAATTGCGCCGACGGGATCGTCAACCTTCATGAAGTTTTCGACAAAGGCGCAGCTCAAGCAGACCAGCCCGCCCGCCACCAGTCCGATTACGGCAGCGCCGAAGGTGCTGACAAAGCCACTGGGAGCGGTGATCGCCACCAGTCCAGCCAGCAGTCCGTTGCCGCTCATCGAAGCATCCGGTTTACCTTTCAGCGCCCACATGTAAAGAATCGCTCCGAAGGTTCCGGTGCAACCCGCCAGCATCGTATTCACCGCGATGGAGCCGATGCGCAGATTGCCGGCCGCGGATGCACCCAGGGTGCTGCCCGGATTGAATCCGAACCAGCCGAACGCCAGGATGAAGCAACCGATCAGGACCGCGGAAATGTCGTGGCCGATGATCGCGTTGCTGGATCCGTCACGATTGAACTTGCCGATGCGGGGCCCAATAATCAGTGCAACCGCCAAGGCAGTGATTCCTCCCACGGCGTGCACCACGCCCGATCCAGCAAAGTCACAATAGCCCTTGCCGAGCCCAAGGTTTGCTCCCAGCTGTGACAGCCAGCCGCCGCCCCAAGCCCAGTTACCGTAAATGGGATAGGTGAACGCCCCCATGAGCACTGAGGAAACGGCGAACGCCAAGAATTTCCAGCGTTCGGCGCAAGCACCAGTAACGATGGTGAGGGCCGTATCCATGAACACCATTTCGAACAGGAAGATGACCATCACGCCTACGTCATAGGTGTGACCGGAGAGGAACATTCCCGATCCGCCAAAGATGCCCCAACTGGTGCTAAACCAGTGGTGCTCGACGGACAAGGATTGCAGGCCCCCTAGGTTTCCGTTGCCCGCTGCCCCACCCATTTGTATGGCGAACCCGATCAGCCAGTACGCCAGCAAGCCGCAGCCGTACACGAAGAAGTTCATCATGTAGGTGTGGTTCGCATTCTTCACCCGGCACAAGCCCGCCTCGACCATGGCGAATCCAGCCTGCATGAACATGACCAGGAAGCCGGTTACGAGCGTCCAAACGAAGTTGACGGCAATTTTGTTTTGCCCAACCTGGTTCGCAACATCTGGCAGCGTTACGCCCACTTTGGAATCTGCGGGGGGCACATCGTTGATGGTTCCCGTGATGGCGCCGCCGGGATCGCCCTGTTGTAGTTGGGTGGTTGTTGGCGCCTTGGCAGCGGCATCTTTCAGTTGCGCATCTGCGGGGGGCGGAGTTGCGGTCGCCGGCGGAGCTGCAGCCGGAGCCGCGCCCTGACCGAAAGCCGTCGCGCCCAGCATCAGTGAAAGCGTGAGGACGCAAAGACATAAACTACAAGTTCGAATCCATTTCATTGTTGTCTGCTCCGTGGTCATTTTGGTTTT
>WNFG01004755.1_pt1 | contig 13586 bp, 13 predicted proteins | sample 5400431 | NCBI WGS metagenome assembly WNFG01 (sample SAMN13153346, study PRJNA577476) | soil metagenome | isolation source: 120 cm saprolite under Douglas fir tree site 2 hole 3 replicate 2 | place: USA:California | collected 2015-04-18
CGGCAGCAGGTCCTTCATGTTGCTGATCTTCTTTTCGTGGATGAGGATGTAGGGATCTTCCAGAACGCATTCCATGCGGTCCGGATCGCTGATGAAATAGGGCGAGAGGTAGCCGCGGTCGAACTGCATTCCATCCACGGTCTGTAGTTCGGTAACCATGGTGCGCGACTCTTCAACCGTGATAACGCCGTCCTTACCGACCTTCTTCATCGCTTCCGCAATGATGTTGCCGATGGTGGTGTCGCCGTTAGCTGAAATTGTCCCGACTTGAGCGATCATCTCGCCGGAAACCGGCTTGGAAAGCTTCTTCACTTCCTCGACAATCAGGTCGACGGACTTCTCGACGCCGCGCTTCAGGGCCATCGGATTCGCGCCCGCCGCCACAGCCTTCACGCCTTCGCGGAAAATCGCTTGGGCCAGAATGGTTGCGGTGGTGGTGCCGTCGCCGGCAGTGTCGGAGGTCTTGGAAGCAACCTCGCGCACCATCTGCGCGCCCATGTTCTCCAACGGATCCCGCAGCTCGATTTCCTTGGCAACCGTGACGCCGTCTTTGGTAATTGTGGGTCCGCCGAACTTCTTCTCCAGTACGACGTTGCGGCCCCGTGGACCAAGCGTAACCTTCACAGCGTCAGCCAACTGGTTGACGCCGCGCAGAATCGCCTGGCGTGAATTTTCGCTATAAACAATTTGTTTTGCTGGCATTCTTATCTCCTTTAATTAGTCGTGAAAATCTTCCGCGCCTAGGCTACCTTGGTGGCCTTCTTCGGAGCGCCTTCCAGGACGCCGAGCACTTCGTCCTCGCGCATAATCATCAATTCTTCCCCGTCGATCCGGATTTCGCTGCCCGAGTATTTTCCGAACAAAATGCGGTCGCCCTTCTGGACATCCAGCGGGACCACTTTTCCGTCTTCCAGGCGCTTCCCTTTTCCGACGGCGACAACTTCACCTTCCTGCGGCTTTTCTTTGGCCGAGTCCGGGATGTACAAACCACCGATCTTCGTCTCTTGATCCTCGATCCGTTTGACCACGATGCGGTCATAAAGCGGTCTAATATTCATAGCTGAACCTCCTAGAATTTTCGTATTGAGTGTTGGACAGGCGAGCGGTACAGGCTCGCCTGAATAATATTAGCAGACTCGCCTGCCGACTGCCAATATTTTAACGTAACTTGTTGAACAGTAAGCAGTTTTAGTTCTGGACAAACTAGATGGACAGTAATGGAAGGTTCTGGATATCCTGAATGTATCGATGCGTCGCGTCGTCCGGCCAATCATCCTGTTAGCGATTCTTGCGATTGTCGTGGGAGTTGGCGTCACTTACTACGCACGTCTCAAGCTGCAGGCCGGAACCGGTGTGCTGAAGCCGAAGGCATTGCCGCCCGGCACCGTTGCCACTTCGCACCAGTGGACCTACACTCACACTACCAATGAGAAAACGGTGATCACCGTTCACGCCGAAGATCTGCAGGAAGTGGAGGGTAAACAGAGGCTCACCGGCGTCGTCATCGACATCGCCAACAAAGACGGCGCCAAATATCACCACGTGCAGAGCGCCAAGGCTGAGTTCGACATGGCGCAAGGCATCCTTTATTCCGAGGGCGAGGTTGAGATCACCATGGGAGTGGTTCCGGATGCGCCTCCCTCCGGCCTCTTGATGGTCATCAAATCGTCCGGCATGCGCGTTGAGAGTAAGACCGGGAAAGCGTTCACGGATCGCTTGACCACTTTTAAATTCGATCGCGGAGAAGGGAAAGCGGTGGGGGCGGATTACGATCCTTCCACGCGCGAACTGGTGTTGCACAGCCAGGTGGAATTGATCTGGCGTGGCGCTAACGGCAAGTCCGCTCCCATGAAAGTGGAAACGGGCGAGGCGCACTACCTCGAACGCCAATCGAAGGTTCTGCTTTCGCCTTGGTCGAAACTGACGCGGGAGTCGCTGAACATGAGCGCCGGACCTGCCATCGTTACGCTGTCCGATGGCGATATCAAGCTGGTTGAGACGCAGCAGGCCCATGGCACCGATCAACGGCCCGGCCGCAACCTGGAATACGCAGCCAACCAGCTCACCATGGATTTCAACGACGCCAGTCAGATCCAAAAAATCACGGCCGTCGATCAAGCGCGGATGGTTTCAACGGCCGATACTGCGGTCACCACCATGACATCCGATCGGGTGGTAATGGATTTCGACACGTCGGGAAAAGATAGCGTTCTTCAGACCGCCTTGGCGGTGGGCCACAGCGTGATGGAATCGAAGCCTGTCCCCAAGCCCGGCGTCGATGTCGCGGACACTCGTATTTTGAAGAGCGAGACAATCAAGACCAAAATGAGGCCGGGCGGTCAGGACATTGAATCGGTGGAGACGCAGTCGCCGGGCGCAATCGAATTTGTCCCCAATCGTCCAGCGCAGCCGCATCGCTGGATGAACGGCGAGCGCATTAACATCGCTTACGGAGAAAAGAATCAGATCCAGACATTCCGGTCCAACGCCGTTACCACTCGCACCCAGAAGCCCAGGGCGAAGGATGCCAAGGAGGATCCGCCTGTGGAAGTCACCACCAGCAAGGATCTATTAGCGACGTTCCAGCCGAATTCGTCCCAGCTTGCGAAGCTCGAGCAGTGGGGCGACTTTCGCTATCAAGCCGGTGATCGCAAAGCCAAAGCCGACCGCGCGGTGTTGGATCAGCCTAATAACCAGATCGATCTGAACGGCACCGCCCGCGTTTGGGACGCTACTGGTTCAGCCGACGCAGACAAGATCAAGCTCGATCAAAAATCCGGCGATTTCAACGCGGAGGGCAACGTTAGTTCCACCAGAATGCCCGACAAGAAAGACAAACCTAAAGACGCTAGGGACAAAACAGCCGGCAAGGACGCCAGCGGCGGTGGTGGCCTGCTTTCCGAAGACGAGCCCCTCCATGCGCGCGCCAAAAAAATGCGCTCCAGCGACGATAACCTGCAGATACGCTATGAAGGCAATGCGGTGCTTTGGCAGAGCGCCAACCGGCTGGAGGCCGATGTGGTCGAGATCGACCGCGACAACAGCACCCTGAAGGCGCATGGCCACGTTATCAGCCAATTGCTGGACAAGGGCGACGACCCTGCTAAGAATCCCGGCGCCGCCAAGAAGCCCGTCGATCCGAAAAAACCGGCAACCCAACCCACCGCTCGCGTGTTTACTATCGTGAAGGCTCCTGAGCTGGAGTACAACGATGACACGCGCCTGGCGGTATATAAAGACGGAGCTACCTTGGACAGGCCGGACATGAAAGTCAAGGCCAAGGAAATCCGGGCGTTTCTGCGCGACGACAGCAGCGACTCATCGCTGGATCACGCCATCGCCGATGGAAAAGTTGAAATCGTCCAAACCGCTCCCGGCCGCATTCGCAACGGAAAGTCGGAGCATGCCGAGTATTTCGTGGACGACGACAAGATCATCCTGACCGGCGGCCGGCCCGAGTTTATCGACAGCCTTCGCGGGACTACGGAAGGCGACATATTGACCTGGTTCTCCAAGGATGATAGGCTGCTGGTTAACGGCGTGGAAACCCAACCCGTCAAAAGCGTCCTGCACCGCAAACCTAAAAAATAGGATCTAATGCGCACCCTCCAAACTTCTGAAATATCGAAAAGCTATCGCGGCCGCAAGGTCGTGGATAACGTTTCGCTATGGGTGAAGCAAGGCGAGGTGGTGGGTCTGCTGGGACCGAACGGCGCCGGAAAAACAACTTCGTTCTACATGATTGTGGGGTTGATCAGTCCCGATTCCGGCCGCGTAATTATTAAGAACGGTTCCGGAAGCGATGACATCACCAACATGCCGATGTACCAGCGCGCCCGGCGCGGCATCAGCTATCTTCCGCAGGAAGCCTCAGTGTTTCGCAAACTGACGGTGGAAGACAACCTGATGGCCATCCTGCAAACCCTGCGCATCAGCGGGCGGGAGCGCCGTGAGCGCTTGAACCGGCTGATCGAGCAACTGGGCCTTGAGACGGTCCGGCACAACAAGGGTTATGCGCTTTCAGGCGGAGAGCGGCGCCGCGTGGAAATCGCGCGGTCGCTGGTAATCGAGCCAAGTTTCCTGTTACTGGACGAGCCGTTTTCCGGCATCGATCCCATCCAGGTGCTGGAGCTCCAACGCATCATCTTCGATTTGAAGAACGCCGGCATCGGTATCCTGATCACGGACCACACTGTCCGCGAAACCCTGGCGGTAACGGACCGCGCCTACATCATCAACGGTGGGAAAATCTTCCGCGCGGGTACGCCGGAAGCACTAGGTAACGATCCCGAAGTGCGTCGAGTATATTTAGGGGAAAACTTCAACCTGGAATTCGAAACCGGCCGTTGGCGCATTCCGGCTGATAACTAGAGGCGTCTGCATCCCCTACCGCTCGTCGGCATTGACGACCGTGCTAGAGTACATGCTATGAAAATAGCCGGACTCCTTTTGCTTTTGTCTGGTCCGGCAATCTCTCCAGTGACAGCCGGTATCGTTACGGAATTTGCCGGCGGAACGCTTCATAACAGCTCCACGGTTTATATAGGACAATCTTTCTTCACTCCTGCGGGTGGACCTTGGAACAACATCGCCTTCAACTTCTTGGCAGACTCAACCCCATTTGCAACCGGTACGGCTTTCCTCCTAAGCCAGCACTTGAGTTGGTCAGGCTGCTGCGATCCACCACCGGTGTACACACCCCAGATGCTGGATTCAGCCGCGCCCGGCTTCATCGCTATGTCCACCGGCATCTCGAACGGACAATTCGTATTTGCCTCCAGTGTAATGCTTCAACCCTCAACCGTGTACTACTTATACGTAAACGCACTCATCCCCGCTCATACTCTTTCGGGTGGAGCGGAACTCGGTGGACCCGGCGGTTGCTGCGATGCTTTTTTCGCCTCGAACGAATCGTCGCCTTACATTCCCGGATTTGGAAGTGCGAATTTCCAATTGTTTGTTGTGGCTGCGCCAGAGCCGGGCACGACGGGCTTGATGTTATTGGGGCTGCTACTATTGGGATTTCTTGCCTATGCTAGAGAGCGGAGCAGGGCGTTATTGCGTTAGCTCTTATTTAACCGCCTTCTCATTCCCACTGTTCTCCGCCGGCACAGCCTTCAACTGCACCGTCGACTGCCCGCTGTCTTTGACGCTCACCTTCTCCCCGGCAGACTCATGCGGCTTCACGAAATCAGGATCCATGTACGCACCTTGCTCCACTTCTTCCCACGCGTAGATCTTGTATTCGCCGGGCCGCACTCCCTTCACCGTGAAGCGCCCATTCTGATCCGTACTTGCGGTCTTGTACAACCAGGCGAGTGATAGATGTGCAGCGTCGGGAATCAACGTCACCGTCGCGCCGATGGCCGCGTCGCCCTTCGCATTCTGCACGCTCCCGTCAATCTGCCCGCCGTTTGGATTGATGACAATAGTCATCTCGCCGGCTGCGCCTCCCTGCGAGAAATCGGCGCCGGTCTCGGTGATATCCTGCTGGCCCAGCCGAACGGATTTCAAGTAAAAGCCTTCGGGCAATCCTCCAACATTAACTTCATAAGGATCTGCGCTGAGATTGCTAATCTTGAACGACAGGTCGTCTTTCAGTTGCGCGCCGCCGCCGCCACCACCCATCATTGGCCCGCTCATTTTCGGCCGCAGCGTAACGTTGATAGTTGCGCCTTTGAGATCGCCGTTCTCTTCAATCTTCACGTGCCCTTGAATCTCCAAAGGCGGCTGCAAGTTTAATTCGATTCCCTCCACATTCGAATTCCCCACCTCGAGCGGCATGCGCGCGCTGTATCTGGCGCCGTTGTCCATAAAATCCGCCCGAATCGTGTATGACCCCGGTGCCACGCCCCGCATCTGGAAATTGCCTTGCGAGTCGATCGCCCGCGCCATTGCTCTCGGCATGGAGAACCCCTGGTTGTCGCGGGGCATCAGCATCACGCTCACATTCCGGCGCGGTCCCTTACCGCTGGCGACATCGATATTCAAATGGCCTTTCACGCGCACCGTTCGAACACGTGCGAGAGTCATGGTGAGGCCCGAAATTTGCGAGCCGCCCGTGACATCAAGCTGTTGAGCGCTGTCAGGAGTTGTCGTACCAGGGAAATAAGTAACGGCATACCCTTCCTCGCTGGCTTGTCCGGCCTGAGTTGACGCAACCGTGCGGTCCTGCAATCCCATAAACATTTCCGGCGACCGGTACGTGGCGCTCAGCACATATTTTCCAGGCCGTAAACCATGGAATCGAAATTCGCCCAAGTCGTTCGTGGACGTTTCGTCTTGTCCCATTAGCTGCCGTTTGCCGCGCGCATAGCCGAACGTCATGCACTGAACGGAGACGTTCGCAAACGGTTCGCCGTCCTCGTCGAGAATCCGGCCTGCGACTACGCCTTGCGGCGTCAGCTTGAAAACAATCTCCTTGAGTTTCTGCCCCTTGTCGAGAGTTAGCGTCGTGCCGCGCTTCGCACCCTGCGGCGAGTAATGCTGCGAAACATACAAGTTGCGGGAAGCCGAAAAGCTGTAGCGCCCCGGATCGATGTCGTCAACCAGAAAATGACCGGCCCCATCGGTTGTGGTTCCATACGCTCCTCCACTCTGCTGACCACCCAGCGAACGCAGTGACAGCCGAGCTTTTTTCAGCGGCTCTCCGGTGGTGGCGCTGACCACGGTGCCTTCGATGGAGCACTTATCTTCCGGCTTAATAATGGGCGCCGGTGCATCGGCGGCAGATGGTTGCGCTCGACGTCCCGGACCCACCTGCGCGGCCATTGAAAGACAAAGAAAAACTGCAGATAGATATTTCACAGAGGCTTCCTTATCACCTATAGACGAACGTCACTGGCTTTGGGGCCTAAAATTCGCAGCGACAAAACTCAGCAGATCGCCCCGCTCGCGCGCCAATTTCCTTAACAAATCGTAGTCCCCGGCCAGTTGGCAAAGCTGAAGAACCGAGGGGCAAGCCAATTGTTCCGGCGGAACTTCGCCCAAATGCTCGATCGATAACTGGATAGCCTCACGGTAGCGCCTTAGCCGGACCAGCAAAGCCACCAGCACTTGTGCCGGCCCAATTCCCTCAGGGGCTTTTTTTCGAAAATGGTCGATGGCTGCGTCTTCATTTTCTCCCAGCAGCGCTTCAAGATACTTCGCGTGATCCCGGTACACATCCTCGAATGGCGGATCTACGCGGTATTTAAAATTGTGGGAAAGATGGTCGCCATAGCGGCAGATTTCGAGCGCCAGCCGCAGCGGTTCCGTTTCATGCAGGTCCAGAGCGAAGCGAATCACTGCGATAACGTGCGACGTGTCGGCATAATAGTCCAGGTCGCCGAAAAGCCAGTCGCGTCCGGCTATGAGCGCGGGAATGTTTTTGGTGTCTGCCGCGCTCCCCTCGCGCTGGGTGATGGCTCGCTTCAGATTCTCTACCAGTTCATGGTGCAGAGTGCGGACCAACAGAGCAATACATTCTTCGCGGCTCTTCGGATCGGGATACTGCTCGAAATAAGTAATAGCGCGGCAGATTCCGTAGTGCGCCAGCATCAGCTCAAACCCTTTCCGCGGGTTGACGCGTTCCTCCAGGGCAATTTCGATGACGCGATCCAGTTCCTCGTTTGGCGCGTCTAGCCTTTCGATGGCAGATGCCACCGGCGCGCTGTCCCCGATTGCCCGAAAATACGGCCATGCCCTTGGAATCTGGCCGTCGGCAAGAAATAGCGATCCAATCTCCCGCGCCGATTCGGTGAACGCCCGCTCATACGCCGCGCGCTTGTCCTCTGGCACGTCGTCGATCGAGCCAATCTGCACCAGCGGCAAACCCAAAGCATGCCGTCTCTGCATCATGCGCGCCTCGAACAGCAGCGGATAGTTTTTCTCTTCTTCGAACTTATGAACAATCAGATTGAGTCCGGCCTCCGGGCCGCCAGAACGAATCGCCTCTTCAATCAGATTAAATGAGGTGACAGCCAACTCAATCACTCATTTCCCACGATCTCAAATTGGTGTTTGACTTCACTGTCATACTCAATTACTTATCCTCTCTCGCCTTCTTGACCTTGAGGTTCTCCTTCGCGTCCTGCCCAGATCGAACGCCCCGCTCCGCCAGAGTCACTAGAGCCCGGCTCATGGTAAGCCGACGTTCCGTGGCGACACGCCGAACTTCACGTGAAAATGCTCGATTTCGACCAGGCATACCTCTCATTGTACGCGTGTCAAATGAGGTGACAGCCAACTCAATCACCCATTTCGACGATCTCAAATTGGTGTTTGAGTTGGCTGTCACCTCATTTCCTTATAATCTAAATACGATGCCGTTCGATGGCTTGCGCGTCCTTTCCTTCGAAAGCCGGCGCGCCCATGAAATCGCTGAGCTGATTCGCCGTCACAAGGGCGACCCCTTTGTCGCGCCTTCTATGCGCGAGGCTCCCATCGAGAATAACCCGGAAGCATTTGAATTCGCCGAGCGGCTCTTTCGTGGCGATTTCGACATGATGATCCTGCTCACCGGCGTCGGTACGCGCACCCTCGATAAGGCCTTGGCGTCGCGCTACTCTCCGCAGGCGTTTGCCGAAGCGCTTCGTAAGATTAAAGTTGTGGCTCGCGGACCCAAGCCGTCTGCCGCGCTCCGTGAGATGCAGGTGCCGATTACGGTGAGCGTTCCGGAACCGAATACCTGGCGCGAATTGGTCACGGCCATCGGCGATTTTCCGGAACGGCACGTTGCGGTACAAGAGTATGGCAAATCAAACCCGGAATTGCTGGCGGCCTTGCGCGCGCGCGGCGCGGAGGTCACCGCGGTACGCGTGTATCAATGGGATCTGCCCGAAGACACCGCACCGTTGCGCGAAGCAGTCCGCCGGATCGTCAATGGCGAAGCGGACGTCGCGATTTTCACGACATCTATCCAGGTAGCCCATCTGCTGCGGATCGCAGCGGAAGCCGGCCTGGAAGAATCAGTAATCGAGCATCTCCGCACTATGGCAATCGCCTCTATCGGCCCTACGACATCCGAGACCCTGGAGGAGTCAGGCATCCAGCCCGACATCATTCCGACCCATCCGAAGATGGGTATCCTCGTCAAGGAAACCGCCGAACAGGCATCAGCCGTTATCGAGCGCAAGCGCATTGCCCATGCCTAAAGACAACGTCATCCGGCAGCTTGGCAAATACTACGGCGTGGTCTTCCTGCTGCCGGCATCCATCCTGGCCGGCTGGATCATCGGATACTTTCTCGACAGATTTTTCGGCACGCAAATCCTCAAGATCGTTTTTCTGTTTCTGGGCGTCGCGGCCGGCATCATCGAGGTGATTCGCGAATTGAGCGCAGCCGATGCCGGCAAGTGACCGGCTGTCTTACCAGCAGATCATCCGCCGCATCACTCGGATCATGCTCGCATTGGCCCTGCTCGGCGCGTCCGTTCTGGCAGTAATTAAGGGTGTTCGAATCGGCATCTCGTTCCTGATTGGGTGCGCCGTCTCCTATCTCAGCTTCTGGGGCTGGCAACAAGTGGCGGCAGCGTTGGGGCCGACTCCGAAGAAGCGATCCCCGTGGGGTTTTACCATCCGCGTAATCGTGCTCGGCGCTCTGGCGTGCGTTATAATTAAGTTTCTTGGACTGGATGTAGCGGCTGCAGTAACGGGCCTGCTAGTCTCCGCCGCTGCGGTCATCCTCGAACTCATCTACGAATTAATCTATGCAAGAACATGAAGTGGAGCTCTGGACTACCAAACTGTTCAACCAGTATCTGGCATCGCCGCTGGACGCTTTTCTGACGGCTATCGGCAAGCCAGCGGCTGATCCGGCACATCCATGGGAAAACTGGATCACCATGGAAATCCTGGTGGTCCTGATCATCATGGTGTTGTTCGGCATCCTCCGCTCGCGGCTTTCTTACGACAAGCCCGGCAAGCTGCAAATCACCCTGGAAGCCATTTACGACTTCGTGAACGGCCAAGCGGGTGAGGGCATCGGGCACGGCTCCGGCAAGTTTGTACCGTTCCTGGGAACACTCTTTATCTTTATTCTGTTCATGAATCTGATCGGAGTCATTCCTGGATTCGAATCACCCACTATGACTCCCGCCGTACCAGCGGGCCTTGCCGTCAGCGTGTTCCTTTACTACAACGTCATGGGCTTCCGATCGCACGGCGTCGGCCGCTACCTGCTCCACTTTGCAGGTCCAGTCTGGTGGATGGCGCCAATCATGATTCCCATTGAGATAATCAGTCACCTGGCGCGCCCGCTCTCGCTGACCATTCGTCTTTATGCAAACATGTTCGCCGGCGAGAAAGTAGTCATGACTTTTCTCGCGCTTACTTACATTGCAGCGCCGGCCATCTTCATGGGTCTGCACGTCTTCGTTAGTTTCTTACAGGCATTTATTTTCATGCTGCTTACGTTGATTTACGTCGGCAGCGCGGTAGCGCACGAACATTAATGGCATTATCCGTTCCGAGCGTGAGCCCGTCGTCCCCCAGGGCAGATTGGGAACCACCTCCTCGCGAACAATTCTAAAAGAAGGAGAAATTGAATGACACAAAAAATGATCTTCCTGGCACTGGGCTTGATGCTGCTTGCCAGTCCGATCTTCGCTCAGACGCCCGGCGCTAGCGCGCCAATGGACCTCCGTCTGCCTTTCGCCTATCTCGCCATGGGCATTGCTTCCGGCCTATGCGGGTTAGGACAGGGAAAGGTTGCCGCTTCGGCTGCTGAAGCCATGGCGCGCAACCCCGGGGCACAGGCGGGCATACGATTCGCACTCATCATCGGACTAGTGCTGATCGAGTCACTGGCGTTGTACACGCTGGTTATCACTTACGTCGCAACAACTCCGAAGTAAATAGTTTTTCGCGGGGGCAGCTATTCACGGTTGCCCCCGATCCCAAAAATGAAGCTGCAAGGAATTTTCCCTCCCATAGCCACGCCCTTCAACACCGAAGGCGAGATCTGGAAACAGAAACTCCAGCACAACATCGAGAAATGGAATCTCACGGGGCTCGCCGGTTACGTGGTTTGCGGATCCACAGGTGAAAGTGTCGCCCTAACCACCGAAGAGAAAGTTCAGCTCTGGGAGTGGGTGGCGCAGTGGGCGTCGCCGGAAAAGTTGTTGATAGCCGGCACTGGGGTGGAGAGCGTGCGCGAAACCGTGGAGCTAACGAACCGCGCGGCTGAAATCGGCTACAAGACGGCAATGGTGCGAACGCCGCATTACTACAAGAATCTGATCAACAACTCCGCCGCTCAGATGTTGTATTTCCGCGCCGTGGCTGACCAGACCCGGATTCCGATCTTCATCTACAACTGGCCGCAAATCACCGGCGTCGACATTCCGGCAGAGGCAGTCGCAGAGCTTTCACATCACCCCAACATCATCGCGATCAAGGAAAGCTCCGGTAATCTCGATAAAGTGTGCTGGCCTTCGCGAATGCCGCCCCTTACGCCACCATCTCAATTTGGGAAGCGCATCGCACGCGCGAACCCGAAGCCGCCCTGGATTGGCAGAATCGCATCAGCAACGCCGCGTATTTGGTGACCGCAGAGTACGGTGTCCCTGGCTTGAAGTACGCCATGGATCTGGCCGGCTACTACGGCGGCCCGCCCCGCCTGCCCCTGATTGTTCCGACGCCAGAAGCCAAGAAAGAAATCGAAGAAGCCTTCACCGACCTCCGCGGCTGAAAAACTAGGGAGCTAGGGTGACAGTCACCGGTGTCCCAAGCCGCCGTAATCTCGAATCATCCACACATCTTCCACGGCGCGTGGACAACGGTGACTGTCACCCTAGTTCGCTAGCCCCGTCTTGAGCCGGTGTTAAGTATCTCCCCTCAATCACTCATTTCGGGAACGGCGTCGGATCAATCCCTGGAACAATGCGCAAAGCGTTTTTGTAGTAGAGCTTCTTCAAGACTTCATCCGGCAGGTCCAGACCGTACATTTGCCAGAAGGCGTGATACTTGCGGTAGTAGTCGAAGTATTCGTCGGGCGTTTCGAGGACGCGAAAATAGCAGAAGTATTCATCACGATTCCAGGAGTCCTTGCCGAACATCACGCGGTCCTGATATTTGATCAGCCATTCGCGAGCGAAGCGCGGCTGGCGGCCCAGGTCGTAAAGCACTGCGCCAATCTCGGTGTTCATGTTCGGCAGGCGATCCATCAAGCGGCCCAGCTCGCCGAGATTGCTGCCCAGCCATCCCAGGTGCGCATTGATAAAAATTGTTTTCGGATGCCTGGCGAACAAACTGTGCTGCTCATCCATCAGCGTTTCCCACGACGGATACTTTTCGGACGGGCGGGCGCGGCCGCCATGCGTCTTCAGTTCAAGCCAACGCTCATTATATTGATCCATGGGTTGAAAAAACGACCAGGGCTCCGCGGTGTGAATCAGCACTGGAATCTTCAGCCGGCCGCAAGTTTCGAACACCTCATCGAAGCGGGCATCATCCACGTGAATGCGCTGGCCCTTGGTGTCCTTCAGATCCATGCCGAAGTTCTTGAAGATTTTCAGCCCTTGCGCGCCATTGTGAACATCGCGCTCCAGTTGAGCCGCCGCGCGCTTGCTGTAACCGGGGTCGTCGAGGTTGGTGAAATCGATATTCGCGAACACCACGAAGCGATTTTTGTAGTGCCCCTTGAGGTTCGCGACTCCCTTCTCCAGCCGGTCGCCATAACCACCGCTGAGGTTCACCATCACCTGCAGGTTGATGCTGTCCATGTCCTTCACCAGTTTGTCCATCTGCTCCACAGGCATCGCCGAATTCTGATGATTGTGGACGTCGATGAAGGGATATTTCGCACGAGTCACCGGATGCTGCGGCACCACCAGCGTCGACTTTGGTTTGTACTCCTCGATCGACATGCTGGTCTGCGCGAACGTAGCCAACGGGACAACAAAGAGCAGCGCTTTAAACATGAATCGGTTGTTCCTCCTGCAGGGCAAGAATTTGATGCCGCAGCGCGGCGGTAAGTCGCACGCGATCGCGGGGCGAAGCTTGATCGGTTGGAATAGGATCGCCAATGCGCATGGTCACGTTGCCTTTCTTGACGTGTCCGGAGCCAAACGGCAAAACGTCGCGGGTTCCCTTCACTCCGACCGGAACCAGCGGAACACCGGCCTGGATGGCGATATAGGCCGCGCCTTCCTTGAATGTACCCAGCGAGCCATCTCGTGAGCGCCCGCCTTCGGGAAAAATTAGCAGAGATATGCCTCGCTCGCGAACAATTTGCGCGGCTATGCTCATGGTCTTAACCGCGGCTCGCGCATCTCCACGGGGTACCGGGATATGGCCGGCGCGCTTCAGATGCCATCCAAGAAAGGGTATTTGAAACAAGCCGCGCTTGGCGAGAAATCGGAATTGCACCGGTATATTCGCAAGGAACACGGGCGTGTCCATGTAGCTCAGATGATTCGAAACGAACACGTAGCTTCCCTCCGTGGAGATCTTCTCCAGGCCTTCCACCTTCACTTTGACGCGGCCAATTCGAAGCAGCGCGCGGCCCCACGCCGACGCGATTCGGGCCTGCTTGCGGCCGGTGGCGTCAAACAGGGATGCTGCCTGGCTGGCCACCCAATACAATAGGGTGGCGAGAATAATCA
>WNFG01005170.1_pt1 | contig 13575 bp, 11 predicted proteins | sample 5400431 | NCBI WGS metagenome assembly WNFG01 (sample SAMN13153346, study PRJNA577476) | soil metagenome | isolation source: 120 cm saprolite under Douglas fir tree site 2 hole 3 replicate 2 | place: USA:California | collected 2015-04-18
ATCGAGATCATCGCCACCAAGCCGCTGGTGACCCAGCGCGACCTGGCGCTGGCCTATTCGCCGGGCGTTGCCGCGCCCTGCCTGGAAATCGCCAAGGACGCCAACGCCGCCTACGACTATACCATCCGCGGCAACCTCGTCGCCGTGATCTCCAACGGCACCGCCGTGCTCGGCCTGGGCGACATCGGCGCGCTGGCCAGCAAGCCGGTGATGGAAGGCAAGGCCGTGCTGTTCAAGCGCTTCGCCGACGTCGACTGCATCGACCTGGAAGTCAACACCAAGGACGTCGACGAGTTCGTCAACTGCGTGCGCTTCCTCGGCCCCACCTTCGGCGGCATCAACCTCGAGGACATCAAGGCGCCCGAGTGCTTCATCATCGAGCAGCGCCTGCGCGAGCTGATGGACATCCCGATCTTCCACGACGACCAGCACGGCACCGCCATCGTCTCGGCCGCCGGCCTGATCAACGCGCTCCACCTCACCGGCCGCAACATCAAGGACATCAAGATGGTGGTGAACGGCGCCGGTGCCGCGTCGATCGCCTGCATCGAGCTCATCAAGGCGATGGGCATGCCGCACGAGAACGCCATCCTGTGCGACACCAAGGGCGTGATCTGGCAGGGCCGCACCGAGGGCATGAACCAGTGGAAGAGCGCCCATGCCGTGCGCACCAAGGCGCGCACGCTCGAGGAGGCGATGAAGGGCGCCGACGTCTTCTTCGGCCTCTCGGTCAAGGGTGCGGTGACCAAGGCGATGGTGAAGTCGATGGCGGCCCAGCCGATCATCTTCGCGATGGCCAATCCCGACCCCGAGATCACACCCGAGGACGTCCGCTCGGTGCGCCGCGACGCCATCATCGCCACCGGCCGCAGCGACTATCCCAACCAGATCAACAATGTACTGGGCTTCCCCTACATCTTCCGCGGCGCGCTCGACGTGCGGGCGCGCACCATCAACGAGGAGATGAAGGTGGCGGCCGCCGAGGCGCTGGCCAAGCTCGCCCGCGAGGACGTGCCCGACGAGGTCGACCGCGCCTATTCCGGCCGCCGGCTGCGCTATGGACCGGAGTACGTCATGCCCGTGCCGTTCGATCCGCGCCTGATCTCGGCGGTGTCGTCGGCGGTGGCGCAAGCGGCGATGGATTCGGGCGTCGCCCGCCGGCCGATTCCCGACATGGCGGAATATAAGCGGGCGCTCTCGGGCCGCCTCGATCCGACCAGCCATTGGCTGCAGAGTCTGTTTGACCAGGTGAAGGCCAATCCGCAGCGCATCGTGTTCGCCGAAGGCGAGGAGGAGCGCATCATCCGCGCCGCCGTCGTGTTCCGCGACAACGGCTACGGCACGCCGGTGCTGATCGGCCGCGAGGAGCAGGTGCGCGAGACCATGAAGGGGCTGGGCATCACCGACACCACCGGCATGGAGATCCACAACGCCCGGCTATCGACGCGCAACAAGCCCTATACCGACATGGTTTACAAGCGCCTGCAGCTCGACGGGTATCTGCGCCGCGACGTGCAGCGCATGGTCAACCAAGGCCGCAACGTGTTCGGCGCCTGCATGGTGGCGATGGGCGATGCCGCCGGCATGGTGACCGGCATCACCCGCCGCTTCCCGGAATGCTACAGCGACATCCAACGCGTGATCGACGCGCGGCCCGACAAGGTGGCGATCGGCTATTCCATCGTCGTGGCGCGCCACGGCACGGTGTTCCTGGCGGACACCTCGATCAACGAGACACCCAGCCCCGAGCAGCTCGCCACCATCGCCAAACAGATGGTCGGCAATGCCCGCACCATGGGCCACGAGCCGCGCGTCGCGTTCCTGTCCTTCTCCAACTTCGGCAGCCGCGAGATCGACCGCATCGATCGCATCCGCAAGGCGATCCGCCTCCTGGACGCGGAAAAGGTCGACTTCGAATATGACGGCGAGATGCAGGCCGACATGGCGCTCGACTACGAGCTGTTGCGCGAGACCTATCCGTTCTGCCGCCTGACCGGGCCGGCCAACGTGCTGGTGATGCCGGGCCTGCACTCCGCGCATATCTCGTCGCGCCTGATGCAGCGGCTGGGCGGGGTCACGGTGATCGGGCCGGTGATCGACGGACTGCAGAAGCCGGTGCAGATCGTGCAGATGGGGGCCACGGTCAGCGACCTGGTGAATCACGCAGCCCTTGCGGCCTATGGGGCGCTCAACGGACGGAGGGAGTGATGGTCGATCTCGTCATCCGCGGCGCCATCATCGTCGACGGGCTGGGCCACGAGCCCAAGCGCGCCGACCTTGCGGTCAAGGATGGCCGCATCGCCGCCATCGGCGAGGTCACGGATAAAGGCGCCGAGACGATCGACGCCGATGGCCTGGTGCTCTCGCCCGGCATCGTCGACGTCCACACGCACTACGACGCGCAGGTCACCTGGGACGCTACCCTCTCGCCATCGCCCTCGCTCGGCGTCACCACGGCGGTGATGGGCAACTGCGGCTTCGGCATCGTGCCCGCGCCACCCAACGCGCGCGACCTGGTGATCCGCAATCTCTCGGTCGTCGAGGGCATGGACCTCGACGCCCTGCGCCAGGGCATCGCCTGGGACTTCGAGAGCTTTGCCGACTACATGGCGATGCTGCGCCGGCGCGGCGCCTACGCCAACTTGGCCGTGCTGGCCGGCCATTCGACCATCCGCACCGCGGTGATGGGCGAGGATGCCTCGCAGCGCAAGGAGGCCACGCCAGAGGAGCTCGCGCGCATGAAGGCGATGGTGGCTGACGCCATGGCGCACGGCGCCATCGGCCTCGGCGCCTCCTATTCGCTCAACCATTCGGGCTATGGCGGCGTGCCGATGCCGTCGACCATCGCGCCGATGTCCGAGCTCGACGCGCTGGTCGGCGCCATGGGACCGCGCGGCCGGGGCGTGGTCGAGATCGCCTCGGGTGCAAAGACGCCGCAGGAGTTCGAGCCGATGGCGGCCAAGCACGGAAGGCCGTTCTTCCAGGGCACCGGCATGGCGATGTACAACGAGCGGGAGCCTCTGCGCGCCTTGCGCATCTTCGACGACTGCGCCGCCGCGCTGCGCCGCGGCGCCGGGCTCTATGTCCAGATCCCCTGCCAGCCCCTGTCGTTCGACTTCACCATGGCCAACGCCTATCCGTTCTACAGCCATCCGGCCTTCGATCCGATCAAGGCCTACACGCCCGAGCAACTGAAGCCCGTATTCCGCGACCCGTCGTGGCGCGCCAAGTTCCGCGAGAATGCCAAGAACCCGCGGCCCGGGATGATCTTCCAAGGCAACTGGGATCGCGTGATGGTGGCGGTGGCGCACAAGGCGTCCAACGCACGGTACGTGAACCGATACGCCGCGGAAATCGCCCAGTCAGAGCATCGCGATCCGCTGGACGTCGTGCTCGACCTCGCCCTCGACGAGGACCTCGAGACGGCTTTCCTCGGCCGTTTCCTGAATGTCGGTGACGAGGGCGTGGCGCGCCTGCTCAAGCATGAGGCGGGCGTGGTGGCGCTGAGCGATGCCGGTGCGCACCTTATCTATATGTGCGACGCGGGCTTTGGTCTGCACTTCCTGGCCCATTGGGTGCGCGAGCGCGGCGATTTCGACTTGGCCGAAGGCGTCCGCCGCCTGACCAGCCATCCCGCCGACCTCTACGGCATCCCGAACCGTGGCCGGCTCACGGTCGGCGCACAGGCAGACCTCTTGTTGTTCGATCCCGCCACCGTGGGCGTCAGCCCGGCCGAGCGGGTGGCCGACCTGCCGGGCGGCGGCCGGCGCACCATCCGCCGTCCGACCGGCGTGCACGGCGTGTTCTGCAACGGTGTACGGACATTTGACGGCAAGGATTATGTGAAACACGCCAAGGGCCCCGGCCATGTTCTCGACCGGTTCGATTCCTCGCAAGGACGGCATTCAGCCATCGCTGCGCAATGATCCTGAACTGTCATCGCGCGCGGGGTAGCCCCCGCGCTGGAGCGAAGCGAAGGATCTCATCGCCGGTTGCCATGGGCATGAGATCCTTCGCTTCGCTCAGGATGACAGACGGGGATGCTTCCCGCTCCCCTGCTGCCAGTATAGGGTTGTCATAAGCAAATCGCCTGGGAGGGCGCCATGACGGTCATGAAAATCAGCAGCCGGAGTCTGTCTTCCATCCGCCGCCGCAGCCTGGTCAAGGGCGGCATGGCCGGTATCCTCGCCAGCGGACTGGCGCCCAGCTTCGCCCGCGCCGAGGCCAAGAAGCTGGTGATGGCCCACCTCAACGCCGTGCCGGAATCGGCGGCGGTCGCCTTCGACTGGCAGGCCCAGGAAGTGCGCAAGCGCTCGGGCGGCGAGCTCGACATGCAGTTCTTCGGCTCGACCTTGCTCAACAAGGAGCTCGAGATCATGAACGCCGTGAAGTCGGGCAACATCGCCATCGGCAACCCCGGCGGCGCCGCGGCGACGGTGTTCCCCGAGATGGGCGTGTTCCTGGTGCCCTACCTCGTGCAGAGCTACGACCAAGCCTACAAGATGTTCAACGGCAAGATCGGCGACGCGCTCGATAAGCAGTTCCAGGAGAAGTACAAGCTCAAGACGCTGTGCTTCTTCGACTATGGCTTCCGCCACTTCTGGACCAGCAAGAAGGCGATCGTGGAGCCCAAGGACCTGCGCGGCGCCAAGATCCGCGTGCAGCAGGCCAAAGTGTTCGGCGACACCATCAACGGGCTGGGCGGCAACGCCGTGCCGATGGCCTGGGGCGAGGTCATCTCGGCCGCCAAGTCGGGCGTGATCGACGGCGGCGACCTGCCGATCGTCAACCAGATCGCGCTGAAAATCTACGAGGTCTCGAAGTACTGCTCGATGACCTTCCACAATTACGGTCCCACGCTCAACACCATGAACCTCGCGGTGTGGGAGGGCTTGAGCGAGCCGCACAAGAAGCTGATGCTCGACACCAGCCGCGAGGCGCAGGCCAAGTGCCGCGAGCTCACCGAATCGGTCGACAACTTCGCCGCGGCGAAGAGGGAGCTTGAGCCCAAGGGCATGACGGTGGTGCAGGCCAATGTCGAGGCCTTCCGCAAGGTCGCGCAGGAGAAGATCTGGCCGGCCTACAAGCAGCAATATGCCGGCCTGTGGGACCAGATCGCGGAGTTCAAGGCATAGGGGCGCGCGTCGCCCCGATGCGGAAGATCATCAGCGACATTCCCAAGTTTGTCGTCGCCTTCCTGCTGGTCGCCGCCATCGTCAATCTGCTGATCGGCGTCTTCCTGCGCTATGTGATGCTCGAGGTGACGGATTGGCTCGACGTCGATCCGATCCGTTTCACCTGGGTCGAGGAGGTGGGCGAGATGATGCTGGCCTGGCTCACCTTGATCGGCGCGGCGATCGGCGTGCGCGAACGCACCCACTTCACCCTGCACGTCCTGCAGCTGTCGCCCGCCGCTCAGGTTTGGGCCGAGCGCATCCACCATGTGCTGATCGCAGGATTCGGCGGGCTCGCCGCCTGGTACGGCGTGAAGCTCTGTTTGCTCAACCGTACGCTCGCCACGCCGGGACTCGAGATCAATCTCGCCGTGCTCTACGCCTCGGCGGTGGTGGGCGGCGTCCTGCTGGTGATCTACGCCGTCTCCATGATCGTGGCGCCGCCGCCGCGCGATCACAGCATCGTACCACTGGAAGTAAGGGCCGAATGATTCTGCTCGCTGCGGCGGCGATCTTCGTCGTCCTGATCCTTTTCTCCATGCCGATCGTCTTCGCGCTCGGCGTCTCGGGCGTGGCCGGCCTCGCGATCGGCGGCTACGACATGCAGGTGCTGTCCTCGAGCATGGTCTCGGGCTCGCAGAGCTGGGTCCTGCTCGCCATCCCGGCCTTCGTTTTTGCCGGCGGGCTGATGGAAAAATGCGGCATGAGCCATGCCCTGGTCGACTTCGCCCGCGCCCTGGTCGGCTGGGTCAAGGGCGGGCTCGGCATGTCGGTGATCGTGGTCGCCTACTTCTTCTCCGACATCTGCGGCTCGAAGATGGCCGAAGTCTCCGCGCTCGGTTCGACCCTGATGCCGCCGCTCACCAAGGCGGGCTACAAGCCCCAGGACTCGGCGTCGCTGATCGCCGCCGGCACCGCGATGGGCATGCTGGTGCCGCCCGCAATCTTCATGATCGTGATCGCCCAGGTCACCAACACCTCGGCGGTGGCGCTGTTCCTGGCGGGCTTCGTGCCGGCCGCCACCATCATGGTCTGCCTGATGGTGCTGGTCTATTTCCGCGCCCGCAAATACGACTGGCCGGTCGATGTGCGGCCGAACCGGCAGTTCCTGTGGAGCTCAGCCCAGCGCGCCGCGGTGCCGCTGGTGATCCCGATCGTGATCCTGGGCGGCTTTTTCCTCGGCATCTTCACCGCCACCGAAGCGGGCGCCGTCGTCGCAGGCTATGCCTTCATCGCCGCACTGTTCTATTACAAGAACGTCACCTTCCGCGAGATGGCCAAGCTTGCCTACGAAAGCGCAATCCTGACGGCCGCGGTGGTGTTCCTGCTGGCCGTCGCCTCGGTGTTCCAATACCTGATGGGCGTCTCGGGCGTGCCGAAGCTCTTGGCCGACGTGCTGGGACCGCTGAAAACCATGCCGTGGCTGTTCCTGCTCTGCACCGCGCTGATCACCATGATGTTCGGCATGGTGCTGGAAGGCCTGCCGGCTGCCGTGGTGCTGATCCCGGTGGTGTTCCCGATCGCCGAAGCGATGGGCATCGATCCCATCCATTTCAACATCGTGCAGACGGCGGCGGTCGGCATCGGCCTGTTCTTGCCGCCGATGGGCGTCGGTCTGCTGATGGCGCTGAAATTCGCCAACCTCACGGTCGGCGAGCACTGGCGTTCCTACCTGCCCTATATCGCCGCCCTGCTGGTCGGGCTGATGCTGATCATCCTGTTCCCGCAGCTCTCGCTGTTCCTGCCGCGCAGTGCCGGCCTGATCAAGTGACCTTGAGCACCGTGAGTTCGTGGCGGCGGCCGTCACGCGCCGTCCAGCTGATCGACTGGCCCTCGGCGAGGCCGATCAAGGCGGCGCCGACCGGCGTCATCACCGAGATGCGGTGCGCATCGAGGCTTTCGTCGGCCGGGTAGACCAGGGTGAGCGTCCGCTGCTGGCCGTCGTCCGACTTGAAGGTCACGGTCGAACCCATGCGCACGACGTTGGCCGGCACCGCCTTCGCATCGACCACCCGCGCGCGATCCATCTCCGACAGCAGCTCTTGCGCGACGTCCGGCAGGCGCTCCAGCGAGGCGGTGGCAAGGTCGGTCAGCCGCTCGTAATCGGCATTACTGACGATGATCTGAGGTACCGAACGGGTCCGAACGACGTCGCGCATGGCGATCTCCTGAAAACAACGCACGTCAAGCCGCAGTAAACGTTGCTGCATGAACTGTCTGATGGATGCTTGTTCGCCTGGTGGACTGTTTACTTCTGGGCGAAGCGTGCGCCCCCAGGCGGGGCGCAGCAAGGGCCGGCTGGGGGACTACGCTGGGGCGACCGGTTGGTTCCGTCGCCCCACCAACTGGTATGCGGCCAAACTTTTCATACCCCAGGAAATGGGGCTTCGAGCCGGCGAAATCAAGCTACTTGGTGGGCTTGTCCAGCCCGTCGCGCGCACGTCGTGCCTCATAGGCCTGCACCACGGCATAGGCCATTCGCAGATTAGGTGCGGCGACGCCGAACTTGCGGGCCCGGCCCAGCATGTCGCCGATCACGTGGCGGCCCTCGATCGCGCCGCCCTTCTCGAGGTCGCCCAGCATGGAGGCGGCAAAGCTCGAGCCGCGCTGCGTCAGGAAGGTCTTGAGGTTGGCGATGCTCTTGTCGCCCGGATCGAAGCCCTCGGCGGCGGCGACCCCCCGGCATTCGTCGACCGTCTCGCCCATCAGCGCCGGGCCCTCGTCGGCCGCCATGATGTCGCCGGTCGTGCCGCGCAGCGTGCAGCACATTGCGGCGAGCGACGTGAGCATGATCCACTTGTCCCAGAGATCCTGGTTGATGTTGTCGTTCAGCCCGCCATCGATGCCGGCCTTCTTGCAAGCCGCATCCAGCGCCTTCAACGACTCGCGCGCGGGCGCGGCCGAACGTTCGCCGAACGACACCGCGGCGAACGGGCTGCTATGCATCACCTCGCCGTTGGGACCCAGCATGCCGCCGATGCGCGCCAGGCCGCCCGCGACTTTTCCCGCGCCGAACTTCTTGTCGAGCACGGCGAACTGGGCGTGGCCGTTCAGCATCGGCACGATGGTCGTGCCGGCGCCGACCGCGGGCGCGATCGAGTCAATCGCCGAGCCGAGGTCGTAGGCCTTGCAGGCCAGGATGACGATCTCGTAGGGCCCCCCGTCGCCGCCTTTGGTCACGACCTTGACCGGCAGGACGGCGTCACCCTTGGGGCTTTTCACCACCAGGCCTTCCTTTTTGACCTTGGCGGCGCGCGGCTCGCGCAGCATGAAGGTGACGTCGGCGCTGCTTTGATGCAGGCGCGCGCCGAAATAGCCGCCGACCGCGCCGGCGCCGAGGATCAGGATCTTCACGTCTTAAAACTCCTTTGCGCCACCCAGTCGGCAAGCCAGGTCGCGAGGTCGTCGGTCTGGTGGTGGATATGGTCGAGGTCGAGGTCGGCCGCGCGCTTCACGCTTTCGTCGGTGCGAATCCACACCGTGCGCATGCCCATGTCGCAGGCGGGCTTCAGGTTGACGGCGATATCGTCGGCCATGCAGGCGCGCGTCGGGTCGATGCCGTGCTTGGTAACCAGCGATTCATAGATCTGCTTGTGCGGCTTGGGCCAATAGTCGCCGGCCACGATGTCGAAGATCGCCTCGAAATGATGAGCCACGCCCAGCCGCTCCATCACCCGCTCGGCGTGCGGCACGTCGCCGGCGGTGAAGATGATCTTTCGGCCGGGCAGGGCAGCAAGCGCCGCCTCGAGTTCGGGGCTGGCCGGCACCGGCGAGTAGTCGATGTCGTGCACGTAGTCGAGATAGTGGCGCGGATCGACGCCGTGCAGGCTCATCATGCCCCGCATCGAGGTGCCGTGGTCGCGCCAATACTGTTTCTGCACCCGCCGTGCCTCCTCGGCATCGACCTTCAGCCAGTCGGCGATATAGCGGCCGATGCGCACGTCGATCTGGGCAAACAGGTTGCAGCGCGCCGGATAGAGCGTGTTATCGAGGTCGAACAGCCAGACGTCAGGGTCGTGCAGCGGCGGCATGGTGGCCCCAATTAACGGCCATCCGTGCGCTTGTCGAGACAGCGGCTTATAAGGGGACTAATGGATGTCCTGACGATCGTTTTGCTGGCGGCCGTTGCGCTGCTGATCCTGGTGCTGGTTTTCGTCCTGGCCCGCCAGCGTGGCGGCGAGGCGGAGGCCGTGCGTCAGCAACTGGCGCTGGCGCTCAGCCAGCAGGCCGAGACCGTGCAGCGGGTCGAGCGTTCGCTGCGCGAGCAGGAGCTGGCGCGCGGCAAGGTCGTCGCCGAGCGGCTCGACCGCACCGAGAAGGCGACCGGCCAGATCGTCACCGACCTGCGCGAGCGGCTGGTCCGCATCGACGAGGCGCAGAAGAAGATCGGCGATCTCAGCACCCAGGTCGTGAGCCTGCAGGAAGTGCTGTCCAACAAGCAGGCGCGCGGCGCCTTCGGCGAGGTGCAGCTGAACGACCTGGTGCAAAACGCCCTGCCGCGCCAGGCCTACGAGTTCCAGTGCACGCTTTCCTCCGGCGCGCGCGTCGACTGCCTCTTGAGGCTGCCCAACCCGCCGGGCTCGATTGGCATCGACGCCAAGTTCCCGCTGGAAAGCTATAGCGCGCTGCGTGCCGTGGCGGCGGGCGATGCGGCCGCCCTGCAGATTGCCCAGCGCAGCTTCCAGCAGGCGATCCGCAAGCACATCGGCGATATCCGCGACAAGTACATCGTGCCCGGCGAGACCGCCGAATCGGCGCTGATGTTCCTGCCCTCGGAAGCCGTCTACGCCGAGCTGCACGCCAATTTCACCGGCCTGGTCGAGGAATCCTACCGGGCGCGCGTGTGGATCGTGTCGCCGACCACCCTGATGGCGACGCTCAACACGGTGCGCGCCGTGCTGAAGGACGTGCGCATGCGCGAGCAGGCGGGCGAGATCCAGAAGACCGTCGGACTCTTGCTGGAGGACGTGCGGCGGCTGGACGATCGGGTCGACAAGCTCAAAAGCCATTTCGCCGCGACTGAGAAGGATTTGCGCGACGTCGACACTTCGGCCGAGCGCATCACCCGGCGCGGCCAGCGCATCCTCGATGTCGATCTTGGCGAGGAGCCGGCGGCGCTGCCGAAGCCTTAGCCCCAGGGCCCCCGGCGCGGCGCCTGTTGCGCCGTGGCCCACGGTCCGTTCGACGACACCGCAGGCTCGGCCAGTCTCTGGCCCGCCATCGCCTCAAGCCGCGCGATGCGCTCCTCCATCGGCGGATGGGTCGAGAACAGGCCCGACAGCCCGCCGGCCGACAGCGGATTGGCGATGTAGAGATGGGCCGTCGCCGGGTGGGACTCGGCCACCTGGTTGGGGATCTGCTGCGTGCCGGCGTGCAGTTTGGCCAGCGCCGAGGCGAGCCACAGCGGCTGGCCGGAAATCTCCGCGCCCATGCGATCGGCCTCATATTCGCGGCTGCGGCTGATCGCCATCTGCACCAGCGAGGCTGCCAGCGGCGCCAAAAACATGGCGGCGATGGCCACGACCGGATTGACCAGCGGCCGGCCGTTCTCGTCGCGCCCGCCACCCATCAGGCCGCCAAAGGTCGCCAGCATGCCGATGGCGCCCGACAGGGTGGCGGCGATGGTCATGGTGAGCGTGTCGCGATGGCGGACGTGGCTCATCTCGTGCGCCATGACGCCGGTGATCTCCTCGCGGCTGAGATGGCCCAACAGACCGGTCGTCGCCGCCACGGCGGCATGCTCGGGATCGCGGCCGGTGGCGAAGGCGTTGGGCTGCTCCTCGTCGATCAAATAGACGCGCGGCAGCGAGACCCCGCACGATGCTGTAGAGTTCAGGCGCCTGATCGGGCCCGAGCTCCTGCGCGTTGCTCATGCGCAGCACCATCTTGTCGCTGTTCCAGTAGGCGAACAGGTTCATGCCCAGGGCCACCACCAGCGCCAGTAGGAGACCGGATTGGCCGCCCAAGAGGTAGCCGACGACCAGGAAAAAGCCGGTCAATGCCGCCAGCAGCAGGGCCGTACGAAAGTAGTTCATGGCCGGAAAGATGGTCCGCGACTGTGGCGAATCAAGGCGGGGGACGGCATCATGCCGGCATGACCGACGACAAGAAACCTGCCGCTGCAGACGCCGCCAAACCCGAGCCGGCCAAGCCTGTTCCCCCCGAGAAGCCCAAGAAGGTCGAGGAGATCGGTGGCCCGCCCGGCCCCGAGCCGACCCGCTACGGAGACTGGCAGTTCAACGGCAAGGTGACGGATTTTTAAGCCGCTACCGTCATCCTGAGCGAAGCGAAGGATCTCATGGCGTGGCAAACGGCGATGAGGTCCCTTCGGCTACGCTCAGGGCAGGCCTTCGCTTCGCTCAGGACGACAGATTGGTGATATTGCCTAAATGATTGCGACAAAGGACATCTTCCACCCCGACTTCAAGGCGCAGCCTTGGTGGTGGGAGGCTTGGACACCCAACAACGCACTGTCCCAGGATCCGCCGGCCAGGACCGACATCGTGATCGTGGGCGCGGGCTACGGCGGGCTGTCGACGGCGCTGGAGCTGCGGCGCAACGGCGTCGGCGCCGTCGTGCTGGAGCGCGGCGATTTCGGCGTCGGCGCCAGCACGCGCAACGGCGGCATGATCTCGGGCGGCACCAATCTCGGCAAGGGCCTGGGCGGCAAGAGCCCGATCGCCGAGGAGTTCGAGCGCAAGAAAGCCGAGCTGATGGGCGCCGGTGCGGATTCGCTCACCGTGCTCGAGGACATCATCGCCCGCGAGAAGATCGAGTGCGGGCTGCACAAGAACGGCCGCTTCGTCGGCGCCTGGACGCCCAAGCACTACGCCGATCTCGCGACCAAGGTCGAGACCTACAACAAGTACGCCAATGCCGGCAGCTCGATGGTGCCGCGCGAACGCCAGCGCGAGATGATCGCCTCGGATTACTATTACGGCGGCATGCATGCCCCCCGCGCCGGCCACCTTCATCCGGCGCTCTACTACAAGGGCCTGCTCGAAGCTGCGCACCGCGCCGGCGCGATCCTGTGCGCCAACGTCGAGGCCGAGCGCATCGAGAAGACCGCGACCGGCTGGCGGGTGCTGACGTCGAAGGGACCGGTCGAGTGCCGCGAAGTGGTGGTCGCCACCAACGGCTATACCGGCGACCTGACGCCCCGGCTGAAGCGCCGCGTGGTGCCGGTGGCGAGCCACATCATCGCCACCGAAGAGCTGCCCGAGCATGCGAGCTCGCTGATCCCCGAGCTGCGCGCCGTCGGCGACACCAAGCGCGTGCTGACCTATTACCGGCCGTCGCCCGACGGCAAGCGGCTGATCTTCGGCGGTCGCGCCCGCTTCACCGCGGCGCCGCCAGAGGTGAGCGCACCGGCGCTCTACCAGTACATGATCGATCGCTTTCCACAGCTCGACGGCATCCGCATCACCCATGTGTGGACGGGCAACGTCGCCTTCGCGCTCGACTACATGCCGCACATGGGCACCGACCAGGGCCTGCACTATCTGCTGGGCTGCAACGGCAATGGCGTCGCCATGATGACCTATCTCGGCACCCAGACCGCCAAGAAGATCGCGGGCGGCAGCAACGCGCCCATAAACCCGCTGGACGGCCGCGACTTTCCCGAGCACGCCCTCTACAACGGCGAGCCGTGGTTTTTGCCCATGATCGGCGCCTGGTACCGCACGCGCGACTGGATCGACCGCCGTCTGGCGGCGTGATGTCCTCGCTGCCCGTTACCTTGGAGGACGTGCAACTCGCCGCCGCGCGCATCGGCGGCGCCGTGGTGCATACGCCCTGCCTCAGGAGCGAGACGCTGTCGCGCATCGCCAAGGCCGATATCTGGGTCAAGTTCGAGAACTTGCAATTCACCGCCTCGTTCAAGGAGCGCGGCGCGCTCAATACGCTCTTGCAGCTAACGCCCGAGGAACGAAAGCGCGGCGTCATCGCCATGTCGGCCGGCAACCATGCCCAGGGCGTGGCTTATCATGCGGGCCGGCTCGGCATTCCCGCCACCATCGTCATGCCTTCCTTCACGCCCAACGTGAAGGTGCAGCACACACGAGGCCATGGCGCCCGCGTCGTCCTGCACGGCGACACCCTGGCCGAAGCCGGCGCCGAGGCGCATCGGCTGGCCACCGCGGAAAGGCTGGTGTTCGTGCATCCCTACGACGATCCGCGCATCATCGCGGGTCAGGGCACGATCGCGCTCGAAATGCTGCAGGACGTCCCGGAACTCGACACGCTTGTGGTCCCGGTGGGCGGCGGCGGCATGATCGCGGGCTGCGCCGTGGCGGCGCGCGGGCTAAAGCCCGAGGTCAAGGTGATCGGCGTGGAATCGGCTGGCTACTCGGCCATGCACCAACTCCTGGCCGGCGAGCCGGTGACGGTGGGCGGTGACACG
>WNFG01003861.1_pt1 | contig 13570 bp, 14 predicted proteins | sample 5400431 | NCBI WGS metagenome assembly WNFG01 (sample SAMN13153346, study PRJNA577476) | soil metagenome | isolation source: 120 cm saprolite under Douglas fir tree site 2 hole 3 replicate 2 | place: USA:California | collected 2015-04-18
CGGCGGGGAGAGGTGAAATCTTTATCGTTTCCCGCGGGGCGACATGCCGATGTTGCGGAGCAACAGCTTACGTACCCGGCACCCCAATATCCTCATCCCACAACTCCGGCCTGGCCTCGATAAACGCCGTCATCATGGCAACGCATTCCTGATCGTCAAGCACGCTGCATTGCACGCCTCTGGCGGCGAACAAATCTTCGGCCCCTTGAAACGTCCGGTTCTCGCCGATGATGACCCGGGGAATTCTGAACAGCAGACTGGTGCCGGTACACATGATGCAGGGGCTGAGCGTGCTGACCAGAATCAGCTTGTGCCAGTCGGTCCTGCGCCCGGCGTTGCGAATGCAGACGACTTCAGCATGAGCGGTCGGGTCGCCGGTCTGCACCCGCAGGTTGTGACCTCGGGCGATGATCCTGCCGGAGGCATCGGCCAGCACCGAGCCGATGGGAATGCCGCCTTCCGACAGGCCAAGCCGCGCTTCAGCGATGGCTTCTTTGAGGAGAAGTTTTTCGTCCATAGTCGAGCTGCTGGCTTCTAGCTACTGGCCTCTGGCTAAACCTAATTCTTTTTTAAATCAGCGTTCATCAGCGCAAATCTGCGGCAAATATTTGTTTTTGCTTTTCCTGCGCTTCTCTGCGTTCTCTGCGCCTCTGCGGTGAGAATCTAATCCGGCCACCGGCACGTAACCACCCTGGTCTCCGTGTAGAAATGCACGCCGTCTTTTCCCAGTGCGTGCAGATCGCCGAAGAACGAGTTTCTCCATCCGGTAAACGAGAAGAAGGCCACCGGAGCGGGCACGCCCACGTTGATCCCCACCATTCCGGCGGTGACGTTCTGAGTAAACTCGCGCGCCGCGCCGCCTGAGCGGGTAAAGATCGAAGCGGCATTGCCGTATTCGGAGGCGCTGATGACTTCCAGCGCTTCCTTCAGGTCTTTTACCCGAATCACCGAAAGCAGGGGACCGAAAATCTCTTCCTGGGCCACGCGCGAACTGGGCTTTACCTTGTCGATGATCGTGGGGCCGACAAAAAATCCGTTGCCTTTGGTGGCGGCGTCTTTGCGTCCGTCGCGAGCGACGACCGCGCCTTCTTTTTCGCCCAGCTCGATATAGCTCAGCACGCGCTTCTTCGATTCGTCGGTGATCACCGGACCCATCCCGGTACGAGCTTCGCAACCACGCTGGTGGCAAGGCACCGCTCGCCGGCGCATCCGAAGCCGGAGCCCATGATCGCCGAAACCGTGGACTTCATGTCCGCGTCAGGCAGCACCACGGAGTGGTTCTTCGCTCCGCCCAGGGCCTGCACGCGTTTGCCGTTGTTGGCGGCGGTTTGATAGATGTATTTCGCCACCGTGCTTGAGCCCACAAACGACACGGCCCGCACGCGCGGATCAGTCAGCAGCGCGTCCACGGTGGATTTCGCGCCATGCACCAGATTCAGGACGCCCGGCGGCAAACCGGCCTCGATGGCCAACTCCACCAGCCGCACCGAGCTGCGCGGAACTTTATCGCTGGGCTTCAGAACGAACGTATTGCCGCAGGCGATGGCCAGCGGAAACATCCAGAGCGGCACCATGAGCGGAAAATTGAACGGGGTAATGCCAACGCACACGCCGACCGGGTGCCGGGTGGACCAGCCATCCACGCTGGTGCCCACCTGCTCGACCGTCTCGCCCATCATGAGCGTGGGCGCGCCGCAGGCGAACTCGATGCATTCGACGCCCCGCGCGAACGAACCGCGCGATTCCTCGATGGTTTTGCCATTCTCTTCAGTGATCAGCGCGATCAGCTCTTCGGAGTTGGCTTCCATCAGCTCGCGGAATTTGAACAGCACTTTGCACCGCTGAATGACCGGGGTTTTGCTCCAGCGGGGGAACGCCTTGTGGGCGGCTTCGACCGCGGCCGAAATCTCTTCCGGAGTACAGCGCGGCACCTCGGCGACGGCTTCGCCCGTGGCGGGGTTGTACTGAATGTCCTTCGGGCCTTTCGACATCACGCGCTGACCATTGATATACAGCGGAACCGGTTTCAATTCGACGGCAGTGGTTGCGGTAGCCATTGGATCACCTCGCTCAATCAAACTTAAATTTTACACGTTTGGCGGCCGGTCGGCGGGCGGGATGTTGAGACGTTCTACGGTGCGGCCACCTGTTCGACCTTATAGCCTTTGCTCTGAAGCAGTTTCACGACGCCTTTTTCTCCCGGCAGATGGGCCGCACCCACGACCACGAAGCACGGTTCTTTGCCTTTGAGGTATCCATCCACGCGGTCGGCCATGGCGACATTGCGATCGTCAAGGAGCTTCTTTTTCACCGACTCGGGCATGCCATCCTGATCGTTCATCAGTGAAAGCAGCGTGTCGGAGTCGCCGGCTTTCCAGGCATCCTGCATCTTCTTCAGCGATTCCTGGACCTTGTCGGCGCGCAGCAACGTCTGCGTCAGCATCTCCTGCTGTTGCGCCTCGCTGAGACCCGAGAGAATCGACATCTGCAGTTCGGCGGTCTCAAATTCATCGATGCGCTGCGGCGCTTTGCTCTCGTCGAGAAAATGCTGGTCCACCCCCAGTGCCGGATCTTCGCCCGCCTGTTTCCAGGCTACGGCGATCACGGTCACGGCGGCCACCCACGGTTTAAGCTTGTCGAAGGCGGCCGGGGGAAAGCCGTTTTTCGTGCAAAATTCGGCCAGGGCCGCCGCTGTTTCCTTTGAAATATGCTGCGGCAGCGCATCGTCCCCGGTATAGACGCCATAGTCCTGGACGAGTTTCAGGGCCTTCGACTGGTCCACGGTCTTCAGATTGATCTCCACCGCCAGTACTTTCGAGCCGGCAAGGCGGTTTCGACCACCGCCGGCATGGGATACATGGAAGCATCCCCCACGTGGATCGAGCCCAGCAGATACACGGTTGCGGTGGGCGAGGTGGCCTTCCACATCAGCAGCTTTTTGGCTTTGGCGGCCGGGGGCGGGGCATTCTGGGCCAGGGCGGGAACGGCCACAGCCAGGGCAATCAGGCACGTCAGAATCCGGACCGCACGGACGCAAATCGGTTTCAACATCAATCCTCTCCTGAAGGGAATCTGATTAAGAAAATTATAACGTTGCCTCTGACTAAACTAATGGTCGCTGTCTGCCCGCCGGCAGGACATTGAACTCCCGGCCAGGCTCCCACCGTAAACCAAGAGGAATAGAAACGCATCTAACCTTTCATCGCACAAGTTACACCAAAACTCACTGAACTTAAGGAGTCACACCTTAACATGCGCAAATTCATTATCTTATTCTCCATGGTTGCGGGCCTTTGCGTCTTTGCCTCCGCGCAGTCGAGCGAAATCGCCGTCGTCGCAGGCGCCAAGCTGTCGCAGTCGTTCCGCAACAGCGGGGGTACCTCCAGAACCGACATTGATCCGTCGTTTACCTTTGGCGCCAGTTTTGCCGCCCGCATTGTGGGCAATTCCGGGCTCGCTCTGCAGGTGGTCGTTCCTTTTACCGCCGTACCCAGTTCTCACCTGAACTCAGACAATCTTTTCACCGCCAAAAGCTATAGCGCGTATTACGTGACGCCGGGTCTCCGCCTGAAACTGGCGCCCGATGGTCCGGTCAGCCCCTGGATCGACGCGGGCGTGGGTATCGTCCACTTCGGTCCCAGCAGCACCAACCTGGGTAACGTACCCAGCGGATTTTCCAGCACCACGAAGATGGCTTTTGACGCCGGTGGCGGCGTGGATATGCGTCCCGCGCACAGCCCAATCGGGTTCCGCGTGGCCATTCATGAGTTCTACACCGGCAGGCCCGACTTCGTGCCCCGATTCAGCGTTCACAACAACGTAATCGTCGACGGAGGAATTGTATTCCGGTTCTAGGACCTCTCCTGGAATCAGGCAGGCTCAGAACGGGGGAGAGCAGAAGTAAAGACTGTTCTTTATTTCCATTTTTCACAGATAAAACGCCAAACGCCAGGCGCCGATATCGATGATCACCCCGTTGGTTGGGGATGATCGACGATATCGGCGCAAATCGGCGTCACATGATTCCAGGGAAAGCAGGAAGTCCTCAGCGGCCCGGCATCTTCCACACCTCGCCGCCCTTCATTACAAAATCGATCTTTTGCAGCAGCGTAATGTCCGCCAGGGGATCGCCTTTCACCGCCACGATATCGGCGTACTTTCCCGCGGCCACCGCGCCTATGTCTTTTTCCATATCCAGCAGTTCGGCGGCTGAACTGGTGGCCGAGCGGAGCGCCTGGACCGGTGTCATTCCATACTTCACCATATAAGGGAACTCCACGGCGGGGTTTACGCCCCAGTCGAAGCCGCCCACGTCGGTTCCAAAAGCGATTTTCACCCCCGCATTCAGGGCGCGCTTGAATGTGTCGGCGTGGATCTTAATCATGTCGAGCCAGACTTTGGCTCCGGCGGCCGCCCGGCCTTCAGCCACGTATTCGCCTACATAGATGGTCGGCACATAGAAGATGCCTTTCTGCGCCATGGTCTTCAGATCGGCGTCGGTGATGTAATTCCCGTGCTCGATGGAATCGACCCCGGCCTCCACCGAATTGTGGACGCCATTGAGCGCCATCGCATGAGAGGCGATCTTGTGGTGCTGGCGATGGGTCTCATCGACAATGGCGCGCAGTTCATCGAGCGTGAACGTCGGTATGTCGTCAAGCACGCCGTCGGGCCGCACGAAATAACTGCGGTCGGAATAAACCTTGATCCAGTCGGCGCCGAAGCTGATCTGTTCGCGCACCGCTTTGCGGCCGTTGTCCGGACCATCCACCACCTGAACGCCGTGGGGCACCGGAACTTCAGGCGCATAACCCAGCAGAGGATACGCTCCGGTGACATCCATGGCCCGGCTGGCGACCCGCATTCTCGGCCCTGGGACGATGCCCCGCTCGATGGCATGTTTCAGATCGACGTCGGCATAGCCCGCGCCCTCGGTCTCAAGATCGCGGATGGTGGTGAAACCGTAATCCAGAGCGTGGCGGGCGGAGCGCGTCGAGAGGATCGCCCGGTACGCCACCGACTGCTTCAGAAGCTGCTCGTCATAATCGGCGGCGGTAATGTCGCCCTGAAGCAGCACGTGGGTGTGCGTGTCCACCAGTCCCGGAAGGCACGTCCGGTCGGAAAGATCGATGACCGTCGCCCCGGAGGGAGCGGTAAAGTTTTCGCGCACCTCGCGAATCCGCTCGCCTTCGACCACGATCACCACATTGCGCTGCACCTGGCCGGATGCGGGGTGAATCAGCGCTCCGCAGTGCACGAATCGGGTCGCCGGAGCGGCAGAGGATTTTGTGGCGGAAGACTGCGCAAAGCACGATCCGGCGGCAAGGGCAAGAAGCAAAATCATCCAGCGGTTTTTCATGGGGGCCTCCAAAAGTGAGGTGGTAATCCTAACAAAAGCGGAAATCAAAAGCTTTACGACGAGGTCGCGGAAAAAAGAATTTGAATTTCAAATTTTAAATTTCAAATTTAAAATCTTCTTTAAAATTCGCGTTGATTCGCGGCCAATAGCCTTTGCTTTTGGTTTGGAATTACAATGGTTTCGGAGAAGCCCGACACCATGCGAAAGATATTCTGCCTGCTCGTCAGCATCGTTTTTCTCTGCTTTCTCGCGGGCGCGCAGACGCAACCCCAGGAAAAAGAAAAACGAAGCCCTTCCACCCCGGAAGAGCGCAAGCGCTTTCTGGCTGTGGCCCACAAGATCGTCAAATCGCCTCTCGATGACACCCTGAAGTCCGAGATTAAATGGGCCTTGCAATGGCTGAGCGACATTCCCGATGTGAACGTGGACCCCTGCCCGGCGCCTCTGGGCGAACTGGCCGGTTCGGGCAACCGGTATTCAGCGCGAATTTTCGGCATCTACGTGCTCTCCATGGGCGCGTTTGTCATCGAACATCCGGATAAGAGCAAAGATGTCAACGCGCAATATATGGCGGGCGTCGATGGGGCGCTGAAAGCCTATAAAGCCATCCTGCGAAGCGATTCGGAGGCTTCCTCGGAAGACCTCGATGACCTGTTGCAAAGGCAGGCGACCGGCAAGCTGGATGAATTCATCCAGGCAGCCGCGAAAGTGTGCTCTGCGTCCACGGCTCCGGCGAACTAACGGGACCGAAGCGGTGATCTTCGCGGCTTGCGACGTTTTCTGCATCGGAAGATCTGCCACCCGGTTTTGCTTTTCCTGCGTATCTCTGCGCCCGCTGCGTCCTCTGCGGTGAGGGGTTTTTGGTTGCGCTAAGTCGTCTTACCGCCCCTTGCGGTACATTATCTGTAATGAAAAAGCTAAGAGTCGGCGTCCTTTTCGGTGGCCGCAGCGGCGAGCATGAGATTTCTCTGCTCTCGGCGGCCTCGGTGCTGCAGGCCCTGAACCGTGAAAAATACGAAGTCATCCCCATCGGCATCACTAAAGAGGGCCGCTGGATCGATCCCGCTCAATCCGAAAAATTCCTGCGTGGTGAAACCCTGGCGGCGGAAGACATCAGCCGGGAGGGCGTCGCTGCGCTCGCCAAAGACCGGGCTGTCATCAGCCCTCCGGAACCGGCATCGGGTACCCTGACCCCGTTTGAACGTCCCGCGCCCGCGGGAAACGCCGGCGTGAGTGTCGATGTGATTTTCCCGGTGCTGCATGGCACATTCGGCGAAGATGGCACGATCCAGGGTGTGCTTGAACTGGCCGACATTCCCTACGTAGGCGCGGGCGTGCTGGGCTCGGCGGCGGGCATGGATAAAGACATCATGAAGCGTCTCTTCATCGCCTGCGGACTGCCCATTGTGAAGCATGTCACCATGCTGCGCGGAGAGTGGGAAAAAGAACCGAAGAAGATGGTCCGCGCCGTCGAGGCCGGCCTGAAGTATCCGGTCTTTGTGAAACCCGCGAACCTTGGTTCTTCTGTCGGTATCTCCAAGGCCCGAGACCGCAAAGAACTTGCGACAGCCATCGACACCGCCGCCGGATACGATCGCAAGATCGTCATCGAAGAGGGTGTCGGCGGGAAAAAACACAAAGCCCGCGAACTGGAGTGCGCCGTGCTGGGCAACGACAACCCGCGCTCATCCATTGCCGGAGAGATCGTCCCGGCCGCCGAGTTCTACGATTACAACGCAAAGTACATCGATGCCGGTTCGGAACTGGTCATTCCCGTGAAGCTCACAAAAAAACAGACGAAAGAGCTGCAAGAAATGGCCATCCGAGCGTTCAAAGCAGTAGATTGCTCGGGTCTGGCCAGAGTGGATTTCCTCATGGACCCGAAGAACGGAAGGATTTATCTAAACGAAATCAACACCATGCCGGGTTTTACGGCGATCAGCATGTATCCCAAGTTGTGGAAGGCGACGGGGCTGGAGTACTCGGATCTGATCGATGAGCTGATCCGGCTGGCCATGGAACGCTACGCGGAGAAAAAAAAGAACAGGTATAGCAAAGGCTGAAAACAAGACCTTTGCACCACGGAGGCACGGAGTCACGGAGAAAGACCAAATACTAATTGGATTTTTTCTCCCGCGGCTGCGTCGCTCCATCCATCGCTGCAGATTTTAGTGTTTTCGGCTTTGTATCTCCAGCAGAAAGCGGAGAGAGCAGAATTACAGGGGGACTTGGATTGAATGATCAGACCGGCACGAAAGAAGGTAAATGCTGATGCATGAACGGCAGGCGATGTACGCAGAGCGCAGGACGACGGAAGAAAAGCTGATCTGCGGAGATCTTACGAGAGAGATTATCGGTGCGGCCATCGAAGTCCACAAAGAATTGGGGCCGGGCCTTCTGGAATCAGCCTATGAAGAGTGCTTATGTCATGAGTTGAGCGCCCGGGGATTGAAATTCCAACGACAGCTCACAGTGCCGGTGACATATAAAGGGACGGCACTCGATTGCGGATATCGCATTGACTTGCTGATCGAAGACTCAGTCATTGTCGAACTGAAGAGCGTAGAGTGCATCCTTCCCATCCACGGAGCGCAGTTGCTCACCTACATGAAGCTCATGCACAAGACGGTTGGACTTCTGATAAATTTCAACGTTCCCTTGTTGAAGCAGGGTATTCTCCGCAAGGTCCTATGAACGACCACGCCCTAAATTCTTGTTTTTTTGCGCAAATTTGGGTCACTGGCCGGACGCCTGCGGCAAATCACCGCTTCCGTGTCCTCACCTCTCTAATGGAGAAATGGTTTGGAAATATAGAAACCCAGGTTTGGACGCAACCATGAAAACCAGCGGTCCGAGATTATCCCACTATCTTTTGCCTTCCTCCGTGACTCAGTGCCTCCGTGGTGCAAAGGTCTTGTTCTTAGCTTTTTGCCTGTCCATCGCCGCTCTCTCCCAGGAAACCGGCACCCTCGTCCAGGGCGCGGTCGTCAACTCCGTCAACGGACGCCAGATTCCCCGCGCTGTCGTGGTCTTGCGCGACAGCCAGGGCAACGGCACCGTGGGCCGCGCCGACGATATCGGGCGGTTTCGTCTTAAAAACGTTGCGCCCGGGTTGTATTTCGTTTCCGCCGAGCGTCCCGGGTTCTATGCGGAGACGAGCAAGCTGCGGCGACAGACCATCGATGTGCCGAAAATCGGGGCGATGCCCGATCTTCTGGTTAAACTCACGCCGCAGGCCGACATCATCGGCCGGGTCACCGACGAACACAGCGACGCCCTGCAGCACGCGGAAATCATTCTGCTGGGCTGGGAGTATCACAACGGACGCAGAGTCCTGGCCAAAAAGGGCTCGGCTTTTACCAACGACCTCGGCGAATACCGGGTCTTTCCCCTGCCCGCCGGCAAATATTTCGTGATGGTGAGCTATGACGCCCGCACCGAATGGCGCAATATGCTGCGCAATCTCACCAACATCGATTCTCAGCCCGTGGACATGGCATCGCCTCCGGTCTTTTATCCCGGAACCACCGACTTTCGTGAGGCGGCGCCGGTGGCCGTCAAACCCGGCGATGAATTCGTGACCGATTTCACAGTGGCATCGAAACCGGCGGTCACCATCCGCGGCAAGGTCGTCAACGGACTGACCGGCCTGCCGGTGCCGCGCCCTCCGGTGCAGGCCGGCTGGACGCCGGTGCCCGGGACCGTTGAGCCGGCCGTGGCGAAGTCCACCGACAACGGCGATTTTGAAATCACGGGTCTCGCGCCGGGATTCTTTACGCTCTCCAGTTCGTCCTCCGACGACAAGATGCCTTTTTACGGCGAGCTTTCACTGGAGGTGGGCGGCCTGGGCGCGGAGGGCGTGCAACTGGCCGTGCTGCCCGACTTCACCGTGCCTGGTCATGTCCGCATCGAGGGCGCCGACAAGAACGCGATCAGGCGAGTTTCCTTTGAATTTATCGTGGCCAGCGGACAAACCGTGGGATCGCTTCGCCTCAGCGCCGCCGCTCCCGATTTTAAGGGCCTGGTCCGGCTGCATGCCGAAAGACACTACAACCTGCGGGCCGTCGATCTGCCCGGCGACGCCTGGCTGAAGAGTGTAAGCGTTTCCGGCCAGGACACTTCGCTGAACGATGTGGTCATTTCCGCGGGCTCCAGTGAAATTGAGTTCGTCATCGATACGAACGGCGGGCACGTGGATGGAGCCGCCCTGACCTCACACAACGAACCGGTGCGCGACTGCCTGATCATGCTGATTCCCGACGTCGAGACCATCGATCCCGTTGCCATCCGATACACTCGCAGCGACATCCAGGGGCGGTTCACGGTTCGCGGGGTTCCGCCCGGCAACTACCGGCTGCTCGCCTGGGAAGAGGCCAACCCCGACGAACTGCTGGCCGATCCGGTGGCCCTGAAATCCTGGGCCGCGCAGGGTGACGCCCTCAAAGTGGAAGAGAGCGGGCATTACACGGTCATTCCGAAAATCATTCCCGCGGAGCCGGTGCCTTAGGCCCGGCCAACCCCGGCGTTTGTTCGTTGCCCTCGAAACGGAACCCCGGATTTAAGGTAGAATTTTATGTTTGGCTGTTCCGTTCACCCAGCGTCATGGGACAGCCGTCCGCTTCCATCGTTACCCTCGCGCAGCGGAAAAAACTCACCATCGGCGGGACATTCAAGGAGAAGATTTCAACTCATGGCAATTCCAGCAACCCAGATGCGTCCGGGGATGATCATTAAACATAACAACGACCTTCATTCGGTCTTCAGCGTGGAACACCGCACCCCCGGCAACCTGCGCGCCTTCATTCAGGCCAAGCTCCGCAACATCCGTACCGGGGCGATGTTCGAGCACCGCTTCCGCTCCGGGGACGCGATCGAGAAAATCAACGTGGATTCAGTGGCCATGGAGTTCCTCTACCAGGACGGAGACAACTACCACTTCATGAACACCGAGACCTACGAACAGCTTTTTCTTTCCCGCGACGTGCTCGGCGACTCCGTGGAATACCTCACCGCCAATCTTCAGATCAAAGTCGAGTTCTACGACGGCAAGGCTGTGGGCATCGAGCTTCCGCAGACCGTCATCCTGACCGTGGTGGAAACCGAGCCGGGGCTGAAATCGGCCACCGCCTCCAGCGTGACCAAACCCGCCAAAATGGAAACCGGCTTGGTCGTGCAGGTGCCGCCTTTCATCACCGAAGGCGAAAAGATCAAGGTTGACACCGCCGAAGGCGCATACCTCTCGCGCGCCTGAGAATCGATGACTGCCCGAAACTATATCGTCAGCGGAAGAGTGCAGGGCGTCGGGTTCCGCTGGTTTGTGGACCACGAAGCCAGACAACTCGGTCTGGCCGGATGGGTCCGGAATAACGTTGACGGTTCGGTCGAGGTGCTGGCCATGGGGTCGCAGGAACAACTGGACGCGCTGGGCCGGAAGCTTCGCCAGGGCCCCCGCGCCGCTCGTGTCGATGATGTGCAGGAACGGCCCGCCCAGCCGCTGGAAGGGCTGACGACTTTTCGCATTGAAGGAGCGTGGTAGATGGCATCCGGTAAAACGGGCGGTTGTGAGCACCTGAAGCAGTTGATTCGCGAGGTCCCGGATTTCCCCAAGCCGGGAATCCTCTTCTACGACATCACTACGCTGCTGAAAGACCGCGTGGGCTTCGCCACGCTGATTGATTCGCTTTCCGAGCATTACCTCGACGCCTCAATCGACCTGGTACTGGGCATCGAGGCGCGCGGATTCATCTTTGGCCCCGCCCTCGCCTACCGGCTCAACGCGGGCTTCGTGCCGATCCGCAAGCCGCGTAAGCTCCCCGCCGAGACCGTCAAGTGGACCTACGAACTTGAGTACGGGACCGACACGCTGGAAATCCACAAAGACGCCATCCGGCCTGGGCAGAGAATCATCATCGTCGACGATCTGCTGGCCACGGGCGGCACCGCCAACGCCTGTCTGCAACTCGCCAAATCCCAGGGCGCCGAGGTCACCGGCATGGGCTTCGTAGTGGAGCTCGACTTTCTCAACGGCCGCAAACGCTTCGACGGCACCGATGTGTTTTCCCTGCTGCACTACGATAAGTAGCCTGGGGCTGCGCCGGGCTTTAACCGCTTCCGATCGACAACTACTGAAACCGCGTCAACCCTTCCAGCGACTGACTGACCGAGCTCGCGGCTGCAGCGACGGCCGGATCGGGTGGGGCAGTCTCAGAAGCCGCGGCTGCCGAGGCCGCTTCCGCCGCTTCATTGAATAAATCCGTCATCGACAACCGAAGGTTTCCGGAATTGGTGGAGTAAGCCAGCGCCGTATCCGGGCTGATAACACCCTCGCGGGCGAGTCTTTCCAGCTCTCCGTCGAAATGCTGCATGCCGTCGTTGCCGCCGTCGCGAATGGCATCCAGCAGAGAACGACCGTCGCGCTCGCCTTTTTCAACGTAGTCGCGGGTGCGCTGGTTGTTGCGCAGAATTTCAATCACGGCGGTGCGGCCCGAGCCGTCCGTTTTGGGCACCAGCCGCTGCGAGACGATCCAGCGAAAGGTGTTGGCCAGGCGGGCGCGGACCAGCGGCTGCTCCGCCATGGGGAAGCCGCCCACAATCCGCTCCACGGTCTTGGACGCATCGATGGTGTGCAGGGTCGAGAGCACCAGGTGACCGGTTTCGGCGGCCTCCATGGCGATCTCGATAGTTTCGCGGTCGCGCATCTCACCCACCAAAATGACTTTGGGCGCCTGGCGCAGCGCCGATCGCAGGGCCGTGCTGAAGGTGGGCGTGTCGCTGTGCAGCTCGCGCTGATGGACCGTGGCTTTCTTGTGCTTGTGCAGAAACTCAATGGGATCTTCCAGCGTCACAATGTGGTACGAATACGTCTCATTGATCAGATCGATGATCGCCGCCAGGGTCGATGACTTGCCCGAGCCCGAGGGACCGGTCACCAGGACGATTCCGTTCTTGAGATCGATGATCTCCCTGAGCTGCTCGGGAAGTTTCAGCTTGCCAAAAGTAGGCGTTTCCGCCGGAATCACGCGCATCACCACGGCATAGGTGCCGCGCTGCCTGAAAATGTTGACCCGGAAACGCGACTTCCCCGAAAGGCTGTACGAGAGATCGCAGTCGCCCTGGGTCTTGAGAAGGTTCAGCGCTTTCTGGCTGTCCCCGATCAGGTCCATGGCGATCCGTTGCGTGTCCGCGGCGGTAAGCACTCCCAGCGAGCCGACCTTGATCCCCATCAGCTTCCCGCTGAGCTCCACCTGCGAGGGTTTGCCTGGAGAAAAAATAAGATCACTGACGTTCGGCGAAACCTGCAGCATTGCGGTCAGGAGCGCTGCGGTGGAGACTGCCGGTGGCGGAGTGGTTGTTGTCACGGAAGCGGGGGCGAGGGTGGCATCCATAAGGTCTACCGTCCTTGGGAGACTGGCCCCAGCATAGACACTCCTCATGAATCAGGAAAGATGCCGCTTGTACTCTGAAGTTTTATTTGATTTTTGTCGATGGGGCCAGGGTAACACCGTTTGACTTGCGAATGGGTCTCTGTCTCTAATAAGGGGCTATGACAAAGGCTATCGCCGGACATCCTGCCTTGCTGGTTCTGCTCCTGATGACCACCCTTTCATGGGGCGAGGATCATTCGGCCACGGCGCGAGAGTTAATCAGCGCAGCCAATGCTGGTTCCGATCTTTCCACAATGCGTCCTTACCGTCTTGAAGCCGGCCTGATTCTCTTTCCCGGAACAAAAAATGAAAAGAAGGGCAGTATCGTAATCCTGCGGGACAAGGAGCGGTCGCGCACTGAGATGACCATCGGCAATTATCATGAACTGGGTATAGTGGTCGGGAATCAATCACACTGGTTTCGTGAATTCACTTCTGTTCCGCACAAGGACTTCGTTTCGCCGGAGTTAGCGAATATCCCCGATGTCCGCCAACTCTGGCGTTTCGTGCTTGCTTCGTCGGACCGCGTGGGAGAGGTTGTCACCTCCGAAATACAAGGACAATCCGCGAAATGCTTCGACGTCGCGATCATGCAGGGCAGGAGCGAACGCAACTGCTTCGATCCGTCAAATGGCAACTGGGTCGAAAGCGGGACGTGGTATAGCGATCGCCAGAAAACCAAACTGCAGGGTGGAACTCGGTTTCTGGACTATGCTTCGTTTGGCGACAAACAGTTTCCGCGGACCATCCGGAAATTTGGCTCAGGCAGGGTGATTGCGGAGATTCG